>Ga0114958_10000067_pt1 | contig 82987 bp, 68 predicted proteins | sample C_130208_EF_Meta_FD_89577 | JGI IMG/M metagenome (GOLD analysis project Ga0114958, IMG submission 89577) | Freshwater microbial communities from Lake Croche, Canada to study carbon cycling - C_130208_EF_MetaG | ecosystem: Environmental > Aquatic > Freshwater > Lake | place: Lake Croche, Canada...
GCGGGTTGGCTCGCCGCGGGTGCCACCGCTGGCTTAGTCGTCGAGACCGGCGGCGGTTGCGGCGTCGGGGTCACTGCCGGCTTGGGCGCGGGCGCCACCGGCTTGGGCTCGGGCGCCACCGGCTTGGGCTCGGGTAGGGCCGGCTTGGGCGCCACCGGCTTGGGCTTGGGCACGACCGGCTTGGGCACGACCGGCTTGGGCACGACCGGCTTGGGCTCGGGCACGACCGGCTTGGGCTCGGGCACGACCGCTGGCTCGGGTTTGACCGGGGTAGCTAGCGGGGCGGTGGAGGTCAGGTGGATCACTTGGCCGGGATGCAACGCCGTGGGTTTGATGCCGGGGTTGGCGGCGATGAGCGCTTTGAGCGGAATGCCGTATTTCTTGCCAATGCTGGCAAAGGTTTCACCCTGCTGGATCTTGTGGGTCTTGCCCTCGACCTGAGCCACCGCGTTCTTGTCTGGGGGCGGGGCATCCGTCGGCGTTTTCACGTCGGCGGGCGCGGCTTCGATCTTGGCCGCCTTGAGTTTGGTGTTCTCGGCCTCCAGGCGTCGGACCTGCCGTTGCAGCTCGGCGCAGCGCGTGCGCAGGGTCTCCATATCGGAGGCCGCGCAGGCTTCGGTCAAGGTCAAGCTCGTGGCAATCAGGGCTAACAACAATGTCGTTTTCATCATCTTGAATCTCTATCAAGCAATCCTAAAGTCTGCTGGCTGATCCAGCCTGTCAGCGGTTGGAAAGCGACTGTGCCGCGTGGGTGGCTCGGGTCATGGCCAAGCCGGGTTCGGGGGCGCGGCTCAGGCGCGTCCCAGATAGGCATTGTCCTCGGTTTTCACGTTGATCTTCTCGCCCACGTTGATGAAGAGCGGCACCTGCACAATCAGCCCGGTCTGCATGGTGGCCGGCTTGTAAACATTGTTGGCCGAGTCGCCCTTGACGCCATCGGAGGACTCGGTGACGGTCATCGTCATGGACAACGGCAGATCCACGGCAATCACGATCCCGTCGGCAACGAGCAGATTGTATAGCTGGCCTTCAATGAGGTAATTTTTGACGTTTTCGATCAGATCGGCGTAAACAATCGCATCATCATAGGTGACGGGGTCGAGGAAGTGGTAGCCGCTGCTGTCCTTGTAGGAGTATTCGTGCGGCGTGCGTTCCAGTACCACTCCTTCGACGGAATCGTTGGAGGTCATCCGCAGGTTGAAAACTTTCTTGGTCGCGACACTGCGGATCGACATCTGGACGTAGGACGCCATCCGCGGCGGTGTTTTGAGCTCGTGCTCGATGACCAAGCAGACTTCGTTGTTGTGGCGGACGGCGTGTCCTTTGCGGAGGTTGATGATGGGTGTGCTGGCCATATTTGGTGACGCCGCAATAGGCTGCGCGCCGCGTTGAGGCAAGCCCGGATTTGATGGCGACCGCCCCAACCGCGCCGATTGGGGGCTAAAGGCCTTGTTTGGCGACCCAATCGGCAAGTTTCTGGTCGTTGTCACCGGCGGCCCACACCCGGCGCAGGAAATCCGCAGGGGAGATGGCACCATGCTTGGTGAGGAAATTCCGGTCCCCGCCGCAGCCAAACATCAGATCCGGATCGAGCTCGCCGCGCAGTTTGGCCCGCGCTTTGGCCAGAATCCGCGGCAAGTAGGTCACCCCTCCCAGGCCATCACCGAAGGTGGGCAAATCGTCGCGTGTGACGACCCGGCTACTGGGGATGCCCTGTTGGACGGTGAGAAAATAATCGCGGCGCACCGCGGCGATCAACAGCGCCGTGGAGGTCGTCGGCTCGCCTTCGTCACAGAAATCCTCCACGAAATCAAAGAATTCGCGCGGCTGGCAGCCGATGGCCGCAAGCAACTCGAGATCGGCGGGCGAGTAGTAAGTGGTCCAATCCTGAGTGCCGCGCTGATATTCGGTCACGCAGCGGTCAAACAGCGCCAGAAAGGTGTCGTTCCATGTCATGCCAATCTGATAGTCTAGGGAGACCGGGTTGGCAAGTGCCGGTTCGTTCGGCTGGGCCGCGCCAGTCTTTTTCTGTGATATCATCGGGGGGTTGTCAGAAACCCTTTCTTTCAATGCGGACAACTTCCGCAGCAGACGCGTCATGCGGGCGATCTGATGCCTTGAGTGTCGCTCTGAAGTCCATTATGTTTCCGCTGTTCGCACTTCAAGATCGGATTCCTAGAACCAATGCACTCAGAGCCCCCTTGCCGAAATGAATCCTTCGTGATTTATGATTTGGAGACCACTGGATTAAGTCGTGATGATGATGAATTCATCCAAATTGCCGCGATGCGTTATGATGCAGGCCGACTCTGCGCCGAAGATTCATTTTTTAGTTTTGCCCGTCCACGCAAAGCCATCTCGTCATTTATTGAGCAATATACGGGCATAGGAAACAGCCATGTGCAGGGGTCATCACGCCCGGAGGAAGTCTTGTGCCATTTCGCCCGGTGGGCAGGTCGCTCAACCTTGATTGCTCATAATGGGCAACGCTTCGACTCCAAATTTCTTGAGTCGACCTGCCGCCGTCACGGGCTAGCCACCTATGAGGTCGATTGCATCGATTCGATTCAGCTTTCAAAGATGCTGTTCGGCACCACACGAGGGACGGGTCATTCCCTCGACCATCTGAAAGCACGGCTTCAACTGCGGGAATCGGGCCTGCGGCGACACGACGCTCGTGGAGACGTGGATCTTCTCGGAAGGGCTGTGGAAGCCATGAGAGAGCGCCTCGGCTTAGATCACTTTTTGAATGGTGTGCCACGCCATCACTCGGTTCTTCCGCTCAGCGCGGAGGTGATCCGTCCATGACCGCAGCCCCCATTTAGATATGAAGCGCGACAGCGAGTGATATGCTTTTCGCTGAACCTACGCTCACGGACATGAAGGAATTGGCTATCGAGAAAGCATTCATGACGATGGAACCCGGGCCGTCGCACTCGTAACGACCGCCGTGGAGCGCAAGAAGAAACTCATGACGATTTCAGGGACGCTGGGGATGGTCTTCACCCCGAGGCCGCGAAACTTTGGACCCGCGCATACGAACCCGGCTGGTAGCCGACGGTCGGAGCGCGGCACCATGATCCGCCATCTGAAACTCGTGGGTTTTTCGCGAAATTCCGTGCTTTTGGTCGTTTCTACTTCCCCATTGAGCGTTACCCGATCAAATCGCCGATCGAGCCGAAGTCAGGCGAGAACAGGCGCTTGTAGGTGCGCGCCGCGTAGCCGTCGGTCATGCCCGCGAGGAAATCGCAGACCAGGCGGGCGCGGGCGGCTTCGTCAGGAGCCGCGGTGATTTCCGCAGCGGTGTCGGCGGGCAGGAGTTGAAAATCCTGGCCGTCGATGGTGTCTCCGGCGACGTAGCGGCGGGCGAGCACCTCCCATAACTGGCGGAGCATCCGGCTGCCCTTATGTTCGAGTTGCTTGAGCTGTGGGGCCAGGAAGACCACTTCAAAGGCGAGGCGTTTGAACAAGGCGGATTCCGCCAGCACCGCGTCCTCAATGACGAGCTGGAACTGATAGCGGTGGCTGGCGGAGCTTAGGAAATTGCGCGCCGGCACCAAACTTGTGGCCTGGATGTAGCGACCGATGCGTTTGCCGATGAACGGGTCCACGCGGTGGCGGCGGATCGCGCGGGTCAACTCGCCCAGCGGCGTGCCGTCGCTGATCGCGTGGCCGCGTTGTTCGGCCCAGGCCTCGATTTTTTCGACGTGCAGGAATCCGGCGCGCACGCTGTCGGAGAGATCGTTGAGCGAGTAGGCGGTGTCGTCGGCCCAATCCATGATTTGGCATTCGATGGATTTGCAGTGGTCGCGGGTCGGGCCGGGAGGTGTCTCCAATGGAAACGGGTGATCGTCCATGGCCCAAGCGAGGTGGTGGTGCTGGTCGTCGTAGATGAAATGATTGACCGGGGGGGCGCCTCCAGGGGCGATCAGATCGGACCAGCGGGACTTGTATTTGAGGATGCCATCGAGAAACGCGCGGGTGGGGTCCATGCCGCTGCGTTTGGCGGAGAAAATCCGTTCGGTGAGCAAGCGCAAGGTTTGGGCATTGCCCTCGAAGCCGCCGTGGTCGCGCATCAGGTGGTTGAGGGTTCGCTCGCCGGCATGGCCGAAGGGCGGGTGCCCAAGATCGTGCGACAGGCACACCGCCTCGATGAGGTCCGGATCGATGAAGAAATCCGCGGCCAACGGGCCGGCCGGCCGGGATTTGAGCCACTGGCAGATGGCTTTGCCGATTTGGGCCACCTCCAGCGAGTGGGTGAGGCGGGTGCGGTAGAAATCGTATTCGCCGCTCCAGAACACCTGCGTTTTGTTTTGCAGGCGCCGGAACGTCGGTGTGTGCAGCACGCGGTCGCGGTCGATCTGGAAGGGCGTCCGGTAGTCTGCGCCGTCATCCGCGCCCGAGCGCCGTTGCGTGTCAAATTCCCCATAAAAGCGGTTCAACATCGCGCTAGACGTATGTGGTTTGCGGCCGGCGCGCAAACCTTTCCTTGCCGCCGCGGGCCACGAATTGAAGCTTGGAGCGTTACGGGAAGTCCGCGACGTGATGGATGGCTATCACCTCGGGCCAACAGCTATAGGGTCAAACCGGTGGATTTCGAAAAATTTTCCGAGGCGGCAGCCATTTGGGAGGGTATGGGGTTTTGTTAAATGAGCCGCCGAAGTCTTCACCCTGGAATGCCTGCGCGAAGCGATCCTACGTGCCACTGACATGCCGTTAGTGAAGCTCATGCAGGACGTGTTCGCGGAGATCCAACATTTTGCGGCGGGGGAGGCTTTGGCCGATGGTGCGTGTTTCGTCGGCATGCAGATCGTGCGGTTACTGGCTACCACCGCCTGATGCCACTCCTGCAAAATCATGGGACTCCATGGTAACGCGAGGCCCTTGGGCGGAAAGTTGCAGGTCTAAAAGTCAAAGGTCGAAGAACCGCGAATTCCGAGCTGACCTTCGACAGTTGACTGGAGACTCTTCCCCCCCTCCGTCCGAGCCTCTCCTCAGCGCTGGCGCACCACGTGCGCGGCCACGCACTCGGTGTCGGGCAGGATGTGTTTCTCGATCGAGACCGCGACGCTGTCGAGCGGGTGGTTGGCTAACAACCAACCCGCAATTTCCATGGCCAGCGTTTCGATCAAGTGGCGCGGTTGGGCCTCGGCGAGGGTTTGAAGTTCGAGCGCCACGGCGTGATAGTCGATGGTCCGGGCGATGTCGTCGGCGAGACCGTCGAAGCCATGGCTGGGCACCATGCGCACGCTGAGCCACAGGGTTTGGGCCGCGGCGCGTTCCGCGGCGGGCACCCCGATGTGGGTGGTGAGGCGCAGGCGGCGGATCTCGATGGTGTCGGGGATCCGCGCCACGGTGGCAACGGGCCGGGATGCGCGGCGGTCGAGCAGGGCGCGCAGCACCCCGAGGTCTGGCACCGTTAGATCCGGGCGCGCCGCGGCGAGTATTTCCGGGTGCTGATAGCCGGTGAGCACGGCGATCGAGGCAATGCCGCCGTGGCGAGCGGTCTCCACATCGTGGGTCATGTCGCCGATGAAGGCGGTTTCTGCCGGGTCCAGAGCGTGGGTGGTGAGTATCTGGTGGATCAGTTCGCGCTTGTCGAGCACGCCGGCGTAGGTGGCCTCAAAGCTCGCGCGCAGGCTGAAGGCGTCCAACTGGCGCTCAAAAGCCGGGCCGTCCATCGAGGTGAGCACGAAGGTCCGAATGCCCAGCGCGGCGCACCAGGCGAGTTTTTCCCGGGCATGGGGCAGCACCGTGACGGGCGTGAGGGCGCGGTCAAACGCGGTTCGAAAGCAGGCTTCCAGCTCTTCTAGCGGAACGTGGGGGAGTATCTCGGCGTAAAACTCGCGGTAGGGCAGGCGGAACCGCCGGCGGAACCCCTCGCGGTCGAGCGGAGGCAGGGCGTAGTTTTGCAACACCGCGTTGGTGGCCTCGATCACGGGGCCCAGATCGTCCACCAGGGTGCCCGACCAATCGAAGATAAGGTTGCGGAACATGGCGTAAGAAAAAGCTGAAAAGCTGAAATGCGGAAATGAAGAGCGCGCGCCGCGCTTTCAGCATTTCAATTTTTACCCAAGCGTGAATTTGACGGAGTGGATGCGGGTGTCACCGAGTTGGGCGCGGATCCGGGTCAGGAGCATGGGTTTCATCTGTTCGAGGTGGAAGCGCATCGCGGGCTGGGTGACGCGCAGCACCAGATGGCCGTTTTTCACCGACACCGGTTCGCTGTGGCGGGCGATGAAATCCCCGGCGAGTTCGTTCCAAGTGGCGCGCACCTGGTCCTCATGGAGTCCCTCTTCAGCCCCAGCGGCACGCAGAATGGCGGCCACAAACTGTTGCGCGTCATGGACCCGCGAGTTGAGATCGGGTGCTTCTTCGCCACCACGCCATTCGCGCAGAATTTCCTCGCGGATTCTGCCGGGGCGGGGTTTGGGGTGCATGACGGAGCTAGACGCTTATTCGTCGCCCTCGTCACCGATGGCTTCGACGGGGCAGCCTTCCATCGCTTCGTTGCATTGGGCGAGTTCCTCGTCGTTGGCCGGTTGTTTGAAAACGTAGGAGTAGCCTTGGTCTTCGGCGCGGTTGAAGTTGTTTGGCGCGGTTTCGCGACAGAGGTCGCAATCGATGCACTGGCTGTCCACATAGAATTTGCCAGTTACGTTTTCAGGATTCTTATCTTCGCGGTCAGCCATGATTTTAGTAGTGATGAGTGCGCCCGTCGGATAGCCGTGATAGGTCGCCGATGCAACCTGAAATTTTGAGAATCTCTCATTTGTGATTCGCGCTAGCCAAGTTACCCTTCCACTCGTAAGAATCACACTGCGTTTGCCATGACACCCCTGCCACCTTCATCCTCCGAGGGATCTTCCCTGCCACCGCGTCACCGCCCGTCTCTGGGCAGTTTCAATCAGGACGCCACCGAGCTGGATTTGTGGGCCCTTGATCAGGACGAAGAAGTGGAAGCCGCGCCTGAGTCGCCTCACGCTGAAGTGCCGGTTCCTTGGTTATTCCGGAAAAACCTGCCGGCCCCACGCGCGGCACCGCTGGTCAAGTCCGATGCCGCCAACCACGATCCTGCGGCCCGGCCACCCGCCGACGATGCCTCGATCCGGATCAATGTCAACAATGCCCAGCTCAAAAACCGTCCCGCCGGCCCATCGATCAGGAGCGTGACCCCTGAGGGTGAATTCGATGACCTCGAAGCCCGGGACTCACAGCAGTGGCCCGCAGAGAGGCCTCCGCCGCCCGCTACGGTGGTGCAGGAGTTCGTGCCGCCCGCGCCATCGGAACCGGTGACGGCTGCGGCCCCGCCGCCGCCAAGCGCGGTGGAACCCGCCGCGCAGCCAGCCGATGACAATGAATTTTCGCCGGTGGCGCCCAAGCATGCCGTACCGCTCTCACTGCGCCCGCATTGGCAGCTTTCGCTGCTCGAGCGCATCGGGCTCGTCGGCTTGCTGGTGGTGTTGTTAGTCGGCGGGGGCGCGATCCTCGTGTATTCGCTGACGCGCCTGCCCACGGAAGTACGGCGGGCGAAAGCCAAGGATTTCCCGCTCAAGGGTGGCCACCTGACTATTGAATCCGCCAAGAGTTATTGGCGCGCTCCCATTCTGGATGGCCCCTCGCCCGACACGGTCCGCCGCGGCACCCAACTGCTGCCGGTGCTCGAAATTGGGGTGAGTGGCGGCCCCGCGGCCCTGCGGATTTTGTTCCGCAATGATGAGCGCGCGGTGATCGGCGACGCAGTGACCCTCTTGGTCACCGGTGCGGGGACCTTGCAAATCCCGGCGACCGCCGGGTTTGACGATCTCGGGATGCACGCGGCCTACCGCACCGACGAAAGTAAACCGTGGACCATCGAGGTGTTCGAGGCCCCCTCGGAGCACACCGCGGGCCGGGAATATAAAATGCTTTTCGAACTCAATATCTCCACCGACCACCGCTGAACGCCACTGCCATGCCCTCCTCTGTCATGTCCAATCCCGAAGTCACGCCGATCCAGTCCAAGGAAGGCTGGCACGTGATGCATTTGTTCTATCATGTCGACCACGCCCAATGGGCGCTCTATGGCGACGATGAGAAACGTCAGGCCAAGACCCGACTCACCGAGTTGGTGCAGGAAATCCGCGCCACCCGCGACACCCACCTGCTGATTTTCTCGGTGGCCACCTCCAAGGCGGATCTCGGGTTCATGCTGCTCACGCCCGACTTGCAGGTGGCCAATACCTATGAGAAACAGATCGGCCTGTCGCTCGGGCCGGAGATTCTCAGCCCGGCGTATTCCTATCTCTCGCAGACCGAGAATTCCGAATACACCACCTCGCGCGAGGAATACACCGCCGAAACCCTGCTCGGCGAGATGGGACTAACCGCAGGCACGCCCGAGTTCGAGGCGGCGCTCACGGAGTTCGACGAGCGGATGGCGCACTATGTGAAGCGCCGGCTCTATCCGGTGCTGCCGGACTGGCCGGTGATCTGTTTCTATCCGATGTCGAAGCGCCGCAGCGGTGCCGACAACTGGTATTCGCTGTCTTTTGAAGCGCGCCGCAAACTCATGGCGGGCCACGCTCGGGTGGGCCGCACCTATGCGGGCCGGATCCTCCAACTCATCACCGGCTCCACCGGCCTCGACGAATACGAGTGGGGAGTCACCCTGTTAGCCAAGGACACCAGCGACGTCAAAGCCATCGTCTATGAAATGCGCTTCGACGAGGTGTCGGCCCGCTACGCCGATTTCGGCGATTTCTTCATCGGTATGCAACTGCCGCTGGACGTGTTGTTCCGGCGCATTTGCCTGTGAGCTCGTTCAGCCGGGCGTGATCCGGCATCCTGTATGTTCAGAAATGGAACCACAGATAGGCAGGATGAACGCAGATCACCGACAGGATCAGCATGAAGGTTCGGAATGATTCCGGGGCTGGCAGCCATGCTGAGCTGACAGAATCTCGTGATCTCTTTCCATCTGCGTCCATCCAGTTCCTCTGTGGTTTGAAAGCTCAGGCTTGGCCCCGCTCACAGCCGGGTGCCGCGGCGCACCTGGCGCACCACGGCATTCATCGCGGGTTCCTGCGCCTCGATGCTCGCCACGAGGGCGAGTTGGTTGCGGCAGCGGTCGAGGTTGTGGCCGGGATAGCGGGTTTTGAAATAGACGTCGCCCTCGAGGTGGTCGGTTAGAAACCGGATGCCCACCTCCAGGCTCATGAGTTTGCCCGCGTGGGCGAGGTGTTCCACTTCGGTGTCATTGATGAAAGTTCCGGCGGCATCCAGATAGCCTTCGACGAGGGCCTCGAACATGGGCATTTGCATTACCACCTTGGATAGGTCGGTTTCGTCTTCGGCGGCCGGACTGGTGGCGCTGCGCACCAAGTCGCCGAAATCATAAAGCGCGAGGCCCGGCATCACGGTGTCGAGGTCGATCACGCACACGGCCTCGTCGGAAGCGGCGTCGATCATGACGTTGTTGATCTTGGTGTCGTTGTGGGTGACGCGCACCGGGATTTGGCCCGCCGCAACCAGATCGAGCAGGCTGCCGACAAGCGCCTCGCGCCGGGTGATGAACTCGAACGCGGCGCGCACCGCGGCCAGCCGGTCCAACGGATCGGCGGCGGCCACCGCGAGCAGGCGGGCGAAGCGTTTGCGGGTGTGGTGGAAATCCGGGATGGTTGCGGTGATCCGGGAGGCGTCGAGATCGCTGACGAGATCCTGGAACGCCCCAAAGGCGCGGGCGGCCTGATAGGCCTGGCGGGTGTTGGCGACGACATCGTGGGTGACGCAGCCCTCGATGTGGTTGTAGCAGCGCCAGACGGATCCCTGGTCGTCCTCAATCCATGAGCCGCCGGTGCGCGCCGGGAATAGGTTGAGGGTTTGGCCGCCGAGGTCTTGTTTCAAGCGCAGCACGCGCGAGTTGATGTGACGGGTGACGCATTCGATGTTGCCCATCACGGCATAGGGATCCTTGAAGACGTTGCGGTTGATCGCCTGGATGATGTAGCGCTGGTCGCCGCCGGTCTTTTGGCGGTAGGTCGCCCGGTAGGTCGAGTTGATGTGGCCGCTGTCGATTTCCTCGCCCAGCACGAACTCGCCCTGCACCGCGAACTGGTTGCCGATGGTGGAAACCAAGTGCTGTACGCGGGGATCGAGCGGGCGGATCGGGGGAGGGGATGCGGAGGGCATGGCGGCGCGGACTCATCGAGAGTAGTGGGAGCCCCATCCTCCGCGCAACCTCCAATCACCGACGCCAAACGCATGGCTCTTGGAATTCCAATTCCCATAGGCCGTTGCGGGCCATTGTAAAACGGGTAGGGCGGCCCCGCCCGGGCCGCCGATACTTTCGCCCGCCCGGGCGGGCCACGGCGCCGCGCACGGACGAGACCTCGGTAGGAAAGCCACGGCGCAGCGGCCCCGCCACGCCCGACCCTTGCCGCGGGTGGCCCCGGCCTGCCGCCTCCCAGTAAAGTCCAGTTGCGCCCCAGCGCCACTCCTGCTAGGATGTGCGTGGATGGTCTATCTGATTTCGCCATGATACTTTAGCTATCCCCCCCCAATGCACCCCCCCGCTCCACAACCCACCCCAGAGATGCTTGAGCGCATCCTCGACGCGCTCGAACCCAAAAAGCGCAACCGGGGTATCGAGATTGCCTGCGCCGTCATCCTCTCGCTTACCACCACGGCCTCGGCGTGGTGCGCCTACCAGTCGAAGCTCTGGGGCGGCGAGCAGGCGGCGCGCAGCAACGCGGCGATCCGGGCCGGCCGGGAACAGGCGGTGAACACGCTGGCCGCCTTCCAGGGGCGCGCCTTCGATGCATCCATGTTCATTACCTACATGCAGGCCCAACTCGACCACAACCCGCCGATGGAGAGTTTCCTGGCGCAGCGGTTCCGCCCGGAAATGAAATCCGCCCTCGAAGCGTGGCTCAAGCTTGACCCCCTGAACAACCCGTCCGCGCCATCCACGCCATTCCGGATGACCGAGTATGTCCAGAAGGAGACCGCCGAGCTCACCCGCCAACAGGCTCTGGGCGACGAGGCGATGAAGGACGTGCGGCAAGCACGCCAGTCCTCGGACAACTACGTCCTGCTGACCGTCATGTTTGCCTCGGTGCTGTTCTTCGGGGGTATCGCCCGTGCCTTCGACTCGCGCGTGCTGCGAACCATCCTGGCCATCGTCGCCGCGCTCTTGTTTCTGGCAACTCTGGCCGGACTGCTCGCCATGCCGGTTTGCCATGGCTGAAAAGGGCAAGGGACCTCACATCCGCCGCCGCGCATGGACCGGTCGCTGCTGCAGGCCCGCCACGATGCGCTTCACCTCGGGCACCGCGCGGGCGAAAAATTTCCTGAACCCGCGGCACAGGTAATTCAGGCCGGGCTCGCCGTCCACGGTGCGGATGATCCGGTTTTTCGGGCACTCGCCCCAGCAGTCTGTTAGATAGGCGCATTGCCGGCAATACTTCGGCAGCGTCTCGTGCTTGGCATATCCGAATTTTACTTGGGCGCGGGAAAACACCTGTTGGTCGAGCGCGCGGTCCTTGATGTTTCCAATCTGGTATTCCGGATAGACATAGTGGTCGCACGAATACACGCGGCCGTCGTGCTCCAGGGCCACGCCCTTGCCGCACAACTCGCTGTAAACACATAACTGAGAACCCAGGCCCATATGCTGGGACACCAGCGTCTCAAAGTGGTTGACCATGACCTTGCCTATGTCGTTCTTGTGCCAGCGGTCGAACACCGAACACAGGAAATACCCCCAGTCATCCGGGTCCACCGACCAGTCCGTCACGATCGAATCCGGATGGCCCGGCCGGCTCGCCGGTTCGCCGTCGCGCGGCAGGGCCGAGTGGTCCCAGTGGTGCGGCGCGGTTTTCTCGAAGCCCTTGTATTCCACGATCGGGATGAATTGCATGTAGGTGGACCCGACCTCGTTCTTGAGAAACCGATACACATCCAGCGGGCGCCGGGCATTGTGCCGGTTGACGCAGGTCAGCGTGTTGAACGGCACCCCGTGGCGCTGGAACAGTTTCACCGCGTTGAACACCTTGGCAAACGTCGGCCCCCCACCCTTGGTCACCCGGTATTGATCATGGAGTTCCTCCGGACCATCAATGCTCAACCCTACCAGAAACCGGTTCTGCTTGAGAAAAACGCACCATTCCTCGTCAATCAGCGTGCCGTTGGTCTGCAGGTCGTTCTCGATGCGCTGGCCGGGCTTGGCGTGTTTCTTTTCGATCTCCACCACCTTGCGGAAAAAATCCAGGCCCATGAGCGTCGGCTCGCCACCTTGCCACGAAAACACCACTTCCGGCCCGGTCACGCCCGCGATGTATTGTTGGATGAAGCGCTCCAGGATCTCGTCGGACATCCGGCCCGTGCCAGGTCCGTTGGGCAGGGTTTCCTTGTTCAGATAGAAACAATAACTGCAATCCAGATTGCAGGCCGACCCGCCGGGTTTGATCATCGCGTGGAAGCGCCGCTGGCCCTGGTTGCCTAGCATCGAGGGCGCGTCGTATTTGTCGATCCCCTGCGGCGGCGAACCCCCCACGCCGGGCTTGGATCCCTCAGGACGGGGGGCTGGCTGCGGAATGCTGGGGGGCATGTAACGAAATTCCCGTATTTCCCCCTGCGGTCAAGGATGATTGTTGTCACCCGCTTGTAACCGTGCTAATCTGCACCCTTCGTCTGCTTGGGATCCAAGCGTTAGCCCCCCCCAATTCGGTGCCCCTCAATTCGGCCCCCCCCTCTCCTGCATCTACCCACCATCGAACCATGAAAACGACCACTATCCTCAAACTCGCCACCCTCGCCCTGCTCCCGGCAGCCGTATTCGCCTTCACCGCCTGCTCAACGGGCGGCAACCAGCAAACCACGCTGGTCACCGGGCCCAAGCATGCGGCCGTGGTGGAAACCTACACCAACAGCGCCACCGTCACTTACATCGACGCCACCCACCGCAAACTCGCGCTCAAGTTCGCCAATGGGGCGCGCCGCACCGTCACCTGTGGCCCGGAGGTCGTGAACTTCTCTCAAATCAAAGTCAACGATCGGGTCAACGTCACTCTCGTCAATGAGCTCGCCGTTTCCTTGGGCCGCGGCAAGGCACCCAGCGCCTCGGCAACAGGCGCCGTCGCGCTCGCACCCGTCGGTGCCAAGCCCGGCGCAGTCATGGCCAACACCGTGCAAATCACCGCCAGGATCACCGCCATCAATTCCACCACCCGCATGGTGACACTGAAACTTCCTAACGGCTCGTTGAAAACCCTCAAAGTCGATCCTGCCGTGAACCTGAGCAAGGCGAAAGTCGGCGGCAACGTGACCGTGCGCCACACCGAGGCCATGGCCATCACCGTCGCCAAACCCTGACCCCGCCGGCTACCTAACGGAGCGCGGGATTCATCCCGCCCTTGGGTCCATGCACGGGTCCATACAGCCGCATGAAGCATCAAGAATTACGCCCTTCCCCCCGCCACACTCCCGCGATGAGGACTGAAGTCCGCGCTCCGTGGTTGTAACTAGCCACGATTCAGTTGGACCACATACACCGAAACACCCCCCATGAAAACAAAACCATACCTCAACGGTTTGTCGCTGTTCACTGCGGCCGCAGCACTGCTAGGCGCGGCCGCCCCCGCCCGCGCCGCCGACAAGAAACCCAACATCATCACCATTATCTCCGACGACTTCGGCTACGGCGACGCCGGCGTCTATGGCGGCGGCGAAGGCCGCGGCATGCCCACTCCCAGCCTCGACCGGATGGCCAAGGAAGGCATGGCCTTCTTCTCGTTCTATGCCCAGCCAAGCTGCACCCCGGGCCGCGCCGCAATGCTCACCGGGCGTTTCCCCAACCGCAGCGGCATGACCACCGTGGCCTTCCAGGGCCAGGGCGGCGGACTGCCCGCTGCCGAATGGACCACCGCTTCCCTGCTCAAAACTGCTGGATACAAGACGTTCTTCACGGGCAAATGGCACCTCGGCGAAGCCGACTACGCGATGCCCACCGCCCAGGGCTTCGATGAGATGAAGTATTGCGGCCTCTATCACCTCAATGCCTACACCTATGGCGACCCGGAATGGTTCCCTGACATGCCGGAAGATCTCCGTGCCATGTTCAACCAGGTGACCAAGGGCATGCTTTCTGGCAACGCCGGTGAAAAGCCCCACGAGGAATTCAAGGTCAATGGCGAATATGTTGACACTCCCGAGAAGGGCATCGTAGGCATCCCCTACCTCGATGCCTACATCGAAAAGGCCGCGCTCGACTACCTCGACGCCAACGCCAAGTCCGACAAGCCAATCTTCATGTCCATCAACTTCATGAAGGTCCACCAACCGAACCTGCCTCACCCGGACTTCAAGCACAAGTCGATCACCAAGTCGAAGTATGCCGATTCCGTCGTTGAGAACGACACGCGCATCGGCCATATCATGGACAAGCTCCGCGCCCTCGGCCTGGACGACGGCAACACGCTGGTGATCTGGACCACCGACAACGGCGCCTGGCAGGATGTCTATCCGGATTGCGGCTACACCCCGTTCCGCGGCACCAAGGGCACCGACCGCGAAGGCGGCAACCGCATCCCGGCCATCGCCTGGATGCCCACCAAAGTCAAAGCCGACACCAGAAACCACGACATCATCGGCGGACTCGACTTCATGGCCACCTTCGCATCCATGGCCAGTGTAAAACTCCCCGAGAAGGACCGTGAAGGCCAGCCGATCGTCTTCGACAGCTTCGACATGACCCCGGTGCTCTTCGGCACCGGCAAGTGCCCGCGCGACTTCTGGGACTATTTCACCGAGAACGAACTGGCCCCCGGCGCCGTGCGCCTGCATCAGTATAAATTCGTCTTCAACCTGCGCGGTGATGGCGGCCAGGTCACCGGCGGCCTCGCAGTGGATAGCAACCTCGGCTGGAAGGGTGAGGAGAAGTATGTCGCCACCACGCCACAGATCTTCGACCTCCTCGCCGATCCGCAGGAACGCTACGACATCCTGATGAACGGCTTCACCGAACACACCTGGATGGCCCCGATCATGGGACAGGAAATCGAGCGCGTCATGAAAACCTTCGTCCAGTATCCGCCGCGCAAGATGCAAAGCGAAACCTATACCGGCCCAATCACCATCTCGAGCTTCCAAAAATTCGCCTGGCTGCGCGAGCAACTCAAAAAGGACGGCCTCAAGCTGTCGCTGCCATCGGGTAACTAACCCACCCGTTTCGATCGTGAAACCGCGGGCCGGCTCGTCACCGGGACGGCCCGCGCATTCACCAGCGAAATCACTTATCTGTAGCGGCGGTCTGCGACCATCGCGCTTCCCCCCCGCGTCCCATGAGCAGCATCGCAATCACTCTTATCATTCTCTTGTGCCTAACCGCCGGATTCCTGCTAGGGATGTGGCTGCAACATCTGTTGCCGGATCATCATCTATCCAAGGAATCCCAAGATACCGTCAAGCTGGGCACTGGGATGATAGCCACCATGTCCGCGTTAATTCTCGGCCTGCTGGTCAGCTCGGCCAAAAGTTCCTTTGATACCATGAATCTCGCCATCGCCCAGAGCGGTGCCCACATCATCCAACTCGACCACTTGCTGGCCGAGTATGGGCCACTGAGCCGCCCGATCCGCGACCAGCTCAAAACCTCTGTGGGCCAGCAGGTGGATAGAGTCTGGCACACATCCGCAGCAGGCGGTTCTGGCTTGCGCGCTGTGGAGAAATCCACCACCTTGCTAGATATGCAGGCCACACTCCGGGCGTTGATGCCACAGAACGAGCGGCAGAAATCCAGCCTCAGCCAGATCCAACAGATATGTAGTGAAATGTGGCAGAACCGGCTCTTGATATTCGAGCAACAGCAGCAACCGGTGACTCCGGTCTTTATCGTGCTGCTGGCATTCTGGTTGGCCATATTATTTCTGAGCTTCGGCCTGTTCGCGCCTCGCAACACCACCGTCTTTGCCGTGCTGCTGGTTTGCGCGTTTTCCGTATCTTCCGCCGTGTTCCTGATTCTCGAAATGAGCCACCCACTCGACGGCTGCATCAGATTATCCAACGCCCCGCTGCTCAAGGCACTGGAATTGATCGGACGCTGAACGCAGATCATCACCCCATGATAGTCCGCGGTTGCCAATGACTCGACAATCCGCATCAATCACACTTGTCCATGAAACTCCCATCCATCAGCGCACGCCTCAGCCCGCTTGCCTTCGGCGCGTGCTGGATCGCCGCAGTTCCCGCCCGTGCCGCCGAGCCAGCCGCCACGCCCTCGGCCTACGCCGCCACCATCCCTAACCAGAATGCCGCGCCCGGCCCCGCTCCGGATGGCATGGTGTGGATTCCCGGCGGCGAGTTTTCTATGGGCAGCGAGGATTTGACCGGTTGCGCCTGCGCCGGCGGGGATGCCATGCGCGATGCCCGGCCGATTCACCGGGTATATGTGGACGGCTTCTGGATGGACCGGACCGAGGTGACCAACGCGCAATGGCGGCAATTCGTGGACGCCACCCACTATCGCACCATCGCTGAGATCGCCCCCACCCATGAACAGTTTCCCACCGCGCCGCTGGAAAATCTCGTCGCCGGTTCGACCGTCTTCACGCCCACGCCCGGCCCGGTTTTGCTCAAGGACGTGTTCCAGTGGTGGCGCTATCAGCCCGGGGCCAACTGGCAACACCCTGAAGGCCCAGAGACCAACCTCACCGGCCGCGACACGTATCCGGTCGTCCAGATTGCCTACCCGGATGCCGTGGCCTATGCCGCGTGGGCTCACAAGCGCCTGCCCACCGAAGCCGAATGGGAGTTCGCCGCGCGCGGCGGACGCTCCGGCCAGACCTATGCCTGGGGCGACGAGCTCAATCCCGGAGGCAAATGGATGGCCAACATCTATCAGGGAAAGTTCCCGGTCCAGGACACCGGCGAGGACGGCTTTGTGGGCCTCGCCCCGGTCGCGCAATTTCCAGCCAACGACTATGGGCTCTATGACGTGGCGGGCAATGTCTGGGAATGGTGCAGTGATTGGTATCGGCCCGATTATTTCAAGCAACTCGCCGATGCAGGTGGCGTGGCGCGCAATCCGCAAGGCCCGGCCACGCCCTTCGATCCGGCTGAACCATCCGAGAAAAAACGCGTTCACAAGGGCGGCTCGTTCCTGTGCACCGATCAATATTGCACGCGCTACATGGTCGGGACGCGCGGCAAGGGTGAAGTCACAACCGCCGCCAACCACCTCGGCTTCCGCTGCGTGCAGATGCCCGCTCAAACTAATCAGTAATCCCACAAAAAACACACCATGAAGCACAAACCATTATCCCCTAACTGGTTTCTGTTCACCGTGCCGGCGGCGTTGCTCGCCGGCTCTCCGGCCCACGCCCAGCAAGTCACCGGCATCCCGGGCTCGCCCAGCGCCACCACCACCATCGACGGCAAACAACTTCCCGCGCCCGATCCGAAATTCGGCGGCGAAATCCAGGAGGGTGCCCTGCAATCCAAGGCATGGTGGGCACCGCGAGTGGTTCCGCCCAAGGACGCGCCCAACGTGCTGCTTATCATCACGGACGACGCCGGATTCGGCGTGCCTGGCACTTTCGGTGGCGTGATCCCGACTCCCGCGATGGATCGCTTGGCGAAAAGCGGGCTGCGCTACAACAACATCCACTCCACCGCGCTGTGCTCGCCGACACGTGCCGCGCTCATCACCGGGCGCAACCATCACTCGGCTGGCTTCGGCGTGGTCTCCGAACAGTCCACCGGCTTCCCCGGCTATAACAGCATCATCGCCAAGGACAAGGCGACCATCGGCCGCATCCTCAAGGATAACGGCTATGCCACGTCGTGGTTCGGCAAGGATCACAACGTACCTTCGTTCGCAGCAAGCCAGGTCGGACCGTTCGATCAATGGCCAGTCGGCATGGGCTTTGAGTATTTCTATGGGTTCATCGGCGGCGATGCCAACCAGTGGCAGCCGAACCTGTTCCGCAACACCACCCAGATCTATCCCTTCGAGGGCCAACCGGGCTGGAACCTCGTAACCGGCATGGCCGACGACGCCATTGATTATCTGAACCGCATCAACCAGACGGCGCCCGCCAAGCCGTTTTTCGTGAAATACGCGCCCGGGGCCACGCATGCGCCGCATCACCCGACCAAGGAATGGGTGGACAAGATCAGTGCGATGCATTTGTTCGACGGTGGCTGGAACCAGCTCCGTGATACCATTTTTTCCAATCAGAAGATGCTTGGAGTCATCCCGCATGACACTCAACTGGAGCCATGGCCCACCAAGATCCTCAAAAACTGGGACGACTGCACACCTGAGGAAAAGAAGCTCTTCATCAAGCAGGTGGAAATCTTTGCCGCCTATGAGGCCTACAACGACTCCGAGATCGGCCGGGTCATCCAATCCATCGAGGACATGGGCAAGCTCGAAAATACGCTCATCATCTATATCAACGGCGACAACGGCACCAGCGCCGAAGGCGGCCCGACGGGCACGCCCAACGAAGTCGCGTGGTTCAACGGCGTCAGCGAGATGCCGGTGGAGGTTCAGATGAAGTATTACGACGTCTGGGGCACCGAACAGACTTATAACCACATGTCGGCGGGCTGGTCTTGGGCCTTTGACACGCCCTTCACCTGGTTCAAACAAAACGCCTCGAAGCTCGGTGGCATCCGCCAGTGCATGGCCGTCTCCTGGCCGGCGCGCATCAAGGAGGCCGGCGGTCTCCGCGAGCAGTTCGTGCACGTCATCGACGTGGTGCCGACCATTCTCGAGGCGGCCAACATCAAGGCACCCGAGACCGTGGACGGCATCAAGCAGGCGCTGATCGAGGGCACCAGCTTCGCCTACACCTTCGATGCGAAGAACGCCAAGGAACCGTCCCGGCACAAGACCCAGTATTTTGAGATGTTCGGACAGTGGGCGCTCTATCATGAGGGCTGGCTGCTCAGCACCGAGGTGAACCGCGCGCCGTGGCAGGCCTTCGGCCCCGCTAATCCCGATCCGCTCAACAACCAAGTCTTAGAACTTTACGACCTGAACAAGGACTTCAGCCAGTCGCAGAACATCGCCGCCAAATTCCCTGAAAAAGTGAAGGCAATGAAGGCGATGTTCATCGCGGAAGCCAGGAAATACCACGTCTTTCCGATGGATGCCTCGGTGGCCGCCCGCATCGTCGCCCCGCGTCCTAACATCGCCGCCGGCCGCACCGAGTTCGTCTATACCAAACCGATGACCGGCCTGCCGCAGGGCGACTCGCCGATGTTGCTAGACGCCTCTTACACCATCACGGCGGATATCACGGTTCCTGAAGGTGGCGCCGAAGGCATGATCCTGACCTCCGGCGGAAGGTTCGCCGGCTATGGTTTCTATCTGCTCAAAGGCAAGCCGGTGTTCTTATGGAACCTCGTCGATCTCAAGCGCGTCAAATGGGAAGGCCCCGACGCGCTCACGACCGGCAAGCACATCGTCGAGTTCGACTTCAAGTATGACGGTCTCGGTTTGGGCACGCTCGCCTTCAACAACATGAGCGGCCTCGGCCGACCCGGCACCGGCACCCTGAAGGTGGACGGCAAGGCCCTCCAAACCCTCACGATGGAGAAGACCCTGCCCATGATCCTGCAATGGGACGAAAGTTTCGACATCGGCTCGGACACGCTCACCGGCGTGAACGACGCGGACTACCTGCCGCCCTTCAACCTAACGGCCATGCTCAACAAGCTGACCATCAAGGTGGACCGCCCTGAGCTCTCGCCCGAGGATATCAAGAAACTCGAGGCGGCGCAGCGCGACAACAAGGCCAGCGAATAAGCACTCCTCCCATGGAATCCACAGGCACGCCGCGCATGTGCCATGCGAAATATCCACAATACCCCCGCAAACAAACACAACTCAAATAGAGCTCATTGCACACCATGAACATCAAGCACGCCATCCTCTCCGCCATACTCCTCAGCAGCCTGACCGCCGTCGCGGGAACCTCCACTCCATCGTTTGTGGAGTCACTTGCACCCGCCGCGCCTTCGCCGTGGTCCTGCACTGTGAACCTGTATGGATGGGCGCAATCATTGGACGGGAATGTTAGAGTCCACAATGTCCCGCTGCCCGTGTTCGTCACATCCAGCGAGCTGCTCAGCCACCTCGACTTCGCCGCCATGGGATCGGTCGAGGTCGGCTACGGCCGCTGGAGTTTTCTCGCCGACATGAACTACGCGAGCGTCTCGGTTGATCAACCTTTCGACAATGTCGTTGTCACGCCGCTCAGCCATGTGGAGTATAAACAACAGCAGTTTCTCGGCAATTTTGTCGCCGCCTACGAGCTCGTGAAAACCCAGGAGGTTAAATTCGACGTTTATGCCGGCGCCCGGGTCAATTACATCCAGGCAGAAATTAGTGATGGAAACCTCATCGACCGCTCCCAGTCAAAATCATGGGTGGACCCGATCATCGGCTGCCGCATTCAGGCGGAACTCACCCATTCCTTCTTCTTCCGCGCAGGGGGCGATATTGGCGGATTTGGCGTCGCATCCACCGACACCTATCAGGCAATGGCCGGCTTCGGCTACCGCTTCTGCAAGGAAGGGTCCATCCTGCTCGGATACCGGGTGCTCGGCACCAACTATGCCAGCGGCGACTTCAAATATGACATCGTCGCCAGCGGTCCGGTGCTGGCGCTTGAAGCCAGGTTCTAACAAAAATCACCCATTCAAAACCATGAATACCAAATTGATCGCACTCGCCATTGCATCCACCGCCGTCAGCGCGCTCACTCCCGGTTGCGCCAACGACCCCATCACCCATGCCAACGCGGCCACCTCCAGCGCCTCGAAAATTGCCCGTGATTCGCGCGCCGCGCTGCGCTCGCTCTATGCTCAAAACCCCGCAGCGAGAGCCTTGGGCCGGAAGGCCAAGGGCGTGCTGGTGTTTCCGTCCATCGTGAAGGCCGGCCTCATGGTCGGGGCACAGGCCGGCAATGGCGCGATGATCCGCGACACCGGCGTGATCAGCGGATTCTATCAGACCACCGCCGCCTCCTACGGACTCCAGGCGGGAATTCAGGAGTTCGGTTTTGCCCTCTTCCTGATGGATGATGAGGCATTCCGCAGCCTCCACCGCAGCGGTGGGTGGGACATCGGCAGCAGCCCGAGCCTGGTCGTCGTCGATAGAGGAATGGCAGCATCTCTCACCACCACCACGCTGGACAAGAGCACCTATGCCTTCTTCTTCAATCAATTCGGACTGATGGGCGGCATCGGCCTGCAAGGGTCGAAGATCACCCGGATCCACCCGCAGCAGTAGGACTCGTCGGCGGTTAGCCAGCTTCCGGAATCCGGCCGACGCAAGAATCGACAAAACCCGCTTTCCCACGCCCTCCACCACTCGTTGGATGGTGCCGCCAAGCGATGTGGGTGCCAATACGGCTGCTCTCGACGGCCTGATCGCTCTGGCCTGAGCACATATCACGCGCCGATCGAAATGCAGTTTGCGCCATCCCCCCCCCCGCCTGATTCGGGCCATCGCCACCGGCGTGTTGGCGTCATGCTCTGACACCAAGCGTTGTCTACCTGCCCATGAGCCTAGTCACCCGCGGCCGCCGCCAGGTCGATCTCACCGGCGACCTCTGGCGCTCGGTGGTCGAATCCACCGGCCAGCCCGCCAAGATGGGCGCATGAGTCCGCACTTTCTCACTTGGAATACCGATCTCATGGCTCCCTTCTGAAACCTTATTGGAGGGTAGCCGCTCTCAGCCCTGCCGGTTAAAGCCATCATCCACACGATCACCGACACCCGGAAATCATCGCCGCAGTTCCCGGCCTATGTGCCGGCTCCCCTAGTCCAAATCGGAACCCGCGATGTTCACACTCACTTTTTCAGCAGGCGCGGTCGTCCACGTTCGTTTGGCGGCCGAATCAAGCCTGCGGGTGAGAAACCCTTGCGGATTGCCAGCCAGTACACGCACGCGGGTAGGTGAATCTAACATAAAACACCCGGGCCCCTGCGAAGAGGTCCGGGTGTAGTGAAAAATTCAAGTAGCGAGACTGGGCTTACCAGCCGCCGCCGCCGCCGCCGCCACGGTTGCCACCGCCGCCGCCGCCGCCTTTGTAGCCGCCACCGCCGCCGCCGCCTTTATAGCCGCCGCCACCGCCGCCGCCTTTATAGCCGCCGCCGCCACCGCCGCCGTAACCGCCGCCACCGCTGGGCCGGGATTCCTTGGGCTCGGAGGCGTTCACGCGCAGTGGACGTCCGTTGTAATCGTAATCGTTGAGGGCTTCAACAGCCGCGTTCAACTGCGATTGGTCGCCGAGCGTAACGAAGGCAAATCCCTTGGATTGCCCGGTTTCGCGGTCGGTGATGATTTTGACCCGTTCGACCGGTCCAAATGCGGCAAAGAGACCAGTGACGTCTCCTTCAGTAGCAGTGTAGGGCAAGTTGCCCACGTAGATATCCATTGTTTTCAGTTCTAATGACGCCATTTCATTTCACACTTCCTTGACTGCGGCGCCAGAGTCAAGGAAGCGCGCGAGTACCGCCAAACGGCGCACAAGCGGACGGCAAGATACGGGCCGCGCGGACATTAGCAAGAATTGTTTTTGGCCGGGGCACCCCCACGCGCTGCAATCCTTATGGGGCAAGGATTCTTCGCGGTAGAAATCTTTATTGGCCTCACGCCGGGTCGTAAAACCGGTCGCCGATGCCCGCTTCGCGCCGGATTCCCGGTTTTGGCACCTGCCAATGAATGTGCATTCCGTGAGAATTTTCACGAATCCTGTTGAAATCCCAGCGAAAACGGCGGATTAGTTCCCCGAGCAACGTGGATGTGGAACAGGGATCGGGAAATCCTGCTCATGCCCACCCACTTTAATCCAACCACTTAATCACGTGTCTCTCAGTGTCCATGACGTGGCGGCTTACATCCTCAAAAAGCAGGGTGAAATGTCCGCCATGAAGCTTCAGAAGCTCGTTTATTACTCTCAAGCTTGGTCATTGGTTTGGGACGATAAGCCGTTGTTTCGCGCCCATATCGAGGCTTGGGCGAATGGGCCTGTCGTGCGCTGTCTCTATGAACAACACCGTGGCCAATTCGCAGTGAAGACCTGGCCGAGCGGCGATCACGCCAAGGTTTCCGGCGAGGCCAAGAAATCCATCGATTCGGTCCTTTCCTTCTATGGCGACAAGTCCGGCCATTGGCTCAGCGAGTTGACCCACAAGGAGCGCCCATGGCTGGATGCCCGCAAGGGGCTTTCCGACGATGATCGCTGCAGCCGGGAAATTTCCCACGCGGCGATGGCGGAATATTACGGCGCACTCTGAGTTCCTCCGACGATGGGCAAGAAGACCCAAGCAAAAAAGACGCCGAAATTCGCAGCGGAAAACCGACCGGTTACAGCGAGGGAAACTAAATTCGCGGTGGCGGTGGAGGGCCATACCACCCCCGCTTGGAGACTATCCCACATCGACTGGGACGGACCGTGGTCTCCGTCAAAATGTAAGGAGGCTGGTGTCCGTGAGATTTTCAAGCGTTTGGCCGACTTCGAGTCGATGTCATGGACGCAGATTCAATCCGGAGCGGGTAGCCATCTCGTCGGAGCACAAGGTCTTATCAAGGAAGCACGACTGCGCCTCAGCCACCTCAAAAAGGAGGAATGGGCGGATCATTTGTTCTCACTCCGCATAAGCAACAAGGAACGCCTCTGGGGATTCCTCCGCGCGGGCATCTTCCATGTCCTCTGGTGGGACCCCGAGCATGAAGTGTTTCCTTCAACGAAAAAACACACTTGAGCGGATAACAGGTCTTTGCGAGCACCATATCACAAGAAATCGGGCCCGATCATCGCCTCTATCCATTCGGAATACTGTCCTCCACATGGTAGCTCGAAGTTTTCCTGAAGTTGGTTTCGCACTGCCGTTTCGTTTTGACCCGTAAGCGGATTAAAACCTTCTTTGGCATACGTCTCCCACAACATCGCGTAACCGCACCTCTGCCAACCTGGAAGGGTGTCGTAGTGAACCCCATTCGCACGCAGCAGTTCATGCTTTCTCTCATTGGACAGCCCGGAAATCATCGCCGTGGCTTCTGCCACCGATTTGCCAGCTTTCCGCAAGATCCAGTAGGCGTGCGAATTCAGGCAATTCCGTCCCGCATCTTCCATTCTCCAGCGGAAATAATCGACCACCAGATTGGCAATTGGCAGTTCGATAATCCGGCAATCCATCACGACATGCCTCCCTATGGTCAGGCTCAACGCGGCACTGGCTTCACCGGCCAATATCGAGAGCCACTTGCGGTGATTGCGACTGAAAAGCTGTTCGTTCGGATCGAACAAGAGCGATATTTCATCACTCTGCGCGTAGGCGAAGCGCACTCTGAAACCGCAATCCATCAGCCGCTTCATCGCTACCACCATGGCATCGCGGAATCGCGCGTCATACGGTGCTTCATAATCCATCAACTCCTTGGTCAGACGGCTGAAACTCCTGCCGTCCAAACGTGCCACGATCTGGACTCCGGAGGGAATCCTTCGGTCGTGAGCCGCCTCATAGGACCGGAGCGATGTTTCCAGTTCGTCAAATTTCATGGTTCCATGGCTCCACCTCGAATCCAGCTTCCACAAGCCGCACGAAAAACAGGGACGAAAAACCTTCGCCAAGCGCAGGCAACTCCAATTGCGAATGGTGATGACTGACGCCAGCATCGCGAATCCGGGCGACACCCTCACGTTGACTGTTGCGCTCAAGCGCATCATCAAGTTTCGATTCGAAAAAATAACCAATCACGGGAACGCCTTTCTCCCTTGCGGAATTGATCCAGCGACTGCGAACCTCCCGCGTGGTGTTGGTGTTGTCGATGACGCAGGACTGCTTCCGCTCGAGGCACCATTCAAACAGCGAGAAAGTCCGCGCCTCGGTCTTCAGCATGTCACGATTGATACGCAGGTGACTCGCAGCGAAACGTTCCTGATAGAATGACGATTTGCCAGATGCCGGAATGCCAATGAATAGAATCACTTCCATAGGTGTTAGAATGAAATCTCAGGCTGGGAAACCGATCACCTGGACCTGCCCAAGAATCATTTGTTCCACCTCGTGAGCGGTGTCGGCGGCCAGCTTGGTGGCGGCGGCGCGTTCGGCGGCGATGTGGTCGCGGGCGGCGGTGACTTCGGCGACGAGTTGCTTTTGAATGGCGAGGGGCGGGAGCGGGATTGGTGCGCTTCTGACTTCGTTTGAATTGATCGTTCCTAAACCCGAAGAGCTCTTGGCTGCTCGGAAGAAATGGCTTCTTCCGATGTCGCTGTTGAACCAAGTCATTGCGAAGTCAGGAAGAATGCGGCTTTGATCCAGACGAACCTTGATGAGATGGTTTTGGTGAACACATTTTTCAATTTCTCCGCTCCACTTGCCAACGCGTCCAAGTTCAGTCCGGCTGCCATTTCCTTCGACAAACAGGATGTCTCCTGGTTTCAACAAGTACGATTCCAGTTCGGAGTCGGGCACTTCGATCTCCTTCACTTCCGACAAATCGAGATAACCTTTCCGCACGTTCGCAACCCGCAAGTAGGGCCGCGCTGAAAGCCCCGGGCGATTGGCGGGCGACTTTTGGATGCCGTAGCTGACACGCGATAAATCACCAAGCTTCTCAAAAGTAAACTGACTCTTGGGGAGTGCATCAAGTCCTAGAAGGCTGTCCACAAGAGAGGAAACGGCCCAGCGAGACACATCAGTCCAGCGCACAGCAAAGGCTTTCGGACGAGCTACCGCACACTCCTCCACGATTCCGAGTGACCTGAGGAAGCCACGTGTGATTGCTGTCTCGTGCTCATTGGTAGTCTTGATGGCAACGGCATTCTTGTCCTGCGTTTCTTGCCAGTAGGCGACAATGGCTCGCTGGGTTGCAAGCGGAGGCAATGGCACCTCAATGCTTTCAAGCGTGCTTGGCTCAACGCGCTTTCGTCCACTGGCCCCACTGATGAGGCTATTAATCCGCTCGCGAAAGCTGCTCATGCGAAAAAGTAGCTTCACATATTCGGGAAGAGCGATTGCTTTATCGACTTCATAGATCGGATACTCAGAACTGAAGGCGACACGCGGCATGGATTCTGGAACGATGCCAATGGCTCCATTGCGTGCGTCGATTTTGGAGTAAACGACTTCGTTCGCATGGGCGAAGAACAGTTTACCTTTCACTTCCAGTTTGCTGCTCATGTCCCGATGCGACAACCCGCCGGTGAAATGCAGGGAGCCGAATGTGAGGGATTCCAATGGATGTTCCGCGCGATCCACCGTCTCCAACCTGCGACTCAGCGCGGCGGAAAGCGGGCGAATCACTTCACGCGGCCAATTCCAAGCAACCTCGCGGAAGCTGCCGGGGCTCCAGCGCTCCGCTTCTGACCAATGAACGGCAAAGGCCCGACCAGCGTAGTTGCCTACGCTGTCGGGCCGTGGACGAAAAAAGGTGACGGGTTCTGGCGGAACTCTCGATAGAGTTCCAGGCAGGTTTTTTCGATGCCGCTTGGCACGCGGTCATTGGGATAGAGTTCGTTGAGGTCAGGCTCGCCGGTGGCGGAGATACCCACCTTGTCCGCCTCATAAAGGAAGACCGGGTAGTCGAAGCGTTGCTTGAGCAGGGCGCGACTCGCGGTGGCGATGGCATCCGCCATCTTTTTGTCGAAGCTGGCCAACTCCTTGCGCAGTTCTGTCATTTTCACGCGGTCTCTGGCTTCCTTTGCATCCGCCATGGCAATTTCCAGCCGTGAGTGCTCGGCGTCGATGGCGGGTTGGTGATTCTTGGTGATGTCGCAGTTGGCGTTTTTCCGCAATTTTTCAAAACGGTCGGCCTCGGCGACGGTGAATTTCTCCAGAAAGAGGATGCTGCATTTGACGCTGGCACCGCTGCTGACAAAAGTATCTTGCGAAAGGCTGACGACGGCGCGGAGGAACGCGCGGTCTTCGGTGAACTCGCGTGCATAGGCCAGCGATGGATTGTTGAAAATGCCCTCGGGCAGGACGATTCCCATGCGGCCGCCGGGGGCGAGGAGGTCGAGACACCGCTCGATGAAGACCAGTTCGGTCTTCATGCTGAGGGAGCGGCCATTTTTGCCTTTTGCTGCAACCCCGCCTGGATCTGGCGCTTTCGCGGGATTGGCTTCCTCTTTGCCGCGAAAAGGAAGTTTGAAAAGACTGAGAATCGGTTTCCCTTCAGCGGCCCGGATGCGGGCAATGGCTTCTTCGTAGGCGTCACCGTGTTCGTTGATATAACGCGAGCGGGCTTCGGGCGAAACCTGATAGTCGCCCGGCAGGATCACGTTTTCCGCGGTGACGGTGGCGCCGAACGGAGGATTGGTGGCGATGACCTGGAAGCGCCCCTCGAAGATTCCGTTCACATTTAGAAGTCCATTGTGATGATGGACGCCGCCGTGACCGTCGCCGTGCATGATCATGTTCATCTTGCTGGTGCGTGCCATCCGGTCGTTGGCGTCCGTGCCATAGATGCAGAGGTTGGAGAGCTTCCAGATGCGGGAGCGCATTTTGTCGGCGACAAACTTGTCCGGGTCTGAGTAGGGATCGAGCTGCTGCTGGAGCTTTTTGTATTCTTCACGCTTGGCTTTGGCTTTATCGGCAGGTGAAACTCCCTTCTTTTTATCGGTGACCTCGCAGAACGCGTGGTATTGCGCGTCCACGTCGGCGGCGATGGCTTCGCGGATGATTTCAAAGCAGCGGATGAGGAACCCGCCGGAACCGCTGGCAGGGTCACAGATGCGCTCGTCTTCCTGCGGATCGAGCATCTTCACGATGAATTCAACAACGGGTCGCGGCGTGAAGAATTGGCCGATCTCACCGCGAAACGTGCCGCCGAGAAAGCGCTCGAAGGCGATGCCTTTGACGTCCTCGCTGGTTTCGGATAGATTGTAGCGCTCCAACTTTTTCACGATTCCCTCGACCGTGGCGGAGCGGAGGTTGATGCGCTCATCTTTTTCGAAAATCTTGTCTGAGCGGTAGGCTTCCTTGGTTTCGTCGAACAGGGTGTTGATCGGGCTCTTGGAAATCTGTGTCTTGAGGAATTCAACGGTGAAAAGGTTCTTTCGCTCCTTCTTTTCCTTCAGGCGGCGTTCAACCCACACCTTGATGAAGAGAATTTTTGCGATCTCATCGAAGGCGGCCGCCGGATCGAGGTGCTCGTTGTTGCGAATGATGTTGTGGCACTGGTGTAGCAGGTCGGCGAACTCCTTGCCCTCAAAGGGCTTCAAATGGGATAGCAATTCCTTGATTTCCTTGTCGCTGGCGTCTGCATGCGGGATGTCCTTCACCTCCGAGTAATTCGGGGCCCGCTTTTGGAGATCGACCTTGAAATACTTCGTGCTGCGGCGGTTGTGGGCCACAAAGAACTTCACCCGCTCGTTGTTGGCGTAGTTGGCACCCTGCTGGTAGGTCTTCTGATCAATGGCGACATTGTCTGCCTTGCACTCCACGACGATCAGCGCGGTATCGCCGGCCTTACGGTCCTGAATCGTCCGCCAGATCACGAAATCAGCCCGGGCGTTCTTGTTGCCGCGCGAACCCGGCAAGGTGACTTCCTCGTCAATCTGCTCAAGCGAGAAGCCGTAGTCATTTACCAGCATGCACAGGAATTCTTGCCGGACCGCTTCTTCCGGTGTCTCAAACAGCCATTTTTTTCGGACATGGCTCCAGATTTAACCTTTCTGACGGCGGACGGCGATGGTTTCGGGTTGGGCTGGCATGTTGACGCGGTTGTTTAATCAGGATCATCGGGCTCAAGCTATCTGAATTTAGCAGAATCACCCGGTTGAAAGCCGCGTAAACAAGGCGGGCCGCAGGGCCAACGGATTAAAAATCGCGCCTTGCCCGGAGCGGGCGCGCCTGATTCGATGCGCGGCCCAACCTGCATTCTCATGGCCAACAAAGACACGACCGACCCCGCCCGCATGGAAAAAATCGTTTCGCTGTGCAAGCGCCGCGGGTTCATTTTTCAGGCGGGCGAGCTTTACGGCGGACTCAACGGGTGCTGGGACTACGGTCCGCTAGGTGCCGAGCTCAAGCGCAACCTGAAAGACTATTGGTGGCGCAAGACCGTGCAGGAGCGCGACGATGTGCTCGGCATGGACGGCGCGATCCTGACCATGGAGCAGGTGCTCGTCGCCTCGGGCCACGTCGGCGGCTTCAGTGACCCGATGTGCGATTGCTTGCTGTCCAAGGCGCGGCTACGGGCCGACCAGATCCCGGCGCAGGACGGCACGGCCGTGTATTTCCTGGGCGCAAAACATCCGCCGACCGGCTGGAGCATCGAGCGTCCGTTCGCGATGCTGGTGGCGCCGGGCCGCGATCCGATCGAGTCGCACAAGACGGCCCGCAAGTTTTACGCCGAGCTGATGCCGGACAAGAAAATCTCGCCCAAGGAACTCGAACTCAGCGAGGAGCGGCGTGAGGAGGTCGTCGGCACCACCAGTTTCAATCCGGACAACGGCAGCCTTCTAACCGAGCCGCGGCAGTTCAACCTGATGCTGCAAACGAATTTCGGCGCCACGGGCGACCAGATCGCCTATCTGCGGCCCGAGACCGCGCAGTCGATTTTCTGCCAATACAAGAACGTGCTGGATTCCAACCGGGTGAAGCTGCCCTTCGGCATCGCGCAGTGCGGCAAGTCGTTCCGCAACGAGATCAACCCGCGCAACTTCACCTTCCGCTCGCGCGAGTTCGAGCAGATGGAGATCGAGTATTTCTGCCACCCGGACGACGGCATGCGCCTCACCGACGAATGGTTGGAGACGCGCCTCGGGTTCTACGGCGAGATCGGCATCCCGCGCGAAAAACTCCACATCCTGGACGTGCCGGATGGCGAGCGCGCGTTCTACTCGAAGAAGACCTACGACATCGAATACGAATTCCCCTTCGGCATCCAGGAGTTGGAAGGCGTGGCGTATCGCACCGACTACGACCTCGGTGTGCATGAAAAGGGCGCCGGCAAATCGCTGGTATACTTCGACGAGGAGACCAAGGAGAAGTTCCTGCCGCATGTTGTCGAGCCGTCGGCCGGGTGCGACCGCACGGTGCTGGCGCTCATTTGCGAGGCGTTTGACGAGGAAACCCTAACCGATGACAAGGGCAAGGAGGACGTCCGCACCGTGCTGCGGTTCGTGCCGCGCATGGCACCCATCAAGGTGGGCATCTTCCCGCTGCTCAAGAAGAATGAGGAGCAGGTGCGCATCGGTCGCGCGATCCAAAAGGCCCTGCAGCCGTGGATGAATGTCTTCTACGACGACGGCGGCGCGGTCGGCCGGCGCTACCGCCGCCAGGACGAAGTGGGCACCCCGTTCTGCGTGACGGTGGATTTCGACACGCTGGGTGAAAACGGCGACGCCCTCAAGGGCACCGTCACCGTGCGCCACCGCGATTCGATGGAGCAGGAGCGCCTCGCCATCGACGCGCTGCTGCCGTGGTTGCTCGAGCGCGTGCGCTGACCTCAAGCCTGCCATCCCCATGCCTAACAAGACCCTGTTTGAGAAAATCTGCGCCAAGGAAATCCCAGCGGATATCGTCCATGAGGATGAATTTTGCGTGGCGTTCCGCGACATCGCGCCGCAGGCCCCGCTGCACATTCTGATCGTGCCGCGCAAGGCGCTGCCGCGCGTCGGATTGGCCGCCCCCGGCGATCAGGCGTTGCTCGGCCACCTGCTGCTTACCGCGGCGGCCATTGCCCGCCGTGAAGGGGTGGCGGATTCCGGCTACCGGATCGTCATCAACCACGGAGCGGATGGTGGCGAGGCCGTGCCGCACCTGCATCTCCACCTGTTAGGCGGGCGGGCGCTCGGCTGGCCGCCCGGCTGAAGGTTGCCGCCGTCAGCTCATGCCACTTCCTAGACATCATGCGCCTCCACGGTCATCAGGGCCGTGAGTCTAAAAGTCAACGAACCGCGAACTCAGAGCTGAGCTTCGACTTCTGAATTTGGGACTCTTTGCTTCAGCCGTTGGTACTGGGGGCTCCCAAGACCTCGATGCGCACTGGTGCCACGCCGCTGTGGCGGAAACCCAGTCGCTCGGCGCAGCCGACGGTCAAATCGATGATCCGGCCGCTGCTGAATGGCCCACGATCGGTGATGGTTACAATCTCAGATTTGCCATTGGTCTCGTTGGTCACGCGCACTTGGGAACCCAACGGCAGAGTCTTGTGGGCGGCGGTGGCTGCCTGATTGGCCAGGCGCTGGCCGCTGGCGGTGCGGGTGCCGGAATTGCACCCAATCGAATACCACGACGCCTTGCCGCGCTGAACCGAATGGACCGGGTAGGCCTCCGTCTGGCTCAGCGTTTTGGTTTTCGCATTGCCAGTCGTCGCGCAACTGGGAAGGAAAAGGACACCGGCGATTGCCAGGGCCACGGAGTTGAAGTTCCGGGTCAGGTTCATCGTATTGAGGCAGTTGGGTTCCCGGTCGAAGCCTTGGTGCTTGCTCGCGAGACACAAGTCATAAGGGGCTTGAAATGAATAAACAAGAATAAAATACCCCGGCTAGAGTTGGGGGGGATTCCAGGCGCTTCAAGGGAAAACCCGAAAGTATTTCACTTATCTTAACTACTCTCCCGGTTTTTTTTGGGCCTGATTTGGGCCGCCGTCGGCGTCGGGAGGATGGCCCCCGGGGGGCGTCTGATCACCGCCCACCTACCACCCCATTGGTGCGGGTGAGGGTGTGGAGGATGCGCTGGGTGCGGCGCTTGAGCACTTGGGCGGGTACAAACCACACGTAGGTGAAGGCCCCGAGCTGGGCGATCGACCCAATCGTGAAAGCGATACGTTTCATGGAGGCGGATGGTGCGGTTGGCTGGGATCGTAAAATATCCGGATATCCGCCTTGTCTGTGCCCAGCAATTGTTGGGCACGCTTGAGGGCTCCGCGGGTCGATAGATTCGGGTTGCGCGGATTGCTAAGGAATAGATTGCTTTGGCCCGCCTTGCGGTCACAGCCGTCCTGCAAGGTGGTGAGCACTCCGGATTTTTTCAGCACGCGATAGACCTCGCGGGTTGCGCCCGAGATGATCAGGTGGAGTCCCTTGGCCCGCATGAAGCCGATCAAGTCCTCAAGGGCCATCACGCTGGTGGCATCCAGATGGCGGGCATTCTTGAGGCGCAGGATGATCACCTGGATCGCCGGATCTGACACCGTGCGCTGGATCTGGGTGCGGAACAACTCGGCGGCACCAAAAAACAAGTCCCCCTCGACGTGCACGATCGAGATCGCGGGGATCGGCCGCTGGCGTTTTTCACCCATTTCGCGCAATTCGCCCGCATCGCTGAACTCATATTCGACGAGGTGCGGGCGGCTCGCCTTGCGCAAAAACAAGGAAATTGAAATGGCCACCCCGATGAAAATCGCGACGTGCAGGGGCGCGAGCAGGGTGGAGATGAAGGTGAGGCACAGCACGACGGCATCGTCGTTGGTCGAGCGCAGGCAAATCCGGATGTTGCGCAGGTTGAACAGCGAGAGCGACAATACGATGACCAGCGCCCCCAGCGCGGCCTTGGGAATGTAATCGATCAATGGCACCCCCCAGCCCGCCGACGCGGCGATCAAAATCGCAAACCCCAAACTGAACACTCCGGAAAACAACGAGGCGAAACGGGTCCGGGCACCGGATTCGAAGTTCAGCGTCGAGCGGGTGAGTGACCCGGAGGCGGGCATGCCGCCGGCAATGGCACTCGCCAGATTGGCCATGCCCACCGAAAACATGTCCTGGTTCACATCCGCGTGATCGCCCGAGATCGAGGCGAGCGACTTGGCCATCAGCGTGTTTTCCAGCGACGCGAGAAAGGCGATGGCCATCGCCACGCCCAGCAAGGCCGAAATATCATGGAAGATCCCCTCGCGCCACAGGTGCGGGATGTGTGGGACGAGTTCATCGAACCCGAACGTGCCATAGGTGGCCGCCGCTTGAAACGGAGCCACGTGAAAACGAATGAGCGACCCGAATCCTGCGGAGGCAATCACCAGCGCCAGCGCAAACCCCGGCCACTGTGGTTGCCATTTCCTCAAGCCGCCGTATATCCCCAAGGTCGCCCCACCGATGAACAACGAAACCCAGTCGGTATGCGGCAGCGCCTTGACCAACCCCACGATCAGCCCGACGCAGGACGCGCCCGACTCCGGGTCGATCCACCGCCCCAACCCGAGCACGTGCGTCATCTGGTGGGCCAAAATGAGCACCGCCGCCCCGGAAATATACCCGACCAGCACACTGCGCGACACAAACTGCATCAGGTCGGCCACCCGCAGTAGCGAGCCCATGGCGGCGATGAGTCCAACCATCAGCACTAACAGCGGCATCAGCTCACTCCAACGACCGGCCAGCGCGGGATTGACCGAGAAAAAGCTGAACAACATGAACGCCGTGGCGTTGGTGGGCCCCATGATGGTGTAGCGGGACCCCGAAAAGAGCGGCGCCACCATGGCCGCCACCGCCGTGCACAGCACCCCGTACACCACCGGCAAGCCGGCGATGGCCGCGAAAGCGATGGCTTGGAACACCGCCAGCAGGGTAACATTGGCTGCCGCATGGACATCATGGCGCAGCTTGTCCAGATTGTAACGCTGCAGCGGATCCACAAACGGGAACAGCGCGATATGCTCCGAGGCGAAATATCCCCGCACATCCCGCCCGGCCCGGGTGAACTCGCGGAGAATTTTCAGCACCCGTGGCATGTGTTATTTGAAGCGAGCCCTGCGGAACAGCCATATCCCTAACAACATGCAGGCAGCATTCGGAGCCCATAGCATCGCCATGACCCCGGCGTTGGATTTGAACTGCTCGGCAATCATCGAGACGAGGAAATACGCGGTGCCGATGAGCAGGCTGATGATGATGCCGCCGGAGGTGTCACGGCGGCGGGAACCCAGTCCCAGCGGCACGGCAATGAAGGCGAACGCCAGACACGCCAGCGAGAACGAATAGCGCCGCGAAATCTCGGTCTGGAGCGTGACCTTGTCGGCGGGGGTGAGGGTGGGGTTGTGGGCGATGACCTCCCGTATGGCACCGTTGGTCATGGTGCTGGAACGCATCGGCTGGTTATGGGGGTTTTTCAGGTCGATGAGCAGCGGCTCGGCCTTGCGCGCAAAGGCCATCTCGACGCGCCCATCCGGCTTGTAGGTTTCAAAATACGCGTCTTCGAGTTTCACCCGCAACTGGCTGTGAACCTCGTCCACCGAGAGGGCGGCCCGGGAGGCCTGAACATAGGTCCGGTCATCGTCTTTGGAAGCCGGCAATTGATAGAAATTGAAACCCTCCACCCACTCGCCACGCTTGCCTTCAATGAGGACTTTCTGGATGTCGCTGCCATCGCCTTTGAAATTGCCCTGCACCACACCGGGGCGCAGCAGCGAGTCCGGATCGCGCTTGGCCTGCTCGTAAATCAACTGCAAGGAGGTCGCCTTGGAGCGCGGGACCACGTTGGTATTGAGCCAGAGACTGGCCAGTGACAGCCCCGTGCCAATGACGAAGACCGGGGCGGCCAACCGTACCAGACTCAAGCCCGCGACGCGAAAGCCGGTGATTTCGTGATCGGAGGACAGCCGGCCGAACACTAGCAGCACCGCCGAGAGAAACCCCCACGGCACCGTGTAGATGAGCGACATCGGCAGCACGCTCAGGGCAAAGCGCAGCACCAACACCAACGGCGCTTTCTGATCGACAAGCAGTGGCTGGATTTTCTTGAACAAGTTGCCCAACACCAGCACCAACCCGAGGGTCACCACCGCGTACACAGTGCCTAGCAGCACCTGTTTGCCGATGTAGCGGTCCGATATTCTCATAAAGTGGTGACACCTTGGGGGCGGCCGCGGCCGCTGTCCAGACCAGAGCGTGCCAACCCTTGGCGCGGGCTTCGCGAATTTCGGCCAGCAGGATCCGGCTCGCCGTCACGCGGCGCAGGCCGGCGACGACTCCCAGTCTGGAGAGCCGCCAGATCGTCCACTTGGATGGATCCCATGGCCACGCCTCCAGGCCACACAACCGCTCTTTTTTGCGTTTCGCGGCGGGTTCTGTCTTGACAACACCGGCCCAATCCCGCAACAAACCCGCCCCGACCAATCGACGGAACCAACCAAACCAACCAAGAACATCGCATGCGTGGAGTGACTATGAAAAAAGGCGAGCCCGTCGACCGGGCTCTCAAGCGCCTCAAAACCAAGCTGGATGCCGAGGGTATCCTGGAGGAAATGCGCCGCCGTCGCGCCTTTGAAACTCCCACCGAGCGCAAACAGCGCAAACTTCGTTCGGCCTCCAAACGCAATAAAATCCGTTGGCGCTACACCAATGCCCCGGCCGCAGACCGCTCGCAGACCGCTGAATAATTTTCGCAGGTTCCACTAGCCGGGAAAGCAACGGGTGCCAATCGGCACTCGTTTTTTTGTGCCCGTGTCAGGGCTCATCTCCCTGCCGCTCAATGGCTCAGGATTGAGGATATTGATGAAGACTCCGCCTGAAGGCGGGACTACATACGTTGGAGCTTATGTGGCTTTAGAGGGATGTCGCACCGCCTTCAGGCGGTTCAATGAGCGCGATTCGGGACGCTGAACCATGCACTCTGCAGTCCCCCGGGCCAGTCCCGGCAGTTAGAACCGTGGACTCCGGCGCGGTTTGGGATGGGTCCGCTCGTAGGGCGATTCGCCCGCAGCCAGGCGGTAAACCCGTTCCGCCCGCATACGCGTTGCCTGTTGAATCAGATACGCCACATACACCGTGGTCACCGTCATCAGCGTGAGCCTTTCTAGCAATTTCATAAAGCGTGGTTGGTTAGAGGCTGATGGCTTGCCAGGGAAACGGCAGGCTCGGCCCAAATCGCCGCAGTCGTGTGCAAATTAACCAAATCATGTCCGATGGCAAGGTCAAAACCCAGCCTGGAGCGCGACGCGAGTCTCCAGACTCGCCCGCAAACAACTCGCCGCGCCAGCCTCCGCGATTTTGATTTCCATCGTGGCGCGGGATGGTCATGCTCGCACCAATGGTGGAACGTGTGTTTCTCGGATGGGATCAGCCGTTGGTGACGCGGGCCGTCGAGTGGTTGCTGGCGCGGCGCGACCTGCTGCCGCGCCTGCTGGTGGTGGTACCCACCGCCCACAGCGGGCGGCGGCTGCGCGAGGCGCTGGCAGAACAGGCGGGCGCGCTGCTCGCACCCCACATCATCACTCCGGGCTCCTTGCTCAAAACCCCCGCGCCCGAGGTGGCGGCCGACTGGGTGGAACGCGTCGCCTGGATGGAAACCCTCGAGCAAATCACCGAGTGGTCGACCTATCAGGAATTATTTCCGTCCCCCCCTGCCACAGGTGGGGCTTGGGCCGGTGGACTGGCGCGCGAAATGGTGCAAATCCGACACTCGCTGCAGGAAAACGGACTGGCCCTGTCGTCCGCGGCGCGGCTCCTCGCCGGGACCGTGGAAGCTGGCCGCTGGCAAGCGCTTGGCCGCTTGGAAGCACTCATGGAACGCAAGCTCCAGGCATGGGGGTTGCAAAGCCGCAGCCGGGTCTTGGCTCGCGGCGTGGTCATGCCAGAAGAGTTTGCCGGCATCGTGCTCGCGGGAGTCACCGAGATGCCACCCTTGCTCGAACGCGCCTGGCTGGCGTGGCCCGGCCCGGTGAGCGTCCTAATCGCCGCCCCGCCAGCCGAAGCGGACGGGTTTTCCGCCACCGGCCGCCCGTTAGACGGCTGGACGCAGCGTACCCTGCTGTGGCCGGACGGGGCCACCGGTTCGGTGCGCTTGGTCGCCGATTGCCGCCAGCAGGCCAGCGAGGCCTTGCGGGCGATCGCCGAAACCCACACCGCCTCCAACGACGTCGCCATGGGATCCGCCGATACGGAAACGGGCGACGAACTCGCCCGCGCCTTCACGCGCCAGGGATGGCCGGCGTTTCATCCGGCGGCGGTGCCGGTCACCGCCGGTCTGGCACGCTGGTTCCAGGCATGGAGCGGGTTCCTGGCCGATCCCAAGCTCGCCACCCTCGCGGATCTGCTCGCCCTGCCGGCCACCGCAATTCTGATCGACGGGCCGCGGGCGCACACCGCCGAGCGCCTGGCGCGCTTGCGCAACGAGTGGATGATGGTCCGGACCGAGGACCTGCGCCATCGCATCGCCACCACCCCCTTCCGCTCCGAGATCCAGCGCGAGGCGGCTGCCGCCGTGCTGCTTGCCGCCGATGCTTTGGAGACGTGGCGCTCGGCGCTCCTGCTGGATGACTTCACCGCGACCCTGGCGCGCTTGTTAGACACGCTCGGCCGCAGCTCGCCGGAATCCGCGGTGGAGTCCACCGCCATGCTCGCCTGGCTGGCGCAAGCCGCGCCCTTGATGCGCCAGGTGCGGCGCGACTCCGGGTTCTGGATTGACCTGATGGTGGCGGAAACCCCTGCCCCCGCCCCGCAACCGCCGGATGGCCGGGTCATCGACGTGCAGGGGTGGCTGGAGTTGTTGTTCGAACCGGGCCGGCACCTTGTGCTCTGCGGCATGAACGAGGGCAAGGTTCCGGCGCGCAACATCGCCGATCCATGGCTCGGGGAAGCCGCCAGACAGCACCTCGGCCTGACCGGCAATGCCGCGCGCGCCGCACGCGACGCGTTTCTCTATCAAACCATGCTCGAGGCGCGGCGCGATGACGGCCGGGTGGATGTGCTTTGCGCCAAGTCCGGTGCCGGCGGCGAGGCGCTACTGCCGTCCCGCCTGCTGTTAACTGCCGATCCGGCCGAGCTGCCCGCGCGGGTGCAATTCCTCTTCCGCGGGATCGAACCTCCTGAAGCGGGACTCCGCTGGCACGCCGACTGGCCGTGGCAGCCGCGCGCGGTGGCGGGCCCGCAACGCATCCATGTGACCTCACTCGCCGCCTATCTGGCCTGCCCGTTGCGATATTATCTCAAACACGCGCTGCGCATGCAACGCACGGAACCAGAACGGGTGGAATGGAACGCCCGCGATTTCGGCACCATCACCCACGATGTTCTGGAATGCTGGGGCCGCGACCCCGAGGCCCGAAATCTAACAAGCCCAGCGCCGCTCCAAGCCTGGTTCTCCGCCGAGCTCGACCGGATCGTCGCCGCGCACTTCGGCTCGCGCGTGCCCCTGGCCGTGCGCGTCCAGGCCGAAGTGCTGCGCCAGCGCCTCGCCTGGCTCGCCCGCACCCAGGCCGCCTCGTGTGCCGACGGCTGGGAGGTCATCGAGGTCGAACACAAAATTGAGATTTCCGTCGGCACGGCCACCGTGGTCTGCCAGATCGACCGGATTGACCGCCACCGCGACCACGGCGGCCTGCGCATCATCGACTACAAAACCGGCCACATTGACGGCATCGAATCCGCCCACCGGCGCAAAATCACCGCCAGCACCGTGCTGCCCGCGCACCTCGCCAGCGATAGCCCGGCGGTCTATGCCGGGATGCACCATGGCAAGCCAGCCGCCTTCCTGTGGAGCAACCTGCAACTCCCGCTTTACGCGCTGGCCGTGAGCCAACGTGACGGCAGCGTGCCGACGCCCTGTTATTTCACCCTCGGAGCCACCGCTGCCGCCGGCTCTATCCTCGCGTGGAGCGACTTTTCCGCTACCGACCTCGAAGCCGCCCGGACCTGCGCCGCCTGGCTCGTCGCGCAAATTACCGCCGGAGTCTTCTGGCCGCCCGCCGACAAAGTCCGCTATGACGACTTCGCCGGGCTCGCGGCCGGCCGATGCCTGGCGGAAACGGTTTGTCCGTTAGATCGAAATGAGAATCCGTGATGTCGCCGGCAGGTTAACTACCCGACTCACCTGGCCGTTTGGCTACGGAGCGCGGGCTTCAGCCCGCCCAGACTCGCCGGGCTGAAGCCCGCGCTCCATGGTCCAGCCAAAGTTACTTTGAATTTCACACCCCCAGCGCGCAGGCTTCGGGTGCTAAAAGGGCAAATGAACTCAGGTAATGCCCGGCTTTATTTGCCACTGATTTTACCGAAAGAATGGATTTCAGATAACAGATATCACGTTCATCCTATAGATGAGGGCTCCTGATGTCATAACTTCTTGATCATCAGCACGATCAGTGAAATATACCTTCGGCTATCTCCGCTTCACTCCGGTTGTGGTTCTCATTTTCCTATCCAGGGTTGAAGCCGGCGGCCTTCACATCGCGCGGCAGGGCATCCTTGAAACTGCGCCAGCATTCGGCCGGCAAGCGGGTGAGGATCACCAGCCCAAACTGTAAGATCACGAACCCAACCAACCACGGGAACGCCTTGTCCATGAAACCATAGGAATGAAGTCCCACGCCGAGCATGTTGACGCCGAACCATGAGAAGGAGGTGATGGCATTACCAAAGATCGCCATGGCCATCAGCCCGCGCTGGCGGATGAAGCCGCCCCAACGGGCATGCAACACCAGCGCGCACCACAACACAATGAGCAGCGCGCCGTTTTCCTTGGGATCCCAGCCCCAGAAGCGGCCCCACGATTGATCAGCCCAGATCCCGCCGAGCACCGTGCCCACAAAGCTGAAAAGCGTGGCAAAACACACCACGCCGTAAACCATGCGGGTGAGCGCTTGCGCGGTCTCGCGGGTCAACAGCCGGGTGAACATTCCCATGCACACATAAACCACCGCCAACATCCCCGCCAGGAACATCGCGGAATAGCCGGCGGTGATGACCACGACGTGGGTGGCCAGCCAGATATTGCTGTCCAGCACCGCTTGCATCATCTCGAGGGTGTCGCCATTGGCACCCAGATGGTGCGCGATGACCAGGGTGATGAAACCGATCAGGCCGGCACAGGCGATGCCAATGCCGTCGCGGAACAAGCGCTCGAGCACCAGCCCGATGAGGACCGCGCCCCAGCCAACGAAGATGGCCGACGAGTAGAGATTGGTGACCGGCGGGCGCCCTTGCAGATACATGCGCGAGAACATACCCAAGGAGTGGACGCTCAGCGCCAGCACGAGCAACAAAAAGGCGGTCTTGCGAAAACCCACGGGGCAAACCAGCCAGGAAGCGCAGGCCAACAGAAATGCCCCGACATATAACACCATGCTGTGATAGAATGGCTCCGAGAGGTTGAAGCGCAACTCGAAGGTGGTGCGCTTGATCAACTCCGGGTGCTCGCGGCTCACCCCGTCGAGATATGTATTGGCCACCTGTGCAAACACCGCCCGGTCGCCCGCACGCAGCGCGTCGCCAAGATCGGCGAACGCGGCCACCGAGGCCGGAATCGCTTGCGGCGAGTCCACCCGCAACAACGCGGTGCCGGTAGCCATCCAGTCCTTGGCTTGGCCGGCAGCGGCGGGCGCCACGGCCAACATGTAGGCACCTTGGGATTGGGCGTCGTAGCGGGCGACCGCGGTTTTGAGCCGAGAGAGCATATCCTTGTTCGGAATGGTGGCGCCTTGCTTGAGCGCGGCGGCACCTGCGGCCACGTCCGCGGCATAGGTCGTTATTTCATCGCTGACGTGTTGGGAATTTTCCGGGTGGATGCTGCTTTTGAGCCGCTGATAGAGCACCAGCGAGTTTCGCAGGTTGTAGATGGCGGTGTGAAACGGGCTGCGTTTGGGCGATTCGGTCTCCGCGGCGATCTGGCCCTCTTCCTCGATTTTTAGCAGGTTCGGTTGGAGTTCGACAAAGGTGCAATAGCGCTTGTCGCTTTGCGGCCACCCGAACATTCCCAGCACTTCCTGGTTGGCGATGGCAAAGACCGGGTAGGTGTCGGCCACCGGGGCATTGAACAGCACATCGGCCAGCCAGCGCGTGGCGCTCAGGGTTTCACCGTTGGTCAGACGCACGGTCTGCTTGCCGCGCAGGATCAGCAGCGAATTGCGCGCCACGGTGTCCAGCGGCTTGAGCCGCCCGCCCGCCAGCACCGGCAGCCGGCTGAAGGATCTCACGTCGAACTCGTCCGGCTTGGGTTGGGGGTCCAACCATGAGGCCCCGAGCCAGAGGCCCGCAGCGAGAAGAATGAGGTAAGGAAGGAAACGTTTCATGGCGCGGCGGTGACTAGGTGCTCAATTTGGATTTATGAACCACAGATGAACGGGATTTACGCAGATGGGCAAGGAGAACCACAGCCGGAGGCGAAGCCGGAGATGGCCGCAGGCACATTACACTGAGCACCACTGAATTCACTGAAACATACTGAATACTCAGTGTCCTCAGTGGGTTTCAGTGGTCGCAGTGGAAATATTTGCATGCCCAACATTTGGTGGTTCATCCTACGGAATGCTCAGTAACGCTAAAGCGCTGCGGGCAGCTTGCTGCGGCGGGCGAAGCCGGTGAGGTGATAGGTGAATTGTAAAATCAGGCCGATGGACACGATGACACAGGCGATGTAAGGGGCTTGATAGCTTGGGTTGCGCACCACCTGCAGCACGGTGCCGCTGTTATCGCGATCGAACCCGGACTGGTAGTAGGTGTCGCCCAGGTGGCGCAGCGGGTGATTCATGTAAATGACCACCTGGCGGTGTTCGTTCGTGTCCGCATCGGATAGATTGACCTTGCTCGAGAAGTTCTTGGGGATGTCCGTGCCGGGATAGGTTTCGTGGGTGAAATCCGCGAGCGTCATGCTGTAGGGTTTGTAGTAGCGCATCGGGCGCAGCAGCATGCTCCAGTGGTGGCCATCCAGGTCAAACTCTTGGGGCGCGGCCATGGCATCGGACACCAGCCAACTGCCCGGTGACGCGCCGCCCTTGAGCGGTCGAATTTCGACCACCGCGCTCATCACATCGCGCTCGTCCATCTTGGTGGCACGCGGCAGTGCCTGAACCGAGATCCGGGCACCGGCGCCCTGACTGGCGGCGGGTGCGGACGCGCCGGCATCCTGGCCGATCATGCGCAGGGCCGAGTTGCGGTAAAACCCCTTGACCAAGATTTGGAACGGCAGCGACCCATCGCGGATCGCACCGCCATCGGCCAGCACTTCGCCGGGAATGGCGGTGACGATATTCTTCGCCGGTTCCGTGTCATCGATCACGGCCAGTTCCATGCGCATGCTGTCCTCCGAGTAATTCTTGGTTTCCCCGATGCGCAGGCGCATGAAACTCGAGACCGAGAACAAATCCGTGGCCAGCCCGCCGGCCAGCATGATGATGAGGCCGAGGTGGGTGAGCTGAATGCCGATCTTGTTGCGGGACCAACTGAACCGGCGGATGTGCGCGGCGATCAGATTGAGCAGCAACAACGCACCGACCAGGTGACCGCCGGGAAACACCGGCAGGTTGATGCCGCCCGATCCCACCGGCCACCAGATCAACCAGCTTTGGAAATATTGCTCCTGGACAAAAAACAGCCCTAACCGGACCTGCGCCAGCGTCCCGGCAAACACCAGCACGAAGGCCGCCGCGATACAAATCACGGTGAGACGCAGCGAGGAGATTACTCCTAACAATCGATTGAGGGCGGTCATCATTCAGGTTTGGTGAATCGAACGGACTCGAGAAACGCCGTGAAATTGGCTTTTTGTTCGGACACCAAGGCGTCCGGTCCGATGAATTTGAAAAACCAGGTATCGGCCCCATGGCGGGTCCAACCGGCGACCAATCGAGCCTGTAGCCCGGTCACATAGATGAGCAGCAGGGTCTTGGGGCCGGCCGTGAGTCTCGAGATCAGCGGCACCAGGCCGGCCGCATCCACCGCCGGCAGGCTCACTTGCTGACGCCAGCGGTTGACATTCATCAGGTCACCGCCGACATCGCCGGGGAAACGGGATACCGCCACTTCACCCTTGGTGCCATCCGCGGCCACCACGCTCAACGTGGCGTAGCGCATCGCACTGGCCGCGGGGACCAGCGTCCAACCGGACGGCACCTGCCAGGTGACACTGCCATCCCCGCCGACTGCCGGGGCGGCTGCGGGGACCATGGCGGCGGGAGTGGCCGGAGCCATGGCGGCGGGCGCGGCAGGTGCCGGGAACGCCTCCGCAACTGCGAGCTTCACGGTGAGCAGCCACTGGATGAAGTTAGGCTTTTCCGAGGCTGTTAGAACTGAGTTGCCCCGCATTTTGAAAAACCAGGTGCTGCCTGCATTGTCGGCAATGGCGCCGATCAGGCGGCCGTCCTTGGTGGCATCCGCGCCGGCCGGGAGGCCCTCGAGGTCCACTAAAACGCCCTCGCCGAACGAAGTTTTAACCGCTTGGGAAGTGGCTTTAAGTCCCGCGTCGTCAACCGGCGGCAGTCCTAACTGGTCACGCCAGCGGTTGACGTTGGCGAGCGTGCCCCCGGGCGCCTGGCGCAAAATCGAGAAGGAAATATCCGCGCTCCCACCGCCATCACCCGCAACCAGATAGCTGGCCAGGCGCATCGGCGAGAGCGCTTGTTTCTTCCAATGGGCCGCCGGGGTGTCGGAGCACTGCGGACCACTCGGCGGACTGGCCGCCGCCAATTGCTCCGCGCTGAGTCCGGCATGCGGGTCGCCCCCGGCGACCGCCCCCGGCATGGCGCCGCCTGGCATCCTGCCCGGCATGCCGGCATGGGCATCCGACGCGGGTGCCGGCTGCGCCGCCGCGCTGAGCGCGGCTTCCTTGGCAACGTGATAAACCTTAATTTCCCGGTCCTGCTTGCAAGCGGCAACAGTCAAGACCAGACATCCGAGTAAGCAGTATGGGAGTTTCATGAGTGATGAGCGTGGCAGGCGCATGCTTGAGGCTCCAGGCACTGAGCGTCAACGCCGAATCAAGAAATGAGCAGTGTATTTGCAGGCCTACACCCACCTGCCACGACGGTCATATTGCGACTACCGTTCAGCCGACGGCGACCCGCCATCTACCTCCTTGGCCGCGGGCTCGCCGCGGTGCTGGCGGCCACGGATCACCGTGGACACCAATGAGACCACCATCAAAACCGTGCCGAGCACGAGGAAGGATACGATCCGTTGGGTGCCTACCAGTATGCCCATACCCATGATCAGGATGTAAACCACCGACAGCAGCAGGGTGTTATGCCCCATCCAGCGGTATTTGCGGGCCTTGGTAATCAGGTTCATTCCATAGTAAAACAACGCAATGCCAACCCACGACATCGCCACCCAGGCGCGTGGCACGATATGGTAGAAGGCATACGGAAACACAATGAAGGCACTTGTCAGATAGGCATTACGCATCAACTCGGTCTTGAGCTCGAGCCGGTCTTTTTGCCACTTGAGAATGCGCGCGCTGGTCAAGGCAACGAAGCCAAACACTAGGCTGATCCCGGTTTCATGGCGCACCCACACCATATAACAAGCAACTACCCCCAGATAGATCAGGAAATTAGTCACAATGATCAAGCGCGAGCGGAACCAAATCGCGGTAGTCACCACCCACAAGCTCTGCGCGGACAGCCACACAAACAATTCCGGCACCTCGAACGCCTTGATCAACGCCATGCTCAACGCGGCGTAGCCCGTCATCGCATAGAGAAAGGTCGCGAACCGGCTGCATTCCCGCACCCAGAACAGCACCGCAATCCCCAAAAACACCAGCGAGGCGGCGACGTTGGCCGCAATAAACACCTCGCGGTAACTCGCTAGGGTATGCAGCAGGAAAAGCACATAGCCACCGCAGTTCAGCACCGAACCCACTTGCGCCACCGGCCCTTCGGTCGCGCGGTCGCGCCGCCCGGTCATGAACAGCCCGCTCAAGACCGTCCAGCCGAGGACAAAGCAAACGCCCGCAAACGGCCCGCTCACCACTTCCAGACGGTGGGCCACAAGCGGATTTCCAATCGCCCATAACAGATAAGTGAGAAACCCGCATGGTGTCGCAACGACCACCAGCCACGGCCAGTCATGTTTGCGCGCCGCCAACCCCGCCACCAGCATCAGGCCCGTCACCATCCCGAAAACATACCACGGCGCGCCCACCGCCATGGCCGCCGCATACCCGGTCACCAGCGCCAAACCGGTCAGAAAAACCGATTGGCGCCACCAGCTGATCACTAGATTCGCCGCCACAGCGAGCGCCAGCGCGGTGGCGGCGGAGAAGGACGCCGGATCTAACAACGGGGCCGCCCCGAAATAACACAAGCGCAGGGTGGCGAAAAACCCCAGGGCCATGCCCGCGCCGCGGGAGTGCCTGGCAATCAGCGGCAGCGATTGCTGCAACAACCGTGCCAGAAGGAACAAGCCGCCCGCCAGCAACCACCCGGCTGCCGGGGGCACGATCGCCGGCAGCCCTGGCCACGGCTGCGACAAGGTCAGCGCCGCGCCAATCGCCAACACCACGATTCCGACCTTGGCAAACAGGTTCTGCCCTACGGCCATCTCGAATTCGCCCTCGGCATGCCCGGGCGCGACCGGCGCAGGCCGCGGTTTATCGACCACCGCATCCATGCCCAGCACGCGCTCGATTTTGGCGAGACGCTGTTCCACGCGCGCGAGGGTCTCGGCGAGCGTTGGCGGCGGGTCTTGTCGATCAGGTGGGTTCATGGCGCTCGTCCGGATGTGGTGTCTGCCCTCCCCCCCCGAGGATCCTGGCCGTTTGGCTACGGAGCGCGGGCTTCAGCCCGCCCAGACTCGCCGGGCTGAAGCCCGCGCTCCATGACGCGGCTAATGTTACTCTGCGTTCCACACCCAGCGCACGCAGGGTTCGGGTGCTGTAAAGGAAGATGAGAACCACGGATTATACGGATTTTAACGGATTTCATTCCAGGCGGACCGTGCTCCCAGCCGGGGCGGGCGCGCGCCGGTCAGTTACACCCGGCCTCGCCGAGTTGGTCGGCGAGCTGGCACAGCGTGTGGTAGTAGTCTTCCTTGTCCAGGCCCAGCGCCGCCGACGCGAAGGTCTCGGCATCGTCGAGCGCGGCAAAATCGCCGTAGTTGACCGCCACGAGTTGATAGAGAACCAGATGCGGCACCATCCGAAGTTCCGTCATGTAGATCGGGTGGACGCGGATGACGAACCCGTCCTCCGGGGTGTCCCCTTGCGCATGAACATAGGCAAACTCGCCCTCGCGCAACCCCTCGGCGGTGAACTCGATTGCACACGGGTAGCGGACCATCGGCCGGTCTAGCAGAATCTGCTGGAGTTCGCTCCACCCGATGCTGGGACCATACTTGGCAAAAATCGCCGCGCCTTTGTCGGCGACGTGATCGTTGAGCGATTGCTTGGCGTTAACAGGAGGGGGGGTGGCGTTCATCAACTCAGGGGTAGGTAATCAAAAATGGAAATCAGCGACCACTTTGGGTGGCGGCTGCGTGGTCAGATGGTCGGAGCCCTCGTTGGCGCGGGACAGTTGGCCCTGCAGGATGGGCACCGCCATGCGCAAAAAGATCGTGTAGCACAGCAGTCCGAAGGCCCAGATGCCGAGGCACACCAGGGTCTCATTGGCCGACGGATGGTATTCGATGATTTCGCCAAGGGTGGTGGGCGTGAATCCGGGAATCACCATCCCCATGCCCTTTTCAATCCAGATGCCCACAATGGACAGCACGCAGGCCACATTGAGCCATTTCAGGCTGCGGCTAACCGGCAAGACCAACATCACCATCGCCGAAAGGTTGAATGTGATCGCCGTCCAAATCCACGGCACCAGCGCGTGGTGACCGTGCAGGCCGAAGAACAAATACTTCAGGGACGCCACATGTACGGTGCCTGTGTAGAACTCCTTGAACAACTCGTTGAGCAGCAGGAACACGTTGATGATCATCGACACCTGCACAATTGAACGCAGCGTGAGCAACGCCTTGTCACTGATTTTATAGAGTGTGACGTGGCGGATCACCTGCAAGGCCAGGATAATGAGCGACGGCCCGGCGGTGAAGGCGGACGCGAGGAAACGCGGCCCCACGATCGAGGAATTCCAGAATGGCCGCCCGCCCAAACCGACATACAGGAACGCCGTCACCGTGTGAATCGAGATCGCCCAGGCGATCGCAGTGAATACAAACGGGATGTAAAACCATGGCGACGGCTTGCGCCCGCAGTAGCGCGAGTAGAGCAGGTAGCCGCAGATATGCAGGTTGAGCAGCAAATAGCCATTGAGCACCAACACGTCCCAACTCAGCATCGAGGCCGGAAAATTGAATTGGCCGATGCCCGGAATCAAGTGCCAGAAATGGTCCGGTCGGCCGAGATCGACAGTCACGAACGCCAGGCACATCAGGATTGCCGCGACCGACAACAACTCGCCGAAAATCACCAGATCATACAACTCTTCGTTGCGGTAGATATACACCGGAATGACCAGCATCACGGCGGCGGCAGCCACGCCCACCAGGAAGGTGAAGTTCGCGATATAAACGCCCCACGACACCTCGTCGCTCATGCCGGTGACAATCAGGCCGTTGACGAACTGCTTGCAGTAGGCATTGATGCCAAGCAGCACGATGGTGGTGAGCAACCCCATCCACGCGTAGTAGCGCCAGTCGCCGACAAAGGCGATCTTGACGCAGCGACGCAGGAAGATAATATAATTATGAATGGCCTTGATCATACATCGAAGTAGTAGAAGAATCTGGGTGAGGTGCCGAGCTCCTCCTTGAGCTGGATGAAAACCCGTTTGGTTGAGAGGATCTTGGAAACCTCGCTCTCAGGATCCAGAATATTGCCAAACTTGCGCGCCCCGGCCGGGCACACTTCCACACACGCCGGATAGCGGCCGGCGCGGGTGCGTTGGACGCAGAAATGGCACTTTTCGGTGACGCCCATCGAGCGCGGCCGGTTGCCCAGATACGCCATTTCCGGGTTGAGCCGGTCCGCCGGGATTGTGGGCTTGGTGAAGTTGAAGTGGCGCGCGCCATACGGGCAGGCCGCCATGCAATAGCGGCAGCCAATGCACCAATCGTAATCGATGACCGTGATTCCATCCTTCTCCTGCCAGGTCGCATGCACCGGGCAGACCTTGACGCAGGGCGGGTTCCTACACTGCTGGCACTGCACCGGCATGTAAAAGAAGCCCTTTTCAGGGACTGCTTCCGGCGAGTAGTTGTGCTCGGATTTTTCGACATCGAGCGAGCCGTGAGGCATTTTGAGCACCCGGATGTATTGGATTTCGGGGCTGCGTGATTGATTGTTCTCCTTCACACAGGCATGAACGCACTTGCGGCAGCCGATGCAGCGGGTGAGATTCAGAGCATACACGAACTCGACCCCGTCCATCGGCTTGAGGTCGCGGACATGCGGGCGCACTTGGTATTGCCGCTCGACATCGTCGGCGATGCGCTTGAGGACTTTCTCCATGTCCTCGGGAGTCATCTCCTTGTAATACTTCTGCAGGAACTTGTCCACCGAGGTGAAGTCCTTGAGTTGGAGCAGCGGCTTGAGGCTGGCGGTCAGGGCCGCGGCACCGGCCGCAAACATGGCCGAAGTGCGCAGGAATCCGCGGCGATTCATATCGGGCGGCGCCGGTGTCGGGGTGTCGTTAGGTTGTGAATCCATGTTCAATCCTTGATGGGGGTTGGCTCCGGACCGCCGCTTGATTCGCGGAGATGATTCGGGGCGGGGGCCGGCTTGCGGCCCGGGAATTTCGGTGAGTGCGGGTTGTGGCAGTTCACGCAATCCTGTTTCTTGAATGGACCCAGCGCGCGGTTCCAATAACCGCTGGTGCGACCGTGCGAACCTGCCTCCCAGTCCCGCAGTGTCGGACCATGGCAACTGCCGCACAGCTGGGTGCTCTCCTCAAACTTGAGGGAACGACCATCGCGTGTCTGGAGCTCGTTGAGCTTGTCGTCAATATGACAGTTGAAACAGTTGTTATTTCGGCCGTGGGTACCATGGCCCATCACCACGTCCTTGTGCTCGTCCGGAATGACCAGCTGGTTCTTGTCGTCAAATTTCAACACCTGCTTTTTGCCCTCCTCGTGACAGGTGTAACAATCGAAATCATCAAGGGGTTCTTTGTCCTTGACCAAGTCGGCATAAGACCGCCGCCAGGTCTCGGTTTTAAGCAACTCCTTATTCACCAGGGGTAACTGCTTGACTGGCGCGGGCTTGCCCCACAGGTCCAGCGAGAACGCCGCCGTCAGCAGCGCGAAGACCGTGAAGAGAACCGCCAACACCACCCCGGTTTTTTTGTTGTATGCCATCTTGCCTTGCCGATTACGCATTGTGCAGGATCACGGGTTGTCGGCGCGACGCGGAATAATAAAGTCCCTTGCCGCGCCGACCCGTAAACTACACGGATCAATCATTACTTCAAAGTGCGGATGTGTTTGACCACCGCCTTGATGTCATCCTCGGTGAGATCCTTGATCGGCTTCATCCGCAGCTTGCCGTCGGCGGTGAGGCCCTCCTTGATGATTTTGGTGATATCCGAATCACTGAGCTTGGCCTGCTCGGCTCCCAGTTCCTTGATGCTGAGCTTTTTGCCCATCGGCGTGTCGCCCTTGCCGGCTGCACCGTGGCATTTGGCACAATCCTTGGCAAACACCTCGCTGCCGTCCGCGGCGGAAGCATTGAGCCCGGTAAGGATGAAGGCGGCCGCCGATATGAGTAACAGTTGATTTTTCATGGTCAGTTTCTAGTGTTAAATAATTAACTCGAGGTCATGGAATTACTTGAATTCCATGTATGGATTTCTGTATGAAGTGGGGGGATTCCACAACTTCATAAGAAACCGCGCGCATGATTACAGAAGATACGCGCAAGCCAACCCTTACCTCTTACTCCTGGGTCTGGCCAGTATGGCAATCGGCACACGACGGGTCTGAGAATTCAGAGTCGATGTGGAAAAAGGGCATTCCTTTCAGATTCACTTTCTCGAGTTCCTTGCCAGCCCCTTGGGCGACGATGATGTGGCAGGCATTGCAGTCGCTGCCCCTGATGGATTTCTTGCCGTCCTCGGCCACATGCTTGCCATCGTGGCAGCGGAAGCAGCCGTTGGAGTTCTTGTGGCCGATGAAGTTCGGATGGGCGCGCCAGTCGGCTTTCATCTCGGGGAAGAAATTTGTCTGATAGATGGTCTTGGTTTCCGCGATCAGCGCGTCCGCGCGCTTGTCAGCGGGGTATTGAGCGCGGAGAAAACTCTCGATTTTTTGTTGGGCCTCGTCGCGGGTGGCGTAGGGCTGGACCAGGGCCTTGACGACCTTGGCTTTGGCCCACGGGATAGTGGGATCGATGCGGCCCATGGCCATGGCCTGGTCCACAGCATCATTGGGAGTCGCGAAATTGTGCGCCGGACGGTTATGGCAATCCATGCAGTCCATGTTGCGGATGGGATATTTGGCGATGTCATCCGTGAAGTTTTTGCGCCGGTATTCCGTCACCTTTCCATTGGAATCGGTGACGCGCACCCACGGAATGTCGAGGCGCTTTTCATCTAGCGCGATGAATTGGATCCGGTTGGATACATTCATATGGGAATGGATGCCCGCGACCGGGCCGTGCACCGGGTCACTGCCGCCCACTTTGAGGATCATCTGCACGGTGAAGGGCGTGTTGGTCTCGTCGGCAAGGAAATGGCGGTAGGTTTTTGGCAAATCACCGAAATGCTTTTGCGACCAGTGGCAGGACTGGCAGGTTTCCTGGGCCAGGCGCAGGTTGGGCTTGATGATTTTAATAGGCCGCGTGTAGTCGCCCAGCATCTGATGATAGAGCTGAAGCACGCCGTTGACCTTGGTGTGGATGTAGGCGCTGGTGCCCGGTCCGATGTGACAGGCGACACAATCCACCATGGCATGCGCCGAGTGCTGGTAGGCCTTGTACTCTGGCTCCATCGGGGTGTGGCAGGTTTCTCCACAGAACGCATTGGTTTCCATCAGGTGATAGGTCTCGTAGCTGCCGAATGCCGTGAGCAGCAGGAAACCCAGACTGCCGCCCACAAAGCCAATCAACAGGAACCGGTCGCGCTTGCGGGCCAGATTGACATGCAAAACGAAGCTGGAGGCCAGTTCGGGATGGTCGGTGGGGATTCGGCGGGATTCAAGGATGTATCCCAGCACCACCATCGCCAAGCCCAGGATCAGGAACATGGGTGCCACCACGTAGGCGAGGATGCCCATATACGGGTTGGCGTGGGTGGCGAAGATGTCTACCGAAAACAGCAGCACAAAGGCGAAAAACGCCGCGATGGCGAGCACGAAGCCCGCCAGGCTTAGCCAGTTGCGCAGGCGGCTGAGGCGGCTGGCGAGCATGATGGTGGTGGCGGGAAGTTCTTCGCTCATGGGGTGATCGGATGTCTGGTGGCTGTTGTCACACTCAAGCGTGGTAATTCAACGATTGTCATTGGAGGAAAGGATGTCCTCACGCTAAACTGAAAACGCATTGCCGTTTTTCCTTTTTCTCATTTAGAACCAGAATCACTACTCGGGTGTGAAACGCTCAGTCACTTTAGCTGCACTATGGAGCGCGGGCTTCAGCCCGCGCTCCGTAGCCCGACGGTCATGTTGCTTGGGAGTCTCATCAAAAGGCGGGGGCTCGTTGCCGAACCCCCGCCCGAGACGCTCGCGCGGTTTTCAGCGCGGCGGCGACTGCTTATTTCTTGAAGGTGCGGACGTATTTGACAAGTTCCGCAGCTTCGGCTTCGGTGAGCTTGTCTTTGTAGCCTTTCATCTTTTCCTTGCCTTCAAGGATCGCCTTGAGGGCCTCGGCATCGGTGAAGGTCGCCTGGTTTTTGGCATCGGTGTAATCCTTGACCCTGCTCTTTTTGCCCATGGTGGTGCTGCCCGTGCCGTCCTTGGCATGGCATGAAACGCAGTGGCTGGCGTAAAGAGCCGCGGCATCGCCAAAGGCTGCCGGCGCGGCCAGCAGAAAGGCGATGGAAACGAGTGACATCTTGGTTTTCATGTGACTGGGGTGTTGTGTTAATTCTTTGCAGGAATCTGCGGGTATCTTTTCACACATTAGAAGCGCACTTGCAAGCCTGTTGAGACCATTTGGGCGGTGTAGTCGTTGAATCCGCCGCTCTGGTCCTGCACGGCGCCCGTGGTCTGGCTGGTCATCACTGAGTAGCGCAGGTTCCAGGACACGTTGGCATTGATTCTGCGGTTGAGGGTCAGGCTCAGCGTTTGCTCCTGGGTGTTCAGACCGTATCCCATGGCATACGGGATGGTCGCAGTGGCGGTTGCCGTGTAGGGAGCCCCTTGCTGAGTGTAGTTTTTCGCATCGTAAAACGTGTAACTGGCAGTGAGGTCCGTCCGATCATCGATCGCATAACCAACCGATAGGCTGCCGGTTAGATAATCGTTTTGCGAATCGGGCACCATCTGTGTATCGGTGCTGCTCTTCGCCCAGGTATAGCTCGCGCTGGCTTGCAGATAGAGACGAGCCATGGGCGACCAGGTGAGGCTTTCGCTCAGGATGTTGGACCTGACGATCCCGGATTGGACTTCAGGCAAAACACCATTGTCTGCTGTCGAAGCAGGACCGGTCACCACCGCAGGATTTGGAGTTGGAGTCTGGACGGAGGTCACTGGATTTTGACCCGCCGGAGTCCAGCGGACGCCACGGTTGTCATACTCGGTTTCCTTGTAGTCGTAGCGGGTCACCAATGACAGGTTGTTCAGGACATGCCATGTGGCGCGCAGGTTGACATCATCGGTGGTCGTATCGAGGTCCATCATTTGGGGCCGGAGATTCTGGGAACCCGTGAGTGCGCCCGGACTGGTTACGCCTCTGATCACACTAGGGTCGAATTCGTCGTTGCGCTCGGAATACAGTCCTTGCAGGGCAAAGCTCAGACCGCGGATCGGATACCAGTTCGCTCCCATCGTGTAGTCCTGTAGTTTGACCGTGACGTCCTCGTGGAAGACATCGGGGAGTGATCCGCCAGCCACAACCTTGGCAGCCGAAGTCGTCTGGTAGAAAAGACCGTTATAATCATTGGATTGATTTTGGTGCTCCCACTCGCCCTTGGCATAGAGCACCAGGTCCGAAACTCCGGTATAGCGCAGATCCATGGCCGCCGTGTCGGTATGCGTGCTGAGGTCACTCGCATAGAGCTGGGATGCCAACGTGATGGCAGACACAGCGGGCGGATAGGGATTCGTCGTTGTCGTAGTGTTCATCTGGGCAATCGCGCTTTGTGACGACTGCTCGATGCGCAAGGACGGGGTGACGGTGAGGTCCGCAATCGGATTCCACATCAGGTTGAGGTTGCCGACGCAGTTCTCGTATTCGGCACCGCCGACGGGGATGGTGCGCAAGGTAGTACTACCATTGCTGCCGGGAAGAGGGCCGGGATTCACGGGTGAAGCGAGTTGCTGCGATCCATCGGTGTTGGTGTTGACCGTGGTGTAAGCAAAACCACCGGAGAGCCACAACGTGTCGTTGAAGCGCGTCATGCTGTGGACATTGCCTGCGAACAGGTCCATGGAGTATTCGTCCTTAAAGCTGGATGCGACCTGGTTGTTGCCCGTGGTTGCTCCGGCCGTCGTTTGAGTCACCGCACCGGTGCGGGTATTGAGCGAGTTGGTGTAGGACGTATGCTCGTAGTTCAAGCCGAGTCCGAGGTCAGTGTTACCCATGGTGTGCTCGACTTCCAGGCCGAAGATGTCGCTCTTTTCATCCAGATGCCAGAATGAAGGGGCAAACTCAAAATTGGTGGTGCCTAAGCTGCCAGCACCCGCCGACTGTACCAGTGGACGCGCACCCCAGGACGTGCTGTCCTTATTCCCATCGCGGAACGTGTGCTTGTAGTTGAAGGTGATTTCCGGCAGGTTTTCCATTCTCAGGCCCGCTTCAAAGTTGAACTCCCCGCGGTCCACATACATTTCATCACCCCGGGCGGGTTCCGCATGCAGGCTGGCCAATTGCGGCATGTATCCGCCGCTGCCGTCATACCAGGTGCGGAATTGCTTATAGTCCGCCTTGACGTAGCCCAGGTTGATTTTCTCCACCTTGACGTCGAACTCATAGTCCTCCAAGCCAGGCATCGCGTGGCCGTCGAGCGTGAGGGTGGTCGAGTTCTTGAGGTCCTGGCCGTAGTGGAACGTGTCGATGCCACCGTAGAAGTCGCCGCTGGTTTGATTGCGGCGCTGCATACCGGCCTCGTTGCCGCTGACGAATGAGCCGCCCACCGCAAAGCCGATCCAGTTGGATCCGACGGTCGGGTCTTCCGTGGGCGGGGCGGGGGTGCCGGCATGGGCGATGCTCAATGTCACCACCAGTGCCGGTGCGGCGAGCGCGAGGCGAACCGAACGGAGAGCCTGGGATTGACACAGGAGAGTCGAAAATTGAATAGCTTTCATGTGATGATAGAATGTTGGAATGTAGGCATGGGTTAATACTGCAGTCTAAAGTTGACGTTGGATCCGTGGATCGCTTGGTGGCAGCCAGCGCTCCAGCAAGTGCCGCGTTGCCAGTCGCCGCCTATCTCGCTATGGCCTGTTCCACCGTTTCCGGGGGCCGCCATACCGATGTTTTTACCGGTGTTGGCATCGAAGTGGCACTTCAGGCACAGGGTTTGGTTGCGCTCGTTGAGCATCTTCTGGTTGACCGAGCCGTGCGGGCTGTGGCAAGCGGTGCATCCTTCGCGGACGGCCGCGTGGGGGAAAACGAACGGACCGGTTTGTTGCTTGTGGCATTGCTGGCAGGTTTCGTTTTTGCCTGCAAGCTGGGTGCCACCGCCTTTGACGGCGTTGCCCTTGTGCGGGTTGTGGCAATCACTGCAGGACACCTTGCCGGCGAGCACCGGGTGGGTGTAGGGCAGCATGAACTGGGCCTTCTTGTCCAAGTGGCACTGGAAGCAGGTTTCCGGGGACTTGCGCGGATTGACGATCGAGCCCGCGCCGCCGCCGGCATCCTTGTGCTTGCTGCCCGGGCCGTGGCACGATTCGCAGCCCATATCGATGGCATTCTTGCCCTTGGCTTGAAGTCTGGCGTGGTCGGCGGTGCGGAAATCGCGGGCCAACTTGTCGTGACACTCGGCGCAGGCGGCGGATCCGATGAAGGTGGCGCCAGGGATGTTGGGCGGTGCCATCAGGGTGCGCGAGGTAGCGCAGGACATCAGAACCAGGGCCGCCGAGGCGGCCCCTCCGGCAATCCACATCAGGTGGCTGGGTTTTTGAACAATCCATCGGCTGATGGTCGAGGCATGGTGCAGTGTCCAGAGTGTCTTCATGGCGATGTATATTTCAGGGTTGAGTTAATCAGGGTGTTTTCAGAATTTAATATTGAGATATATTTACTAATCAAAAAAGGGGCGTGTCAATCTCCCTCTTCCAAACAGGTCACAGATCTAGCGGCCGAGGCGGAGCGTCCATAGAGTGGACTAACCGGTGACGGCAGGGCCAAGTCATGAAGAAATGCATGTAGAGGTTTATGGATGGGGCATTTAACTATCGGGCAGTGCGGAATCGTAAACCATTCAGCATTACAGGCGCGTTTTATGCAAATCCGTGCGGAGCGGCGGCCCAAAAGGCGCTTACGGCGCGGAGACGCGACCCGCCGGCGCAGCCAGGGGTGAGAATGGGTGGGGCAACGGGCGGACTCGGGCGGGCCTGGCAACTGCCGGTGGACCAGGAGGACAGGCGTCACGCCTGTCGTTTCGTTGGAGTACAGTTGGCACGCGCTGTCTACCCTCAGCGGGTGGGAGCCTGTTCTCCAATCCAACAGCGAAAAACTAACCGTATTGGGCGGGCCGTAGGGTAGCAGGAAAGCGCCGCGCCGGCAGGATTCATCAGTGTTGGGGCTTGTGCTCACCGCGGTTGCAGCTAGGGTGGCGGGGATGTTTTCAAGAATCGCAATGGTCATGGTTTGGCTGGGGTCCGCGCTGCACGCACCGGGCAGGATCGGTGTCGAGCAAGTGGCGGCCGGGTTTGAGCAACCGGACTGGGCGGGCATGCCCGCAGGCAGCCAAGGTAAGCTGTGGGTTATGGAACAGGCAGGCCGGGTGTGGATCGTGGATCTGGCTACCGGCAAGCGGGGCGAAACCCCGTTTCTCGATATCCGCCAGGACGTCAGCCGCAAAGGCAGCGAGGAGGGCCTGCTCGGGCTGGCATTTGCGCCGGACTTCGCCACCAGCGGGCGGTTCTATGTGGATTTCACCGACAAGGAGCACTTCACCCGCATCACTCGCTTCACATCGAGCAACCCAGCCACCACGGATCCAGCCACGGCGGAGGTCGTGCTGCGCTTTAAGCAACCCTATGAGAACCACAACGGCGGCTGGCTGGGTTTCGGGCCTGACGGCATGCTCTACATCGGCAACGGCGATGGCGGTGCCGGCAATGACCCGAAGCACAACGGCCAGTCACTCGACACCTGGCTCGCCAAGATCCTGCGCATCGACGTGTCCCCCGCGACCGGCTACCGGGTGCCGCCTAACAATCCCTTCGTCACGCGTGAAGGGGCCAAGCCGGAAATCTGGGCCTACGGGGTGCGCAATCCGTGGCGTTGCTCGTTTGACCGCGCGACGGGCGACTTCTGGATGGGCGATGTCGGCCAAAACCATTGGGAGGAAGTTGACTTCAAGCCACACGGCCAGGGCGCGGGCGCCAACTACGGGTGGCGACTGCGCGAGGGTCTGATGCCCACCCCCGCCACGGGCGTGGGCGGCCCGGTGCCCGACGGCGCGACTGACCCGGTGTATGCCTACGGGCACGGGGGCGGCACCACGGACGGGTTCTGCGTGATCGGCGGGTATGTGTATCGTGGGCCGATCCGGGAACTGCAGGGCCGCTATATTTTTGCCGACTATCTGAATCCGCGGATCTGGTCGTTCCGCCTGGACCAGGGCAAAGTGGCGGACTTCAAGGATCTAACCGACGAGCTGCAGCCCGCAGGAGGCGCCATCACGCTCATCGACTCCTTCGCCGAGGACAACGATGGCGGACTATTCATCGTCTCACACGGCGGCTCAATCTATCGGATCGTCGAGCGCTGACCCGATCTATCGGAAATAAGGACCCGTAGGGCGTGGCGGACCGCCGCGCCGATTTTCGCGCCGCAGGCGGAATCCTTCGGCGCTCGGGGCCGGCCCGCCCTACCTGCGCTCAGGCGGGTGCTTGGATCTGCGGGATACCTCCGTGTTCCTGGATCATCGGGCGCAGGCCACCGTGCGCGCCATCCAGCAGCGGGTCCTCGGCGAGCACGCGGTTGGCGAGTTCACGGGCTTGGCGCAGGAGCGCCGTATCGGCGAGGAAATCGCCAAAGCGCAAATCGGCCAGGCCGCTCTGGAGGGTGCCGAGCACGTCCCCCGGGCCGCGAAACCGGAGGTCGGCTTCGGCGATTTCAAAGCCATCGGCGGATTGCTCGAGCACCTGGAGTTTGGCCAGGGCGTCCGGGTTTTTCCCATCAGTTAGAAGGATGCAATGCCCGTGGTGTTCGCCGCGGCCGATGCGCCCGCGGAGTTGGTGGATTTGGGCCAGGCCGAAGCGCTCGGCATGGTGCAGGATCATGAGGGTTGCGTTGGGCACGTCCACGCCCACTTCGATCACAGTGGTGGCCACGAGCAGCTGGGTCGCACCCTCACGGAACCGGCGCATGACAGCTTCCTTCTCGTCGGGGCGGAGCTTGCCGTGAATCAAGCCGATTTCATGGGCTGGCAAGCGCTTGCGCCATTTGGCGAAGGCCTCAGTGGCGGATTCCACCTTGAGGGTTTCGCTGTCCTCGACCAACGGATAGACGAGATAGGCCTGGCGGCCGCGGGCAAGTTGTTGTTTCACGAACGCGGTGATGTCGGATTGTTTGGCACCGACGCGCACCGCGGTGCGGATGGTGCCGCGGCCGGGTGGTTTCTCATCGAGCAGGGAAACGTCGAGGTCGCCATAGAGGGTCATGGTCAGGGTGCGCGGAATGGGCGTGGCGGTCATCACCAGCACGTCGGGCACCACCCCGCGGCTGATCAGAGCGGCGCGTTGGGCGACCCCGAACTTGTGTTGTTCATCGATGATCACCAGCCCGAGATCGCGGAACACCGCTTCCTCGTAGAGCAAGGCGTGGGTGCCGATGACCATCTGCGCGGTGCCGTCTAATGCGAGGTGGTTGGCCTCATCCCGGTTGGCGGTGCGCAGGGCGACCCGCACGCCTAACGGTTCGAGCCAGCGCCTGAATGTTAGAAAATGCTGTTCTGCGAGAATCTGGGTGGGGGCCATCAAGGCGGCCTGGCAACCGGAATCGATGGCCAGCAACATGGCGGCCATGGCGACGAGGGTTTTGCCCGAGCCCACGTCGCCCTGCAGCAGGCGGTTCATGGGTCGCGGTTCGCGCATGTTGGCGATGATTTCGCGGATCGAGCGTTTCTGCGCGGCGGTGAGATCGAACGGCAAGCTCTGGTAAAAGGCCGTGAGCAACCCGGTTCGTTTGCCCAACACCCTGCCGGGCTGTTCCTGGTGGCGGAAGCGCCGCCACGCCACGTTCAACTGAATGGCAAAAAACTCCTCGAGCGCAAAACGGCGGCGCGCGGCTTGTGCTTGGGCGAGGTCGGTGGGGAAATGCGCCTGCCACAGGGCATCGGCCCGCGCGTCCCCCGGCGCCACCTCGTAGGCGGCGGCCAGAGTCACGGGGTCGGCTGAGAGCAGCAGCAAATGGATGATTTCGCGCAACCGGCGCTGGGCGAGGCCGGCGATATTGCGATAGACCGGCACGATCCGTTGGAGATGGATGGACTCGGCCGCGGTGTCGTCCTCGCGCAGCACCTCGAACTCCGGGTGATCGATGATCAGGCGGCCGTTGGTATCCTTGACTTTGCCATACACGACGAGTTCCTGGCCGGTGGCGATGAGTTTGTGGATGAACGCCATGTTGAACCAGCGGCAGGTGATTTTTCCGGAGCCAAAGACGCCACCCGAGCCATCCATCACAATCGCCTCGTAAAACCCGCGCCCCGGGCCGAAATGGCGCTTGGCCGAGTCGATCACCGTGCCCCGAAGACACACTGCGGTGGCGGATGGCTGGTTGGGAAAGAGATCAAAGCGCCGCCGGTCCTCGTGGCGCTTGGGCAGATGGTCCAACACCTGCGCCGCCGTCTGATAGCCCGCGGCCGCCAAGGCCGCCACCTCCTTGGGCGGCAGGATCGTCATGGAAGCCAAGTCGGTTCTAGCGGAAATCATTCGAGGGGTGGTTGGTCCTGGGTAGGAGAATGAGAACCACTGATTTCACTGATTATACTGATGATTCAGAGGTTACGACGGCATGTGCTCGCACCTAAAAAGTGAACGTAAAATCTGTTAGCTCAAATCCAATGCTTTCAGTAAAATCAGTTAAAATCAGTGCAATCAGTGGTACGAAAAGCTGCATTACCTGATTCGATTTTCCAATTTAGGGTTATGCGGCTGGCAGCGCGGCGAGCTTTTGGAGGTAGGCAAACGCATAAATGCCCGAGGCGTGGCCGTCGCCCCAGGCAAACTGAAGGGCATATCCGCCCACGGGCTCGAATTTCACCAACTCGAATGCACGCGGGCCATACTCGACGATGGGCCGCACCACCCGCCCCAGCGCATCCGGCTCGCCCTGGCAGGCGGCGCACGGGCAGGCGCGCCGCAGCATGGCCAGCGGCAGATAGGCCTCAAAGCCATCGGCAAACGAGAGGGCGAGTTCATGGCCGATGAGTACGGCATTTTTCAGGGTCAAGGACATGGCCGAATCTGCGCTCAACCCAGCTCGCCGTCCACCCGATAGGAGCGCTGGCCGAAAATCGCGGAGCCCACGCGCACGTGGGTGGCACCTTCTTCGATGGCCACCTCGAAATCCCCGCTCATCCCCATGCTCAGCCACGGTAGCGGAATGCCCGCCGCACGCTCGAACCCGTCTCGCAGTTCGCGCAGTGCCACAAACCACGGCCGCGCCGACTCCGGGGCCGGGCCGGGCGGGGGGATGCACATCAGGCCCATGATTTCCAACCGGTCCAATGCCAGCAAGCCGGCCAGTTCCGCCTGCAACACCTCCGGCTCAAAGCCGCCCTTGGTCGCTTCGCCGCCCAGATTCACCTGCAGCAACACCTTGGGATACAACCCGAGCTCTCGCGCCAACTCGTTGGCAGATGCCGCCAGCGCGCCGGAATCCAGTGCATGGATCACCGCGAAGCGGGGCAGGATCCGGCGCAGCTTGTTGCGTTGGATCCGCCCGATGAAATGCCAGTGGAGCGCCGCAGCTAACATCTCGATCTTCGGCTCCGCCTCCTGCAGGCGGCTCTCGCCGAAATGCAATTGCCCCGCCGCGCAGGCCTCTCGCACCGCCGCCGCAGGCACCGTCTTGGACACGGCAATCAACTCGACCGTGGCGGGATCCCGCCGCGCCCGTGCGCAGGCCGCGGCGATGCGCCGCCTCACCTCTGCCAGATTCTCGGCCATCTCCGACATCACCGGGTTACGCGTTTACTTGATGAGGCCTGCCAGCCTGGCATTCTCGGAGAGATCGACGAGATCGCGCAGCACCGCGAGAGATTCGCGTTTCACGGGATTCAAGCCGGTGGGCCATTTCGGGGTTTGATCCAAATCCTCGGTTTTGTCCTTGGCGCGGCGCATGTAGTTGCCTCCCTCATCGGCTGGATCGTAAGGCTTGAGCGGGGTCCCTTTCTCGAGATCTTCCAGGGTGATCTTGTAGAATTTGAGGTTCTCCTTGTCCGCCTTGGTGATTTTCTCAAACCGCTTGCGCCGCTCGGCATTTCGTTCCTTTTGCTGGGCATCGGACTCGGCGATTTCCTTTTCGCGGGCCGCTTGATTCAGGGACAGGGTGTTGGTCTTCAACCGGGTTTTGGTTTTGACGATATCCTGAATCACATACGCGAAATCCTTGCTCGCGTTGATCCGTTCGCGGCTCAACTCATTGAGCCGCGGCAGGAACAACGCTTGGACATCCAACGGCTTAAAGTCGGGCGCGCGGTGAATCCGGTCATGGGGCAGCGGGTGATCCAGGAATGCCTCGCCGACCTCCAAGGCGTCCATCAGGCTGGGGACGACCACGTCGGATTTGACCCCGTCCATCTGGGTGGATGAACCCGAGGGCCGGTAAAATTTCTGGATGGTCACTTTCAGCAGGCCGGCCTTATTGCGCACCGAAAACAAGGGCAACATCCGGCCGATATCCATCGGTTGTTGCACCGTACCTTTGCCGAAGGTAGACGACTCACCGATCACGACGGCCCGGTTGAAATCCTGCAGGGCGCCGGCGAGAATCTCACTGGCGGAGGCACTGCTCTTGTCGGTCATGACCACCATCGGGCCGCTATAAATCGGTTTGCCGTTATCCGACTCCTTGACCTGCACCTGGCCGAGGGTGTTTTTTACCTGCACGACCGGGCCGCGATCCAGGAAGAATCCCGTCATGCGTCGCACCTCCTCGAGCGATCCGCCGCCATTGTTGCGGAGATCGAGGACGAGGCCGTCCATTTTGCTCTCAATCAGGCGTTTCAGGAGTTTTTCAACGTCAGTGGCGCAACTCACCTTACCCTCCTCGAAATCCGCGTAGAACGACGGCAGGGTGAGGACGCCCAAGCGGCGGGACGCGCCCTTGGGCGTCTTCATCTCGATCAACTCGGCGCTCGCCTGTTCATCTTTCAATTCCACCTTGCCACGATGAATGACAATGATCTTGGTCTCTCCGGGAGCGCCGTCGGCGGGTTGCACCTTGAGGGCCACCGAGGTTCCCTCCTTGCCCCGTATGCGGTCCACCACCTTGTCGATTTTCAGGAACAGGATATCCTGCATGTCCTCCGGCTTGCCGGTATCGAGTGTATCCACAGCCATGACCCGGTCATTGAGTTTGAGGGAACCCTCCTGATCGGCCGGGCCACCGATGACAATCCCCATGATCTTGGTCGCCCCGTCTTCCTCAGCTTGCAACAAGGCCCCGATACCAACCAACTCGTTCTTCATGGCGTCCCGGAACCGGCCGCTTTCCCGGTCACTCATGTAATCCGTATGGGGATCGTAAGCACGCGCCACCGCGCTGAGAAAATAGTTGGCGATTTCCTCATCGTCCACATCCTTGACGCTGCTCAGAAACCGCTTGTAGCGCAGCGAGACCTTTTCCTTCGGACTGCGGTCGGAACTGCCCGGATCCGGTTTGCCCTGCTCTTTGGAAAGCTTGGCGAGCGTTTCGCGCCGGAGCACTTCCGCGAGCACCGCCTCCTTGATTTGCAGGCGCCACAGATCGGCGGCCACCTTTTCATTTCGGGGCCACTGGGCATTCTTTCGGCTCAACCTCACCGACTCGTCTGCGGTAAAATCAAAGTTGCCGTCATTGAGCCACTGGTCAGCCTCGGCGACTCGCGCTTCCACGCGTTGCGCGAACACATGGTGGATTTCAGTCGCGGCGGGCATGAATTTCCCTTGAAGCAGCAGCGTATGCAGCACGTCGCCGTAATCCGCGGTAAACTGGTCCACATCCTGCTGGGTGAAGTACAGGCGTTGGAAATCCAAGTCCTTGAGATAATCCTCGAGAAAACGCCGGCTCAGTTCCGCGTTGAATGGAATACGGGCGAAGTGGCTGTTTTGCAGCATGATCGCCATTTGCCTGCCCACTTCGTTGACATCCGCCTGCTGCGCCATCGCGGAACAAGTGAAAACCACCGTAGCGGCAGCGGTAGCTGCTTTGCGGAACCAGAAAGGAGTCATGAAGATCAAACGGAGTGAAGTTGAGAATGTATTTAAAAATGCCACGGTATTTCCAGATGTCGATTTCCAAAACCGGAATTGACTCACTTCTGGGACATTTTGTGTTCCAGCCAGTGGCGGAAATAGGTCTCCTTGGCCGCGCGCTCGGCGGCTTCGAGGTCCACCGGCCGCTCGTCGAAGAGCAGCGGGTCGGCAATGAACGGGCGACGGCCCAAAGTGACTTGGATGTCCAGCCGCTTGCCGTTGCGCGACACTTGAAGGGTCACCTTGCTGTTCGGCTTCAACTGGCGGATTTTCCCCATGAACAACTGGGATGCGCCACGCTCTGGCCAATCCAAACCGCCCAACCCCGCAATTAGGTCGTTGGGCTGGATTCCCGCGTTCTGGGCCGCCGTGTCGGCGACCACCTGAATCACGCGGATGACCGCGCGCGGCTTGGTATCTCCGGGCAGATTCGCGATCTCATCCTGCATTCGGATGCCTAGGTAGCCCTCCCCTTCCTTGAGATATGCGTCGTTTACCAGCTCGCGCAGCACCGCCAGGCAGCGTTCCCGCACCTCGGGATCCGCGGCCTCCCGCGAGTGCCTGAACAAGGCGTCCATCGCCGGTTCGCGATGCTCGCGTGCCCAGGCCAGCAAGTCCGCCTGCCCGCGCTCCCGGTTGTGAAACTCCTCAGACGTCAGCCTCAAGAGTGGCTCGGTGGGAAGAGCCATGGCCCATGCCGCATGGCTAACCCCCAAGAGCGTGATGCCAACCCACCCGCTTGTCACTCGACCCGGCACCTTGATCTTCATGTGGAATCACCTGCGAGTTCTCAAATGGTTGGCCGCCCGGATGCTGCGCGCACTGTCAGTGAAGCGGGCCTCAACACCCACCTGCCCACACAGGTTCAATTGCCCCAATTTTTCCAGATGGTCTTCTCCGGAACATCAATGGCATCATCCACTTCCAGCGGAATTTGCATGAACTGCGGTTTGGTCGCATCATACTCTTTGGCGCTCTTGCCGCGGAACAACCTCACTCGCTGCATGCTGCCAAACTCGGTCGGTCCGCCGGCCGCTTGAATCGCCTGCCACAGCGTGATCCCGCGGGTCCACGGCTTGGGCCCCGGGCTGCGCACAAAGCCCCCTACCACCACCATCTGCATCTGGATTTTCTTTGCATCCGAATCAATGACTTGGAACGTCGGGTGGGTGTAAATGCCGGCCGCCTTATAGCGCGACTCCAGATTCGACTGGAGCTGCGATCCAGTCAGACCGGCCGCTCGCACCTGGCCCAGTAACGGCATGTTGATCGTGCCCGATTCGGATACCGGATAGATGGTTTCAAAGCGTCCCTTTTCCTCGGCAGGGACGCCGGAAATGGTAATTTGGACAGCTTGCCCGGATTGGATCTGTGCCCTCAGCGCGGTGGTCAGGCAGAACAGGACAAGCAAACCGTTGAAAAAACGTTGGAGTTTCATCTTAAGTGGGAGTTTAGGATATCAATAGTGCTCGGCATCATTGCCGCGCGATGCGGTCGCCTGCGGCTTCAAGGGACTCGGCAAGGGCGCGGTGGGACCGACTTGGGATTCGGCGGGCGCATAGTAGGTGTAATAGCTGGTGTAATACTGGTATTGGCTGTCACTGCGGACATCCACATTGTTCAGGACCACTCCGATGACGTTGCCGCCCACGTTCTCGACCGCCTGCTTGACGCGCATCAGCATGTTGCGCGGCAGTTTCCGGTGTTGGATCACGATCATCGTCAAGTCCACTTCGCTGGCCAGCACCGAAGCGTCACTGACCCCCAGAATCGGAGGACTGTCCACCAGCACCAGGTCGAAACGCTGCTTCACATCCTGAATGAGCTCAGACATCCGGCGAGAGTTGAGAATCCCCGCCGCGTCGGCGGGCAGGATCCCCGACGGCATGAAATACAAGTTATCGACGGGCGTCTGGAGAATGACGTCCTCCAACATCAATTCGGTGGTCAGATAATTGGTGAGACCCACCGAGTTGCTGATATCAAAGAAGGTGTGCAACCGCGGGCGACGCAAGTCGGCGTCAATCATCAGGGTGGTATAGCCGCCCTGGGCGCAAATATACGCTAGGTTGATCAAGGTGGTGGATTTGCCTTCTCCGGCACCGCCCGAGACTATCGTAATCGCATTGTCCGCGGGATTCTTGCGGTTGAATTCGATGTTGGTGCGCAGGATTCGATAGGCTTCAGCATCCGGGCTGTTGCCCATTTGTTTGTGGAGAATGCCGACATCCTTGGGAATGACCGCCAACACCGGCACTTGCAGGTAGCGCTCCACATCTTCGAAACTCTTCACCGAGGTGTCCAGGTATTCGAGGAAGAACGCGATACCCAGCCCGAAGATCAGTCCCACCACCGCGCCAAGCACCAGATTCAGGGTGACGTTGGGACTCACCGGAACCTCTGGAATCACCGCCGCATCGTGGATTTCAACGCTCTCCGAAGGCGTTTTGTTCGCGATGGTTTCCGCCATCTGCTTGATTTTCATCGTCTGGAGCAATTGCTGATCGGTTTCAAAATCCCGCTTGGCATCGACGTAATCCTGTGCGTCCAAGCCACGCTTGATGGCGTCCTCACGAGTTGAGTCTTTCATCAGCTCGACGCCTTTGAGGCGATTGGTGGCCAAGTCCAATTGCGCCATCAACGTCGCACGAAGGTTCACGACGCCTTCGTCGAGTTGCCGTTTCATGTTCTGGATTTGGGCCACGGCCGCCAGCGCGGTGGGATGGCGTTCACCCAAGCCGTTGATTTTCAGCCCTTCAAGTTGGCGCTTGGCCTCTTGATATTGGGGATAGAGATTGCGGATGACGTTATCCGGAAGTTCCAAGCCCGCTGCGTACACCATCAATTGATCGCTGTCATACTTGAGCAGACTGCTGATCTGGCTCTCCAACTGCATCTTCTCCTGCTCGAGCTTATGGTAGGTTTGGAGTGCGTCGCGCGCGCCCTGATCTTCGTCCACGCCGGTCTGGCCGTAAAAGGAGTCCGTGCCCTTATAGATGATCCCTTTAGTGCGAACGATGGTCGATAGCACCTTGCGTCGGTCCTCCACCTTGTCCTCCTGGTTGCGCACCGCCTTATTCAATTCGTGGAGTGCGCGGTCGGAATCCCGGCTTTCGATTTCAGCGCGGTAGGCCTTATAGGCCCGCGCGACCTCTTCGGTCACGTCTTTCGCATCCACCTTGTTGGTATGGCGCACCCGAATCGAGATCAAATCCGTACCGCGGATATTCTGGGTGTTCACGATACCCTTGAGAATGCGAAGGGCCGTCTCATTGTCCACGTTCCAGCGGTTGACCAGTTCCAGGCTCTTGACCACTTTCTCGAGCGAATTGCGGCTTTTGATCTTCTCGAACTCCGTGCCGAAGAACTGCGGCGTCATCGGAGTGACGGACACGGACTCGCCCAATTTTGAGCCGAGTGGCGACATCCCGGCCATGCGCGGTTTCACCTCGATGGTCGTCTCACTCTCGTATTTCTTGGGCATCACATAGGTGATGACTGCGGCGGTCATGAACACCAGCAGCAACGTCAGGAGAATAATCCCATAGCGGTTGCGGATCACCGGCCAATAATCGACAGCGTGCAGGGTGGCTTCGTTTGGTTGAGAAGTAGCGAGATTCATCAGTGTCAGTGTTTCACAGATTCAAAAGAGTTCTAGGTAAAATAAGAACTCCCGCAATGATCACATTGCAGGAGTTCCTGATCAAGTAAATGAGGGTCGTGACAAGGGCTTGTGGCACCAATCCAGACTCCGATCAAAACGCCGCACTCAGGCCCACATTGATGCGGCCTCGGGTATATTGGGTGCTTGGCACATCAGAGCTGGAATAGGTGTAGTTGTAGGAGGTGGTGCCGGTCAGGTAGTCGTTGAACTTCACCGACAGGCCAATGTAGGCATTGTAGATGGAAGTGGCTGAATCACTGACGGGCGCACGGGTTGCAATGTCGAAGCCACCGGCATAGTTGGTCGGAATATAATCAATCCCGCTGAACAAGGAAAATATGGGAGAAAGCGCGTATGTCGAGGTCACGCCCAAACGAAACACCCGCTGGTCATTGTATTGGACTGGGACCAGCAACCCGCCGCTTAAGATGGACATCGTATTATTTTGTCCCTGGATGCCGTAGCGGGCGAAGGAACGCACACTGAAGGGCTTGGTCACTTGGGAATTGAGCGCGAACTCCACATAGGGACTCGTATAGGAATTGCCCTGATTGACGCTATGAACCTGGGCGCCAGCGCTCATGACGCCGACGGAGTTCGTGCTGAAGCGATGCTCCATCCCGCCCAGCAGGTAGAAATCGTTCGCATCTGAAGAGGACACCTTGGCGGACATCTGGGAATAACGCAGGTCAGCCGTGAGCAAGGACTGGGGACTCAGCTGGTAACGAAATTGGTTGTATGCCTCCCAAGTGAAACTGTCGGAGGCGGGGAGATCTGGATAACTGGTGTCGCTCAGGCGCAGGCCGGTGTACGTGGCAAACCGCTCAGTCCAGCGGAAGCCGACCGAATTATCGGATTGCAAGTAAAAATAGGCACCGGCTTGGCGCGAGGACGCGTAGCCATAGGAATAGTCCGGCTCGAGTTCGTAGGAGATGAAGTTGGTGCTGGTAAAGCGCAGCCGTTCGCTGAAGTGATGTGAAACGGCCACGCTGGCACGCGATTGCGAGCCGGTCGTTTTCATGGTCGACGGGGCATCTAAGTAATAAATCAGGCCGAGACGCACATAGACATCCCAAATCGTCTGCGGGCTAATGGAGGTGAATGAAGAAACCACGCTGGGATTGATCCCTAGCGAGCTACTTTTCGGGCCAGAACCCGGAGAAACATTGCTGTCATAAATTGCGCTCGTGCCCACCACCCACTTGATGGGCAGGGATTCCTTGGGATCGGTGTTATTGTAATAAACACCTGGACTTTGGCCGAAAGCTGAGCCCACGGAGAGCAGCGAGAGTAAAACGAATGGAATTTTGCGTTTCATGAATTTGACTAAAGGGGAAGGATGCATCCAATTTGACCCATCACGTTGGGCCGATTTGGCTCGTCTCAGGAGGGGCGATGACCTCTGGCGGCACGTTGATGATGGGCGGAGTAATTGGAATCGATGGCGATGTGCCTGATCCACCCAGATTCATCTCGCCACCCGTACCATTGGAACTTCCCGAACCTCCCGAACCTCCCGATTCGCCGCTTGGTAAATTCAAGGGATTACTGGACGTGGAGGCCACTTCAGCCGTCGGCGCTTGCGAGCCATTCGGGCCTTTGATGCCGCCCGTGGGTTTGCCCGTGGTGGGATCGAGCTTGGCCACCAACGCCTGCACTTGGGGCTGGGCATTCGGGGCAAGCGCCAGCGCGACCTGGACAATCAAGCGCATTTGTTCGGGGGCGGCGGTGATAGCTGCCAGTACGATGGCCGCCACGGTTTCGGGTTTGGCGTCGGAGCTTTCGATGGCCGCCTTGACGATCTCGGCGGCTAATTCCGGATTGTCAGACACTTCCTGGGCAACAATCGTGGCGGCCTTCGATGGTTCAGCGGCAACCGCGTTTTTCACCGACAGCACATGCGAGATGGCATCCACCGCAGCGGACGCTGAAATCAACGTAATTGCGGTGCAAAAAACACCGACCAGAAGAGTTTGTTTCATGGTGTGAATGTGGATTAAACAGCCAATAATGCGAATGGAGCGGGCAGCGGGAATCGAACCCGCGTGTCTAGCTTGGAAGGCTAGGGCTTTACCATTAAGCTATGCCCGCGCTTTCGGGACAAATGAAGCGGCATCCTCGGCCGCGGGCAAGTTTTTTTTGCCGCAGGCCGAAAATAATCGGGATGCGTTGAAATCTTGGAATTGGCTTGATTTTATCTCGGGAAGCACGGATTTTGCCCTCCTGAGTGACGCGGGTGTAGTTCAATGGCAGAACGTGAGCTTCCCAAGCTTGAGGCAGGAGTTCGATTCTCCTCACCCGCACTCCTCATGGAGGGTGGGCGGCAAGGTCATTGGGCACCTTGACCGGAGGATTCAGAGCCCGCTTGGGTGGTCCAAAAATTGGCAGGGCAGCTGGAATTCGCGTGCCAGCACCCGGGCGAGGGATTGGACGCCGAACGTTTCCGTCGCGTAATGCCCGGCGTAAAACACATTGAGGCCCAATTCCTCGGCTAGGGGATAGCTCCAATGAGGTCCTTCTCCGGTGACGAAGGCGTCCACGCCCAAGGCGGCGATTTGCGCCACCTCGCTGCCCGCGGCCCCGGTAATGAGGGCTAGCGAGGCGATGGTGGGAGGACCGCCGGGGCAGACGTGAACCGCGCCGCCGAGGGTTTGCTGCAAGGTTTGCGCGAGGTCATCTCGGCTGCCGTGCCATGCCCCGCGGAGCCCGAGCACCGCACCCGTGGGGCCGCAAAATGGTTGCGGATCGATGAGTCCAACGGCCTGCGCGAGCAGGATGTTGTTGCCCCACTGCGGGTGGACATCGAGCGGCAAATGGCTGGAATAGATCGCCAAGCCCGCCTCCATCGCCGTTTTGATTTTGCGATAAAAAGCTGCCGTGATCGGTTGGACGCCCTGCCAGAACATTCCGTGGTGAACGAGCAACAGGCCCGGACCACCCGCCGCCGCTGCGGCAATGACCGGAAGCGACGCGTCCACCGCCGAGACGATGCGCTCGATGCGGCCTTCGTTGGCCAACTGCAGGCCGTTCATCGCGCCTGGATAATCGGCGATCCCTGCCGTGTTGAGTTCCCGCTCCAAAAACGTCACCATGTCCGCTAGCTCAGCCATGCGGCAGCTTAGTCATGACGGTCCCAAATGACAACATCCGCAATCGGACCCACCTCCTTGCCGGCGATGAAGTCCCCCAGATCCGCGGCCAGATCCGCCTCCCACGCAACTTGCTGGCCGGCCCAGGGCAGCGCGAGCCGTGCGGCGTGGAGCGCATGGCGGGGCAAAATCAGTCGCTGCTGCAAGCCGGGGGTCCAACCGCTGGCCATCCACTCGACATATTCCGCGCCCTCGGCCAAATAGAGTTTATCGCCGACAATCGGGTGCCCGCCATGGGCCAAATGGACGCGGATTTGGTGCATGCGCCCGGTCTCCGGGAAACACCGGATCAAGGAAAATCGGCCCTCGCTTCTTTCAAAGCAGCTCTCGACTTGAAACCGTGTCCGGCACAATCGCCCCGCCGGATGCACGATCTGGCGCACCCAAATCGGCGCGGGCCCGATCTCCCCGGCACGCAGGATCGGCGCGTTGCACTCCCAGCCTGCCGCCTCCGGCCAGCCGGTGACGATCGCGAGATATTCTTTGGCGGCCTCACGCCTTTGAAAAACCATGCCCAGCGCGCGGGCCGCCGCGGTGTGCTTGGCCACCACCACCACGCCGCTGGTTTCGCGGTCGAGCCGGTTGACCACCGCCGGACACGCGCCATTGGCAATGTCGTAGGCCAGCAGCTGCTCGATCCCGCCTAACAACGTGGGCTCCGGCTTGCGGTTGGCCGGATGAACGATCAACGGCGCGGGCTTGTCCACGACGATCCAATCGTCGGACTCAGCCAGCACCCGGAAGTTGACAACGACTTGTAAACTCACAAACGAAAATGGAACAGGGTGTGGCGGCTTTTTGAACCACCGATTTCACTGATTCCACAGAAAGAATGAACTCAGAATCCCAGGTAATCTTCTCCGTGAACCGAAGCGTAGCGCAGATAGCCTGACACTTGATTCTGTATGATTCAGGCAAATCCGTTCAAATCCGTCTAATCCGTGGTAAAACGAACGGTCTACCGTTTTTCATTTTTCCATGTAGGTTAAGCGGCAGAACGCGCGCGCGGCACGCAAAAAAAGCCAGAGACTCGAACCAACGAGCCTCTGGCGTTTGAATCAAACTCACTCCTGAGGATCAGGACTTGTAGCGGAGGCGCTTCTTATGGCGGTTCTGCTTCATGCGCTTCTTGCGCTTGTGTTTATTGATTTTGGTCTTTCGGCGTTTCTTGATGGAGCCCATGGCAGTTGCGTTTCGGTTGTGGTGAAAGGATCAGGGGACGATTTTATTGAGCGGATACTCGATGATCCCCTCTGCCCCCAGGCGCTTCAGTTCCGGGATGATGTCCCGGACTACGATTTCGTCAATCACCGTCTCAACAGCCACCCAACCTTCTTCGGAAAGTTGGGAAACCGTGGGCCGGCGGAGTGAGGGCAGTTTCGTGAGAAGTTCGGGCAAACGCGCGCTGGGCAGGTTCATCTTGAGCCCGACTTTACCGCGGGCACCCAAGGCCGCCTTGAGCAGCAGCGCGATGCGTTCCATCTTCTCTTTTTTCCACGGGTCCTGGTAGGCCGCGGGGTTGGCATAAAAATGCGGGAACGAGGTCAGCAAGGTGTCCACGATGCGCAAGTGGTTCGCCTTGATCGACGAGCCGGTCTCGGTGACATCGACGATGGCATCCACCAAATCGGGCACTTTGACCTCGGTGGCCCCCCAGGAAAACTCGACTTCGGCGGTGATCCCGCGCTCCTTGAGGTAGCGCTGGGTGATGCCCACGCCTTCGGTGGCGATGCGCTTGCCTTCCAGATCCTCGGGTTTGCGGATCGGCGAATCCTCGGGCACCACCAGCACCCAGCGCGTCGGCCGGGTGGTGGCCCGCGAATATGGCAACTCCGCCAGATCGACTAAATCCACCCCATTTTCATAAGCCCAATCGTAGCCGGTGATGCCGCAATCGAGGAACCCCTGCCCCACGTAGCGGCCGATTTCCTGGGCGCGGATCAAAAACAGGTCCAACTCCGGGTCGTTGGAACTCGGGCGCAGCCCGCGCGAGGACACGTAAATTTCGTAGCCAGCCTTGGCCAGAAGCTCCACCGTGGGCTCCTGCAGGCTGCCTTTGGGAATCGCGACTTTGAGTGTGCGTGATGAATCCGGCATGAGGGGCGGCGGTTTTACCCCAAAAACCACCGGAATCAAGCCGGGGTTTGTGGTTTTTTGCAATCCCCGCCAAACTTCAACGACTTTGGACTGCGCCGAGGGACTCTGGCTTCTCCGCTTTGAGCCGCGGTTTCTTTACCGATTCCAGCCACCTCACCCAATCCAGGCCGTGTCCCGCCCCGCTCAACGCGGCGATGCCCGCCGCAGGCCAAAGCGTCCCCCTCACCGGTGTCACCATCGGCTTGCCGGGTATTTCATCCAGTGACGCCGCGCTCGCGCCGCCACAACCCGGCAAGCATCAGCCAATAAGCGGCAAATTCCGCGACTTTATGCCAATACTGGATCGGCGCGTCGCCGCCATGACAACCGCAGGCAATGTCGAGTTGGTGGACCCAGGCCCAGCCGATGCAGAAGGCAAACACCGCCACCAACCCGGCGAGGGTGAGGATGGCACCGCGGCGGCAGAGGCCGACGATCAGGCCGGCACCCGCCACGATTTCAAACCACGGCACGGTGTAGGCGGCGATGGCATCCCACGGCGGCGCAACGAGTTGGTAGTTGGCGATGTCGCGGGTGAAGCGGTCGAGGCCGGTGCCGACAACCTTCACCGCGCCGCTGTAGACGAACCAGCCACCTAACAAAATCCGGGCGGATGCCGCCAGAAGTTCGCTGCGTGTGCCAGGTTGCATAGGAAAAATCACTGGAATTGTAGCGGCGCTCTGTGAGCGTCGCGGGTTAATCGGCGCAGAACCAATTGCGACGGTCGCAGACCGCCGCTACAAGTCTCAGGCCGTTAGATAGCGGCGCTGGGCGAGCGCTTCCGGGTTGTGGGGTTTGCCGGCGTTGGCGGCTCGGGTATCGGCGAGGATTTCGTCGCGGAACTTGGCGATGATCGCCTCCACCGGCCAGGACGAGGCTTCGCCGAAGGCACAGATGGTGCGGCCGTCGATCTGATAGGCCACGCTCTCCAAGGTGGCCACATCCTGCGGGCTGGCGTCGCCGGCGACGATCCGGTCCGAGATTTTCTTCATCCAGGTCGAGCCCTCGCGGCACGGCGTGCATTGGCCGCACGATTCGTGGGCATAAAACGCGTTGAGGTTGTTGAGCACCCATGACATCTTGCGCGAGTCGTCGAGCACGATCACCCCGCCGGAACCGGCCATCGACCCGCACGCCGCGAGGGTGTCGAAATCCAGCGGGATATCCCAGAACTCCAGCGGGCGGGCGCTGCCATCGAGGTTCTTGAGCTGAAACGTTTCATCGCAGCGCAGGACTTTCGACGACGACCCGCCGGGGATGACGGCCTTGAAGGCGCGCCCGTCTTGGGGTCCGCCGCACAGGTCGTAGAGCAACTCGCGCATGGTGAGTTTGCCGACCTCGATCTCGAAATAGCCGGGTTTGACCACATCCCCGGAGACGCAGATGACGCGGGTGCCGGTGTTGCGCGGCACGCCGAGTCGCGCGTAGGCGTCGCCACCCATGCGGATGATGTGCTTCACGTGGCAGAGCGACTCGACGTTGTTGACGATTGTCGGGCACATGTAGAGCCCCAGTGCCGCCGGAAAATACGGCGGCTTGATCCGCGGATACGGCCGCTTGCCTTCCAGCGACTCGATCAGGCCGGTTTCCTCGCCGCAAATATAGGCACCCGCCCCGCGGTGGACGTAAATCTCCAGGTCAAACCCCGAGCCTAAGACGTTATGACCGACAAACTGGTGGTGGCGAGCCTCCTCGATCGCCCGCTCGACGATGCGGGCTGCGGCGGGAAACTCTTCGCGGATGTAGATGTAGGCGGTGTGCGCGCCCACCGCGAGGGCGGCAATGACCATGCCCTCAATGAGTTGGTGCGGATCCTGATGGAGGATGTAGCGGTCCTTGAAGGTCCCAGGTTCGGATTCGTCGCCGTTGCAAATCAGATAGACCGGCTTGGTGTTGTTAGGCGGGATGAAGGTCCACTTCATCCCGGTTGGGAAACCCGCTCCGCCGCGCCCGCGCAGGCCCGCTTTCTTAACCTCCTCGGTGATCTCCTTGGGTGCCATGCTCAAAGCCTTTTTCAAGTCCTCGTAGCCGCCGTCGCGCAGACAGCACTCGATGGACGGATCCCAGCCCACGCGGTCCACATTCTTGAAGGTGAGCCGGTATTCACGCGGATGGGGTGGCTTGGAGTAGGTGATCATGGGAAAATCTCCGCGCAGTATGGCCATGGAGGCCCGCCACGCAAAACCCAATTTGCGCGAAATTCAGGCCGCCGGTGCCGGCTTAGCCAAGACGAGGCGGGCGAAAATGAGATCGACTTGTTCGATGCAAGGACTCTACAAAGTGCCGATGTCAGAAGCGCCGTTTTTTTCATTGTTTGAGGATCCTGGCCAGTGGCAGGTATTCGCCTCCGGCAATGCGGCGGGTCGGCTGTCGCGCATGGATGTGCCGGAAGGGGGCTCGGGCCTGCGCCTTGATTACGATTTCCATGGGGGTGGCGGGTTCGTGGTGATCCGGCGTGCCGTCGCCATCCAACTTCCCGCCACCTTTGAAATCGGATTCCAGCTGCGCGGCGAGGGGCCGCCCAATCATTTTGAAGTCAAGGTCGCCGCGCCGGGTGGCGCGAATGTTTGGCGTCACCTGCGCCAGAATTTCGCATTACCGGGCGAATGGAGCGACTTTCGTTTTCACGAGCGCGAGTTGCCATTTGCCTGGGGGCCGGCCGGTGGCGGAGCGCCATCGGATGTCGAGTCGATCGAATGGGTGATCGCCGCCGGCCCGGGTGGCCAGGGCCATATCGACCTTGCCTGCGCCTCGCTCGAGGACCAAACGCTGCGTGCCCCGCTTGAGATTTGTGCATCCAGTCAGCTGGCGGGCCATCCGCCGGCAGCGGCGTTTGGGGGCGGCGAGCACACCGAGTGGCGGGCCGATCCTGGCGACGCCCAGCCGTGGTGGGCGCTGGACTTCGGCCGCAGCCTTCGTTTCGGTGGCTTGGTCATCGATTGGCCGGATGGCCTGCCACCGCGGCGCTATGAGGTCGAGATTTCCGACGACGGGGAGAGTTGGACGAGTCTCTATCAGGCCACGCGCGCGCTTGGCGCAAGGAGCTACCTGCCCGCGCCCGGTGCCGAGGCGAGGCACTTGCGCATGACCTTCGCCGATGCCGCCTGCGCGGCCCTGCGCTTGGTGTCTTTGCGTCCGGACGCGTTTTCGAGCACGCCCAACGAGTTCATTCACTCGGTGGCGGCGGATGCTCCGCGCGGTTGGTATCCGCGTTATTGGCACCGCGAGCAATCGTATTGGACACCGGTTGGCAGTCCCGAAGGTAAACGCCGCGCGCTGATCAACGAGGAGGGCATGGTCGAGGTGGACGAGGGCGGGTTCTCGCTGGAGCCGTTCGTTCTAACTTCTAACGGCCTGGTGACCTGGGCAGAGGTGGCCACCTCCGTGGCGCTGGAAAAGGACGGAACACCCATGCCGCGTGTGGCGTGGAAAACGAAGGATTTCAGCTTGGAGATTCTGCCGTGGGTGGATGGCCGCGGCCATGATCTGACCCTGCGGACCACCTATCGACTTAAAGTCACCCAGCCCCGCGAGGGCATGCGCTTGGTCGTGGCCCTGCGGCCATTCCAAGTCAATCCGCCGTGGCAGGCCTTCCGCAACCTCGGCGGACGCAGCCCGATCCGGCTGGTGTCCTTTGAAAGGGCAGGCATGCGGGTGAACGATCGCCTCGTTTTTTCCTCGCCGGAACCCGCAGCGATGGGCGCGGCGATGTTTGAGGAAGGGGGCGTGATCGGGTTTCTGGATGATGGCAGGATGCCGGCGTCCGCCCCCGTCGAGGATTCGAGCGGACTCGCCTCAGCGGCCATGCTGTGGGAGATTCCCTGCGACAAAAAAACTATCGAGGTGACGGTTTCGGTGCCCTATTTTGGCTCGCGCATCGAACCGGTGGCCAATGGCCGCACGAACGCTCTGGCCCGTTGGCGCACGAAACTTGGAGCGGTTAGATGGCAGGTGCCGGCGTGCGCCGCGCCGGCTTTCGACTGCCTGCGCACGGCCGCCGGCCACATTCTGATCAACCGCGACGGCCCGGCCATCCAGCCGGGGCCGCGGCGTTACACCCGCTCGTGGGTCCGCGACTGTGTCATCATGGGGGTCGCTCTGGCCAAGACCGGCCTGCCGGAGCCATTGCGGGAGTTTCTAACTTGGTATGCCGCCTTCCAGCGCGAGGACGGCTTCGTGCCCTGCGTGGTGGACCGTGATGGCATCGACTGGCTGGTCGAACACGACAGCCACGGTCAATTTCTTTGGGGGATCCGCGAGGTGTTCCGCCACGGCGGGGATCAGCGGTTTTTGCGCCAGATGCTGCCCCATGCCCACAAGGCCGCCACCTATCTGATTTCACTCCGCCACCAACGCATGACCGCCGAATATCAGACCGGCGAGCACGCGGCGTGTTTCGGCCTGCTGCCCGAGTCCGCCAGCCATGAGGGCTATCTCGCCCACCCCGTGCATTCCTATTGGGACGACTTTTGGGGCGTGCGCGGACTGGAGGCCGCCGCGCAGCTGGCCGTGGCCGGCGGGCAGATTCAGCACGCGCAGGCCTGGCGGAATGAGGCTGCCGCTTTCCAAATCGACCTGCTAGACTCGCTCGCCAAGGTCATTGCCGACAAGCAGCTCGGCTACATTCCGGGATCGGTCGAGTGGGCGGACTTCGATCCCACCGCCACCTCTAACGGCATCGCGATGCTCGACTTCGCCGACGCGCTGCCCGCCGGTCCGCTGCACGCGATGCTCGACACCTATCTCGAAGGATTCCGCCGCAAGCACCGCGGAGAGATCCCGTGGAACAATTACACGGCCTATGAGATCCGGATTATCGGCGCCTTCGTCCGCCTCGGGAAACGCGACATCGCCAACGAGCTGCTCGCGTTTTTTCTATCCGACAGGCGGCCGCTCGAATGGAACCAATGGCCGGAGATCACCTGGCGCGATCCGCGCGCGCCGGGGCACCTCGGAGACGTTCCCCATACCTGGATCGCCGCCGAATACATCCTCGCTCTCGCCTCCATGGTCGCCGCCGAGCGCGAGGCTTCGTCGTCGCTGGTGCTCGCCTCGGGCATGCCGTGGGCCTGGATTGCCGAGGAGGACGGATTCGCCGTTAGAAATCTGCCGACCCGCCACGGCCCGCTGGATTTCAGCATCCAAGCGCTTGGCAGCGACTCGATCCGTGTCGAGATTGCCGCCACCCTCACCCTGCCGCCCGGCGGGCTCGCCATCATTCCGCCGCTGCCGGAGGGCAAACAAATCGTGGCGGTGGAAGCCCAGCAGGGAAATTACGCTGCCATCGATTCGCCGGGAATATCAATCGCGGTGACAGGACTGCCCTTCAACGCGGAGTTGAGGCTTGGTGATCGAGGGCTGCTCCCATGACGCAACTTGCATGAGTCAGCCCAGCCAGCTACTCAAGCGATTTTTCCAATATCCCGGTCGGCGGTTCTGATGCATCACGGCCATCACCTGGATTTCGTCGCCACGAACGCGGAAGATCACCCAATAGCGGAATTTCCCCACTCTGATTTTCCGATAGTCCCCCTCGAAGCGGCTGTATCCTAACGGCCTTCTCTTGATCCGCTCGAAAACATCTTCCAACGCATCGGAGAAGAGCCTTCCTTGCTTTATGTCGTCATCACCGATCCAAGTCCGAGCCTCGATACCCTCCAGACTGGCCTCGGGATGGAGCCGCAGGCGCATGATCAGACGGCGCGGAGTTGGTGAAGGAATTTCTCTTCATCCACCAGCGGTACCTGGCCATCGTCAATTTCAGAGGCCCGCCGGTGAATTTCCTCCCGCCAATCGGTAATCATTTCATCCTGATGTGTTGTATCCAGCTCACACATCAACTCATCACGCTCCCTCACGCTGAGGGCTGCCACCTCATGAATGATCCGTTCGACTTTTTCGGATGGATGCATGGCGTAAGACTAGTTCATCCCAAGCGTCAACGCCAGCAGTTTTTCCGGCATGGGCCACTGGATCAAAAACTCGTGATTCCTTAAAACAACACCATTCGGATCTGAACCCGCTTCTTGGCAATGGTTCTAATGAATATGTAGTCCTCATTCCAGGCAGACGGTCAGATGGTCGCGCGTGCCGGTCAGGCGGCCAGTCAAGGCGGCCAGCGGAATGCGCACCCCGGCGAGGCGGTACGGGTTGGTGGCGCGCTCGAATTCCAGCGGAGTGCCGTTGAGTTCGATGGCGATCGGACCGCGCCCGGTGGTGCCGCTGCGATACACCACCTCCAGCGCGTGGCCGCCGAGGGTCACGCAGGCGCTGAGGCCGTCGAGTTCGGGCGGGATGAGCGGATCGACTACCAGCGCGGTGACTTCCAGACGCAGGCCGAGGAAACATTGCAGGATCAGACGCACGGCGATGCCGGCACCGCTGGAATACACCCGCCAGCCGCCTTCCAGCGCGACTTGCCCGCCGCGCACCTGGTCATAGTGGTCAAAAGCCGCGTAGCGATCGGCAAAGGCCGCGTCGGAACTCGAGTAATAACAATTGGACTGCCGTCCCGCGGCGGAGGACACGAGCTCGCGCATGGCGATGGGATTGATCTGGCAGAGCGCGTGGAAGAACCCGCGCGCCTCACCGAAGCGGGCGAGCGCCTCGCAATACCGGATGTGGGCATGGGTGTACATCATGCCGATTTCGCGGCCGAAATAACTCGCGCTCTCGGCCCGCTGGAAATGGGTTTGGATGCCGCCGTGGTAGGCCATCGGGCGGTCGAAGAGTCGCGCTCCATCCGGTCCTAACAGGTGGTCACGGATGAGGGCGAGATGGTGCGTCGCCTGGTCCGGGGTGAGCATGTCATTGATGATGGCGTGGATCATCGGCAGCAGGCTGTAGGACAAGCCGGTGGTGCGGTCCCGCGGGTGGAGCAGGTGCTCGGTGGTGCCGGACTCATGGAAATACACCAGGCCGGCGACCACGCCGTCCACGACCAGGAGCCGCTGGAACTCCGCCAGAATGTTAGACGCGCGGTTCTCCAGTTCTGCGGCGCGGGCGGTGAGGCCCGAGCGATGGAAGGCATCGGCTAGGGTGCGGCACATCTGATAGTTGAGGGTCACCGTCCACGAGCTGCACAGGTGGTCGCGCATGTCGGGTTTGGCGGGTTGGAGCGAGTCGTTCCAGTCGCCGTGGCCGTAGGCGGCCAGCGCGGTCCCGCCGATCACGCGGCGCTCGATGAGCGCCAGAGCCCGCTCGACATGGCCGAGGAGCGTGGCGATTTCCGCAGCTGCATCGCCGTCGGGATGGAAGAAGGGCAGGGGTTCATCTAACAACGAGGCGTCACCGGTGGCGGACAGATACTGCGCCAGGGCCAGCACCGGCCAATAGGCGATGTCGCCGTGGGAATCGCCGGGGCGGATGTTGCGCTCGCGCTCGAAGAACATGAACCATTGCGGCCAGTCGCCATTGGGGTTCTGCTGGCGGAAGACCCGGCAGAGCAGGTCTCTAACAGGCTCGGGGCGCCCCAGCGCGAGCAGCAGTTCCAGGGGTCCCTGGCAGACATCGCGGGTGCCCCAGCCGCCGCCGGAGTATTGTTCGAGTCCGCGGGGCGAGAGGTAATGGACCAGGGCGTTGTGAACGAACCAGGGGAATATTTCAGCGACGCGGCGGGCGGCAGGGGCCAGGGTGGCGGCGGCGGGGGGGGCGAGGGTGAGTCCGGCGGAGATGGCATCCCAGAAGCCTTCAGTTAGCGGGAGGGTGGAATCCACCAGCATCCCGCGGATGACCAGCCCGGCTTCCGTTGCCGGCGCGGTGACCACGCACAGGAACGGTTCGTTGCGCGCAACCGCGTCGGCAAAGAGAAGTTCATCGCCGCCGGTGGCTTGCACCACCGTGCCGGCGGCAGGCTCAATGACAAAGTAGCCCGAAGGAAAGCGCCGGCCGACATCGCTCTCGGGCACCGCCCGGACGTGGATGGCGTTGCCGATGCGTTCGCTGAGCACCGGCCCCGGGCAGAGCCCGTCATCGCCATTCAGGGCGACGTGGTGGGAAATCAGGAACCTGGCGGGCGGTCCGGTTAGAATCTTGAGTGACAGGTGCAGTTCGTGGCTGGCTTCAGGAGCGGCGGAGCGCACCTCGATCGTGCCGCCCGCATGCTGGTAGATCCAGCGGCAGGATTCGGCGCGCATTTCAAACGCCGAGGGCGTGCCTAGTTGCTGCCATTGGCCGGCGATTTCCACGAAGACGCGCTGGCCGTAGCTGCGGAACATCCCCAGATAGGTGTGACAGGTTGAGAGGAAACGGTCGATGCTCACATGGCCCTGGGTGACCATCGAGTGAAACACCCCGCCCATCCAGGCCGTGGAGGTCAGGGCCGCTTCGTCCGGAACAAGCGCGCTGCCGGTGCGCAGGATGTGGCCGTGCGGGCGCAGCACGTTGAGCTCCTTGGCCCGCAGCACCACGTGACTGCGCTCGCCGGTGAAAAACGACAGCATCCGCCCGTCGACCCGTTCCACATGACGCGGCAACGTGCCGAACCACGCGGCGGCCTCCTCATCGGTTAGATCGATGGCGTCCAGCCATGGCGCGGTGGCAAAGAGACTGGCGGCGGGGCGCACGCCGGGTGTCTCTGCCGGCCACGGCGGGCACAACGCCTCGGGCAGTGCCAGCGCGGCATCGATCCGGCACGCGTCCCCGGCGGCGGTGGCGGCCGGGTGGTCCGCTTCAAACCAGGCGAAAAATCCGCGGGTCGATTTGGCACCCGGTGCCAGCACGATGGCTTCATCCTGAATGCACACCAGCGAATGCTCGTGCTGCAGGCGCAGTCCGGGCAGCCCGCTGGTTAGGGCGGTGGCGGGCTGGCCGGCGCGGGTGGTTAGGCCGTGGAACTGGAGGGCGTCGGTGGCATGGGACACGCCGCGCCCCAGGGACCCGATCACCGTCCACGGGTAGCGCCCGCCCATCGACTGGTTCTGGCGCGACGCGATGGCCGTGCCCCGGGTCGTGTGCTCCAGCGGGTGGTGGTCGAGATACTGACTCACGTAGTATTCATTGAGCCGCACCGCACCGTAGTGGGAGAGGCCGAGGTCCTGGGTGTGGATGAGGTCGCACGTCACCGGTGCCGTGCCGGTATTCTCGAGTTCCACGTGCCAGAACCACGCCGGGGCCGCGTCGGCGAGCACCAGCCGGACGCGGAAAACCAGCTCGCCCCAGTGGCCGCGCCCGACCATGCCGCGCCCGCTGAAATGCCAGGCGGCCGGGCTTAGCGGGCCTAACAGCGGCACGGATTCCACAGATGCGCCATGGCGGCGCAGATGGATGTTGGCCGGGCCGCCTTCGGCTTCGTTGCCCGGAAACAAGTTGAGCAGGATGTCCCCGCAGTCCATGCGCCGCAGCGACCCGTTGGCATTCAACTGGAACCTCGTGCCCGCAGGGCTCGCGGCGGTGAATGGAAACGTCGGGGCGGTGAGGGCTGACGGCTTCATGAAGTGGTGTTAGCCTCGCCGATGGTGCGCCACATGGCGAGGGGGAAATGCCTCGCAACACGGATATAGGGAGGCGCGACACTCCTGTCGTGCGCGCAGCAGAAACCGCGCCTTGGCATGCACGACAAGAGTGTCGTGCCTCCGGTCGTGCCTCCGAGTGTCACGCTTTCTGGATGAGCGACTTGGCGGCGGAGTGGCGCGCGAGGAACTCATCGGCCAAGGCACCGTAGGATTGGGCGCCGAGACCGTTTGGGTCGTGTTCGAAGATGCTTTTGCCGTGGCTGGGGGCCTCGCCGAGGCGGATGGTGCGCGGAATCATCGTGCGATACATCTGCTCAGGGAAAAACTGGGCGACCTCGTCGACGACCTGGCGCGAGAGCAGGGTGCGGCTATCATACATGGTCATGACGATGCCTTCCATGTGGATGTCCGGGTTGGCCCCGGAGCCGCGGATTTGGTCGATGACATGGACGATTTTGGCGAGGCCTTCGAGGCCCAACCACTCGCACTGGAGGGGGATGAGGATTTCATCGGCAGCGGCCAGGGCGGAAGTCATGAGCACTCCCAGCGACGGCGGGGTGTCCAGGATGCAGAAATCAAACAGGTCGTTGGGTTTCAACGCCTGGAGGATCTTGCGCAAGCGCGTCAGGTGGTCGTCGCTGCGGGCGAGTTCGATCTCCACGCCGGCGAGATCCATTTCCGAGGGCACGATCGACAGGTGGTCGCGGCCGGTGGGCAGGATTTGCTGGTGCACGGTGGCTTCGCCGACGAGCACCGGATACATGCTGGCATTGGCGGGTGGTTCGACGCCCAGGCCGCTGGTGCAGTTGGCCTGCGGGTCGAGATCCATGATCAGCACGCGCTGGCCGCGCAGGGCCAGGCCTGCGGAGAGATTCAGGGCGGTGGTGGTTTTGCCCACACCTCCTTTTTGGTTGGCTATGGCGATGACTTTCATGCGGTGATGGAATCCTGGACGGGCTGACTGTCCCGGCATCCCGCGGCGCATGCAATCAAAACCGTGTCAGCCACCCAGTCAAACTTGGATGCCCCTGGAAAGAGAATTGACTCAGGGCAGCACGCCCGCGCCACCGTGCTGGATCGCGCCGACAGCCAGGCGGCGCGGCCTCGACAAGGCTGCAGAGGAGCATGGCGCGTATCAGGGCTCCTCTCTGTCGTCCGCTATCCGCGAGAGCGCGCCACCTTGCCGCATGATCCAGTTTGGACTTGTCATGGGGACTGTGGCGGTGCGTATGTGGGTGGAAGCTGGGGCGGATGTGGTTACGCCGCTGGGGGTCCAGGATGGCAGATCAGTGCCGTCCACTAAGGCAATATAGAACTGAGAAGTGGGGCAGGAAGATCGGTACTTCTTCGACCATGGACGTTGAGACTTTCGACATCCCGACTTTGTTCCCGAGCGCTTTCGGCTTGCGGGGAAAACGGCGAAAACGGCGGAAGTGGATACTGCACGCCGTGGGTGAAGATCCGGGGCATCAGCCGCACGACAAGTGGTTCAATTGCGAAAATCGCCGGCACCCCGGCGGGAATCATGACGCTGCGGGCCATGAAAGCCGAGCGCATCGCCAAACTACTCGACGACCCGGTCTGGGATGAGGCGCTCATGATCCAACTCCCGCGTGATCCGTCCACCAACCGCTCCATGCCGAATACGACATGCGCTTCAAGCGGTCGCAGCTCGGGATCAATTCTCCAAATGCTCCGCGAGTTTGGGAGGGATCAGGAAAGTGAGGGAACCATGGCGTGCGGGAGGGAACACGCGCAGGCAGGCGAGGGCGCCCTTTTTCATTTCCACGCTGCCACCCGCCGCCCCGAGAATCCACTGGATCAATTCAGAGAGATCCGGTTCGTGGCCGACGATGGCGACGCGTTTGAATTCCCCGAACGCGCTGAGTTCTTGCAGTGCGAGTTCCGGGTGCATGCCGCAGGCCAGCCATCCTTGGATGACGGGGCCGGGGATGCCCGCGGCGTCGCAGAATGCGTCGGCCGTTTGGCGGGCCCGCACCAGCGGACTGGTGAGCACGATGTCGGGCAGCCATTTGGAGTGTTTCAACACCTTGGCCGCCTTGCGCGCTTGCTCGCGGCCTTTCTCGACGAGGGCGCGTGCGCCGTCGCCCCCGGGGTTGATATTTTCGGCCTTGCCGTGACGCAGAAGAATCAGATCCATAAGGGAATAAAAGCGGAAAGCGGAAAGC
>Ga0114958_10000068_pt1:0-77500 | contig 82491 bp, 79 predicted proteins | sample C_130208_EF_Meta_FD_89577 | JGI IMG/M metagenome (GOLD analysis project Ga0114958, IMG submission 89577) | Freshwater microbial communities from Lake Croche, Canada to study carbon cycling - C_130208_EF_MetaG | ecosystem: Environmental > Aquatic > Freshwater > Lake | place: Lake Croche...
CCCGCCAAGAAGGTCGCCGCCACCAAGGCTCCGGCCGCCAAGGCACCCGCCAAGAAGGTCGCCGCCACCAAGGCTCCGGCCGCCAAGGCACCCGCCAAGAAGGCCGCCGCCACCAAGGCTCCGGCCGCCAAGGCACCCGCCAAGAAGGCCGCCGCCACCAAGGCTCCGGCCGCCAAGGCACCCGCCAAGAAGGCCGCCGCCACCAAGGCTCCGGCCACCAAGGTTCCCGCCAAGAAGCTCGAGCCGGTCATCCCGAAGGTGAGTCCCTACGCCAAAGACGTGAAGTTCATGGCGGAGATCGTCGACATCATTAAGGCGCAGAAGAAGCGGAAGCACACCCAAGAGGTTGATCTCGAGGCGGAGGCGGTCGAAATCGTCTCTGAGACCGGCCCCCGAGAGGTTCAGTTCGACGATGAGTCGGGCGAAGGTGCCGGTACGCAACAGCAGCGCGAGCAGGTGCTGGCGATGGCCGGGACCCTCCATGTTGAGCTTGAGGAGCTTGACGCAGCGCTCGCCCGCATCAAGGCCAAGCGGTATGGGTTGTGTGAGCGCTGCCACAAGCCGATCCCCAAGGAGCGTCTCCGGAACCTTCCCGAGACGCGGTTCGATGTCGGCTGCAAGACGCCGAGCATCGGGAATCCATTTGGTGCACGCTGAGCAGGAGGGCCGGTCGCCTCGGCGATTCTCGGCCCGAGCGCTTGTCATCGCTCTGGCGGTGATCATCATCGACCAAGTCACCAAGGTGCTCGTCCTGGACCACCTGGGAACCGGTGCACACCACGTGATCGGCCCGTTCGGCCTCGAGGTGACCACCAACACGGGGTCGGCGTTCTCGATGCTCCAGGGGTCCTCGACCCTTGTGTTCGTTGTCGACCTTCTCATTGTGGCAGTGCTGGGCATCGTGGCCGTTCGTGCATCCGGGTGGCCTATGCAGATTGGGCTGGGTCTGATGCTTGGCGGAGCGATCGGAAACCTGGTGGACCGGGTGGTCCACCACGCTTCCAATGGCGGAGTGATCGATTTCATCACCTTCCCGCACTTCGCCACGTTCAATGCTGCAGACTCAGCGATAACCATCGGAGTCATCGTGATCCTCGGCTGCCTTCTGGCCGACCTCGTGGCGAACCGTCGACAAGAGGGAGCCACCCGTGCCGGATGAGATCAGCGAGGCCGAGGCGGGACCTGCGGACATCCTCGATATCGAGGTGCCCGCCCTCATGGATGCCATGCGGGTGGATCGAGCCATCGCCATGCTGACCGAGCGCTCGCGGTCCTCAGCGGTGGCGATGATCGCTGATGGATTGGTCGTGGTCGATGGAGCTGTGGTCACCAAGGCTTCGTTCCCTCTCCTTGAGGGTGCTCATCTCGAGGTTGCACTTCCCACGCTTGAAGCCGAGCAGGTGGTGGCTGATCCGACGGTGGAAGTCGATCTCGTGCACGTCGACGACGACCTCATCATTGTTTCCAAGCGGTTCGACCAGATCGTCCACCCTGGTGCAGGGAACAAGGAGGGGACGCTCGTCGCCGGGCTCCTCGCCCTCTTTCCGGAGATCGGGGAGCTGCCGGGTCTCGGGGCTGGCGAACCAGCACGGCCCGGGATCGTCCATCGTCTCGATAAGGGGACCTCGGGACTGTTGGTGGTGGCCCGGACTCCTGATGCCTATTACTCACTCACCGAGCAGATGGCAGCCCACTCGGCCCGCAGGCTCTATGTCGGGCTCATCGAGGGTCACGTCGAAGAAGAGCAGGGGATTGTCGACGCTCCGATCTCGAGATCGGCTAGCTCGCCGACGAAGATGGCAGTCCGGCCGGATGGTCGAGATGCTCGAACGAGATACCGAGTGCTCGCTCGGCTCGAGGGCCCGCCACGAACGATCATCGGTCTCGAGCTCGACACGGGTCGAACCCACCAGATCCGTGTCCACATGGCGGCCATCGGTAACCCGGTTGTCAATGACCCCAAATATGGTCAGCGAAACGAGAAGCGACTTGATCACGACCGCCTCGCACTGCACGCCGGGCGACTCAGCATCGCGCACCCTCGCACTGGCGACGTCCTCACCGCTCGTGCCCCATGGCCAGATGACCTCGCAGCGCTCGGCGGAGCCGAGGAGGCTGCGAGCTGGATCGACGGCGAGGGCGTCTAGACCTCAGCGGCGAGGGCAATGACGGCGTCATCACCCTGGAGAACGGCAAGGCCCTCGGCCTCAGCCCGGCGGACGCGGCGGACACCGATTCCGAGCGCATCGGCGGTCGCCTGCAGCGACGCTGGAGTGGAACCGTCAAGGCCAAATCGCTTCGTCAAGACCATGCGGGCCAGCTCAGGGAGGTCGAGAACTGCGGAGCGGAGTCGCTCGTCGGCGATCTCCTGCTCCACCTCACGCACCCAGTCACGACCATCGGGGGCAACGAGATCGCCGAGCACGGTGGTCGAGTCGGAACTTGCCGGCTGGTCGAGGCTGGCCGTGACACCCGCGAGGCCCTCGAGATTCCGTCGTTCCGCTCGGGTCATGCCGGTGGCCTCGGTCAGCTCCTCGTCTGTGGGAGGGCGACCGAGGAGACCGAGGAGCTCGGCGGTGGCCGCCTCGACTCGCTGCAGCTGCTCACCAACCTCGAGGGGGATACGGATCGTCCGCCCATGCTGCTGGACGGCACGCTGGAGGGCCTGACGGATCCACCAGGTGGCATAGGTGGAGAACTTGAACCCCTTCTCCCAGTCGAACTTCTCCACGGCCCGCAGGAGCCCGAAGCTTCCTTCCTGGACGAGGTCGACCAATTCGACGCCGCGGTCTTGGTAGCGCCGTGCCCAGTGGAGCACGAGGCGGAGGTTGGCAGCGACCATCTGCTGCTTCGCCTCGTCGTCACCCAAGGTCACGCGCTTGGCCAGCTCGACCTGCTCGGCGTGATCCGGCATCGGATACCGGTCGAGGTCACGAAGCAGCATGCCAAGGCTGTCGGTCGTCGTGCTCATGAAGCGCCCTGAGTTACCCATATCTGCTCCCATCGTCGGCAGTGGGGGAGCCAAGGTCAATGACGGAGGCCCCCCTCCTTCGCTACCGACCGAGCGCCTCCACGGCACATCTGTCACGTTGCAGCATACATAACACCTACGGGACTAGGAGTATTCCCGAGATGCGAGGATTTCTATCGAATCCTCGGCGGAAGTGGAGTTGGGTCAGCTGAGTGAGCCGGTGGACCGTGCCGCCATGTCGGCGAGGGTGAGATTTTGGAGCTTGTCTCGGATCTGCTCGCCGACCTCGGCCCACACGGCGAGCAGGATGCACTGGCCCTCGTGATCGCAGGCGCCGTTCTCATGGGGAACACCGAAGTCCCCGGCCACGATCGGTCCATCGACGGCGGCCACGATTTGCGCGAGCGAGATCTCTTCGGGCTCGCGTGCCAGCACATAGCCACCACCGACCCCTCGCTTCGAGCGCACCAGGCCAGCTCCCTTGAGCGCCAGCAGGATCTGTTCGAGATAGGGCTGCGGCAGTGCCGTGCGCTCGGCGATGTCGCGCACCGATGTTGGGGCCTGTGTTGCCCCGTGCAGTGCCAATGAGAGCAGCGCTCGGCTGGCGTAGTCACCTCGGGTCGAGACCTTCACGTCACAGATGCTACCCGGGCAGCAACGCCCCGGCCGGGTGGCGAAGGGCAGCCCTAGGATCGATGCCGTGACGGCCTCACCGGTGCTCCCTGACTACACAGGGAGGTGTATCACCGGAGTGCTCGGTTCGCTTGGGGTGGGGCTCTCGACCCCTGGGCCTCACCTGGCTGATCTGCTCGATGGCGTCTCGGGTGCTGACGCCGTCGTGCTGGTGCTGGTGGACGGACTCGGTGATGAGCAGCTCATCGAGCGTGAACGCATCGCACCGGTCCTCGCCCGTTCGCGGTTGGCGCCGATTACGTCGGTGGCCCCGTCGACGACAGCCGCGGCGCTGACCAGCATCACCACCGGGGTGCCCCCGGGTCAACACGGCCTGGTCGGATACCGGTTCGCCATGGGCGGGGACATCATCCAGGCGTTGCGCTGGACGGTCGACGATCGTGATGCGTCGGCTGCGTACCCACCAGACCGTGTTCAGCGCGTGGCGCCGTCTCTGGTGCTCCGAGGGGCTGGGGTTCCCTATGTGGGCAAGGCGGCCTTCTCGTCGAGCGCGTTCACCCGAGCCCACTTGCGCGGATCGTCCTATGTCGGGGTAGCGGGACCGAGCGAGCTACCCGATGCCGTGGTGGCAGCGCTGGATGCCTCTCGCCTTGTGCTCTGCTACCACGATGCCATCGACAAGACGGCCCATGCGAAAGGGCTCGAGGCCGAGTTCGATGATGCCGTGGGGGCGACCGATGCCCTCATCGGCGAGATCCGGCTATTAGTGCCTTCGGGCGTCGCGGTGGTGGTGACGAGCGACCATGGTCAGGTGGACATCGGGAATGCTGTGGTGGACCTCTCTGCGTCCGCTAATGCTCTGGTGGCTCGCCGGAGTGGCGAAGGTCGCTTCCGATGGCTCCACGCCCACCCAGGTGACGCTGGGGCCCTCTGCGAGCGTGTCGCAGAGGAGATGGCAGAGACCTGTTGGGTGATGACGAAGCGTCAGGTGCTCGCCAGCGAGCTGCTCGGCGATGTCGATGACTCCGTAGTCGATCGCCTCGGCGACGTTGCGGTCATCCCTCATGCTGACGTCTTCGTCCCCGATCCGGCTGTGCCGCTCGAGCATCGGATGCGGAGTCGTCATGGCTCGCTGACTGCGGCCGAGATGCTGGTGCCGCTCTGCGTGGTGTCCTGACTCTCGCCGTCACCGACGAACCGCAGAGGTGGCATCATCGACACCATGGACAACGACGTATCACCAGGAACCGAGACGGTCGCACCCGATGAGGTGCTGTCGCCAGAGGGCGAGGTTGCCGAAGGGTCAGTCGAGTTAATCGAGCAGCCGGCCAAGGTCATGCGGATCGGGTCGATGGTCAAGCAACTACTCGAGGAGGTGCGCGCTGCTCCGCTTGATGAGGCCGGTCGGGCTCGCCTGAAGGAGATCTACGAGTCGTCTGTGATCGAGCTGGCGTCGGGCCTCTCGGAGGATCTGCGAGATGAGCTGTTGCGGATGGTCCCGCCACTTGGCGAGGAGATCCCCACGACCTCAGAGCTTCGGGTGGCTCAAGCTCAGCTCGTGGGTTGGCTCGAAGGGCTCTTCCATGGGATTCAGGCTGCGCTGATGGCGCAACAGATGGCGGCTCGTGCCCAACTTGACCAGATGCAGGGACGCGGACTGCCCGAGGTGGAGCGTGCCTCCGCCGATCGCCCGGGCACCTACCTCTGAGGGAGGTCGCGCTGACCCTTGGCGGCGTCAGAAGGGCGCGCTATGTTCGAAGTCACATGGTTGTAGTTCACCGCACGGCTCGCCGAGCGGATCGGAAGAGGGTCGTCAGTTGTCCAGTTCATTCACGCATCTCCACACGCACACCGAGTACTCGATGCTGGACGGGGCAGCCCGGATCAAGGACCTTGTGGCGGCGGCCGCCGAGGATGGACAGCCAGCGCTCGGGATCACCGACCACGGCAACATGTACGGCGTCCTCGACTTCTACAAGGCATGCCGGTCGGCTGGGATCAACCCGGTCATCGGTACTGAGGCCTACATGGCAGCGGAGTCGCGGTTCGAACGACCGGTCCGCCGGGGGAAGGTCGACGATGGAGGCGGGAACACTGACGGCGGGAACAAGCTCTACTACCACCTGACTCTCCTCGCAGAGTCGACCCAGGGCTACAAGAACCTGCTCAAGCTGTCATCGGCGGCCTACCTCGAGGGCTATTACTACAAGCCTCGGGTCGACTGGGAGCTGTTGGCACGGCACGCGGAGGGCCTCATCGCCACCACCGGCTGCCTTGGCGGAGTGGTGCTCCAGGCGCTGCTGGCCGGCAATGAGAAGGAAGCCCTGGCGAGAGCCGCTCGGCTCCAGGAAATCTTCGGCAAGGACAATCTCTTCGTGGAGCTGCAGGATCACGGGCTGCCCGAGCAGATCCAAACCAACCCGCAGCTGATCAAGATCGCCGACACCATCGGCGCGCCGTTGCTCGCCACCAATGACAGCCACTACACCCATCGCGGCGACGCAGAGGCGCACGATGCCCTTCTGTGTGTCCAGACGGGTGCGCTGCTCTCCGATGAGAAGCGCTTCAAGTTCCACGGCACCGAGCACTACCTGAAGTCCGCCGCCGAGATGCGGCACCTCTTCAAGGATCACGAGTCTGCCTGTGACTCGACGCTGCTCATCGCCGAGCGCGCCGATGTTCGCCTTGAACTCGGCCAGCCAAGTCTCCCGGAGTTCCCAGTCCCCGACGAGATCACCGGTTCCACGTATGAGGATCGGGCTGCGCAATACCTGCGCCAGCTGTCCTACGAGGGGGCTCGCCAGCGCTACGGGTCGAGCCTTCCTGACGAAGTGGTCGAGCGCCTCGACTACGAGCTTCGGGTCATCGCCGATATGGGATTCCCGGCTTACTTCCTCGTGGTGTGGGATCTGATCCGCTACGCGCGCGAATCGGGCATCCGGGTCGGTCCAGGTCGTGGGTCGGCCGCAGGATGCTGCGTGGCCTACTGCCTCGGCATCGTGGACCTTGACCCGATCAAGTACGACCTGCTCTTCGAGCGGTTCTTGAACCCCGGCCGCAAGCAGATGCCGGACATCGACATGGACTTCGACGAGCGCTATCGCGGCGAGATGATCAAGTATGCCGCCGATCGCTATGGCTCGGACCACGTGGCGCAGATCGTCACCTTCTCCACCATCAAGGCTCGAGCGGCGGTCCGCGACGCAGCGAGAGTGCTCGGCTACGACTACGCCGCCGGCGACCGGGTGGCCAAGGCCATGCCGCCGCTGTTGATGGGCCGGGACACGCCGCTCGAAGCCTGCCTCGAGGAAGTCGAGGGCTTCAGCGATGGCTATGCCGCGGCAGCGGAGCTTCGTGACATGTACGACACCGACCCGATTGCCAAGCGCATCATCACGGTGGCCAAGGGGCTCGAGGGGCTTCGACGAGGTGACGGTATTCATGCGGCGGCGGTGGTGATCTCCAGAGATCCGCTGACCGAGTACCTGCCGATCCAACGCAAGCCCGACACCTCGGGCGACATCGAGAACTCGCCGGTGGTGACGCAGTTCGAGATGCACGGTGTCGAAGAGCTGGGCCTGCTCAAGATGGACTTCCTGGGTCTGCGGAACCTCTCGGTCATTGAACGCTGCCTGGACATGGTTGAGCAGACGACCGGGGCCAAACCCGACATCGACCACGTGGACCTTGCCGACGAGGCAGTGTTCGCAATGCTGCAGCGGGGCGACTCTATCGGCGTGTTTCAGCTCGAGGGTGGTCCCATGCGGACGCTGATGCGGTCCCTTGCGCCAACGAGCTTCGACGATGTGGCAGCGCTGGTTGCCCTCTATCGGCCTGGTCCGATGGCGGCCAACATGCACAATGACTATGCCGACCGCAAGAACGGCCGGAAGCCGATCACCTACGCCCATCAGGACCTCGAGCCCATCCTCGAGAGCACCCAGGGCCTCATGATCTACCAAGAGTCGGTCATGCGAGTGGCGCAGAAGTTCGCCGGCTACACCCTCGAGGAGGCCGACAACCTCCGCAAGGCCTGCGGGAAGAAGGATCGGGCGCTTATTGCCAAGGAGCGGGTCAAGTTCGTGGAGGGTTGTGTGGCCTCTGGGTATGGCGACGCGCTCGGTACCACGCTGTTCGACATCATCGAGCCATTCGCTGACTACGCCTTCAACAAGAGCCACTCCTATGGCTATGGCCTCGTGGCGTATCAGACGGCGTGGCTCAAGGCCCATCATCCGGTGGAGTACCTCGCCGCGCTGCTGACCAGCGTCAAGGATGACAAGGACAAGACCGCGGTCTACCTCTCGGAGTGTCGCACCCAGGGAATCGAGGTGGCGGTTCCCGATGTGAACCGCTCATTCTCAGACTTCGCTCCGCGAGTCGATGATGGGGAGATCTCAGGCATCCTTTTCGGGCTCTCGGCGGTGCGCAATGTCGGGACGAACCTCGTGGAGCGGATCGTGGCGGAGCGTGACGCCAATGGTCGCTTCACCGACTTCTTCGACTTCTGCCGACGCGTCGACACCATGGTGCTCAACAAGCGGACCATCGAGTCATTGATCAAGGCGGGTGGGTTCGACTCGATGGGCCACACCCGTCAGGGTCTGACCTTGGTGGCGGAGACGATCATCGATCAGACCCTCGATCGTCGCAAGCAGATTGATGCTGGCATCTCGACGCTCTTCGCCGCGGCCGCCGAAGAGCAGGGGAGCGACGACGCAGACTGGCATGGCACCGAGATCGACATCCCCGATGTTGAGTTCGAGAAGATGGCCCGCCTTGCCTTCGAAAAGGAGATGCTTGGCCTCTACGTCTCCGACCACCCATTGCTGGGGGTGGAGGGGATGCTCAAGCGCTTCACCGATATGAGCATCTCGGACCTGAGGACCTTGGGCGAGGGGACATCGACCACTGCCGACTCTGCCTATGTCGCAGTGGCTGGAGTGGTGACCGACTACCGGACGAGGTACACCAGGAACGGCAAGCTGCTCGGCACGATGGTCCTCGAAGACCTGCAGTCCTCCATCGAGGTGATGATGTTCCAAAAGACCCTCGAGAAGTACGGGCCGCTGCTCGAGGCAGACGCGATCGTCATCATCCGAGGCCGGCTTGACCGACGAGATGACGCCGCCCGCTTCACGGCGGTGGAGATCACACGTCCCGAGATCAACACCTCGGGGATTCGAGAGGTGAGAGTCGAGATCCCGGTCGATGCGGGCGACGAGGTGATCGCGACGCTCAAGGCCGCGCTGACCGAGCACCCCGGTCCGAGCCCCGTCCTGATCCATATCGGCGAGATGGTGCTGCGGCTCACGCCGGAGTTCAATGTCGACCCCGAACGAGCTGCTGCGGAGATCTTGAGGATCTTCGGATCCGACGCGCTGCTCGCCTCGTAGACGCCGATTTCGGCATGGGTGGTTCAGTCCCCTAGAATGGAAAGATGGCTATGGAGGTTGTGACCAAAGACACCAATGCCATCTCCGACGCTGAGTTGGCGGAGATGGCTGATCTCTGCATCGATCGCGAGCCGCGGTTCGACATCGGTTACCTCTCGAAGGTGCGAGAGGAGTGGGTGCTCATCTCCACCGCTCGTGAGGGCAATAAGCTTCGTGGGTATTCCTTCTCGACCCTTGAGCGCATCGGCGGAACGCCGTGTTTGCTCGTCGGCCTTGCACTGATCGACCGGAATGCAAAGTCCGAGCAGGCGCTCAAGGCCCTCCTCGCTGACCAGTTCCGGCGAGCCCTCCTGGCCTTCCCCGACGAAGAGGTGCTCCTCGGCACCCGACTGTTGACGGATCATGGCTATCGGGCTTTCCAGGGTCTCGAGGACGTGGTCCCGCGCCACGAGCACAAGCCCACCGGCGAGGAGCGTGCCTGGGCGCGTCGACTGGCAAAGCGCTTCGGCAACGAGAAGGACCTCGACGACCGTACGTTCATCATCGCCCCCAAGGCCAGCGACCCTGTGGGTGGCCTTGACGTCGTGGCTCCCAAGGCCAAGCTTCCTGAAGGTGTCTCAGCATTCTTCGCCGACGTGCAGGCCGACAACGGACACCGGCTCGTGGTCTTCGGCTGGGCCATGCCTGAAGACCTCGCCGCTGGTCGCCTGACCCGCTGAGCCAAGTCCCCGTGGGTCAACCCCGCGGGAGGATGGCGACGCAGACCTTCTTCGAGTGGCTGTCGTCAGGCAGCCCCAAGGCAGTCAGCAGGAAGTGGGGCTTAAAGCCCAGTGCGGTCGCCAGCTCTTTGCCGGCCAGCAGCTCTCGGCGTGCGGCATCGAGCGCTCGAGTGGCAGCGGCATCTTCACAGACGAGCCAGACATCATCCCGCTCCCATCCAAATCGCACCCAGGTTGAATTATCCTCCCGCCGACGCAGGAGCTGAGGACCTCGGCTGGCCACGATGAGCGCCACGGAGGGTCGGTCGCCGGTGAACTCCCAGTAGGGGGCAGAAGGGCCACGGAACCCGAGCAGGGGACCATCTGTCGGTGCTTGGATCTTGGCCAGCAGTTTGCGCACCGTGCGGCCCCGCAGTGTGCCCACGTGACGCGGCAGCGTGGCTGCCGTGACCGCCTCGGGCTGAGAGAGATCGTTGTGCTCTGGGTCGTCAGCCAGTGTGGCCTCGATCACGTCGAAGGGGGCGAGGTCGGGAGCGTAGCCAGCCGGCCAGGGGACACGGATCCGCAGGACGGCACTCGACGAGAGGTCGACGCAGATCGTGTCCTCGATGGTTGAACCGAGGACGAGCAGGATCAGGGTCTCGCCGCCATAGACGTCAAGGCGAGCATGTGTGGGAAGGTCGCGCAGCAGGACCTTGGTGGCCGCCACAGACGGATTGCGTCCGAGAAGTCGAGGGGTGCGGGTGCTCTTGGGCATCGTCGGGGGCTCAATCAGCGCCGCACTGCGGCATCGATCTCTGCCACTACGCTACCGGCATCGTTGACAGGCAATCGGCAAGATCCTCCAGCGCAGACATATGCCATGCCCTCGACCCTGTCCGCCATCAGGTCAAGGTGCCCTGCGGTGCCGTGGATGCGCAGGGCAAACGGGGCGTAGGTGGACCATGCCGCAGCGGAGAGCTCCGTCGGTGCTCCGGGGGTGACAATCTCGATCCCACTCCTCACCTCACCGAGGGCGAGGACGAGGTCAGGGGCGGCGAGAGGATGATCGGACACGAGGGCCGACACGAGGGTGAGCGTCCGATCGGCGACGGCGAGGAGATCTGCGTCACCGGTCAAGCGACCGAGTCGGGCAAGGGCGACGATCGTGACGGCGGTGGCCGACGGCAGCGCGCCATCGAGCACGTCTTTGGCGCGCGCCAGGAGGATTGGTGCGTCGGCTCCGGTGGTGAAGAACCCTGACCCTTGTTCCGGCATGCTCGCCGTCGCTGCTGAGCCGTCGTGAAATAACGTGATCATGTCTCGGGCCACGACGCGTGCCCGTTCGAGCCAGGCGGCATCTCCCTCGAGCTCGAAGAGCCTGGTCATGGCGAGGATGAGCCATGCGTGATCGGCAAGCAGGGCGAGACCCGACGCCACGCCGGAGCGCGACGAGCGAAGGAGGCGGCCCGAGGCATCGCGCTGGGTCGTGTCGAGGAGTTCGACGATTTGTCTGGCCGCGGCTCCCCACCGCTCGTTGCCGAGGACGCCGGAGGCCTCGGCGAGCGTGCACGCCATCATGGCATTCCACTCGGTCAGGACCTTGTCGTCGATGCTTGGCTGGGGTCGAGAGCGCCGGACCTCGAGGAGGGCAACCCGGGTGGCCTCCTCGGCCGGGCTTCGGCGAAGGGGCCCCCGCCGTCGGGCGATCACGCTGGCCCCGTCTTCGAATGTCCCTTCGGCGGTGACCCCGAACACCGCACATGCCTCGGCCGTCCCGAGAGTGTCGGGGCGACCTGCGAGAGCGGCCGAGACATCGGCAGGTCGGAAGACGGCATGCGAGCCCTCATGGCCCGCCGCGTCGGCGTCGACTGAGGCAGCCAGCCCGCCGCTCGGCAAGGCAAGATCGTCGAGGACCCAGTCGAGCGTCTCGCAGACCACCTGACGGCATGATTCATCGCCCGTGAGCTGGAAGGCGGCGAGATAGGCGGGCGCGAGCAGGGCCTGGTCGGTCAGCATCTTTTCGAAGTGCGGAACCAACCAGCGGGCATCGACCGAGTAGCGAGCGAATCCGCCGACAAGGTGGTCGTAGATCCCACCACAGGCCATGGCCCGCAGGCTATCCATGGCCATCTCAAGGGTGGGTCGGTCTCCAGTGGCCCGTGCGTGGGCCAGGCAGGCCATCGTGTAGCTGGGCCGTGGGAACTTCGGAGCAGGAGAGAAGCCTCCATCGACATCGTCGTAGCGCTGCGCAAGCTCTCCGATGAGGCGATCGAGGCAGATCCCCAGATCGAGGTCATCGGCCGGGAGGTCGAGGGCAAGTCGATCCGCCAGCTGCGCTTCTGACGCCACAGCACGAGCCAGTTCGTCCGCTTGCGTCTCGACAGAGTCTCGCTGAGTGGCCCACGCGTCCTCGAGGGCCTCGAGGACGCGGGTGAACCCTGGTTGGCCGCTTCGGTCGATGGGCGGGAAGTAGGTTCCGGCATAGAAGGGCCGACCGTCAGGGGTGGCGAAGATGGTCATCGGCCACCCTCCGTGACCGGTGGCCGCCTGGGTGGCCGCCATGTAGAGGCTGTCGAGGTCTGGTCGCTCCTCACGATCGATCTTGATGGGAACGAAGGCCCGGTTGGCGATTGCCGCGATGGCCGGATCCTCGAAACTCTCGTGCGCCATCACATGGCACCAGTGGCACGAGGAGTACCCGATAGAGATCAGCAGCGGCCGATCGAGCTGGGCTGCGTGGGCCAGGGCCTCGTCGTCCCAGGGCTGCCAGGCAACGGGATTGTCCGCATGCTGCAAGAGATAGGGGCTGGTTGATCCGGCAAGACGGTTGGTGAGATCCACGTGGCCAGCGTAACGGCCAAGGGGTTGATTACTCTCGGCTGATCTCGCCCGCGACGGCGAGAAGGTCTGGCAGCGAAAGGATCGAAGTGATCGATGATCTCGCTCATCGCCTCTGCATTGGCCTAGTGTGCAAGAGCAAGAACCACTAAGGAGCCTGCCCTGATGACTAGCCCAGTTGCCCTTCCTGTCGCCACGCAGCGTCGTGTCCTCGCCGACCTGATCCCGCGGTCGGTCCTCACGGACATCGCCCTCGTCGCCGGAGCTGCCCTGTTCGTCGGTGTACTGGCTCAGATCAACATCCACCTCTCGTTCACACCCGTCCCGATCACGGGCCAGACCCTCGGTGTCCTCGTCGCCGGTTCGGCACTGGGATGGAAGCGTGGAGGACTGGCCATGGCGCTGTACATGGCACTCGGCATGGTCGGCGTCCCGTGGTACTCGAACCACACCCACGGCTGGTCGGTAGCGACCGGTGCGACCGGTGGCTACCTGTTCGGCTTCATCGTCGCCGCTGCCGTCTGCGGATTGCTGGCTGCCATGGGCAATGACCGCAAGGTGCTCGCTGCCATGGGTTCGATGGTCGTCGGAAATGTCATCATCTATGCCTTCGGTGTGACGTGGCTCGCTCACGTCATCCACGTGAGCCTCGCCAAGGCCATCACGCTCGGCCTCACTCCCTTCCTCCTCGGCGATGCCATCAAGGTGATCATCGCCGCCCTGATCCTTCCCGGTACCTGGATGCTGGTGGACCGGGCTCGCAAGTCCTCCAACTAGATCACGCCGGTCAGATTCTCAGGTCAGGTCGCGCCGCTGCATGCCGATGAGGCTGGCAGCGGCGAGTCCGGCCCCGAAGGCCCCGAGCAAGACCAACGCCGCGGTGTCGGCTGACCCGCCGGGGAGGCGAGGGACGTGGGCATAGATCGAGACGTCCGGACATCAGGTTGGGAGGCGGAGGAGCTCGCCGAACGAGATCAGCATGGAGGTGCCGATCACCAAGGGCGCAGTGAGCACGCTGCATCGAAGGCGCGGGTGCTCCCGAACCGCTTGGTGACCGCATGCATGCGCAAGACGCTCGCCATGTCCACCACACCGCCTCTCGAGGTCATCTCCAACCTAACGCCGTCGTCTGTCAATCCGCGATCGGCAGCATTCTCGGTAGGGTGAAGTAATGGCGCCGGGGACCTTGGGACGCGTGGTGGGCTGCCTGCTTGCCGGGGCCGTGGGTGATGCCCTGGGTGCACCAGTTGAGTTCGTATCGATTGACGACATTCGTCAGCGCTATGGGCCAGATGGAGTGACGACACTCCTGCCTCCGGGCCACTTCACCGATGACACCCAGATGACCCTCTTCACCGCCGAGGCGCTGCTGCGAGCCGGGATGGAGCTCGAAGCCACCGGAGCCTGCAATCCGGTGCACCTGCTGCACCGGTCGTATCTGAGATGGCTCCTGACCCAGGGTCGGGAGATCGGCGACCTGTGGCCCGATGCCGACTCGGAGGCTGCGATGAGTGGGGGCCTGATCAGCGAGGCAGTGCTCCATCGCATCGAGGCACCGGGGATCACGTGTCTGGGTGCTCTTGGGAGCGGGGTCGCGGGAACGATATCGATGCCCATCAACGACTCAAAGGGGTGCGGTGGCGTGATGCGGGCCGCTCCAGCCGGCCTCTTGGTGCCCGGGGCCGAGCTGGGCGCCGCCCCAGCGGAGGCCTACCACCTCGGCTGCGAGGTGGCCGCCATCACTCACGGACACCGATTCGGCTTCCATCCTGCAGGGCTCTTGGCGGCTCTGGTGCACCTCATCGTCGCGGGTGCTTCCCCGGCAGAGGCCTACGAGCAGGCGAGAAAGCTCGCCCCCGATGATCTCGTCCAACTCACCGATGCTGCGGTAGCCCTTGGGGCCTCGGGTCCTCCGAGCCCGGAGGCAATCGCCAGCGAACTCGGTGCAGGGTGGGTTGGGGAGGAGGCTCTGGCCATCGCTCTGGCCTGCAGCGTGGCCGCCCCGGACATGTCCACCGGCCTGCTGGCTTCGGTGAACCACTCGGGCGATACCGACTCGACCGGGTCGATCTGCGGCAACCTTCTCGGGTCCCATCTCGGTGCCGAAGCCATCGATCGCCGTTGGGTGGCCGAGCTCGACGGAGCAGTCCTGGTCCGGGCAGTGGGCATGGATGTCGCCCAGTGGCTCATCGAGCGGCCACCGGCTGATATCCCTGACGAACGCTTTGCTCGCCTCTTTCGCCTCTATGGCGCCTAGTTAGCCCCACGCAGCGAGGGGAGGGGCACCCGATCGGTCGACCAGCCAGCTTGCGAGCGCAGCGCGAGCCGTTCGTTCCTCAAGGCGAGGGAGACATTCGGCAAGCAACTCATCGATGATGGTTGCGGGCCATTGCTCCGGAGTGAAGCCGATCCCAAGGTCGGTGTGGTGGATCACGACCTCTCGGCTGCGGCGCTTGAGCACCATCAGCGCACTCTGACCCTCGCCGCCGACAGAGAGGGTCTCAAAGGACCATGCGTCATCGGCGAGCAGCGTGGCCGCTGTCAGGACCCGGGCGGCGCTCTCCTCAACGTCGGTCACTAGGGCGGCGTAGGGACGAGAACGGCTGGCCTCTATCTCGGCGACTCGGCCCTCGGCGCCCCCCTCGTACTGCGAGATCACGGTGCCAGCAGCGGAGGCTTCGAGGCGTCGCACCACGCTGTCGGCATTGCGGGCAAGGTGGCCGAGCACGTGCCCTCGGGTCCAGCCGGGCAGCGAGCACGGGGCGTTGGGATCGAGCTCGCTGGCTCGGAGGTCAGCCACGAGGTCACCCTGCACTGCCGCCACCATCGCCAGCGCATCGGCGACGTCGCGCAGCATGTGCATGGGTGGAGATTAGGACGCCCTCGAGGGAGATCGGTACGCTGCGAGCATGGATATCAGGATGGATGGGAAGGTGGCGCTGGTCACTGGTGGAAGCCGTGGGATCGGTCTGGCGATTGCCTCTCGACTCGCAGAGGCCGGAGCCGATGTGATGTTGGTGTCTCGCAAGCCCGATGGTCTAGAGGCGGCAGCCGCCTCGCTTGAGGGACTCGATGGCGATGTGGCATGGGTGGCGGCCCACGTGGGTCGGGAGGAGGATGCGGCCCGAGCCGTCGCTGCCACGATCGAGCGCTTCGGTCGTCTCGACATCCTGGTCAATAATGCCGGGACGAATCCCTACTTCGGACCAATGTTGGACATCGACGCGACCCGCGCGCAGAAGACCATTGAGATCAACCAGATCTCCATCCTCTATTGGTGCCAAGCCGCATGGCGGGCCTGGATGGAGGAGCACGGAGGGTCAATCTTGAACATCTCGTCCATCGGCGGTCTCGGACCCGAGCCGGGCATCGGCTGGTACAACGTGACCAAGGCAGCGGTGATCCACACCACCAGCCAGTTGGCCTTCGAACTCGCTCCGGGCGTCCGGGTGAACGGGATCGCCCCGGGTCTCGTGAAGACCGATCTGGCACGAGCGCTCTGGGAGCCCAATGAAGCGAAGATCGCTGCCCAGCTCCCGCTGCGCCGCCTCGGCGAGCCTGATGACATCGCCACCGCTGCACTGTTCTTGCTCAGCGACGCCGCATCATGGATTACGGGTCAGACCATGGTGGTCGATGGTGGGACGACCAATCAGCCCACTGGTGGCGTCAGCTGAGCGCTGAGCGACGCAGTTTTCCAATGGCTGTGCGGGGCAGGTGGTCAACAAGCTCGATCTCGCGAGGAGCGGCGAATCGACCGAGGGCCTCACTGACGATCCCGCGGACCTCGTCGAGGGTCGGTGCCTCGCCCGACGGGACGATGAAGGCCACGACTCGTTCGCCCCATTCCGGATCAGTTCGGCGGGTGACGGCGACCTCTGCCACGACATCGAGGCGCATGATCACCGCTTCGACATCCTCGGGATAGACCTTCTCGCCTCCGGTCACGATGACGTCGCCGGCTCGACCGCGCACCTCGAGGAGGCCGGTACTGCCGAGCCGGCCGAGATCACCGGTGGCCAGCCAGCGCGGAATGGCGTCTGGCCCGATGACCAGGGGGGCCGGACGATCCCGGTAGGCGCGCAGCAGCGTCGGTGAGGCGATCAGGATTTCCCCGACCCCGTCGGAGTCCGGCTCGATGACATCGATCTCGACACCAGCAAGAGGCCTGCCGTCGTAGACCACCCCAGAGCCCGTCTCGGTCATCCCATAGGTAGTCACCGTGTTGGCGGGCCGTTCGGCAGGCGGGGCGGCGCCGCCGAGAACGATCACTTCGAAGAGTGAGGGATCGATGCGCCCGAGCAGTCGGGTGACCAAGGACACGTGGGTGGCTCCGTCGCGAGCTGCGGTCTCAAGCAGTTCAGTCGTCGGCTGGTCGATGGACTGAAGGGGGGTATCGGTGAGGATGGACCGGACGATGACCGAGAGGCCGCCGATGTGCGAGGGCGGGAGGCAGGCCAACCAGCGGTGGCGGGTGGGGTCGATGCCCAGGGCCGTCGAGGTCATCTGTGCCGATGCCGCAACGGCATCGATGGTGAGGACCGCCGCCTTCGGGTCGGCCACTGATCCCGAGCTCAGGACCACGAGGGCATCGCCCTCTTCGGCAGCGACACCTCCGGGCAGGCGGCTCCGACCGCTGGCATCGACCATGACCGTGGGTCGCAGGGCGAGCAATGCCTGCGCTCGAGTCTCGGCTCCCCATCGAGGATCGAGGATGGTGAGGGCGTCGCCGGCATGCAGCGTGGCGGCCACCTCGTCGATGAGCGCAGGCCCGAGAGGCAGGTCGATCGCCACGAGGTTGGTCACGTCGGTCCAGCCTAGGTTCCTCAAGTTCGACAGGACGCAGAGCGAGCACCGGTAGCGTGGGCATCGTGACTGACGAGACTCCTGCAACCGTGATCACCGGACCTCCCCATGACCCGGTCGACGACTTCCGCCACCTCCCCCTCCCTGCGTGGGAACGATCGGGTGACTTTGGTGACATCACCTATGAGGTGGCCGAGGGGATCGCCAAGATCACCATCTGTCGACCCGAGCGTCGCAATGCCTTTCGTCCCCAGACGCTCTTCGAACTGACCGATGCCTTCGGACGAGCTCGCGACGACATCTCGGTGGGGGTCATCGTGCTCACCGGACAGGGCCCCGATGCATTCTGCTCCGGCGGTGACCAGAAGATTCGTGGCGAAGATGGCTACATCGGCGACGATGAAGTGGCGAAGCAGGGCGTGGGCCGACTCAACGTGCTGGACCTGCAGATCCTGATCCGCCGGATCCCCAAGCCGGTGATCGCCATGGTGGCGGGCTACGCCATCGGTGGCGGACACATCCTGCATCTGGTCTGTGACCTCTCGCTCGCCGCTGACAATGCCCGATTCGGGCAAACCGGACCCATGGTCGGGAGCTTTGACGGGGGGTACGGATCGAGCCTCCTCGCTCGCACCATCGGCCTCAAGCGCGCCAAGGAGGTGTGGTTCCTCTGTCGGCAATACGACGCGGAGACGGCCCTTGACTGGGGCCTGGTCAATGTCGTGGTTCCCCTGGCGGACCTTGAGGCCGAGACGGTCGCTTGGTGTCGCCAGATCCTGAGCCTGTCACCAATGGCGCTTCGAATGCTCAAGGCTGGTTTCAACGCTGCCGATGATGGTCTCGCCGGTGTCCAGCAGCTCGCCGGTGACGCCACCATGTTGTTCTACATGTCAGAGGAAGGCCAAGAGGGTCGCAATGCCTTCGTAGAGCACCGCCGTCCTGACTTCAGCCGTTTTCCACGCCGCCCGTGACGATCGAGTCCAGGGCGACGCTGAAGCAGTGGGTGGCCGGGGCCCGTCCCCGGACTCTCCCGGCCGCCATCGTCCCGGTCGTCGTCGGAACCATCGCTGTCCGACCCTATGAGGTGCACGAGAGCAGGGCACTGTTGGCTCTGATTGTGGCGTTGGCGTTGCAGATCGGTACCAACTACGCCAACGACTACTCCGACGGCATTCGTGGGACTGATCAGCGCCGAGTGGGGCCGGTCCGCTTGGTCGGCCAAGGTCTGGCGAGCCCGAACGCCGTGCGGTGGGCAGCGATGGCATCGTTCCTCGTGGCGATGGTGGCTGGTCTCATCATCTGCTCGATGACCACCTATTGGTTGCTCCCGTTCGGAGCCGCCGCAGTCCTGGCCGGCTGGCTCTACACCGGTGGCCCTCGCCCGTACGGCTATCTCGGCCTCGGTGAGGTCTTCGTCTTCGTCTTCTTCGGCCTGCTCGCCACCGTGGGATCTTCCTATATCGAGATGCTGAGCATCCCCACGGTGGTCTGGCCCGCAGCCGTGACGGTGGGCCTGATGGCCACCATCCTGCTCGAGGCCAACAATCTGCGCGACATCACCGGCGACACCGTTTCAGGAAAGCGGACCATCGCCGTCCGGCTCGGCCGCGTGCGGGCGGGATACTTCGTCGTGGTTCTGTGCGTGGGTGTCGCGGCGGGAATCGCGCTGGTCACGCTGTGGCGACCGTGGGCTGCCGTGGCGTTCCTTGGTCTCGGGCCACTGGTGCCGCTGTGCCGACTTGCCCTCTCTGACGCCCAGGGTCCTGAGTTGCTGGCCATGCTTCCCGCCGCAGCCCGTGCGCAGCTCCTCGTGGGAGCGCTGCTGGCCGTTGGCCTGGCAAACGCGTGAGGCTGGGCTCAGCCCAGCCAACCCTCCACCACGGCTGCCGTATCGGACGGCCGCGTCAGGTGGCAGGCGTGGCCGGCCCCTGCGATGACGACCAGGCGCCCATCGGGGAGCAGGTCGACCATCCGACGACCGAGGGCGGAGTATTTCTGGTCGTCTTCACCGGCGATTACCAGGGTTGGGATGGTCAGGTCCGCCAGTTGGTCCCAACGCGACACCTGCGTGCCGGCACCCGACCGCCGCAGGCTGTCGGCGAGTCCGGCTGCAGTGTTGGCGAGACGGGCGTGGACCTCGGCCTCCTCGGCACCAAGGTCGGCGAAGAGCTCCTGAGCGAGCCATCGCTCCACGAATGCGGGAACGTCATCTTCGGCCTCGATCTGGGTGGCCAGCGCCTCGTCACGCCGTCGTCGATCGGCTGCTTCGACGGGATCCTCAATGCCGGCAGTGCTGCCGACGAGGATGAGCGAGGAAAGCCGTCCTGGCCGCGTGAGGGCGAGCGTGAGCGCCACACGACCACCCAGCGAATACCCAAGGAGATCGAACGGTTCGTCATCGAACAGTTCGAGGACCCGATCGGCCGTCTCCTCGAGATCGGCTGCGATGCTCGCCGACCCGCCGTGTCCGGGGAGATCGACGGCCACGATGGTTCGATGGCAACCCAGGAGCTGGCCGAAGGGCCCCCATGCGGCGGCCGTCTGCGTGAAACCATGGAGCAGCACCAGCGGGGGACCGTCCCCCCAGGTTCGGGTGACGAGAGGAGGCATGTCAGGTGAGCGTAGCCACAGGACCGATCCAGGCAGCGTTTTGCGAAACCTTCGTTGATGAGCTCGTCCGAGCTGGGGTCACCGATGCCGTGGTCTCACCCGGATCACGGTCGACGCCATTGGCACTCGCCATCGCCGCCAGCCCGCTTCGTCGGCACATTCGCCTCGACGAGCGCTCGGCGTGTTTCGTCGCACTGGGACTCGCCCGCTCGACTGGTCGTGCGGTCCTGGTGCTCGTGACATCGGGCACGGCGGCTGCGGAACTTCATGCCGGCGTTGTTGAGGCCCATCTGGACCGTGTTCCATTGATCGTGGCCACCGCTGATCGTCCACCTGAGCTTCACGGGGTCGGCGCACCCCAGACGATCGATCAGCATGGCATCTTCGGCGCCCATGCCCTCTCGGCGATCGATCCGGGACCAGTGCATGCGCTTCCTCTGAGCGCCTGGCGACCGCTGGTCAGTCGACTGGTCCTCGACGCCACCGCTGGCGTCCATCCGGGACCAGTGGTGATCAACCTTCCCTTCGTCGAGCCGCTGGTGGCGGAGCCCGGTGCTCAGCCATCGGGTCGATCAGGGGGCCGTCCATGGTTCTCGATCGCCGGGCGACCCTCTTCGTCCACAGAGCGTCTGACGCTCCCGAGCGGCCGGGGCCTGATCGTGGTCGGTGCAGATGCTGGTCCGGCCGAAGACGTGCTGGCTGCTGGACATCGGCTGGGGTGGCCGGTCATCGCTGACCCACGTTCGGGTTGCCGAAGCGAGGACCCCGTGGTGATCACCGTGGCCGACACGATCCTGCGCGACGAACATCTCGCTGCCTCGCTGCGGCCTGACGTCATCGTGCTCGCTGGAGCACCGGGGGCCTCGAAGGTTGTGGCCGAGTGGATCGATGCAGCGGCCCGTGGCGGAGCCTCGCTGGTGCTGGTGGGTGACGGGGCGGTCCACCGTCATCCGGCGCAGCTTGCCGCAGACCTCGTCATGGGCCGGCCGGACGAGGTGTGGCCCATCCTTTGGAACCAAGGACCGATCGACGAGGTCTGGCTCGAGACGTGGGCCAGCCTCCAGCGGACGATCGACGGATCCATCTGCGAGCAACTCGGCGAATCGGCATGGAGTGAGCCGGCGGTCCTTCGATCGATTGCTCAGCTCGACGAGCCGGTCACTGTCGTCGTCTCCTCTTCGATGCCGGTGCGTGATCTCGAGTGGTTCGGTGGCCAGACCGCTCGGCCGTCGGTGGTGCACGCCAACCGAGGCGCCAACGGTATCGATGGGGTGGTCTCGACGGCGATAGGGGTGGCCTTGGGCGACGAGTTGCCGGTGGTCGCAGTGGTGGGAGACCTCACCTTCCTTCATGACGTCTCGGCTCTGGTCGAGGGGCTCGGCGACGGTGTGGGGTCGCTGACCGTGGTGGTGCTCGACAATGCCGGCGGAGGAATCTTCTCGTTCCTGCCTCAGCGATCACTGGTGCCCGAGTCGACATTCCGCGAGCTCTTCACGACACCGCGCAGCCCACGGCCGGCCGATGTCGCACGGGGCTTCGGCCTTCGAGTCCATGAGGTGAACGATCAGGCGACGCTGGTCTCGTCCATCATCGACTCAATTGGCCGAGCAGGAATGACGGTGATCGTCTGCGGACTTCCCGACCACGACACCAACGTGAACATGCACGCTGAGCTGGTGTCGACAGCACTCGGGGCCGCTTCCTCGGCGGGGCTGAGTTAGCGACCCTGGGCTCGGGGCAGGAAGAGGCCCTTGGCGTCGAGCGGGATCCGTGTCGGCATGCCGATGATCGCCTCAGGCTCGGCGGCGGTGCGGGTGGCATCGAAGATCATCAGCGCAGTGCAGTGCGTCGTGCGATCCAAACACGGGACCAGCAGCCATCCCTCCTCGTCGCTGCGACCCTCGGGATCTCGCCAGAACAGCGGGTGTCCTGCGAGGAGATGTTCGGGGAGTTCGGTCCGGGTGGTGGAGCCACTGCGGAAGTTGTACTTGATGATCACCGAGTGGTCGGCGGTAACGCCATAGGCATACCGACGAAGATCGGGAGCGGCGACAGGGTCGATGGCCACCCCTAGGAGCTCGAGGTCATCGAGGGCCTCAAGGCGGAGCGACTGCATGCGTGTGTCGGCCTGGAACGATGCGAGCCAACCCCCGGTGCGCTCAGGCCGCCATGCACCATCGTCACCCGGGCTGGGGTCTCGCCGCAGCACCACTCCATCAGCTCCGGTTCCACTGGCGATCAACGAGATGAACGCAGTGAAGACTCCGGGCACCGTCGAGCACCAGCGGACGTCTCCCGATGTACCGCCTCGAGGAAGCAGGCCGATGGCGGAGGGGCGCTCGAGGTCGAAGACAAGGTTCGGATCACCCGTGTGCTCCTCGCTGCGCCACGTCAGCGCATGGCTGCCGAGCCCGATGGCCACGAGGTCGTCGAGTACCTCGATCGGCGGGTCATCGGGCTGATACGGGAGGGGGAGCGGGGTGGTGCGTCCGATGATCCCATCTGCGCCGAGCTCGGTGAGGACGAGGCCATCGGGACCCCGAAACCCGGAGCCGAGAAAGGTCGACCGACCCGTGGGTGGGTCCACGACCACGCACGAGCCCATGGTGGTCGAGAGCATGGTTTCGAAGTCCTCGACGAGAGCGGTGTCGAGGCCGGCAGCCAACCGATATCCGAAGCCGCGACCGTCAAGGGCAAGCAGTCGGCCAGCAACGAGAACCACCGATCGATTCGCCAAGGGTCCCGCCAGGTTCAGCGGCCCTGGTGGGGCCTGTGCGCCCCATCGACGAGCAAGGGTGCGTGTGCGGACGAAGCGAGATCGGGTCGACGTGGGCCGACCTTCGGAGAGGGAGATGGCGTGGACCATGCCGTCCCCGTCATCGCTGTGGTGGGAGTCGACGTCATCGACCCACATCGGATTGGGACCAAGCAGCAGCAGCTGACCGTCGAGCACGGGTGGCACGACACCGGCGATGGTGAACGGCCCGTCCTCATCGGCTTCTGTTCGAACCGGTGCCCGACCGCCGCTCAGCGACGCTGTATTCGACGGCACCAGCGGAGGGAGCTCGATCAGGTTCTCTGCAGCGGTCACGCCCGAACGCTACCGTGCGCCGGTCGAGCCGGGCGCCGCCCTCTGGCAGACTTGAGCCGTGCTGACCATCACTGAGGACCTCAGAGCGCGAGGCCTGATCCATCAGGTCACGGACGAGGCATTGTTCGATCGCCTTGATGCCGGAGGCCTCTGCGTCTACGCCGGCTTCGACCCGACGGCTGACAGTCTCCATATCGGCCACCTGCTCCAGCTGTGCACCCTTCGTCGCCTCCAGCTCGCGGGACACCGGCCGATTGCCCTCGCCGGTGGGGGCACAGGGATGATCGGCGATCCCGGAGGAAAGTCGGCAGAGCGTCCCCTGCTCAGCGTCGAGGACATCGCGACCAATGTCGAGGCGATTCGGGGGCAGCTCGCCCGATTCCTCGACTTTGACGACTCGGCGGGGTCGTCCCAGGCCTTGCTGCTCGACAACGCCGCATGGTTGAGCCCGCTGACCGTGCTCGAGTTCCTCCGCGACATCGGCAAGAACTTCACCGTGAATCAGATGGTGGCCAAGGAATCGGTCCGGTCGCGCCTGGAGCGCCCCGACCAAGGGATCACCTACACCGAGTTCTCCTACATGCTCCTGCAGGCCTATGACTTCGCTCGCCTGAACGAGGATCATGGATGCACCTTGCAGATTGGTGGCTCGGATCAGTGGGGCAACATCACGATGGGCATCGAGTTGATCCATCGGCGATCCGGTGACAAGGCCTATGGACTGACGGCACCGTTGGTGACCAAGGCTGACGGGACCAAGTTCGGCAAGTCTGAGGCGGGGAACGAGTCGGTCTGGCTCGACGCTGCCCGCACAAGTCCCTATCGGCTCTATCAGTTCCTCCTCGGCGTCGAGGACGCGATGGTGGGCACCTACCTGCGCTACTTCACCTTTCTCGACCTTGAAGAGATCGCCACGTTGGATCTCGCCACCGAGGTGCGCCCGCACGAGCGAGCTGCTCAGCGGGCGCTGGCCTCGGAGGTGGTGGCGCTGGTGCACGGCGCCGACCAACGAGACGCGGCCATCGATGCGTCAGCAGCGCTCTTTGGCGGCAGGGTCTCGACCCTCGACGAGGCGACGCTCCTCGACGTCATCAATGACGTCCCGACGTCGAGCATCTCGATGACCGACATCGCCCCAGGGCTTCTGCTCGTGGACCTGCTCGTGACCACCGGCCTCGCGGCGTCAAAGGGTGAGGCCCGACGAACGGTCGAGCAGAACGGTGCGTTCGTCAACGATGTGGTGCGAACCGGCCTTGATGCCGAGGTGTCAGCACGAGACCTGCTGCACGGTCGCTATGTGGTGCTGCGAAAAGGGAAGCGGAACTACCACCTCGTGACGGTGACATGAGCCTGCGACGGATCACCGGGTTGATCCTGGGATCGATGGCCTTGGCGGCCTGTGCTGGCCCGACGACCGCGGCATCGCAGCAGCACGCCACACAGCGTTGGATCACTGCGACGGGCCTCGGGGGATCCATCACGTCGATCCAGCACACGATGGCGACAATCGAGCGCTTGGTTGCCGATCCGACATCGAATCCCAATGATCGCCAGACCGTCTGCAGCGTGCTCTTGTTGGGGGTCCAGCAAGCCAACGGCGACCTCCCAGCTTCAGGGGACACGGTGCTCTCGTCGCTGCTGGCCGCGGCCTACAGCGACCTCGGTGCAGCCGCCACGAGCTGCGGAAGTTCTGGCTTCGCACCGACGCAGATCGCAGCCTTTGAAGGTAAGCGCCACCAGGGTCTTGCGGCGCTCAGTCAGGCAGCGGCTCGGGCCGAATCGCTGATGGGCCATCCGCTGTCGACCTCGACGACCAACCCCTCTGATCCCGGCTCGGCGGCATGATCGAGGGCGACGAGGTGACCCGGCGGGTGCTCTGGTCGCTGCCGACAGGGCTCTATGTGCTCGGCACGGTGGGACAGCCCGGCCAGGGGCCGTGGAACCTCATGACGATCAACCTCGTGACCCAGGTGGCCACCGAGCCGAGAGTGGTCGGCTTCAGCGTTGAGTCCGGTTCGGTCTCTGAGGCACTCCTCGACCAAGGTCAGGTGGCGGCTCTTTCGCTGCTTGCCCGAGCAGATCGAGCGGTGGTGCGACGGTTCGTCAAGCCGGTGGTCGACGTCGTGATCGATGGCCATGGCACTCCAGAGGAATTGTCCGGCCATCGGGTGCACGTCGTGGCGAGTGGGGCACCGGTGTTGTCGGTGGCCGCGGCGTGGCTCGATCTCGCCGTGGTCGGATGCACCCGTCTTGCGAGTCATACGCTCTACCTCGGCGAGGTGCTCGGGGCATCGGCATCTGAGGCATTCGTGGATGGCCCAGCCTCCGCGCGAGCCTTCGATGTCCTTCGAATGGAGGACACGAAGATGAGCTACGGCGGCTAGCGGGTACTCACGTCGCTGCCGGCGGACGAAGATCGACCCGAAGCGTCAAGATCCCATCGACCAAGGAGGCCTCGGCATCGGCGAGCATGGCGTAGTCCATGAAGTCGAGCTTGGTTCGCGCGATCCAGGCTGCCCGCTCGGGCCCTTCGATCGGAGGCATCCCTCGCTCTTTGACGGCGGCAGCCCGCTCGCCGAAGCGGATGATCATCTCGGCGGGATCGAAGGCTTCGGTCATTTGACGATGTTACCGGTGGGGCTGCGGCGGGTGGCGCGGTGGTGGCGGTAGCATGTGGGTTCAGTCGGGAGGACGGCGGAGCACGCTCCTCCCCGAGAAGGAGTCGACAGCCTCGCTCTGTCGCAATCAGCACATCCGGGCAGCAAGGAGTGATCGTGAAAAAGGGTCGACACCGTCGGTTCGAAGAGGCCCGCAGCCTCAAGCGCTCATTCGGGGGAGAAGCGGTCTCCTGTGCCGAGTGTGGCGCCGAGCCCGAAGATGTCCACGCGACATGGTGCCTTGCAGAAGAGGACTCCTATGATCGCATCCTCGGAGAGGACGGTCGCTCCTCGGTCGTCGAGCATGATCCGCTCGACGACGAGCCTTCCTAGCGCTCTACTGCTTGACGGCCCGCCGAGTCGTTGGGTGGGGCAGCGGCGTGGAGGTGGCAAGACGCTCCGCTCGCTCGTTCATGAAGGCGAGGAGCCGGGCATAGGTCTTCTTGCCGACCGTGGCGACGAGTTCGTCTCGCATCGAATCGACCACCCGCTGGTTTCCCACATAGGCCTCTGCTGCCTCTGAGCACCACCAGTGGAACTCGGCGCCACCGGCCCCCCAGTGACGCCGCTCCCACTGGCCGACCGACGTGATGATGTAGCCGTCGTCGGCAACCTCGTCCTCGCGGCGAAGTGGAAGCTGCCAGCAGACCTCGGGTTTCCAGGCGACGAAGCTCTCGCCGTGGTTGGCCGCCGCGATGTGAAAGGCGCAGCCGGGCCCGGCTGCGAAGCCGGGACGGTTGAGGAAGACGCAGGCGTCATCGACCAGAACGGTCGTCGTTTCCCCTGCATCGTTGGTGGCGATCAGATCGGCTGGAGCCTCGTCCTTGAACTGCCACTCTTCGCTGGTGAGCAGCGCCGCCTTGGCCAGGGTGTTGGTGACGTCGTCATCGTCGAGCAGGTGGGCGCCGTAGCTGCAGCATCCTTGGACGAGGTCGCTGGCATCCTCGGTGAGTACTCCCTGGCAGCCAGCTCCGAAGATGCAGGTCCAGTTGCTCTCGAGGTACGTCAGGTCGAAGCGCCACGTCCGCTCCTCCTCGGTCGAGTCGAAACTGACCCATTCATGCGCGTCCTTCGGTGCCTTTGCCACCAGCGCAACCTAGCCTCCGTCCCAATGTTGCGGACGACCCGTAGAATGGAGCCATGACGCAGATCACTGACACCACAACCGATGACGTCGTCGTCGAGATCACCGATGAGGCCCGCACCGTCGTGGCTGATGCACTGGCCGCCGAGCCCGGTGCCGACGACCTCGCCCTCTGGCTCGAGGTACGTGGCGTCGAGGCTGGACGCTTCACCTATGACCTGTTCTTCCAGGCGGCCGGTGATGCCGGTGACGACGATGCCACCTATGTCGTCGATGGCGTCACCGTGGTGGTGCCATCGGGCAGCGTCAGTCGACTGGCCGGTGCCCGACTCGAGTTCTCGGCCGATGGCGGAGGTGGGCTTGTGATGGTCAACCCCAACGTCCCTTCAGCACAGGAGATCGCCCCCGGCGTCCCTGAGGAGGTGCTGGCGCAGGGGATCGCTGGCCCGCTGGCTGTGCGAGCAATCGCCACGCTTGAGGCCGAGGTCAATCCCTCCATCGCAGGACACGGTGGTCGGGCCGACCTCGTGGCGATGGACGAGACAACTGGGGTGGCCTACTTGGCCCTCTCCGGAGGCTGCCAGGGCTGTGCCATGTCCCGGCAGACGCTGAGTCAGGGCATCGAGGTCTCATTGCGTGACGCCATCCCGGAGCTGACTGGTGTGGTCGATGTCACCGACCACGCGCAGGGTGCCAATCCGTTCTTCGAGAACTGAGCCAACCGTCAGTCCCGGGCAGCGCTCGGCCGACGCGTAGTCTTGACCCGTGCTCCGCTTCCTCACCGCAGGTGAATCCCACGGCCAGGCCCTTGTCGTCATCGTCGAAGGGTTGCCTGCTGGGCTCCCCATCGTCGAGTCACAGATCCAGGCCGAACTAGCCCGTCGCCGACTCGGCTTCGGCCGTGGTCCTCGAATGCGATTCGAGGTGGATGAGATCACGCTGACAGCAGGCATCCGCCATGGCCGCACCCTCGGTTCACCGGTGGCCATCGAGATTAAGAACACCGAGTGGGAGCGCTGGAGCGAGGAGATGTCTCCCGCCCCCGGTGCCCCGAGCTCGGTGCTCTCCACTCCTCGGCCCGGACACGCAGACCTCGTGGGGATGCAGAAGTACGGCTTTGATGATGCCCGCGATGTGCTCGAGCGAGCTTCGGCTCGTGAGACAGCGGCTCGGGTGGTGGCAGGATCGCTGGCGAAGGCACTGCTGGCCGAGCTTGGCACTTCCATCTTGAGCCATACCGTCCAGCTCGGCGATGTTCGAGCGTCTGTTGATGATCGACCGGGGATCGGTGATCGTGACGCCATCGATGCCGACGAGGTCCGTTGCTTCGACGCGACGACCTCGACGTCGATGGTGGCCGCCATCAAGGCGGCAGCGAAGGCCGGTGACTCCCTCGGGGGCATCGCCGAAGTACTTGCCTTTGGGGTTCCCTTGGGCCTTGGCAGCCACGTCCACTGGGATCGCAAGATCGATGGCATGTTGGCCCAGGCGATCATGAGCATCCAAGCGATCAAGGGCGTCGAGATCGGCCAAGGATTCGAGCAGGCCGGTCAGCCCGGTTCGACGGCCCATGATGCGATCACCTATGACCCGTCGCAGGGCGCTGAGTCTGGAGGCTTCGTCCGCAGCACGGCGCGAGCCGGCGGCATTGAGGGAGGGATGACCACCGGAGGCCTGCTTTCGATCCGGGCAGCGATGAAGCCGCTGGCCACGCTCAATCGGCCTGTCCTCGAGACGGTGGATGTGGCGACGAAGGCATCGACGGTCTCGTTCAAGGAGCGCACCGATGTGACAGCCGTGCCGGCGATGGGGGTGGTGGCCGAGGCGATGGTGGCTGTGGTCCTCGCCACCGAGTCGCTCCGAAAGTTCGGTGGAGACTCAATGGCGGAGCTCATCAGGAATCGAGACTCGTTCATCGAGCATCTCGGCGAGACCCCGTCGGCGGCTCAACGGTCGTGACCGGGCTCTCTCGGATCGTGCTGGTCGGACCCATGGGGTCGGGCAAGTCGACGGTGATGGAGATCTTGTCGGACCGGCTTGGCTGGATCGGGCTCGACACGGATCAGATCGTGGCCGAGCGTGAGGATCGTTCGGTGGCGGAGGTCTTCGCCGCTGACGGTGAAGAGATGTTCCGCTCGCTCGAGTTGAGCGCGCTCGAGGCTGCCCTCAGCTGGACGAGCCCGGTGGTGATCTCCACGGGTGGAGGCATCGTTGAGACCCAGGCAGCACGACGGCTGCTCGCCGCCGAACCCGGAGTTGTCCAGCTGCGCGTGAGCCCCTCAGTGGCGCTCGGGCGAATCGGTGATCCGAGTGGTCGACCGCTCCTCAGCGAGGATCCTCTCGGAGCGCTGGTTCGGCTTGGTGAGCGACGACGTCCGTTCTTCGATGAGGTGACCTCGGCGGTCATCGAGGTCGATGACCGAACGGCCGACGAGGTGGCCGACGAGATCCTCACCTTGTTGTCGGTGGCAGCATGAACCGAGTGACGGTCGACGTTGGCCCGCAGCCCTATGAGGTGCTGATCGGCAGCGGAGCTCGTCGTGAGCTGGCCGATGTGGTGGCTCGAGTGGCACCGATGGCGGAGCTGGCCATGATCGTGACCCAGCAGCCCCTCATCGATGCGCACTGGATCGCGCAGCTCGATCCTGGGATTCGGTTCGAGATCGTCGTGATCGAGCAGGGCGAGGACGCCAAGAACCTCGAGACCATCGAAGGATTGTGCCGAAGGTTCGTCGAGGCCGGCCTGTCGCGCCACGACCTCGTCATCGCCGTCGGTGGCGGTCTCACGAGTGACGTGGCCGGATTCGCTGCGGCCTCATATCACCGCGGCATCAGATACGTCACTGTGGCAACGACTTTGCTGGCGCAGATCGATGCCGCCATCGGCGGCAAGACCGGCGTCAACCTCCCGGAAGGCAAGAACCTCGTCGGAGCGTTCTGGCAGCCCAGCGCGGTCATCTGTGACACCGAAGTGCTCTCAAGCCTGCCGCCTCGGGAGTGGGCTTGCGGACGAGGCGAGATGGCCAAGTACGCATTCTTGGGCGCAGCGATCCCGTCGGCGGCCCTCCTTGAAGAGGATCTCGACGACCAGATCGCTCGCTGTGCCGGAATCAAATCAGATGTGGTGGCCGACGACGAGCGCGAGGGCGGGCGCCGGATGATCCTCAACTACGGGCACACGCTGGCTCACGCCCTCGAGGCAATCGGACTCGAAGACCGCGAAGCTGGTCGGGCGAGCCGGTCGGCCGATCTTCTTCATGGCGAGGCCGTGGCAATCGGACTGATCTTCGCAGCACTTTTGGCGAGGAACCTCAATCGGATCGACGACGATCGCGTCGAGCTGCATCGACGCGTGGTCGGCGGCTTCGACCTCGCTACAGAGCTTCCTCCAGGGTTGATGGCCACTGAACTGGTCGAAGCCATGGAACGCGACAAGAAGGCGCACCACGACCTGACGTTCGTCCTCGACGGCCCCGAAGGGGTCGTCCCGGTCCGCGGTGTTCCGGCAGAGGTGGTGCTGGCTACGCTCGAGGAGATGGGAGCTCGACGATGACTGGCGCACCAAGGGAAATCCTTCTCGTCTCAGGGCCGAACCTCGACCTCCTCGGCGACCGCGAACCGGCCATCTACGGGTCTGAGACCCTGGCTGATCACGTCGCCGCCGCCGTTCGGGAGGGCGAACACCACGGAATCGGTGTGCGCCACGTCCAGTCGAACCACGAGGGCGAGCTGATCGAGGCCATCCATGAGGCTCGCGGTTGGGCTTCAGCCATCATCATCAATGCAGGAGCCTTCACCCACACATCGTGGGCTCTGCACGATGCGCTCGCCGCATTCGATCCTCCAGTGGTCGAGTTGCACTTGTCGAACCCTGCTGCCCGGGAGCCGTTTCGGCACATCTCGGTGATCGCTCCGGTTGCTGATGGGGTGGTCGCTGGATTCGGTGGCCTCGGCTACGAGCTGGCGGTCGAGGCTGTCGCTCGGTTGCTCGGCCCGATGCCATGAGCGAGACATTCGCTGCCCTCGACGTGGCCAGTCGCCAGTATCGCCTTCTCGATGCGCTCGACCCGGCTGGGGTCGACGGGCTCCTCGTGACCACACTGACCAACGTGCGGTACCTGACTGGGTTCACCGGTTCAGCCGGCATCGTCGCACTCACGTCCACCGGAACGACCCTGGTGACCGATGGGCGTTATCGCACCCAGGCGGCCGAGCAGGTAGCGGCTGTAGGGCTCGCTGATCACGTGACGATTGTCATCGGCGGAGCAGAGGCCCAGCGCGAGGCGCTGCAGGCCGCCCTAGATGGGGCCGATCGAGTGGGACTTGAGGCCGACCATGTGACCTGGGCTCAAGCAACGGCATGGGAAGAGCGACTCGGTCGACCTCCAGTTGCCACCAGTGGTCTTGTTGAGGAGCTGCGGGCAATCAAGGATGCCGGCGAGATCGACCGAATGCGCCACGCTGCGCAGATCGCCGATGCAGCACTAGGGGAGGTGCTGCCACTGCTGTCGCGGGCGGGTATCGACCCCATCTCGGAATCCACCTTCGCACTTGCCCTCGACTCGGCGATGCGCCGCCGAGGGGCGGAGTCGGTGGCCTTCGAGACCATCGTGGCCGCCGGTGAGAACTCGGCCAAGCCCCACCACCACCCAAGCGACCGGCTCATCGCAATGGGAGACCCCGTGGTGGTCGACTTCGGTGCCACCTTCGAGGGCTATCGCTCGGACATGACGCGGACGTTCTGCGTGGGTGGACAACCCACCGGCGCGCTGAAGGAGATCTTCGACCTCGTGGCAACCTCGCAGGCGGCAGGAGTGGCGGCTGTCCGGCCGGGGGTGAGCGCTGGGTCGATCGACGACGTCTGTCGGGGAGTCATCGTCGAGGGGGGCATGGGCGAGCGCTTCGAGCACTCCACCGGGCACGGGGTTGGCCTCGATATCCACGAGCTTCCGTGGGTGGCGAGTCAGGGGACCGCTATCTTGGAGGCAGGCACGGTGGTGACCGTCGAGCCCGGTGTCTACGTCGCCGGGGTCGGTGGTGTCCGGATCGAGGACACGCTCGTCGTCACCAGCTCGGGTGCAGAGCCCCTCACACGATTCACGAAGGAAGTCGCTGCCTGATGGCTGTCTCAACCAACGATCTCAAGAACGGAATGACGCTCGACCTCGCCAAGGAGGGGCTGTACAGCGTCGTCGAGTTCCAGCACGTCAAGCCCGGCAAGGGCGGTGCCTTCGTTCGGACCAAGCTGAAGAACGTCCGCACCGGAGCGGTGATCGAGCGGACCTTTCGGGCCGACGAGAAGCTTGAGCAGGCCATCGTCGACAAGAGCGACACCCAGTTCTTGTTCCGCGATGGTGACGACTATGTCTTCATGGATCAGTCGACCTATGACCAGACGTCGGTGTCACCTGCCTCGCTCGGCGACGCCATCAACTTCCTCAAGGTTGGCGATCCGGCCAACCTGCAGACCTACCTCGATGAGGTGATTGGCATTGAGCTCCCCGCCTCGGTGGAGTTGACGGTCACGGAGACCGAGCCGGGCGTCCAAGGGGACCGAGTCTCAGGGGCCCGCAAGTCGGCCACCCTCGAGACCGGCTTTGTGGTGCAGGTCCCTCTGTTTGTCAACGAGGGCGACGTGATCAAGGTCGATACCCGCACCGGCGAGTACATCACCCGCGCCTAGCGGGTGACCCCCTGATGGCAGGTGTGACCCGACATGAGTCTCGCGAGCGTGCGCTTGGGCTCCTCTACGAGGCCGAGATGAAGCATCTCGACCCTCGAGAAGTCTTGGCTGAGTTGTCCATGGAGCCCGATCCCTACTGTTCCCTCCTGGTCCGTCTCGCCGGCGAGCATCAGGTCGTCTCTCGCAATACCATCGAGGCCACGGCTGTGAACTGGCCACTCGAGAGGATCGGGATGATCGACCGGCTGGTGATGGAGTTGGCCCTCGCCGAGGCGAGTTCCGATGATCCGCCCCCGCGGGCGGTGATCCTGAACGAGGCTGTTGAGCTTGCTCGGTCGTACTCGACGGACTCGTCTGGATCCTTCGTGAACGGCATCTTGGCGACGGCGATCCCGGAGTCGTGAATCAATCCCGGTCGAGGCCGGGGATAGGTTGCCTGTCATGACGAGGTGTGCCAAGCGATTCGGTGCGACCCGATGACTGGGATGGGCAATGGGGTCAGCCTGCGAAATCCCACCGTCACGTCCCATTTCGTGAGTGCACTGTTCTTCGACCTCGCCTGCGTGATCGGTCTGAGTGCGATTGCGGCGGTGACGGTCATGCTTGTGCGACGAGGTGCAGAGCAGTCCCTCGCGGAACCGGAGCCTCCCGCTCGACGTCTGTTGCGACTTGGGGTGGGCACGTTGTGGGTGGTGGCCGGCCTGCTGCAGCTGCAGACGTCCATGCCCATGGGTCTGCCCGTCGCGGTGGTACGCCCTGCAGTGGCCACTGCTCCAACCTGGGGATCGTGGGCTGCGCTGCAGGCAACCGATGCGTGGATCCGCCATCCAATCCTTGGCGCCACGTCGGTGGTCTGGATCCAGCTGGGACTTGGTGCGTGGATCCTGCTGGCGCGGCGCGGCCGGTGGTCGGCCGCCGCTGGTGCCGCCTCGGCCGCGTGGGCGCTGGTGATCTTCGTGATCGGGTCCGGATTTGGTGGCGTCTTCCTGGCTCCGTGGTCATGGGTGTTCGGGGCGCCTGGAGCCAGCTTGCTCTACCTGGTGGCGGGATTGGCGCTGACGATCCCGTCGTCGCGACTGGCTTCAGCGTCGGTCGCTCGCATCGTCGCTCGGGTCCTCGGAGTGATCTTGATCGTGCTGGGCGTGCATCAAGCGCTGCCGTCGAGTGGGGTAATTCGGTCGGGTCGCTCGTCGTCGCTGGCGGTCATGGCTGACCAGATGGCAGCGATGTCTCAGCCCGCGGCGACCGCCTCGATCGAGCGATGGTTCTCCTCGGTCGCGGTCCATGCCGGACCGCTCCTGGGACTGTTCGTGGTCATCGTCCTAGTGGGCACCGGGGCGGCTCTGGTGTCATGCCGACCAAATCTCATCGGGCCGGCGGCCATCGGCTTCAGCTTCACCGCAGCGCTGGTGTGGGTCTTCGTTCAGGATTTCGGTGTGCTCGGTGGGTCCTCCACCGACGTCAACTCCATGCCGATGTGGGTACTCCTGATCCTCGCGACCCGACGCTTGATCATCGATAGTGCCCAGCCAGCGCCAGCAGGCCCTGCGGTGCTCGAGAGTCCTGGCACTCAGCGTCGGATCGCGGCCAGCGTCAGTGCGGCAGCTGTGACGGCCTTCGGGGCCGTGCTCCTTGCGACCATGGCGATCCTGCCGGGGTCGACTGCGGACGCTTCAATCGCCGCCGGCGCCCAGGTATCGGCTCTGAGGGGTCCGGCGCCTCCATTCGTCCTCACTGACAGCCTTGGTCAGCGAGTCTCTCTCTCGGACTTCGCTGATCGCGTCGTGGTGATCTCGTTCATCGACCCAGTGTGCACCTCGGAATGTCCGATTGAGGCCCAGGAGATGCACCTTGCCGCCGAACAACTTGGATCGGATGCGAAGGTGTCCTTCGTGGCGATCAATGCCAATCCTCACTTCACCTCAGTGAGCGATCTCCAGGCTTTCAATGACGCTGAAGGGCTGACCCGCTGGACGAATTGGACGTATCTCACCGGATCGGTGGCTGACCTGCGCGACGTGTGGAATCGCTACGGGGTGTCGGTGTCGACGATCGGGGCAGGAGGGATGGAACTGCACTCAGAGTCAGTCTTCATCATCGATCGCGGCGGCCAGCTCCGGGCCACGTGGACACTCGCCTCGGGTGACGGCCCGAGCTCGGTGGAGGGTCAATCGACTACCTCACAGCTCGTTGATCAGATCCGACGGGCCTCGTGAGGGCGCCGGCGTGGTCGGTGGGTGTGGTGGTTGCTCTCTCGGCGGTGGCGGTCCCGGTGGTAGGGGGAGCAGCCACCTTGGCCGGCGGGTCCCGGCAGGGGGCCGTGAGCATGGCCGTCATCCCGACAGGTCACCTCGGTGATCCATCGAACCGGTTCTTCCAAACGTTCACCTCGACCGGCGGAGCATGGGCGCTGTCGACGCCTCGAGGAACGGCCACGAATGGCGGGATCATCATCGCAAGCCCTGAGGCCGGAGCGGTGAGTGTGCTGGCCTTCGAGGCGAGTCATGTCTCAGTGATCCAGGGGCTCATGGCTGGCCAGCCGAGTCGGGCTGGCAACGTGGTCTCGGCGATTCTGGCGCAACCCACTGCCTTGACGGTGAACCCGGTGAGCGGGCAGATGGCTGCGATCTCGGCCAGCGGTGGTGTTCTGATGGCGCGCCATCGCCTCAGCCGGATGAGACCGCTCCTCTCGGCCCGCCAACTCGCGGCAAGCCCAGCCGGTCGTCAATGTGGCTTCTCGGCAGCGACCTCGGCAGCGGTGATGACTGACGGCACGATGGTGGTTGGTGGTCGGTGCAGCCGCCCGGGGTATTCCGGGCTCCTCGAGCGGCATCCCGGAAGGGGATGGGTGGCCACTCGCATCGAAGGATCACGAGTGTGGCATGCAGTTCGGGTCGATCCCACAGTGTCAGGGTCGGTCGCGCTGGCGCAGTCTGGTGGATCACACCCGGTTCTGCGGATGGCCACCATTGGATCGAGGGGGATCACGTGGTCGGAGCCGGCTCGAGTTGGGGCTGATCTGCGCTCAACAGCGGTGACGTCACTGGCGGCTCAGGGCTCGAGCTATGTGGTGGCGGCTGTCACTGGGTACCGAGTGCAGGCGTGGCGGCTTGGCGCCAACGCTCCAGCTCGTCGGATTGGCCCTGCCCTTTCCTCCAAGGTCCAGGCAGTGGTCGATGGAGCCTCAGGCTCGGTGGATGCATTCGCTGTCGATGGCCGCAGGGTCGTGATTTCGAGCCTTCGTCGCGGCGAGCACCGATGGGTGGTCGAGACTCGTCGGGTGCTCCCGCTTCCCTATGGGACGTCGTCATGAGTGCGGCGCCTCACCGATGATCAACATGTCCCAGGCAATGCCGGTGTCGTGGGCTTGTAGCCCACTGTGGCTGGCAGCCATTGCGTTGGTGGCAATCGAAGAGATTGGCCTCGTCCGACTCCGAGCTCGGAGCCGACCGGCTCAGGCTGCTCGGTGGCGCCGGCGCGCCCTGGCCTATGAGGGGGGACTCGTGGTGATGTGCGTCATCGAGTCGAGTCCTCTGGCTGGGCTGTCGATGGAGCACCTGTCGATCCACATGGCGCTCCATGTCCTTGAGATGTTCTATCTCCCGGTGCTCCTCATCGTCGGGGCTCCATGGGTGCCAGCACTTTTCGTGCTGCCCGTCGGCCTCCGTCGTCGTGTGCTCGCCGGATGGCAGTTGGGCCGATCTCGCTGGTTGACTCGGCGCGTGAGCGGACTAGTGGTGACACCCCTGTTCGGGCTCGTCGTCTTCAATGGCACCATGGTGTTCTGGCATCTTCCGGTGATCATGAACTGGGCAGGTCGCACCGAGTGGGCCCATACCTGGCTCATGACGGTGAGCTTCGTCGGGTCGGGGTATCTGTTCTGGAGGATCATCCTGCCGAGCCATCCGAGCCCGCCACGAGGGAAGCTCGGGATGCAGGCCATAAGCGTCGTGGCGACGGCCTTCGCCATGCTCATCTTGGCCGTGGCGATGGCGGTGATGAGCAGAGGTGCATGGTACGAGATGAACATCGCCATGCTCGGTCCCGCCCCGGCGTTCCACGATCAGCAGGTGGCGGCGGGGATCTTGTGGATTTGTGGCGACTTCTGGTCGATTCCCGCTCTGATCCTGATCGTCCGAAGGTTCATGGTGAACGAGGGTGGGCTGAGCGCAGCCTTCGAACGTTCACTTGGTCGAGAGGTCTGATCCTCAGCGAGCCGGCGGGCCGTCAGTGTCGGACTCATGGCGATGGAGGTCGGCGAGGTATGCGTTCCACGCGGCAAGGTCGCTGTCATCGATCGCCTGGCGGGCGATGGCCTTGGCCGAGGTCGGAGGTTTGCGGACGGGGTCACCGTGGAGGAGCCGCCACCACATGAACGTTCCGAACCCGGCGAGCACGGGCCATTCGATCACATAGGCCCAACTCAGCAGATTCCCGCCCAAGGCCCTGGCGAGCTCGAACGAGCCGATGCCTAGGCAGATAATGAGGCAGAGCGCGAGGCCGATGTGAATTCGGAGCGCAGCAGCACCCTTCAATCGTTCCTGCGGATCGGCCATGCATAGACCGTATCGCTGACGTGCGGTCGAACATTCCTGCAGTAGTGGTCAACTTGCCGTAAGGTCGCTAGGAGCCTGAGCATCTTGGATGCGTCAGCAGAGGGGGGACGAGATGAAGAGAGCCATCGGCGCTCTGGTAACCGTGCTCATCGGTGCGGCCATCTTCGTGGCCATCGGCATTGGATTCCATGCGCAGAAGTACCAGTCAGTCGCACCGACCACCAAGGCCGTGGACACCGGGACCACCCAAATGGTCAACGGCAAGTCGCTCAAGGTCTACACGTTGAACCTCTACAGCTACCCCGATTCCACCGGCACCTTCGATGCCTCGACTGGCGCACCCGCTGGGACCAAGCCGGTACCGATTCACAAGAACGGCAATCCAGGATGGCCTGCCTATGGACCGTCGAATGACTTTCAGATCCCAGCTCATGCGCTGGTGAGGGTGCACTGGGAGCAGCGCGACTCGGGTGAGTCACTGAACAACCCGTGGTTTGCCAAGCCCACCGGGACGGTCGGACCGGTGACGCTCAATGGGAAGGAGGTCCCGGCGTCGGGTATCGATCCTTCCCAGGTCGGCCACACCTTCACGGTGCGAGCGGAGCCCGGCGTGGACCCCCACTTCTTCCTGAACGTGGCTGCTCCAGCGAACCCGGGCGACCCCACTGACACATCAACACCACAGGTGATGGAGTTCTCGTTCGTCTCAGGCAACAAGGGTCTCTACGCGTGGAACTGCGAGTTCCCGTGCGGGAACAGCATCGGAGGATTCGGAGCAGTGATGAGCGCATACGGATTCATGTCGGGGTACATCCATGTCGTCTGAGAACATCGAGATCGACGAGTTCCACGAAGGAAAGCGCGAGGAGATCGCCAAGCAGGTCGACCCCTTCTTCAAGGGCGGACCGATCTGGAAGCGACCATTCTTCGGGGTCTTCATCATCTGGTCCTTCATGACCCTGGTCGGCGTACTGATCGGCCTGTTCGTCCCGGTCCACGTCCTCAACGGCTCCTCCTCCTCTCAGCAGGATTCGGTCAAGCTGACCATCGTCGTCTTCACGGTGATCGCCGCGCCGGTATCGGCCGTGGTGTACGGCATCGCCGCCTACTCGCTGTTCAAGTGGAACAAGCGCGGCTCGGGCAAGAGCGACACTCCACCCGAGGACGGTCTCGCCCTCCGAGGTCACGGACCCGCCACCGTGATCTGGCTCAGCATCTCCGTGGTCCTCGTGGTCATCCTGCTCTTCTGGGGAATGATGGTGCTCTCCTCCGAACAGACACAACAGGGTGACGCCATCCGGCTGCAGGTGGTGGGCCAGCAGTGGGTGTGGACCTTCCAGTACGGCAGCACCAAGATCACCTCGACGCAACTCGTCCTGCCGGTGGACCGCCAAGTGGTGTTCGAGGTCTCGAGCAAGGACGTCACGCACGGCTTCTGGCCGGTGCAGCTCGGCGTCCAGGTCGATGCCAACCCTGGGTTCTCGACCACCATCGCGGCGAGCCCGAACAAGCTGGGCAAGTTCGATGTGCGTTGCAGCCAGCTCTGCGGCCTTGAGCACGCCTACATGCAGACCACCGGCAGGGTGGTCACGGAGAAGCAGTTCGAACATTGGCTCGCTCAGAAGGGTGCATCGCCCAAGACGATCAAGACCTTCACCACGGACGCGAAGTAGGGGGACGACGTGACATCAACTGAGGTGTACCTCGAGAACACGGTCCTCGGCCCGAAGGCTGGTGGGCTCTATCGCCACCAGAACTTCGGCACTGGCCTGATCTCCGGCATTGTGTTTGGGTTCATTGGCTGGCTGATCGGCCAAGAGCTCCTCCAGGGCTCAAATTGGGGCTCGGACATGACGGTCACTGTGACCTGCGTGGGATGGGTGATCGGCTTCCTGTTTGGCATGGGAGCATTCAATGCCGTCGGTCGGTGGATCTTGGGTAGGGACGAGGACCACGAGGACCAGCTCTACGGGGCCGGCGTAGGTCAAGGGTGGAAGCGCTACTTCAAGTTCTGCACTGACCACAAGGTTGTAGGAATCCAGTACCTCGTGCTGGTCATGACGCTCTTTGGCGCTGGTGGTGCCATGGCGATGATGATCCGCACCCAGCTGCTGAGCCCGCATATGAACTGGCTCTCGCCGCAGTCCTACAACGCGTTGGTCTCCATTCACGGCATGGTGATGATCATCGCCACGATCATCATGGTGTCGGGGCCATTCGCAAACTTCATCATGCCGATCATGATCGGTGCCAAGGACATGGCCTTCCCACGGCTGAACGCCTTGAGCTTCTGGGTAGTCGTGGCGGCAGTGCCGCCCATCCTCGGAAGTTTCTTCGTGGGTGGCGTCGACTCGGGCTGGACAACCTATGCCCCGCTTTCGGTGCAGTCCTTCCCCGGCCAGGACATGTTCGCGATCACCATCTGCACCTTCGTGGTGTCGGTCACGGTGGCAGGCATCAACACGCTCGTGACGGTGATCACCATGCGCGCCAAGGGCATGACCATGGGGCGACTGCCGATCTTCGTGTGGGGGTCGATCATCGCCGGTGGCCTGGGGCTCTACGCCATGCCGGCGTTCCTCATGGCTCAATCAGCGCTGATCACTGACCGAGTGGTGGGGACGTCGATGTATGCCCCGGCCCAGGGGGGCGCCGGCTGGCTCTATGAGAACTGCTTCTGGGTCATGGGGCATCCTGAGGTCTATGTCATCTTGCTGCCTGCAGCCGGGGCACTCGTAGAAATCGCCTCGACCTTCGCACGCAAGCCGGTCTTCAGTTACAAGGCGATGGTCGGCGCCATGATGGCCATTGCTGGCCTTGGAATCATGGTCTGGGCCCACCACATGTTCACCACGGGATGGGCACCGACCCTGGCCAACCCGTTCATGCTCACAACTGAGTTGATCTCGATTCCTACGGGGGTCCTGTTCCTCTGCATGGTGGGGACGATCTGGCGGGGCAACATCTGGGCACGACTCCCGATGTACTTCCTGTACCTGTTCCTCTGGAACTTCATCATCGGCGGCGTGACGGGCATCTACCTCTCCGACGTGCCGGCGGACCAGTACTTCCACGGCAACATGTTCGTGACGGCGCACTTCCACTTCACCTTGCTCGGCGGCGCCATGGTTGGCGCAGCGGGAGCTGTCTGCTACTGGTTCCCGAAGGTCTCGGGGCGCATGCTCAACGAGCGAGTTGGCAAGTGGGCGTTCTGGATCATCGCCATTGGCATCCAGGTCACCTATTACGGCCAATTCCTCGAAGGCTTCCAGGGCATGCCGCGACGGGTGGTCAACTACAACCCGCTGTTCCAGCCGGCCAACATCATGTCGTCGGTTGGGGCCTACACGCTGATGACTGGCTGGCTGATCTTGCTCTACGCCATCGTCCACTCGTGGAGAAATGGCGTCAAGGCCGGTCCGAACCCGTGGCACGCAAAGTCACTCGAGTGGCAGACCGAGACACCAGTTCCACTCGAGAACTTCCTCGTCGACCCGGTGGTCATCAGGGATCCCTATGGATACGGCGAAGAGGCAACAGATACCTCGCAGCTCACGCCTGAGCCGGTCGGTGCCGGCTCGGTCAGTCTCGGAAACGAAGAGGGGGTCCTCTGATGTCGACCACGGAGATCAGCGAGGCTGGTCAGCACGAGGGCGGCGGCCACCACGAGTCGCCACGGGAGCGGCACAAGAAAGAGCACATGGCGCTCTGGCTGTTCATCGGCGGCGATGCGGTGTTCTTCGCGCTCGAGATCTTCTTCTGGTTCTACCTGCGCACGCTCAATGTCAACGGGATGTGGCTTGGGAACGCCTGCTCGAAGTTGAACCCCTGCACCGATGGCCTCGGAAACCCCATCACCGCTCCCATCTCGGAGGCCAACGGCCTGTACACGATGGGTGTGGCGGCATTGATCATCGTGTCGGCAATCTTCATCTGGCAGGCCGAGATCCAGGCTCGATCGGGTGCTCACCGCAAGGCCACGACGCCCCTCCTCGGTCTGGCCTTGGTGTTCTGTTTGGTGGCGATTGGTCTGCAGATCTATCAGTTCCAGGTGCTTCCCTTCACGACCATCGATGGGGCCTACGCGTCGCTCTTCGAGTTCTTCATGGGATCAAACCTGGCGCACTTCCTGCTGGTGTTGGTGATCGCTGTGGGACTGTTCAACCGGTCTCGGATTGGCAAGCTTGAGCACTCGAATTGGTACCAGGCCCACCTCGGCCGACTCTGGTCGGTCTGGGTGGCGGCAAGCGCCACGGTGCTGGCACTCATCGCCACGTTCCTCGCCTAGTCGGCGAAGGCACTGGCCTTAGGGCTCAGCCGGAGGCGCATCACCTCTGCTACTGTCACACTCGTCGTCGTGAAGCGGGTCCTGTGAGGCTCGCACGGCCGGAGGTGTGCAGTGGGAGATCGAGAGCGTAGACACACACGCCCACTCGGTGCTGTGTTCGTCCCGCATGCAGAGGTCCTCAGCGAAGATGACCTCGGCCGAGCGCTGACGCGCATGGCACACGAGATCGTCGAGCGGAACCACGGCATTGACGACGTCGTTCTGATCGGATTGCAGACCGGGGGAGCACCGATCGCCGAGGCGCTCTGCGACCGATTGACCGAGATCGAGGGTCACGCTCCACCGTTCGGGCTTCTCGACGTGGCCTTCTACCGCGACGATATTGGCCTGCGACCGGTCCTTCCCGAGGCGGCCACCAATATCCCCGGAGACCTGACAGGCAAGATCGTGGTGATCGTCGATGACGTTCTGTTCACCGGGCGGACGGTCCGTGCTGCGCTGAACGCCCTTGGCGACTTCGGGAGGGCCCGTTCCGTCCAACTCGCGGTGGTGGTCGATCGTGGTCATCGTGAACTTCCGGTGCGCCCCGACTTCGTCGGCAAGAACCTGCCCACTGCTCGCGAGGAGGCGGTTGACGTCTCGCTCGATGGCGTGCGGCTCGGGCGGCTGGTGGGACGATGAGTGATCTCCCGGTGAAGTCCGAGGTTGTCGGTCAGCATCTGCTGTCGATCAGCGACCTGACGATCGATGCCCTGATCGAGCATCTCGAGGTGGCGGAAGCCTTCTGCGAGGTGGAGCGGCGGAGTGTTCGCAAGGTCCCAACACTCAAGGGAAAGGTCGTCGCCTCGCTGTTCTTCGAGGAGTCGACGAGGACGCGCCTGAGCTTTGAGACGGCTGCCAAGCGTCTGTCGGCTGACGTCTTGTCATTGGCCGTGGCTTCGAGCTCGGTCAAGAAGGGCGAGTCGCTCCGAGACACCGTCGAGACGATCGAGGCCATGGGCATCGACGCAGTGGTGATCCGGCACAGCTCGGCGGGAGCTCCTCACCAGGTGGCCCGATGGATGGACCGAGCCCGGGTCTTGAACGCCGGCGATGGCTGGCACGCCCATCCGACCCAGGCGCTGATTGATCTGTTCACCGTCCGCCAGGCGATCGCCGCCCAGGAGGGTCGAACCAGCGAGGGGACCGGGGTGTCCCTGCTTGAGGGCCGCCGAGTGCTGATCATCGGAGACATCCGGCACTCCCGCGTGGCTCGCAGCCAAATTGACGCCTATGTGCTTGCTGGCGCCGACGTGTCCATCTGCGCCCCGGGGACCTTGCTCCCGACGGGACCTGCCGATTGGCCGGTCACGGTCGTCGAGGATCTCGATGCGGCCCTTGCTGAGGCAGACATCGTGTCGGTGCTCCGGATGCAAGAGGAGCGCGGAAGCGGATCGTTCGTCCCGTCATTGGCCGAGTTCACGGCAACCTATGGAATGACTGACCGCCGCGCAGCACTGCTCCGCGGTGACGCGTTGATCACGCACCCGGGCCCGATGGTCCGCGGCGTCGAGATCTCCTCGATGGTCGCAGACGATGATCGCTGCTTGGTCCGCCGGCAGGTGTCCAATGGGGTCCCGGTCCGCATGGCGGCGCTGTTCTTGGCGCTCTCGACCCCCGAGGAGGGAATCCGTGGTTGAAAACCTCATCGTCCGGGGAGGAACCGTGGTTCGGTCGAGCGAGGTCGTGTCCGCCGACGTGGCCATCGTCGACGGACGCATCCTTGAGGTGGGCCGTCATCTTGCCGCACCGGCGCGAGCCATCGAGCTCGACGCTGCGGGATGCTTGGTGGGCCCAGGGCTCGTCGACCTTCACACCCACCTTCGTGAGCCTGGTGGCGAGGAGGCGGAAACGGTCGAGACTGGTTGTCGAGCGGGTGCCCTCGGTGGCTACAGCGCGGTGGTGGCCATGCCCAATACCATCCCAGCGATCGACTCGGCAGCCGTCGTGGCGCAGGTGATCGCTCTCGGTGAGGCCGCCGCTATCGATGTCGCTGTCGCCGGGGCTATCACGGTGGGTCGAGCCGGTCAGATCCTGTCACCGATGGCAGAGATGGCTTCGCTCGGCGTCACGATCTTCACCGACGACGGCAACGGCGTCCAAGATGCCGGATTGATGTTGCGGGCGATGCAGTACGCCCGAGGACTCGGGGTGACGCTGGCTGAGCACTGCGAGGACGAGTCACTCGCTGGGTCGGGTTGCATGAACGCCGGATCGCTGGCGAGCCGCCTCGGGCTCCCAGGTCGATCGGGGCTTTCCGAGGAGATCATGGTCGCCCGTGATCTGGCGCTGGCTGAGGCAACGGGCTGCTCGCTCCATCTGCTGCACCTCTCGACGGCACGTTCGCTCGCGCTGTGCCTGGCGGCCAAGGCCAAGGGCATCGACGTCACCTTCGAGGTGACGCCCCATCATCTTCACCTGCCTGAGGAACTCTGCGCCTCGTACGACCCGGTGTTCAAGGTGCACCCACCGCTGCGAACCAAGGCAGACATCGATGCCCTCGTCGCCGCACTCGTCGCAGGGCAGATCGACGCTGTAGCCACCGATCACGCACCGCATCCTGCGCAGGCCAAGGATCGCCCATTCGACCAGGCGGCTCCCGGGATGCTGGGTCTCGAGCATGCAGCGGCTCTCACCTGGGAGGCATTGGGTGCCGAGGGAGATGGACGGATGTTGTTCGAGGTGCTGAGCCGCCGACCGGCTCGGATCGCCCGGCTGACGGAGGCGTCGGAGCGACGCGGCGGCCAGAGCGCTCATGGCGGAGAACTCATGGTTGGCGACGATGCCAACCTGTGTATCTTCGATCCGTCGCGGCGGCCCATCGTGGACCCGGCTGCCTTGGCGAGCCGTTCCCGCAACACTCCCTATGCCGGACGTACCCTCACGGGTGCCATCCGCCACACGATCGTGCGAGGAGAACTCATCGTGAGAGAGTCCGAGGCCCAGCGATGACCCGGCGACCTGAGGCCCACCTGGTCCTGAGTGATGGCACGAGTTTCGAGGGGGAGGCCGCCGGCAGCCTGCTCGATGGTGGCATCGTCACCGGCGAGGCCGTGTTCAACACCGCCCTCAGTGGCTATCAAGAGGTCATCACCGACCCGAGCTATGCCGGGCAAGTGGTGGCGTTCACCTACCCGCACATCGGCAACTACGGGGTGACCTCACTGGACGCAGAGTCCGCCGCGACGCACCTCGACGGAATCATCGTGCGGGACCTTCCGCCGCTGCACTCGAACTGGAGAGCCGAAGGGTCACTGGAGGACTTCCTGATCGATCGAGGGGTCGGAGCCATCACCGGCATTGACACTCGCCGGCTGACTCGACATCTACGCGATGCCGGTGCGATGCCCTGCGCCTTCGGCACTGGTGGTCTCGACGCGGTGTCGGCTGCGGCGGCCACGGCCGAGGGGACTGACGGCAAGGATCTCGCCAGCACGGTGTCGACCGCAGCGGCCTACACGGTGGGAAGCGGTTCGCTGCGCGTGGTGGCGCTCGATCTCGGCATCAAGACCACCATCGTGCGTCACCTCTCGAGCTTCGCCACGGTCACGGTGGTCCCGTCGGCGACAACGGCTGACGAGATCCTCGCGCTCGATCCCGATGGGATCTTCTTGTCCAATGGGCCCGGCGATCCTGGGGCCCTCGGCCCCGTCGTGTCGACGGTGGCCGACCTGGTGGGAACCCGTCCGCTGTTAGGGATCTGCCTCGGCCACCAGGTGCTCGCCGAAGCGCTCGGTGGCCGGACCTACAAGCTGCCCTTCGGTCACCATGGGTCCAACCACCCCGTGATGAACCTGGCCACCGGCCACGTCGAGATCACCGCTCAGAACCACAACTACGCCGTCGAGGCGGGAACGATCCCAGGAGCCCAGGTGACCCACATCAACCTCAACGACGAGGTGATCGAGGGGATCAGTGTCCCCTCCGCCCGGGCGGTCAGCGTCCAGCACCATCCCGAAGCGGGCCCTGGGCCGCACGACGCGGTGTACCTCTTTGACGAGTTCGCTCGTGCCATGGCAGAGAAGGGGGAGCGCTGATGCCCCGCCGCGACGATCTCGAGTCCATCCTGGTCATCGGTTCTGGACCGATCATCATCGGGCAGGCCTGCGAATTCGACTACTCCGGAACTCAGGCCTGCCGAGTCCTGAAGGAGGAGGGCTATCGGGTCATCCTTGCCAACTCGAACCCGGCCACGATCATGACCGACCCTGCCACCGCCGACGCCACCTATGTCGAGCCTCTCGACGTCGATGTGCTGATCGCCATCTTGGAGCGTGAGCGCCCTGATGCCATCCTGCCCACACTCGGTGGCCAGACCGCGCTCAACCTGACGATGGAACTCGTGCGTCGAGGTGTCCCCGAGGCGATGGGCATCGAGATCATCGGCGCACGTCCAGAGGCCATCGAGACGGCCGAGGATCGTGACAAGTTCAAGCAGGCAATGACCGAGATCGGCCTCCGGGTCCCAGAGTCTGGCTTTGCCCACTCCCTCGAGGAAGCCATCGTGATCGCTGAGGAGATCGGGTACCCGATCATGGTGCGACCGTCCTACATCCTCGGTGGCCAGGGCACTGGCATCGCTCCGAATCGGCTCTCCTTCGAGCGGCTGGCGGCCGAAGGTCTCGTGGCTAGCCCTGTGAGCGAGATCCTGGTTGAGCGTTCCATTGCCGGATGGAAAGAGTACGAGCTCGAGGTCATGCGCGACGTGGCCGACAACTGCGTAGTGATCTGCTCGATCGAGAACTTTGACCCCATGGGCGTTCACACCGGTGACTCGATCACGGTGGCACCCGCACAGACGCTGTCCGACGTCGAGTACCAAGCCATGCGCGATGAGGCCTTCGCCTGCCTGCGGCGAGTCGGCGTGGAGACCGGAGGATCGAACGTGCAGTTCGCCGTCGATCCAGCCACGGGTGAGCGGATCGTGATCGAGATGAACCCACGAGTGTCACGTTCGAGCGCACTCGCCTCGAAGGCCACGGGGTTCCCGATCGCCAAGATCGCTGCTCGTCTCGCCGTCGGGTACCGACTCGACGAGATCATCAATGACATCACCAAGGCCACCCCAGCGAGCTTCGAGCCCTCGATTGACTACGTCGTCACCAAGATCCCGCGCTGGGCGTTCGAGAAGCTGCCCGGAGCGGAGCCGACTCTTGGGACCCGCATGCAGTCGGTGGGTGAGGTCATGGCGATCGGGCGTACCTTCCCTGAGTCGCTCCAGAAGGCCATCCGCTCGCTTGAGCAGGGCCGAGATGGCCTCGTGGCTTCGGAGGACGAAGGAGCGAGACTGAGCGATGACGAGTTGCTCGTGGCAGCAGACCACCCGACCCCTGACCGCATCTTCATGGTGGCGGCAGCACTGCGGCGTGGTCTCGGTGTGGCGGCAGTCCATGCCGCCACGCTGATTGATCCTTGGTTCCTTTCCCAGATCGAGCTGATCACTGAGGCGGCCGAGGAGATCAGGGGTGCCTCACTCGACGGGCTCTCCCGCTCCGATCTGCGACGGCTCAAGCGCCTCGGGTTCTCCGACCCACAGCTGGCCGACCTGCTCAGCTGCACTGAGGTTGAGGTCTTCGACCGTCGGGTCGCGGAGGGAATCGTGACCACGTTCAAGACGGTGGACACCTGCGCCGCTGAGTTCGAGGCCTTCACGCCCTACCACTTCGGTACCTATGAGGAGGAGGACGAGGTCGTCACCTCCGACAAGAAGCGAATCATCATCTTGGGTTCGGGCCCCAATCGGATCGGCCAGGGAATCGAGTTCGACTACTGCTGCGTGCATGCCTCGATGGCCCTTCGGGCGGCGGGATTCGAGACCATCATGGTGAACTGCAACCCTGAGACCGTCAGTACGGACTACGACACCTCGAACCGTCTCTACTTCGAGCCGCTGACCCGCGAGGACGTCCTCGCCATCATCGAGGTCGAGCAACGCCAGAGCATTGACGGCGGCGAACTGGTCGGAGTGATCGTCTCGCTTGGTGGGCAGACGCCACTCAAGCTCTCGCACGACATCCCCGCCCACTTGGTGCTGGGGACATCGCCATCGTCGATCGACCTCGCTGAGGACCGCAAGCGCTTCAATGACCTGCTCGAGCATCACGGGATGGCTCAGCCCCCAGGCGGAACCGCTACGACGCTCGAAGGAGCCCGGGCCGTGGCGGCGAAGGTTGGCTATCCGGCGCTGGTGCGTCCGAGCTATGTCCTTGGTGGCCGAGCAATGGAGATCGTCTATGACGATGCTGGCCTCAGCCGAGCTATGGACACCCTGCTTGGGGTGAATGGGGCCGATGGTGCACTGGCTCGCGAAGGTGGAGTCTCAGAGGAGCGCCCCATTCTCATCGATCGCTTCCTTGAAGAAGCCATCGAGGTCGATGTTGACACGCTTCGAGACGCCACGGGAGCCTCACTTGTCGGCGGTGTGATGGAGCATGTCGAGGAGGCGGGCGTCCACTCGGGTGACTCGGCCTGCGCTCTTCCTCCCCAGACGCTGAGCGATGAGGTGGTAGCCACGCTTGAGCAGTGGTCGATCGAATTGGCAGACGCCCTTGAGGTGGTGGGTCTGCTGAACGTGCAGTTCGCCGTCAAGGACGGTGAGGTCTATGTGATCGAGGCCAATCCTCGTGCGAGCCGGACGGTCCCCTTTGTGGCCAAGGCCACTGGTGTGCCCCTAGCTGCCGCTGCAGCTCGGATCATGGCGGGAGCGACGCTGGCCGAACTGCAGGCGGAGGGCATGGTGCCGTCTCATCGCATCGTGCCCGACCACGTCAGCGTCAAGGAGGCGGTGCTGCCCTTCGGCCGATTCCCCGGAGTCGACACGTTGCTCGGCCCCGAGATGCGATCGACTGGCGAGGTGATGGGCGTGGATCGGACCTTCGGCCTGGCCTTTGCCAAGAGCCAGATGGCCGCCGGCTCACCCCTGCCGGCGAGTGGGACGATCTTCCTGTCACTCGCCGACCGGGACAAGGCCTTAGGAGCCGAGGTGGCCGCATCCTTCCAAGCCCTTGGGTTCACCATCGCCGCCACCGTCGGGACTGCGGGGTACCTGCGTGACCACGGGATCGAGGTCGCCCAGCTCGTGGCCAAGGTGGGGGAGGATGGCCCGGCAGCCGATGCCGTCGAGCTCATCGCCACCGGGATGGTGCAGCTGGTGATCAACACGCCGCGTGGACGAGGACCCCGGGCCGACGGCGCCCACATCCGTGCCGCGTGCATTGAGCACCTCGTGCCGTGCCTCACCACGTTGTCAGCGGCTCGAGCGGCAGCGCAGGGGATCGGCGACTGGGCAAGTCATCCGCTCGAGGTGATCACACTCCAAGAGCTCCATCGAGGCAGCTTTACGCCATGAGCCGTCGTCTGCCGTCCACGGCCGTGCGGGTCGGAGGCGTCGAGATGAGCGGCTGCGTGATGACTGCGGCGGGGACCGCTGGCCACGCCGATGAGCTGCGGGCCTATGGCGATCTGTCGGTGCTCGGTGCCGTGGTGGTCAAGTCGCTCAGCCCTGATCCATGGCCTGGAAACCCACCGCCGCGCCTGCGTCCGCTGGCCGTCGGCATGATCAACTCGGTGGGACTGCAGGGCCCCGGGTTGGCTGCTTGGATCGCCGACGATCTCCCTCCACTGGCCTCGTCGGGCGCTCGGGTGGTGGCGAGCGTGTGGGGCCGCAGCATCGAGGACTACGCCCGAGCCGGAGCACTCCTTGCGGATGTGGCGGTCGATGCCATCGAGGTGAACGTGAGCTGTCCGAACCTCGAGGATCGCTCACGGATGTTCGCCCACTCGGCGCAGTCCACGGCCGCTGCCGTAGCGGCCGTTGGTGGGGTGCATCCACGTTGGGTGAAGCTGAGCCCGAACACGTCGGAGCTCACCGAGATCGCGGAAGCGGCCATGACTGCAGGTGCTGATGCGTTGGTGCTCACCAACACCGTCCTCGGCATGGTGATCGACACCGAGGCTCGCCGGCCAGCACTTGGCAATGGCGGTGGCGGGCTCTCCGGGCCAGCGATCCATGCGGTGAGCGTGCGAGCGGTCTTTGAGTGTGCCAGAGCTCTGCCGGAGGCCCCGATCATCGGCGTAGGAGGGATCTCGACGGGCGTTGATGCCATCGAGATGATCATGGCCGGTGCGACAGCGGTGCAGGTGGGGACGGCATCGCTGGCCGAGCCCCGAGCTCCCTGGCGGATTCAGCGTGAGGTCGCAAAGTGGATGGCCGACCACGATGTGGTGGACCTTTCTGAGGTGAGAGGAGTGGCCCATGGATGAGCGACGGGGGTTCGGTGATCGGCTTCAGGCCGCAGTGGCAGCTACTTCTCCGCTATGCGTCGGTATTGATCCGTCTGCCGTCCTGCTTGAGCGATGGGGCCTTGAGGACAGCGCCTCCGGAGTCGAGGCGATGGGGAGGATGGTCGTCGATTCGGTGGCCGGCATCGCCGCGGCAATCAAGCCCCAGGTGGCGTATTTCGAGCGACATGGGAGCAAGGGCTACGTTGCGCTTGAAGCGGTGTTGGCGAGCGCCCGAGAGGCGGGACTCCTCGTGGTTGCCGACGCCAAGCGTGGCGATATCGATGCCACGATGTCGGCCTATGGCGAGGCATGGCTCTCAGACGGATCGCCGCTGTCGGTCGATGCCCTGACGGTCAGTGCATATCTGGGCCTTGGAGCAATGGATGAGGTGATCGACCGAGCTGCACGCTCGGGACGAGGGTTGTTCGCAGTCGTTGCGAGCTCGAACCCGGAGGGACGAAGCCTCCAAGAGGCGGTCACGGCCTCAGGGCGCCGAGTCGAGGAGGACCTCCTCGAGGAGATGGCGAGCCGCAATGCTGCGGAAACTGCCTCGACGGGACGGTCCCTTGGTTCGCTCGGTGCCGTGGTCGGCGCTACCCGCACCGCCGGAAGCCTTCCACTTTCCTCGTTCGCCGGTCCATTCTTGGTACCTGGCGTCGGAGCGCAGGGGGCGACCCCAGCGGACGTCGGTGCCTTGTTCGCCGAGTGTCCGAACGGGTCGGTGGTGGTGAACGCTTCACGCTCGATCTTGGCTGCTGGGCCGACCTTGTCGGCCGTGGCTGCTGCGGCGACAGCGTTGGCGGCTGAGCTGCGAGCAGAACTGGGCTGAGAGCGGACTCGGTCACCTCGGGCCTCCGCTGGTAACCTTGAGCTATGCCAACGCCACCAGCGCTGACGCCCGAGCAGAGGGCCGCTGCCCTCGCCAAGGCTGCGACGGTCCGCAAAGAGCGCGCTCAGGTCAAGAAGGACCTCAAGGATGGTTCCTTGAGCCTCGTCGAAGCTCTCGATCGAGCGGCCACCGATGAGATCATCGGCAAGATGCGTGTTCTGGTGTTGCTCGAGTCGCTTCCGGCTGTCGGGAAGGTCAAGGCTGAGCGGCTGCTCGGGCAGATCGGGATCGCCGAATCACGGCGGGTCCAAGGACTTGGGATCCATCAGCGTGCCGAGCTCCTCCGCCTCACCGTTCGCTGAGCCGGGCATCTTGGTCCTGATCGGCCCAGGGGGGACCGGGAAGGGGACGGTTGCCGGACGCCTGCTCGACGATGATGGCAATCTCTGGCTGAGTCGGAGCTGGACCACTCGGGAGCGTCGAGATGGCGAGGACGAGGATGCGTATGTCTTCGTGGATCGCCCCTCGTTCGAGGCACATGCCGAGCGCGACGGCTTCATCGAGTGGGCAGAATTCCTGGGGAACCTCTATGGAACCCCAATCCCGGTCCCGCCGCCCGGCCGTGATGTCCTGCTTGAGATCGAGGTCGAAGGAGCTCGACAGATCCTGGCCCGACGTCCCGACGCCCGGGTCGTGCTCCTCCTTCCCCCTTCCGAGGAGGTCCAGGAGGAGCGACTTCGACGCCGAGGCGACCCTGAGCACCACGTGCAGCGTCGGCTCGAAGAGGGTCGTGTCGAAGTGGCCCAGGGGAGGCAGATTGCCCACCATGAGGTGGTCAATGATGACCTCGAACAAGCCGTGTCCGATATCCTCGGTATAGTGGAGGCTCTTCGGCGGGGTCGCTCCGCCGAGACCACCTGATCCGAGGAGATCCCCCAATGGCCACCAAGCGCATGACCCTCATGGACCCACCCGTCGAGGAGTTGCTCGACAAGGTCGACTCGAAGTTCACGCTGGTGACACTCGGAGCCAAGCGGGCCCGCGAGATCAACTCCTACTACCAAGGTCTCGGCGATGTCCTCGGTCGCGTCGTGCCGCCGCAGGTCACGTCGGTCTCTGGCAAGCCCCTGTCGATCGCTTTCGAGGAGGTGGCCCAGTCCAAGGTCACCTACCACCGTCCTGACGCTGAAGAGCTCGCCGCCGAGGAAGCAGCAATGGCCGATGCTGACTCCATCGGCTTCTTGGGAGACCCCTTGTCCTTCATTGCAGCCGGAGAGGTCATCGAGACCTTGACGGAGGGCGTCGAGGAGCCCGGCGACGCCAGCTGAGCTCCGGCTCGGCTCACGGGACACCATGGCGACCGCTGACGGACGCCCCTTCGTCGTTCTCGGCGTGTCGGGCGGCATCGCCGCCTACAAGGCGGTCGAGTTGTGTCGCCTCCTTGTTGACGCGGGGTGCCATGTGGCACCGGTCTTGACCGAGCACGCCACGAGATTCGTCGGCGCTCTGACCTTTAGTGCCTTGGCCTCTGAGCCGGCACAGACCGAGCTCTACGGTGCCGACTCGGTGATCCCACATACGAGGCTGGGTCAATCTGCTGATTTGGTGATCATCGCCCCAGCGACCGCCCACCTGCTCGCTCGCTATGCCGCTGGCTTCGCTGACGATTTGCTCACGGCCACGCTGCTCGCCACTCGCGCCCCGGTACTCGTGGCCCCAGCGATGCACACCGAGATGTGGGAGCAGCCCAGCGTGGTTGACAATCTCTCACTGCTTCGGCGTCGGGGGGTGGAAGTCGTGGAACCGGAGGTCGGACGTCTGGCCGGAGGTGACGAGGGTGCCGGGAGACTCGCTGATCCGGCGACGATCGCCGAGGCGGCGCTCGCCATCCTCGACCGCCACCAGACGACCGACCTTGAGGGTCGGACCGTGGTGATTAGCGCAGGAGGGACGCGTGAGCCCATCGACCCTGTGCGGTTCTTGACCAATCGTTCGTCTGGCAAGCAAGGCCACGCGCTGGCCTTGGCAGCCGCCGAGCGAGGAGCGACGGTCGTGTTGGTCACCTCCTCGAGCCTCCCGGTCCCCCCTGGGGTGAGGGCGGTGCGTGTGGAGACGGCGGCGCAGATGCACGAGGCGATGCTGCCGGAGGCCGAGCGGGCCGATGCGGTCATCATGGCTGCCGCAGTGGCGGACTTCCGTCCGGCTAGCCCTGCAGCCACCAAGGTCAAGCGCGAGCTTGGGACCCCACAGATCGTCTTGGAGCCCACCGCGGACATCCTCGGCGACCTCGTCGCCCGCCGGAAGGCTGGCCAGGTGATCGTGGGCTTCGCCGCTGAGACTGACCAGGTGCTCGAGCACGCTGCGGCGAAGCTCGCCCGCAAGGGATGTGACCTGCTCGTGGTCAATGACGTGAGCGCTCCTTCGGTTGGCTTCGACCACGACACCAATGCCGTGCATATCCTTGCGGCGGACGGCTCGAGTCACGCCGTGGCGCTTTCGTCGAAACGAGCGGTGGCGGACAGGATCTTGGATAGGGTGAACGATCACCTGAATCACTCAGAAGAGAAGGACAACAGATGAGCATTCGGAGCACGTTCACCTCGGAGTCAGTGACTGAAGGTCACCCTGACAAGATGGCCGACCAGGTGTCCGACGCCGTACTCGACGCCATGCTCGAGCAGGACCCGGAGAGCCGGGTTGCCTGTGAGACATTGCTGACCACCGGGATGGTGCTTGTTGCCGGCGAGATCACCACCAAGGCCTCGGTGGACGTGCCGACGCTGGTGCGTGACACGGTGAACGAGATCGGCTACGACGATGATTCCAAGGGATTCAACGGCAGCACCTGCGCCGTCTTGGTGACGCTCGACCGTCAGAGCCCCGACATCGCTCAGGGTGTCGACAAGGCTCTCGAGCTGCGCGAGGGGTCCGGCGGTGAAGATGTGCTCAATGGCCAGGGTGCCGGCGACCAAGGGATGATGTTCGGGTTCGCCTGCGATGAGACCCCCGACCTGATGCCCCTGCCGATTTGGCTGAGCCACCGGCTCGCGGAGCGGTTGACTCAGGTTCGGCGCAACGGACAGCTGGGCTACCTCCGCCCCGACGGCAAGACTCAGGTGAGCGTGGTCTACGAGGACGGCAAGCCTGTGGCGATTGACACGGTGCTCATCTCGACCCAGCATGCCCCCGGCGTCGACCTCGAGGGGACGCTGCGCAACGATCTGGTCGATCAGGTCATCACCCCGCTGCTGCCCAGCGACCTCGATACCAGTAAGGTCCGCTTCCTCACCAACCCGACCGGGATCTTCGAGCTCGGGGGCCCGCACGCCGACACTGGCCTCACCGGGCGCAAGATCATCGTCGACACCTATGGCGGCATGGCTCGCCACGGTGGTGGTGCCTTCTCGGGCAAGGACCCCTCCAAGGTGGATCGCTCCGCGGCCTATGCCGCCCGCTGGGTGGCGAAGAACGTGGTCGCCTCGGGTGCGGCGTCGCGCTGTGAGGTGCAGGTGGCCTACGCCATCGGCGTGGCTCGTCCTGTCTCGCTGCTCGTGGAGACCTTTGGAACTGCCAAGGCTGATCCGCAGGCCATCGCTGCCGCCGTCAACGACATCTTCGACCTCCGACCGGCAGCCATCAGCCGTGACCTCGACCTTCGTCGGCCGATCTACAAGAAGACTGCCGCCTACGGACACTTCGGACGCCAGGAGCCAGAGTTCCTTTGGGAGCAGACCCCGAAGGTCGATGACCTGCGCCGGGCGCTCAGCCTGTGAGCTGACGTGAGCGACGACGATCAGCGCATCGTCTCGGTCATCACAGAGGTGGGGGCACTTGGTCGTCCCCTTGACTACGCAGTGCCCGACGCATTCAGGGGTCCACTCGAACCGGGAAGCCGCGTCCGCATCCCGCTCCACGGCCGATCGGTTGAAGGGTGGGTGGTCGGCCCGGGAACGGGTGAGGCCGCACCGTCGACGCTGCGCATGGTGTCGAAGTCGATGGGATTCGGGCCCCCGGCCGACGTGGTTGCCCTTTGTCACTGGGCAGCCTGGCGATGGGCCGGCACTGATGCCCGATTCCTCTCGTCAGCCTCGCCGGGCATGAATGTGACCGCTCTTCCGCGCTGCGGCAGCATCACGCCGATCCCGGTGCCCGACAGTGTCCTTGGGCTCCTCGGCTCGACCTTGGCGATGACGCCTCATCCCGTTGTCGAGCGGGTCGGACCGGTAACCGATCCATTGGACCTCGTTCTCGGATTCATCGCGGGCGCTCGAGCGGCCCACGAGGGGTCGGTCGTGATCTTGGTCCCCGGGCTGGGCTACGCCGGTCGTCTGACCCGACGTCTCGCGCAGCGGGGCGTTGCGGCAGTGGCCCTTGCCGATGCATGGGATGCCGCCCGAGCCGGATGGCCCGTCGTGGTGGGGACCCGAACCGCTGCCTTGGCACCGGTGCCCGATCTGGCTGGGATGCTCGTGCTCGATGCTGAGGATGATCGCTTCCGCTCAGAGTCGGCTCCCACCTGGTCGGCGATTGACCTCGCGATCGAGCGATGCGGGCGATCTGGGCGGCCGGTAGCGATGGTCACGGGCTGCCCGACCGCGTCGCTGGCAGTTCTCGATGATCAGCGGTTCGTGGATCGGTCACTCGAGCAAGATGGCTGGCCAAGGGTGATCATCGCTGACCGCACCAACGCTGACCCCCGGACAGGCTGGTTCTCAGAGGAGCTGGCGCGACTCGGCGCAGCAGCTCTCGAGGAGCAGGTCGATGGCGTGGCCGTCGCATGCATCCTCAATCGGACTGGCCGGGCGAAGCTCCTGGCCTGTCGTCGGTGTAGCGAGCTTGCCCGATGTGGCGCGTGCTCGGCGGCCGTGGCCCTCGGCGATGAGGAGCTGGTGTGCCCGCGCTGTGCGGTCACTCAGCCCATCATCTGCAGTGGATGCGGTGCAACGGCCATGAAGCGGTTGCGCCCCGGGACCGCTCAGCTCGCCGAGGAGCTCGCAGGCCTCCTCGGAGTGCCGACGGCGGAGGTAACCGCCACGACAACCCCTGCTGCAATCGGGGGCGCAAGGGCGGTGGTGGGGACTGAGGCGATCCTTCATCGGATCCGACGGGCGCGCCTTGTGGCGTTCCTCGACCTCGATAGCCAACTGTTGTCCGCCCGACCAGGTGCGGAGCTTTCAACGCTGGCGTTGATTGGTCGGGCAGGCCGCCTCACAAGGGGCAGGGGAGATGACGATTCCGGCACCGTGGTGCTCCAGACCCGCCTGGTCGACCACCCTGTGGTGACGGCGGCGGTGCAGGGGGACCCATCGTCGGTGGTGGCCGCCGATCTGGACCTCCGCCGAGCACTGGGCCTTCCTCCCGCGCGCTCGGCTGCGGTGCTCAAGGGTCCGGGCGCCGCAGCGCTCAGCGCGGCAGCGATGGAACTCGGCATCGAGCAACGACCGCTTGGTGGCGGTCGGATCGCACTCCTGGCGGATACGGCGACACTCCTGGCCGATGCGCTGCATGCGGCAGGTCGGCCGAAGGATCGGGTCATCGTGGCGGTCGACGCAGAGATCGCCTGATTGCTCGGACCGGTACAATGGGGGAGTGAGCCCGCATCGGATCCGCACCTACGGCGACCCCGCCCTCAAGAGCGCAACCGAGCGCATTACCGACATCGACAGTCGGGTGGTGGCACTCTCGGACCGGATGCTCGAGGTCATGTACGCCGCACCGGGCGCAGGGCTTGCGGCCAATCAGATCGGGGTCCAGCGGAGCATCTTCGTCTACGACATCGGCGAGGGCCCCATGACGGTGATCAACCCGGAGATCGTGGAGTCCGACGGTGAGTTTGTCTACGAGGAGGGCTGCCTCTCGGTCCCAGGGCTCTCCTGGGAGATCCTCCGGCCTGATCGGGTCCACCTCGTTGGTGTCGACCTTGACGGCAACGACATCTCCCTCGAGGTCGATGGCTTCGAGGGCCGGGTATTCCAGCATGAGCTCGATCACCTCAACGGCATCCTTCTGGTCGAGCGCCTTGATGAGGAGCAGCGTCGCAAGGCCAAGCGGGCACTGCGATCGCTCCACCTTGACACCACGGGTCAGCGAGAAGCCGGGGATCTCGGTCTCTTCCGTCGACCCTGATCGCTGCATCACCCATGGCTCGCCTCGTCTTTCTTGGAACGCCAGAGATCGCTGTCCCGGCACTCGAGGCACTGGTGTCCGCTGGCCACGACGTCGTGCTCGTCGTCAGCCGGCCCGATGCCCGTCGTGGCCGAGGTAGGGCTCTGACGCCGAGCCCCGTGAAAGCCGCGGCGACGGAGTTGGGGATCGAGGTGACCGAGGACCTTGAACGGGTGTCGGGTTCAGGGGCCGAGCTCGGTGTGGTTGTCGCCTATGGACGGCTGATTCCGACCCCACTGCTCGAGCAGGTTCCGATGGTCAACATTCACTTCTCGCTCCTCCCGCGCTGGCGAGGAGCCGCTCCACTTGAGCGTGCCATCCTTGCCGGAGACGAGGTCACGGGGGTCTGCTTGATGGCGGTGGCACCGGAGCTCGACACTGGCGGGATCTATGCATCGGCGACCACACCGGTGGGCGACAAGTCGCTTGACGTGCTTCGTTCAGAATTGGCCGTCCTTGGAGCGCAGCTGCTGATCTCCTCTCTGCGTGAGGGATTGGCCTCGTTGGGAGAGCCCCGTGACCAGGTTGGTGATGTCACCTATGCCGCCAAGATTCGGCCCGAGGAGATGGAGATCGATGTGCACGCCACCGCTGCCGAAGCCCTTCGGACGGTTCGCCTTGGGAGGGCGTTCACCAGTATCGGCGGTCGACGTCTCAGAATCCTCGAGGCGGTCCTGACGGAGCGAGCGACAGGTGGAGCATCGGCTGGCGCCCTCGATGGGGTCACACTGGTGCTGAGAGAAGGGGCGATCGACCTCAAGGTCGTTCAACCCGAGAGCCGCGCAGCGATGGCGGCTGAGGATTGGCGGCGGGGCCTTGGAGGCGGTCTTGTCTCACTCGGGCGGACTGAACCTCCTGCCGGGTCGGGAACCTAGGCTGCGACCATGACGCTGATGACGAGCATCGACCCCGGGCCGTCTGGCGACCTCCGAATCGCCCCGTCGGTGCTGGCGGCTGACTTCGGTGCGCTGGCCGAGGCGGTCAGGGGTGTCACGGCGGTCTCCGACTGGCTCCATGTCGACGTGATGGATGGGCACTTTGTGCCAAACATCTCGATCGGACCTCCGGTGGTGTCGTCGTTGCGCCAGCACACCGACCTGTACCTCGACTGCCACCTGATGATCACAGATCCCGGTGAGTACCTCGAAGCCTTCGCCAAGGCGGGAGCAGACGGGGTCACGGTGCATGCCGAAGTCGACGGGATTGATGTGGTGCTTGCCGAGGCACGAGCACTAGGACTCCGGGTGGGATTGGCGGTAAACCCTGACACTCCCTTCGAGGCAATCGACCCCTATCTCGAGGTCGTCGACCTGGTTCTGTGCATGACGGTGTTCCCCGGATTCGGCGGACAGTCGTTCATGCCCGAGGTATTGCCCAAGATCCGCGCCGTCCGTCAGGCCATCATCGAGCGAGACCTGGCGATCGACATCGAAGTCGATGGCGGTATCGATGTGGTGACCACGCCGCTGGTGACCGAGGCCGGCGCCAATGTGCTCGTGGCGGGGAGCGCAATCTTCGGAGCCACTGATCCTGCGGGTGCCGCAGAACTGATCCGTCGGGCGGCGATCTCCGTCACCGACGGCTGAGCCGAGCATTGGGTTCGGCGCTGGTGCAGGGGATTGAGCAGCGCACTGCCTCGTGGATGGTCGAGGCCATCGCCCTCGGCAACTCGGCGCGTCGACGGACCTCCCCGAACCCATGGGTGGGGGCACTCGTGGTTGATCGCGAGGGAACCGTCGTCGGCAGGGGGGCAACCGAGCCTCCCGGGGGTCGCCACGCCGAGATCGTGGCTCTTGCACAGGCCGGTGAACGGGCAATCGGATCGACGGTGGTCTGTACGCTCGAGCCCTGCAGTCACCACGGCCGCACTGGCCCCTGCACCGACGCGCTGATTGCCGCAGGAGTGGCACGAGTGGTCGTGGGTGTCCAAGATCCTGATCCGAATGTGGCGGGGGCCGGTTTGCGGCGCCTTGAGGATGCCGGTCTCGAGGTCCTTGTCGGGATTGAGGCAGCAGCAGTGTCGACATCTCTCAGCCCGTACCTGCATCACCGCAAGACCGGTCGTCCGCAGGTACTCCTCAAGATGGCCGCCACGCTCGACGGGCGAACGGCGGCACCCGATGGGTCCTCGCAGTGGATCACCGGGCCGGCAGCCCGAGCCGACGTCCATCGCCTTCGTGCTGACGCCGATGCCATCTTGGTAGGAGCGGGAACCGTGCGGGCCGACGACCCGGAACTGACCGCCCGCCTCGACCCCGCCGCCGAGCGCCAACCGTTGCGTTTCGTCCTCGGCGAGATCCCGGCGGGCGCCGCGTGCTTGCCGGCTGAGTCGCTGACCGGTCCGATCGGCGAGATCCTCGATGATCTCGGCCGGAGGGGGATCCTCCAGCTGCTGGTCGAGGGTGGCGCATCGGTGGCCAAGGAGCTTCTCGATGCCGGGTGTGTGGACCGACTGGTGCTGTACCTCGCTCCGGTGCTGTTTGGCGGTGACGATGGCCGCCCGCTCTTCGCCGGCGCTGGGGCTGGCACAATGGAAGAGCTCCGGCGCGGTCGATTCGTCTCGATCGCCCAATTGGGCGAGGATCTACGCGTGGAGGTGGAACCCTGATGGCGTTCTCAACGATTGAAGAAGCGATCGCAGCGATTGCACAGAAGAAGATTGTGATCGTGGTCGATGATGAGGACCGCGAGAATGAGGGTGACCTGGTGATGGCCGCAGAGGCGGCCACCCCGGAGAACATCGCCTTCTTCCTTGCGCACACGTCGGGCGTGATCTGTGTGCCGCTTGAGCCGGAGCGAGCCGATGAGCTCGACCTGCCGCTGATGGTGGTGGCGAACACCGAAGCGCAGCGCACCGCATTCACGGTCAGCGTCGACTACCGGCACGGTACGTCGACAGGGATTTCATCCTCGGACCGTGCGACCACCATCCAGGCGCTGATCGATCCGGCCACCCGGCCGACCGACCTGAACCGCCCGGGTCACATCTTCCCGCTCCGCTACCGACCCGGTGGCGTCTTGAAGCGGGCCGGCCACACCGAGGCGACGGTCGATCTCTCTCGACTTGCTGGTCTTGCCCCAGCTGGTGTGCTGTGTGAGGTGGTGACGGCTGACAAGTCCGGCATGGCCCGCGTTGAGGAGCTCGAGGCATTCGCCCTCGAGCATGACATGCCGATGATCTCGATCGCCGACCTGATTCGCTATCGTCGGCGGCACGAGAAGCTCGTGCGCAAGGTCGCTGAGGCAGTCATCCCGACGGGGGCAGGGGACTTCGACGCAGTGGTCTACGAGTCAGTCCTCGACGGCGAGCAGCACATGGCCTTCGTGGTCGGCGATATCGCCGCCACCGAGAACGTCTTGGTGCGGGTGCACTCGGAGTGTCTGACCGGTGACGTCTTCGGTTCGTTGCGCTGTGACTGCGGACCGCAATTGACTGCTGCCCTCGAGCGCATCGCCGAGGAGGGAACCGGCGTGCTGGTGTACCTGCGTGGCCACGAAGGTCGCGGTATCGGCCTTGGCCACAAGATCCGCGCCTACAAGCTCCAAGAGGCCGGCAGCGACACGGTGGATGCCAATCTCGAGCTCGGCCTCCCCGTGGACAGTCGAGAGTATGGGATCGGCGCGCAGATTCTCGTCGACCTCGGCGTGACCACGATGCGGCTCATGACCAACAACCCGGCCAAGTACGGGGGACTCGAGGGATTCGGGCTCGACATCACCGAGCGGGTCAGCCTTGAGAGCACCCCGAACAACCACAACATCGATTACCTGCGAACGAAACAACAGCGCATGGGACACATCCTCGGAGGCCTTGATGACGTCGTCGACTGAGACCGAGCTCGACCCCGGAGCGCTTCGGAGCATCGATGGTCGGGTGGGCACGCACCTTGAAGGAAGCCACGATGGGACGGGCCTGCGTATTGGGGTGGCCTGTGCTCGATTTAACGGTGGCATCACCATGCGGATGATTGAGGGGGTCCTCAGCGCCGCGGCGGCTGCCGGGATTGACCAGCGTGACCTGCTCGTTGCGTGGGTGCCGGGAGCGTTCGAGCTTCCCCTCTTGGCGCAGACGATGCTGGCGTCAGGCAAGGTGGATGCCGTGGTGGCGCTTGGTGCCGTGATCCGCGGTGACACGGGCCACTATGACTTCGTGGCCGGCGAATGTGCTCGGGGCCTCCAGGATGTCAGCCTCAAGACCGGTAAGCCCGTGATCTTCGGTGTGCTGACCACCGACACGGTCGCCCAGGCACTCGAACGATCCGTGGAGGGCGAGGGCAATAAGGGCGCTGAGGCCCTCGAGACTGCAGTGGAAATGGTCAGACTCGCCCAGACGAGCCCACTCGGCTGACCGAACGGGCGCCCCTCCTGGTCCGATGGGCCACAATGGGAGGGTGCTGAACATCGTCCTGCCCAAGGGCTCGCTAGAGCGAGCCACCCTTGACCTCTTCGCATCGGCGGACCTGACCGTCCATCGCTCGAGTGATGTGGACTATCGGGCGACCATCGACGACCCGCGCATCGACGAGGTGCGAATCCTGCGTCCCCAAGAGATCCCGGTCTACGTTGCCGAGGGTCGATTCGACCTCGGGATCACCGGTCGTGACTGGGTCGAAGAGCGCGGAGTCAAGGTTGAGTCCCTCGGCGAGCTCGGCTACTCGAAGGCCACATCCAATCCGATCAGGGTCGTCCTCGCAGTGGCTGATTCCTCGCCCTATGAGTCGATCGACGACCTGGTCAGACACCCGAGTCCGCTCCGGGTCTCTACCGAGTACCCGGAACTGACCGGTCGGGCGCTCGCCGAACGAGGAATCGACGCAGACGTCTCCTTGTCCTACGGCGCGACCGAGGCCAAGGTTCCTGACATCGCTGACTGCGTCGTAGAGATCACCGAGACCGGCCGGGCGTTACGAGCGGCGGGCCTCAAGGTGATCCACACCCTGCTGATCTCCCGCACTGAGTTGGTGGCCAATCCTGCTTCCTTTGCCGACCCGGAGAAGCGCCACGCCATGGGTCAGATCATGACGCTGCTCGCGGGAACACTCGAGGCCCGAGAGAAGGTTCTGGTCAAGCTCAATGTGGCGACCGATCAGCTCGCCTCAGTCCTTGGGGTTCTTCCCTCACTCCGCTCACCGACCGTGTCGGAGCTATGGGGTGGGGCAGGGTATGCAGTCGAAACGGTGGTGGAGAAGCGGGCGATCAACACGCTGATCCCGGCGCTCAAGGACAATGGGGCGACTGACATCATCGAGCTCGCACTGGCCAAGATCGTTCACTGAAGTGTCGAGCACCACCGGCGTCGTGACCGCATTCGACCGTCCGCGCGGGCTTGGAGAGGTGACGGTGGCCGAGGGGGACGTGGTGACCTTTCATGCCACGGCGATCGCTGATTCCAGCCGTGATATCGCCATCGGTACTCGGGTGGTCGTCGTGATCAGCCCGACGCACCGGGGTCTGCAGCAGGCGACGCATATCGCTGTTCTCTAGGAGTCGGCGACGACCCCGGTGTCGCTGTCTGCGACGGCCGAGAGCTGGACCCAAGCGAGTCGGAGTTGAGCGACCCCCTCGGCCAGGGGTCCGGCGGCTTCTCCAAGGCGATCACCAAGCGACTCGGTGAGCGCTGCGAGGCCGTCGATTGCCGTCCGAGCGGCGTCGAGGCGAGGTGGCTGGGCCGATAGATAGACGGCTGCGAGCTCGAAGAGCCCGTAACAGTGATTGGAGATCACGACCGCCGGATCGGTATCGACCAACTCCGAGCGCAGGCGCTCGAGCTCCACTTCGTCAACGTGGGCGTCGGTGTCGTTGGTGGGTTCACTCGTCATGGTGCTAGGTTAGGCCTCGTTCACCATCAAGCGGGGTGGCTTCGACATCCGTCGGGCCCCTCCACCTGGCCACAGGGGCATTGCCCAGAAGTGCGCCAGGTCGAGAGAGGATGCGGCCGAGTCGCTGCCGTCCCGTGCGATGTCGTGCTGTCTGCCGAGTGGCAGCGGCCGGAAGCAAGGGAGAGGCCCCATAGCAACTGCCACGTCAGGAGAGCACCGGATCAACGACAAGATCCGCGTCCGTGAGGTTCGGCTGGTCGACCCCGATGGGGTTCAGCTGGGCATCAAGCCGCTCCCCGAAGCCCTCATCATCGCTCGGAACCTTGACCTCGACCTCGTCGAGGTGGCGCCAAACGCCGCACCACCCGTCTGCCGCATCATGGACTACGGGAAGTTCAAGTTCGACGAGGCGCAGAAGGCCAAGGAGTCACGGCGCAAGACGCAGAACGTCGGCGTCAAGGAGATGAAGTACCGACCCAAGATTGGGCCTGGAGACTTCGACACCAAGACTCGCCAGGTCTCGAAGTTCCTCGACGAGGGCCACAAGGTCAAGTTGACGATCATGTTCCGTGGCCGAGAGGTGTTCCACCCAGAGCTCGGCAAGAAGATCCTTGACCGTGTTGCCGAGACGATCGGCGATGGCGCCAAGGTCGAAGCCGAGCCACGGCTCGATGGCAGGAACATGACGATGGTGCTGGCTCCGCAGAAGCAGAAGCAGAAGGCCAAGGCTCCCGCAGCAGAAGTGCCTGAGGTTCAGGCAGCACCAGAGGCGCAGACCACCGCACCACCGGTACCGGCAGAGGCCGAGACCCCGGAGACTGCGGTCATTGACGATACGACGATCACAGGAGAGGAATGACATGCCCAAGATGAAGACCCACAAGGGTGCGGCAGCCCGGGTGAAGATCACCGGAAGCGGAAGGCTTCGCCGCCGTCAGCAGAACCGGAAGCACATCCTCGAGAAGAAGTCCTCGACGCGGACTCGTCGTCTCGACCGCGACCAAGATTTCGACAACGGCGACGCCAAGCGCATCAAGAGGATGCTCGGGATCTGATCCCGTGGGCCTCATGGCCCGACCACCAACTACTACGACGAATCTAGAGAGAAGGAGCTGACAGATGGCGAGGGTGAAGCGATCAGTCCACGCACGCAAGCACCACAAGGCGATCCTCGAAGAGGCCAAGGGCCACTACGGAGACCGGAGCCGTACGTTCCGAGCCGCCAATGAGTCGGTGATGCATGCCAAGCAGTACGCATTCCGTGACCGGCGTGCGCGTAAAGGTGAGTTCCGCAAGCTGTGGATCCAGCGGATCAATGCAGCTGCCCGCGAGAACAACATGAGCTACAGCAAGCTCATCGCCGGACTCCATGCCGCAGGCGTCGAGGTCGACCGCAAGGTTCTGGCCGAGCTGGCAGTCAATGAGCCGCAGGCCTTCACGGCGCTGGTCTCGGTGGCAGCCGATGCGCTCGGGGCATCGAACTGAGCGATCCGCTCGGCCCTCGGAACCCCGAGGTTCAGAGACTTCGGAGGCTTCTCTCCTCACGGCGCGAGCGCCGGGAGGAGAGATCCTTCGCGTTCGAGGGTCCCACACTCCTGCGGGCGGCGATTGAGTCCGGAATCGAGATCGAACGGGTGTTCTTCGCCGCGGATGCTGATGGGGCCGAGATGGACGCCGCGCGCGCTGCCGCAAGCGGGGCCGGGATCCGGATTGGCCTTTTGGCTCCCGGGGTCCTCGAGAAGGTCGCTGACGCCGTTGCCCCTCAGGGCTGTGCGACTATCGCCCCGGACTGCCGACGCACGCTCGGTGATCTCTCGCTGACTGGTGGACTGCTCGTCCTCGACGAGGTTCGAGACCCCGGCAACCTCGGAGCGGTGGTGCGGGTGGCAGAGGCGGCGGGTTTCGAGGCGATCGTGCTCACCGGAGCAGCGGTGGACCCTTACGGACCCAAGGCGCTGCGTGGTTCGACGGGATCAACCTTTCGGCTGCCGGTCATCGAGGTTGGACCGATCCTCCCCCTGCTCGAGACCTTGACGGAGCGTGGGGTGGTGACCATGGCGACATCGAGCCACCAGGGTGACGACTTCGCCGTGATCGAGTGGCCTGAGCGTGTGGCCATCGTCCTCGGCAATGAAGCAGCAGGCCTTGACCAAGCAGTCGTGACTGCCTGTGCGCGTCGGATTACGATCCCGATTGCCGAGAACGTCGAGTCGTTGAACCTCGCTGTCAGCGCTGGCATCCTCGCCTTTGCTGTGTCTCGGCGACTCACGGCACGTGGTGCCTCGGCGCAGGTTCTACGATGACTCCGATGATGAGCCGGGATCCCCGATGAGCGAGGAGTTGACCTCTGAGGTGATCGCCGACCTGCTCGCTAAGGCGATCAATGCGGTGGCGGCCACCTCCTCGCTGGCTGAGCTTGATCATGAGGCCAGTCAGGTTCGGGCCAAGGACTCGGCCCTGATGCTGGCGCGTCGAAGTCTCGGCACGCTCAATGACATCGATGCTCGCAAGGCCGCTGGTGCGCTCTTGAATGAGGCAATGTCGGTGTTTGGCGAAGCAGTCGATGCTCGCCGGGCTGCTCTCGAGATCAGTGAGCGTGCATCGCAGCTTGAGGCGGACCGACTCGACCTGACCGAGGTAGTGGTGAGCGACCTTCGGGTACCGGTCGGCCGTGGCCATGCTCATCTCGTGACGCAAACCAGGGCATCGCTCGAGGCGGTGTTCGTGGCAATGGGCTTCACGGTCACCGAGGGCCCCGAGGTCGAGACGGATTGGTACAACTTCGAAGCGCTGAACCTGCCGCCGGGACATCCAGCTCGGGACATGTACGACACGATGTACCTTGATATCGGCGAGCCCGAAACAGTCCTCCTGCGGACGCATACCTCACCGATGCAGATCCACCTGCTCGAGCAGGCTGTGGCAGAGGGAACGCTTCCGGTTCACGCCGCCATGGCTGGTCGCTGCTACCGCCTCGACACGCCCGATGCTCGTCACCTTCCGGTCTTCCATCAGATCGAAGGTCTGGTGATCGATCGGAACATCACCTTCGCCGATCTTGCTGGGGTCATCGAGACCTTCACGGCCGCCTACTTCGGACCCGATATCCACGCCCGCTTGCGTCCGGCCTACTTCCCTTTCACTGAGCCCTCAGCGGAATTCGAGATCACGTGCACCATCTGTCGCGGTGTCGGGTGTCGGACGTGCTCGCGCACTGGTTGGATTGAGCTAGGCGGCTGCGGGATGGTCGACCCGGCTGTCTTCGCCGCCGTCGGGATCGATCCCGTCGAGTGGTCGGGGTTCGCCTTCGGGTTTGGGATCGACCGTTGCGCACAGATGCGCCACCAGATCGCCGACATGCGCTCCCTGATCGAGAATGATCTGCGCTTCATGAGGCAGTTCTAGGAGCGATCATGCGTGCACCCCTGTCATGGCTCAAGGAGTTCGCCGACTTCCCAGACGATGTGGCGCTGTTGCGCGCCACGCTCGATGACCTCGGCCTCGTGGTCGAGGATGTCGAGATGGTCGGGGAGGGCCTTGAGGACGTGGTGGTCGCCCGGATTGAGGAGATCTCGCCGATCGAAGGGGCTGACAAGGTCCGACGAGTGATCGTCGAGGCCGGATCTGGGCCGCTTGAGATCGTCTGCGGTGCGACAAACTTCGCCATTGGAGACCTGGTCCCGCTCGCTCCCGTCGGGGCAACCCTGCCGGGTGGCTTCTCGATCGCCACCCGCAAGATGCGTGGAGTGACCTCGAACGGGATGTTGTGCTCCGGGCGCGAACTCGGTCTCGGCGACGATCACTCTGGACTGCTGCTCTTGACCGAGACGTTCGGTGCCGCCCCCGGTGAGCAGATCACCACGGTCCTGGGCATTGAGCCTGATGTCGTCTTCGACGTGACGGTCGAGGGAAACCGGCCAGATGCCTGGTGCATCTCCGGGATCGCTCGTGACCTCGCTGGACGAATGGGCTTGGTGTTCCGGTCCACTCCGATCGCAGAGATGCCGAGATCGTCGACACCGACGTCGAAGCTGGCATCGGCCAAGGTCCTTGATCCCGAACTCTGCCCGCGCCTCGGCGTGGCCGTCCTCGAGGACGTCGAGGTTGGGCCCTCTCCGGCATGGCTCCAGCGTCGCCTCGCGCTCGCGGGGATGAGGCCGATCAACAATGTGGTCGACGCCTCCAACTATGTGATGCTCGAGCTCGGTCAGCCCACACACCCCTACGACCTGGCCAAGATCCCGAGCGCCGGAATCCGAGTCCGGCGAGCAGCGAGCGGAGAGACGATCGAGACGCTCGATGGCGTGCTCCGAACCCTTGGCGTCCCCGGTCGAGGTCTTGGCGACGCCGGTATCGACTGCGTGATTTGCGATGCCGAGGACACGGTGATCGGCATCGCCGGCATCATGGGGGGAGCGACCTCGGAGATCGACGGATCCACCACGACCGTGCTCCTTGAGGCGGCAACGTTTGACCCGATCGTCACCACCCGCACCAGTCGCCGCCTTGCGCTGCGCACCGAGGCGGCAGCTCGCTTCTCGAAGGGGACCGACCCGGCCATCATCGAGACAGCGATGATTCGCTTCGCAGAGCTCGTCAGCCTTTCGAGTTCACGAGTACGGCTGTGCGACGACCCCATCGTCGTCCCGAGCGAGCCCCCGGTCCGTCGAGAGGTCCTTGTATCGATTGATCGGGTCAACGGATTGCTCGGTACGAGTTTGACGTCAACCGAAGCCATGGAACTGCTCGCTCGTCTCGGCTTTGAGGCGACGGCCACTGAGGGCGAGATCACGGTCTTGGTGCCGACCAATCGACCTGACATCCGATCGGGTGATCCGGGGGTGGCTGACATTACCGAGGAGATTGCTCGTACGGCGGGCTACTCGACGCTGCCTCGGCGGCGTCCGTCGTGGCCGCAGCCGGGCGCACCTGGCGAGCGCCAGGCATTGCGAGGCGCGGTGCGAGAGGTGATGCTGGGGATCGGAGCCTCAGAGGCCTGGACGAGTTCGCTCGTTGCTCCGGGCGAGGTGGCCCTGATCGGCCTCGCCGAGGACGAGGTGGTCATCACGAATCCTCTGACCGTTGAAGAGTCGCGGCTTCGTCGATCACTGCTGCCTGGTCTGCTTCGGTCAATTGGGCGGAACCTTGAGCGCCGTCAGGAGAGTGTGGCACTGTTCGAGATCGGTGCGATCTTTGTCCACCCCTCGGCCGGTGGCCCACAACGCTCCACCCGGGCCGGCGCGCTCGGTGGGCATGAGGCGATCGTCCCCGGTGAGTCCGAGCGGCTGCACCTGCTGCTCGCCACTGACGAGGTCGATGCTCGCACAGCAGTGGCGGTGGCGCAGCAGCTCGCTGATGGTCTCGGCCTCGCTCGGGTGATCGTGGCGTCAAGCACGGAGGTCGGCGACATGCAAGCCGGACTCCATCCCACTCGGTCTGCCCTGCTCATTGATAAGGCCACGTCATGCGTGGTCGGAGCGGTGGGTGAAGTCGACCCCCGACTCGTCGAACAGATCGCCCCGAGCGCTAAGGACCGTCGCATCGCGTCAGTCGAGATAGACCTCGATGTCCTACGCGATTCGACCAAGGTGCAGCGTCGGCCCTTGGAGGCGACATCGGTGAGCCGATTCCCTTCGTCGGACCTCGACCTCGCCTTTGTGGCTGCCGATGAGTTGAGCGTTGAGGCCCTTCTTGACGCTGTCGGTGCTGGGGCAGGCGACCTGCTCGAGGCCATTCGATTGTTCGACGTGTACCGGGGTCCCGGCGTGGAACAAGGCTCCCGGAGTCTGGCGGTGCGCTGCCGGCTGGTGGCTGACGATCGGACGCTGAACGAGGCGGAGTTGGCGACAGTGCGCCAGTCGATGATCGACTCCGGCGCAGCTATCGGCGCCGTACTTCGCTGATCGCTCAGCGTGCTTCCACCGTCGGCACTTGCTTGCCTGTGGCAAGGATGCTCCCAGCGATCACGAATGGGAACCCGAGGAGCATGGATGGGGTCACGGCTTCGGACAACAAAACCACACCAAGGAGCAGAGCGACCGCAGGGTTGATGTAGGTGACGACGGTCGCCCTTGGGGCACCGATTTCCACCACCAAGGCGAAGAAGGTCAGGAATGCCCCGGCTGTGCACACGATCGCAAGCATCCCGATGGCCCATGTGGCGCTGGCAGTGGCGTGGTGGGGGAACTGAGCGATGCCCCACGGTGCGTAGAGCACGGCCACCAAGCCGACCGAGACAGCGACCACCGCACCGCCAGGGAGGTCTGAGAGCTTGCTGGCGATGATCAGGGGTCCCAAGGTGTATCCGAGGATCACGGCGGCCATCATGGCGATCGCCGGACCGGTTGATCCGCTGAGGCTGAAGCCGACGAGGAGTCCGACCCCAAGACTGCCGAGCCCAAGACCAAGCGATCGCCGGATCCCGAGATGCTCCTTGCGGTGAGTGAACCGATAGATGAGGGCAGTGAGCAGTGGCACACCGGCGATCAAGAGCGCGGTGAACGAGCTCGAAAGATGCTGCTCGGCGAGGCCGGTCAGCATCCAGGGGATGCCGATCTCGCAGATGGCGAAAAGTCCCACCCATCGCAGATGACCTCGGAGTGCGGCGAGGCGACCAGTGATCGCCGCCCAGGGCAGCAGAATGACGGCGGCGAGGCCGCAACGAAGAAAAACGATTGCCGCTGGTTCGAGGTCTTGAAGGGCAATCTTGATGAGCATGTAGGGCAGACCCCACATGACGCACAAGCTGGCGAACATGACCCAACCCCGCCGAGTCATCGGATCGTCAGCCTCCTCGGATCGGCTGGCACGATCATCGGTCCTCGGGTCCGTCGAGCCGGAACGGATCTCGACGGCAGGGAAAACGGCATCATCGAAGCGCAAGAATGCTCAGGCGGCAGCGTCGAGTTCGACCATGTCGACGCCGAAGGATTCTTGGGGATCGGATCCGGCCGGCCGAGCCCCCACCTTCGCTTGACATGGCATCGCAATCGATCATCAGGTGGAGCATGTGCTTCGTTGAGGCGACTGCGAGCCGTGGTCCATTAGATGACATCACTAAAACGGCAATACGCACCTGGCCACTCGCGCGAAGAGTCATTTCGAGTGAATGTCCCTTCGGCCGAATGATCGACGACGCGATCTCATTGGTAGTGGCACGGCACCGTGCCTCGAGGTGCTCATGGGAGTGAAACCGAGGATGGTGAGAGGTCGTGATGCCCCTCGCGGTCTCAGTCCCAGCCCCGTCCCTGTCGAGGGGGAGCTCTCGCACCTCAGGTGTCATCGACAGTGGTCTCTTTCCCATTCCTCCCGGACAACACTGCCCAGCGGCACCATCCTCGTCCGCAGGGTACAAGGATCGCAGGGGCAGCGTTCACTCCGCACCATGGGGGAATCACGTCCGATGCACGGATGGCTCGGCGAGGGATGTTGCATAAACTTGCGATGGAATGTATAGAATTGCGGTTATGAAGGTTGGGGTCGCCGGGGCATCCGGCTATGCGGGTACGGAACTGATACGGATCTTGTCGATGCATCCCGCCTTTGAGGTGGTCGTGGCAACGGGTCAGCGCAACGAAGGAAGTGCAATTGCCGCACATACACCGTCGCTGACAGGCGTTGTTGGCGACATGGTCTACGCCCCGACGACGGCCGAGTCTCTGAGTGGACTCGACGTAGTCTTCTTGGCGCTACCCCATGGGGCTTCTCAGGAAATTGTCCCCGGCCTCATGGACGACCAGACCACCGTTATTGACCTCGGAGCAGATTTCCGTCTCACCCCCGAGGACTATGAGCGGTGGTACGGCGAGGTCCATGCGGCTCCGGAGCTCTGTGCGGCGGCGACCTATGGTCTCGTCGAGCGGAATCGGACCTCGCTCGTGGGCGCACGCCTTGTCGCCGTCCCGGGCTGCTACCCGACGGCGGCCAACCTTGCGCTGGCCCCCTTCGTTGATGAAGGGCTCCTTGAGGAGGGCAGCATCATCGTCGACGCCATCAGCGGTGTCTCGGGTGCTGGCCGGGCGATTTCCGAGCGGTTGCACTTTTCAAACCTCGACGAGGACGTGAGCGCCTATGGATTGCTCACCCATCGACACACCGCGGAGATTGAAATGATCCTCGACCACGAGGTTCTCTTCACCCCCCATCTCGCTCCGATGGTGCGAGGCATGTTGGCGACCTCCTATGCGAGGCCGCTTGGTGGACTGACGTCAGGGGGGGCACTCGAGCTTCTCCACAATGCGTATGACGAGGAGCCATTCGTCCACGTGGTGGCAGAGCCGCCCTCGACGAAGTGGGCGTCAGGATCCAACAGTTGCTTCATCACTGCCCGGGTCGACGAGCGGACTGGTCGGTTGATCGTGCTGAGTGCCATCGACAACCTTGGTAAGGGGGCGGCTGGCCAGGCAGTGCAATGCGCCAATGTCGCACTTGGTCTTCCCGAGGTCTCTGGCCTCTCAATCGCAGGGGTGTATCCATGAGTGTCACGTCACCAGCAGGGTTCTCGGCCACCGGTGCCTCCGTCGGCATCAAGGCGTCAGGGGTACCTGACGCAGCACTCATCGTGGCGGCGATTCCCGCCGTTGCTGCGGCGGTATTCACGCAGAACAAGGTGCCGGCGGCCCCGGTCCAGATGAGTCGGGCGCATCTCGCCGAGGCGGGATCGCGGGTTCGGGCCGTCCTGCTCACGTCCGGGAACGCCAATGCGGCCACTGGGGCCGAAGGGCTGTCGGCATGCGCTGCGCTCTGTGGAGAGGTGGCGGAATCGATCGGGTGCGATCCGAGCGAGGTCCTTATCTGTCAGACGGGTCTGATCGGAATCCCGTTCCCACTCGAGTCTGCTCGCGCCGGCGTGGCATCGCTGGCAGAGACGCTCGGCGAAGACGAGGCATCGGCCCATCGAGCGGCTACGGCGATCATGACCACCGACACGTTCGCCAAGGAGGTACGGATCGAGCGTGACGGGGTCACATTGGGTGGGATGGCCAAGGGGGCCGCCATGCTGGCTCCGGACATGGCAACCATGCTCTGCCTGCTCACGATCGATGCCACGATTGAGGCCGATGTTCTCCAGCGGGCACTTCGCTCGGCGGTTGGCCCCTCGTTCAACTCTTTGGACGTCGATGGTGCGACCTCGACGAACGACACGGTGATCGTGCTCGCCAGCGGGCTCGGGCCCGCGTGTCCTGAACAGCTCGTGACTGATTTGCTCACCGAAGCCTGCACGAAATTGGCCCAGGACATGGTTGTCGATGCAGAGGGGGCGACCAAGGCCGTTCGGATCACCGTCACCGGCGCCCGAACGGATCCGGATGCGCATCGAGGTGCCCGCAAGGTGGCCACCTCTCAGCTGGTGAAGTGCTCACTGAATGGGGAGGATCCCTACTGGGGAAGGATCCTGAGCGATATCGGCACGGCGGGGATCGACATGGACCCTGCATCGACGACTATCTCCTATGGAGGGATCGTCGTTTCGGCCGGCGGAATCGGGATCACTCATGACGTTCCGGCGGTCGCCGCCCACCTGGCCGAGCGGTGGAATCTGATCTCGATCGACCTCGGCCTCGGCGATGGATCGGCCTCGATCCTGACCACTGACCTCGGATACGGCTACATCGACGAGAATCGGACCACATCGTGAGCGGGGTCAGACGGGATCCCGCTGACGCAGCGGCGCTGTTGATCGAAGCGCTGCCCTATATCCGCAGATTCGCCGGAGCGGTCGTCGTGGTGAAGTACGGCGGGAACGCGTTGGCTGGATCGAACGAAGCCGAGGCGCTCGCAACGTTCGCTGAGGACATCGTGTTGTTGCAGGCCGTCGGGCTCAAGCCCGTCGTTGTGCACGGCGGTGGGCCGCAGATTGGCGAGCTGCTCAAGAAGATGGGCATCGCGTCGGAGTTCCGCGACGGATTGCGTGTCACTGATGCCGAGACCCTCGACGTGGCCCGGATGGTGCTCGTCGGCAAGGTCAACAGCGACATCGTGGCGTCGATCAACGTCCACGGATCCCTCGCGGTGGGCCTCTCAGGGGTCGACGCCAACCTGATCCGAGCCGACGTCCGCTCAGAGGCGCTTGGCTTCGTTGGTGATGTGACGTCGGTGGATCCGACCATCGTCGAGCGGCTGATCTCCCAGGGTCTCATCCCCGTCATCGCCACCATTGGATCCGATGCAGCCGGGCAGTCCTACAACATCAATGCCGACACCGTGGCAGGAGCGATCGCCGCAGCCCTCGGTGCGGCGAAGCTGGTGTTCCTGACGGATGTTGCTGGCCTGCGGGCAGTCCCTTCGGACCCAGAGTCCGTGTTGACTCAGGTCAGCGCCGACGAGCTCGATGTCATGGTCGCCGACGGCACGGCGATGGGGGGCATGGTGCCCAAGGTTGAAGCCTGTGCGCTGGCGATCAGGGGAGGAGTCGAGCGGGCTCACATCCTCGATGGTCGAGTGCCGCATGCGCTGCTCGTCGAGTTGTTCACCGATGGTGGCGTCGGAACGATGGTGATGCAGTGACCTCGTCGACCGACATCATGACCACCTACGGCCCCACTCCAGTTACCTTCGTCTCGGGATCCGGCACCGAGCTGGTCGACTCCGAGGGCAAGGTCTACCTCGACTTCCTCTCGGGCCTCGCGGTGACGTCACTCGGGCATGCCCGTGCGGAGGTGACGCAGGCCATCGCAGCACAGGCAGCGACGTTGACGCACGTGTCGAACCTCTTCGCCAACGAGCAGGGTCCCGAGGTGGCGAACCTGCTGGCCGGGCTCCTTGAGGACGCCACTGGTCATCATGGCAAGGTGTTCTTCTGCAACTCCGGTGCGGAGGCCAACGAGTGCGCCATCAAGCTTGCTCGGCGGTGGGCGGGTGATCGCTTCGCGGTGATCGCTCTGACTGACGCCTTCCATGGTCGGACCCTGGCGACTCTGGCGGCCACTGGTCAACCAGAGAAGCAGGCGGCATTCTTGCCAATGCCCGAGCGCTTCGTCCATGTAGCGCTCGATGATGCGGCGGCGGTGGTCGATTTGCTGGCAACTGGTGAGTTCGCTGCCGTGATCCTTGAAGGGATCCAAGCAGAGGGAGGGATCCGGGTACCGCAACCAGGGTTCCTGCCCGAGGTCGCAGCGGCGTGTCGAGAGCACCATGCTCTGCTGATTTTCGATGAGGTCCAGACCGGTATGGGCCGCACCGGTGATTGGTTCTCCTTTCAAGATGAAGGCGTGGTGCCCGATGTCGTCACGATGGCGAAGGCCCTCGGGAATGGATTCCCGGTCGGTGCCTGTTGGGCACGAGACGAGGTGGCTGCTGCGTTCGAGCCAGGCGATCACGGATCGACCTTTGGCGGACAACCGCTGGCGATGGCGGCAGCCCGAGCGACAGTATCGACACTGATCGAGATCGATGCCCCTGGTGCCGCCCGCGCCGCATCTGAGCAACTTCGTGCGGGGCTACTGGATTTGCCTGGTGTCATCGATGTCAGAGGGCGGGGACTCCTGCTCGGGGCCGTGCTCGGTGAGTCGATAGCCAAGGACGTCGTTAAGGCTGCATTGGACGGTGGTCTCGTCGTCAATGCGGTCCGCCCCGATGTCATTCGTCTCACGCCGCCGCTCACGGTGTCGGCGGACGAGATCGCTGAGGCACTCCGCCGCCTCGGTACGGCACTGACCACAATTCTCGGGGAGCCCAGATGACACGACACTTGCTCGACCTTGCAGACCTCGATGCGGCCGGTGTGGCGGACATCATTCGTCTCTGTGGCACCGACACGAGACCACTTGACGGATCAAGCGTGGCGATGGTGTTCGAAAAGCCATCAGCACGGACGCGCAATTCGACCGAGATGGCGGTCGTGGACCTTGGTGGTCACCCGGTGATGATCACCGATGCGGAGGTGGGGATCGATCGGCGGGAGACTGCCGAGGATGTGATCCGGACCTTGGCCTGTTACCACCGAATCGTGGCGGCCCGGGTTAATGACCACAATGTCCTCGAGCGGATGCGGTCGACCCTTGACGGTGCTCGGATCGGTGTCGGGCTGGTGAACCTGCTGAGTGACCATTCGCACCCATGCCAGGCAGTCGCCGATGTGCTGACGCTCGCCGACGAGTTCGGTGGCATCCATGCGCTTGCTGGCCGAACAGTGACCTATGTGGGAGATGCCAACAATGTCACTGTGTCGCTGTCGCAGGCGATGTTGGCCTCAGGTGTCAACGTTCGGGTGGCCGCTCCGGTCGGCTACCAACTGACCGAGGCGATGGTGGCATCAATCGAGCGCTTCAGCTCAGAAGGAGCAACGCTGGTGCAGACCGACGACCCGTTGGCGGCTGCTCAGGGAGCTGACGCGCTCTACACCGATGTGTGGGTCTCGATGGGCCAAGAGGCCGATGCAGAGGTCAGACGCCTGGAGCTGGCCGAGTACACGATCAACGAGGAGTTGGTGGCGGTGGGAGCCCCGGGGGTTATCGTCCTTCACTGCCTGCCGGCCCATCGGGGCGAGGAGATCAGTCACGAGGTGCTGGAGGGACCGGCCAGCCGAGTCTGGAGGCAGGCGGCCCACCGACGGACGGCGATGCGGGGCGTCCTTCGGTGGCTGATGGGGGAGGACTGAGATGCGGATCTCCAAGCAACAGCGTCAGCATCGGATCACACAGCTGCTCGAGGATCACGTGGTCTCGAGTCAGACCCAGCTCGTCGACCTGCTCGGATCTGAGGGCATCGCGGCCACCCAGGCGACAGTTTCGAGAGATCTTGACGAGCTTGGGGCCATCAGCGTCCGAATCCCAGGTGGCGAACGAGCGCTGGCACTCCCTGCGCTCCCCGTTCACCAGGTGGCACCAGTGGACCATCTTCGTCGGGTCCTTGGGGAGTGGGCGGTTGATGTGGCAGTGGCGGGGCCACTGGTCGTGGTCCGGACCCCACCAGGTTGCGCCCACGTGGTGGCATCGGCGCTCGATCGGACTGGACTCGATGGAGTTGTCGGTTCAGTAGCTGGAGATGACACGATCATGGTGGCGGTGTCCGACGATGTCGGCGTCGCCGAGGTTGCCGCAGAGCTTGCGGAGATGGCAGGGATCGAAGTGCGCCCCCGGCAGCGCCGGACGAGTTCGCGAACGACACAACAGAGGAGATAGAGATGGCAAAGCGCGTGGTGCTCGCATACAGCGGAGGTCTTGACACCTCGGTGGCCGTGAGATGGCTCATCGAGGAAGAGGATGCTGAGGTGATCTGCGTGGCGGTGGATGTGGGTCAGTCGGCCGAGTCCTCCGGCGAGGACTGGGAAGAGATTCGCAACCGTGCACTGGCCGCAGGGGCAGTCGAGGCGACGGTCATTGATGCGCGAGCCGAGATGGCAGAGGACTACTGCATCCCAGCCATCGCCGCGAATGCCCGTTACGAGGGCAAGTACCCGCTGGTTTCAGCGCTCTCCCGACCAGTCATCGTCAAGCACCTTGTCGCCGAAGCCCGGCGCCACGGAGCTCAGGCTGTGGCGCACGGCTGCACCGGCAAGGGAAATGATCAGGTGCGTTTCGAGGTGGGTACCAGGGCGCTGGCCCCGGACCTCGAAGTCATCGCGCCTGCTCGTGTGTGGGGGATGACTCGCGAGGAGTCGATCGAGTACGCCGCCAAATGGGATATCCCGATCGGTCAGACAAAGGCGAAGATCTATTCGATCGACGAGAACCTCTGGGGTAGGGCGATCGAGTGCGGGGCCATCGAGGATCCTTGGGCAACGGCACCCGACGAGCCGTACACCTTGACCCGGGTCACCGCCACGGGTCCTGACGAGATCGTTATCTCGTTCGAGGCCGGGGTTCCGGTGTCCGTTGACGGCCGTCAGATGTCTCCGGCAGACCTGATCGACGAGGTCGGTCGGCGAGCTGGAGCGACTGGATTCGGACGGATCGACATGGTCGAAAACCGTCGGGTCGGGATCAAGAGTCGCGAGGTCTATGAGTGCCCCGGGGCATTGGCGATCATCGCAGCCCATGCCGACCTTGAAGATCTCTGTCTTGAGCGAGATCTTCATCACGAAAAGGCGCGACTTGAGCCGCGCTGGGCCGAGCTCGTCTACGACGGGATGTGGTTCTCTCCCCTCAAGAACTCCATCGACGCATTTATGGCCGAGTCGCAGAAGTACGTCACCGGTGACGTCAGGCTGCGGTTCGACGCGCCCGGCCTGATGCGAATCGAGGGACGCCGCAGTCCGGTGGCCCTCTACGACCACGGTCTGGCTACCTATGACGCTTCTGACACGTTCCGGCATCAAGATGCCGAAGGGTTCGTTCGCCTCTGGGGCCTTGGGGTCGCCACGTGGGCCAGTAAGCAGGGTGGACAGGCGTGACCCTCTGGCACGGTCGGCTTGAGTCGGGGATGGCTCCTGAACTCGCAGCGCTGTCGGTCTCTATTCACTACGACATCGCACTGGCAGCTGATGACATTCGTGGAAGCCACGCGCATGTCGACGGCTTGACTGCAGGGGGAATCCTCACATCGCAGGAGAGCGCATCACTTCACGATGCACTCGATGTGGTGGCGGCGGAGATCGCCGATGGCACGATCGAGATCCTTGCTGAGGACGAGGACATCCACACCGTTGTCGAGCGACGTGTGACGCAGATCGCAGGGGAGGTGGGAGCCAAGCTCCACACTGGGCGTTCTCGAAACGATCAGGTGGCCACGGCACTGCGTCTCTGGACAAAACGTGCGCTGGTCGAAATCGCCACCGACGTGCTGGCGCTCCAGCAAGTCCTGCTCGATCGAGCGATTGCAGCGGAGGGGTTGTATCTGCCGGGCTACACGCATCTGCAGCGGGCGCAACCAGTGCTCTTGGCCCATCACCTGGCGGCTCATGCCTGGGCGCTTGGCCGCGACGTTGATCGGTTGCTCGCCGCCCGTGAGCGCATGGACGTCTCGCCATTGGGTGCGGGGGCGCTGGCCGGCTCGTCATTGCCTCTTGGCCCCGATGGCACCGCAGCTGCGCTCGGGTTCGCTCGTCGATTTGAGAATTCTCTCGATGCCGTCTCCGACCGAGACTTCGTCGCCGAGGCCCTCTTCGATGTC
>Ga0114958_10000072_pt1 | contig 81011 bp, 82 predicted proteins | sample C_130208_EF_Meta_FD_89577 | JGI IMG/M metagenome (GOLD analysis project Ga0114958, IMG submission 89577) | Freshwater microbial communities from Lake Croche, Canada to study carbon cycling - C_130208_EF_MetaG | ecosystem: Environmental > Aquatic > Freshwater > Lake | place: Lake Croche, Canada...
AATTTTTGCTTCTACAAAAGTTTCAGTTATACAAAATAATTTATGCCAATCTGGAATCAAACGAATGTAAATCATTTGTTGGCCCGCAGTTTATTTGGCTTTTCAGCCAAAGATTCGCAGCAAGCCATGGGCTATGGAAATTTTTCAGATTTAATCAATAAAGCGCTTTTAGCTGATGCTCCCATGCCAGCCGCACCGAATCCTTGGGTAACTTTAGCCCCTTTGCAGGCCCAACAAACTGATGGCAGCGCGGGCAATTGGTACCGGGAATTAACCTATTGGTGGTATAATCGAATGTTGGATGAAGGCCTGAACATGCGCGAAAAAATGGTTTTGTTTTACCATAATCATTTTTCGAATGAGCGGGATAAGGTGAATTATCCGCAACACATGTACCAGCAAAATCAATTATTCCGCAAATATGCGTTTGGGAATTTTAAACAATTAGTGAAAGACGTTACCATCGATCCGTCGATGTTGATATATTTAGACGGAAATAATAGCCGGGGATCTAGTCCGAACGAAAATTATGCTCGGGAAATTATGGAATTATTCACCTTGGGCATCGGTAACTATACGGAAACGGATATCAAACAGGCGGCTAAGGTATTTTCGGGTTGGCAAGTAAAAGACCTTGTATCTGTTTTTGATGCTACCCGCTGGTATACGGATGCGACGGTGACCGTTTTTACCAAGGCCGCGAAATTCAAATATGATACGTTGATCGATTGGATTTTTGAGCAGAAGGCAGCGGCGGAGTTTATTTCTCGGAAATTATACCAAGAATTTGTCTATTACAAACCGAATGAGGCGTTTGTGCTTCAAATGGCAGATGTATTGCGGAAGAATAATTATGAAATGAAGCCTTTATTGAAATTTCTTTTTACTTCGGATGAATTTTATAAGGCCACCATTCAAGGTAGTAAAATTAAGAATCCGAGTGAATTGATGGTGGGTTCGACCAAATTGCTTCAAAGCAAAGCGACTGATATCGTCAATCTGTATGAATTAGCGAAGACTTTGCAGATGCAATTATTTCAACCGCCCAATGTGGCCGGTTGGCCTGGACAGCGAGATTGGATTAGTTCAACGACCTATTCGCATCGAGGAGGTTTTACAGATTCATTACTAACGGGAAAGCGATATAATGGGGTGGCGGTGTCAGGTAAATTAGATCCTTTGACCTATGCACGTAGTTTTGTAAATGCGGAGAAGGCCGTGGAATTTGTGGATGAGCTTGTGGCATTGTCGTTGCGCTTTCCGCTATCGGATGTCCGGAAGAAATTTTTGTTAGACACGCTGCTTGATGGTACGATCATTATGAATTGGTCTACGTATACAGCGGGTGCTGATACGCGAATCAATAAATTTTTAAAGGCATTAATGCGATTGCCAGAATATCAATTGTGCTGATATGAAAAAGACCGTTTCCAGAAAACAATTTTTGCAGCAAATGGCTTGGCTCAGCGGGGGTGTCGCCTGGGGCATGGGTTCCATGCCGGGCAAAGCCTATACCCAAATGCCAGCTGCCTTTTCATCGGCAGTGGGATCGCTTCGCGGGAAAGCATTGGTGATTATTCAATTGAACGGAGGAAATGATGGATTAAATACGATCATTCCTGCGGAAGACGATATTTATTTTAGCAAACGTCCGGATATCGCGATAAAAAAGGAAAATGGACTTCCCATTAGCAATGGCATGTATTTTCATCCGGCAATGACGGGGATTAAGAAACTCTACGATGAGGGGCAGGTGAGTGTGATTCAAAACATTGGCTATACTAATCCGAATCGTTCCCATTTTAGGTCGACTGATATTTGGAACACGGGTTCGGATGCGAATGTCATATGGGATGAGGGTTGGGCAAGTCGCTATTTGACGACAAAATATCCGAGTTTTCCGATGAAATTCCCGAAGGATCCGATGGCAATACAGTTGGGTTCTGTGGAGTCTTTATTGTTTCAGTCTGACATGGGCCGCTTCGGAACGGTTTTTGAGGATCCGAATTTGTTTTACCAATTAGTGAATGGTAGTAGCGCGGACAATGATCTGCCGCCTGCCACCATGGCCGGAGATGAACTGGGCTTTTTGAAGCAGATTGCCACTTCTTCTATCCAATATGCTAGTGTCATTCAGGCAGGGGCAAATAAAGGAAAAAATTCATTTACTTACCCGACGACCAATTTGGCGAAACAATTGGCCATCATTGCCAAATTGATTTCGGGTGGATTGGAAACGCCGATTTATTTGGCGAACATTGGTGGATTTGATACGCATTCGAATCAATTAAACCAGCATTTGAATCTTTGGAAGACCATTTCGGATGCGGTTTCGAGTTTTCAGAATGATTTAAAAAATCAGGGATTGGATGAATATGTGTCGGTGATGACTTTTTCAGAATTTGGACGAAGATTAAATCAAAACGGGACGACGGGGACTGATCATGGGACGGCGGCGCCGATGTTAGTTGTTGGGAAAACGGTCAAAGGAGGATTAGTCGGGCCGAATCCGAATTTGAAAAATTTAGATTCAAATGGCGACATTAAATTTGTCTATGATTATCGACAGGTCTATAGTACCGTTTTGCGGGATCATTTAGGGTTGGATGCGGTGAATGCGCAAAGTATCTTTAAACAAAGTTTTGAGCGTTTGCCGATTTACAATAATTCGCCGGAGACATTACCAGAAAATTCAAGTTTAGAATTAGTGAATCCGGTTCCGAATCCGGTGGAAGATTATGCCTTTTTGCAATATTCGGTTTTTGCGCCAAATACCTTTGAGACCAAACAAACGATCAGATTGGCCGTATATGATTTATCTGGGCAGGAAGTCCAACAAATTTATTCGGGTGAAAAAGCAATCGGATCTTATCAAATGACCTTGGATTTATCCCGCTTGTCGGCCGGTTTTTATATCATAAGTTTGTCATCTTCAACAGGTCAGCGCATAAATAGGCGTATGATCAAACAATAATTCGTATATTCGTGGTTCGTAGGTATGCAACAAATTTTTCATCCCTACGTTTAAGATCATAACCACTTCAATCACGATGTTTAAAAAAGGTATTTTTTTATTGTTTTTCCTTTGTTTGGGAATCCATTTTGTGGAGGCTCAATATTGGTTTTTAGGCCAAAAAGGCAAAAAACCCTATTATTTGACTAGATTCAAGTCACATTCCTCGCTCACTTTTGGGGCGGGTTCTTCGAATTATATTGGCGATTTATCATCCTTCAGGGGTTTGCCTTCGGTGGCGGTGCAATCGATGCGTTGGAACGCTGGCTTTCAATATACGCGCCATTTTAGTCCACATTTTAGCACGGCGATTAGCTTGCAGTACATTCGAATTGCGGGTGATGACAATTATTTTTCTCCTTCAGGAACTTATGCGGGGAATTATGGACGGAATTTGCATTTCCGTACGGATATCAAGGAATTTGGTGTTTTGCAGATCTATGAAATTTTTCCAAATGCGCAAAAATTATTAAAAAGGTCATACATTTCTCCGTACCTATATTTGGGTTTGGCGGGGATCATGTTTGATCCGATGGCGCGGGGAAATTTTGATTATCCTAGTCCGGGTCAAAAGGATTGGGTTTCCTTGGATGATCAGGAAGGAGCTAATTATTCAAAAGTCAGTTTTGCGATTCCTTTTGGATTTGGATTGAGATATAAAGTTGGGCCACTGACGGATATAGGTTTTGATATTGGTTATCGGGTCTCGATGACCGATTTTTTGGATGATGTGTCGGATAATCGATATTCGCGGGCTTCTTCGAAACCGCTGTTCTATCGGATTTATGAGACAACGGCTGCGAATACATTAGTCGATCGTAGCACTTTTTTAACGAACGCAGCACCCAGTTTTTTAGCGGGTCCTGACCAGTATATTACGACGCAAATTCGTTTGATTTATCATTTGCCCATTCACATAGGTAATCCGCCATTGCCCCAATAAATTTCTGTGTTAAAAAACTATTTGCTCCTTTTTTTGCTTGGTATTTCGGGGACTTTGTCGGCTCAGCGCTGGCAGGTGGGGGGAGGAATAGGGGCAAATTTATTTAAAGGGGATTTGATGGATTGGTCATTAAGGCCCAATTTTGGTCAGTTATTAAAGGTGAACCCGAGCATTCATGCCCAGGTGCGTTATCAGGAAAAACAGGCATTTGCTTACCGAGGGATTTTGTCTTTTGGTCAAATAAGTGGGGATGCTTCTTTGTTTTCTACGCCATCCATCGGATTTAATCAAGATTCTTTTAGTGGGCCTATGTTGGAATTAGGGGGTATTGTGGATTATAATTTCAGAGATTATCAAAGCAATAAAAAAATTCGTAATTGGACACCCTATTTTTACGGAGGGCTTTCGGGGATATTGGCGATGCCCGAAATAAAGTCGGGTCCGAATGTGGAGGTAAAACCGGTAGTCGCTTTAGGTATTCCTTTCGGCGTTGGGGTAAAATACCAATTAAATTCCCAGTGGGGTTTACAAGGTGAATTTGGTACGACAAAGGCATTGAATGATATGTTGGATGGGTATGCGGGGCCTACGAACGCGGGTGGAAGTGAAGGTTTTTTTACACTTTCTCAGACTGACCAAAACCTCCATTTAAATCTTTCGATTACCTATTCGATAATTTCTATTTATTGCCCCAAGGAATAAGGATAAATTACTATCTTTGCCCTTTATTTTGTTAGCTTAAGCATCTGTGAATTCAACCATAAAAGAATCAATCGACCTGAACAATTTGCCTGAGCACATTGCCGTTATCATGGACGGGAACGGTCGATGGGCAAAGCAAAAGGGTTTTGCGGATCGAATTTTTGGGCACAGAAATGCGATTGCAGCGGTTCGGGAGACAATTGAAGGTTGTGGCGAATTGGGCGTGAAATACCTAACGTTGTATGCTTTTTCGACGGAGAATTGGAATCGGCCTGCCTCGGAAGTGAAGGCGCTGATGGGTTTATTGGTCAGTGCGATTCATGATGAATTGCCAGATTTGATGAAGAATCAAGTTCGCATGAAGACCATCGGCGACATTCATGCCTTACCAGCCACTTCGCAGAAGGAGCTTTTGGGGGCGATTGAAAAAACAGCGAATAATACGGGTTTGACCTTGGTTTTGGCCTTGTCATACTCGGGAAAATGGGACATTGTGGAGGCCGGGAAACGCTTGGCTGAAAAGGTAATATCGGGTGAATTAAACTCGGATGACATAAATGCAGATTTAGTGGACGCACATTTGTCCACGGCAGGAATGCCAGATCCGGATTTGATGATACGTACGGGGGGGGACCATCGGATTAGTAATTTTATGTTGTGGCAATTAGCCTACGCGGAATTATACATATTTGAAGATTTGTTTTGGCCAGATTTCAGAAAACTGCATTTGTACCAAGCGATTGTGGATTTTCAAATGCGGGAACGTAGATTTGGTAAAACAAGCGAACAAGTTAAAAGTGAGGGCTAAGGCTCGTATATGAAAAATATTTATTACATGAATTGTTTGAAAGGATCGAAAAGCAGCTTATTTTTTGGATGGATGCTGGGTGTATTGCTTTTTAGTTCTCAGTTGCTGCAGGCTCAAATTAGGGGCGGTCGGCTGTTTCCTTCTACGCAGGCGGCCACAAGCGAATTTTCTTATGCCACGCCGCAAGAATATGAAATTGCTGGTATCACGGTCAGTGGTTCTCAATTTTATGATGGGAATTCCATGATTAATATATCTGGATTGCAAGTGGGGGATAAAATCAAAGTACCTGGTGACATGATTGCCTCTGCGATTCGCAAGATAATGGACCAAGGGATTTTGGAGGAAGTTGAGATTTCGGCAACCAAAACCGAAGGGACTAAAATTTGGTTAAATATTGCTTTAAAGGAGCGACCACGTTTGTATGCCTTGAAATACACGGGTGTTCGTAAAGGGGAAATAGAGACCCTAAATGAAAAGGTAAAAGCCTACAAAGGGAAAATCATTACGGAAACATTGCGTAAGAATTTGGAACTGGTTATCCGGAAATTTTATCAGGAAAAGGGGCGTTTGAATGTGAAGACTAAATCGATCGTGAAGACGGATACGATTCGAGGAAACAATGCAACATTAACCGTGGAGGTAGATAAAGGTGAAAAAGTTAAGGTCCATAAAATTATTTTAAATGGGATCGAGCCTGCGGAGCGGAGTTTGATTTTGCGGAAGATCAAGAATACGAAGCAAATGCGGTTTGGTCGGATCTTTAAACCATCCAAGTTTGTGCCTAAAAAATGGGATGAGGATAAGGAGAAATTGTTAGTTGCGATGAATAAATTAGGTTTTCGCGATTTTCAGTTGAAGTCGGATTCAATCTCAAGACATGACAATGAGTCGATTGATTTAACGATCAACTTGACCCAGGGTCATAAGTATTATTACCGCAGCATTTCATTTGAAGGAAATTACATTTATCCGGATTCTGTTTTAGCAGATGTACTAGGTGTGAAGAAAGGGGATGTCTATAATACCGAGGAATTGGACAAGAAAATGAGTCAAAATCCGGGCGAGGATTTAAGTTCTGTGTACATGGATAATGGTTATTTGTATTACAATGCAGAACCTGTAGAACGCGCGATTGAAGGGGATTCCATCGATATTACGATTCGGATTTCTGAGGGTAAACAGGCGACGATCAACAAAGTGATTTTGAATGGTAATACCAAAACTTCCGATCACGTGGTTATGCGTGAGATAAGGACTTTGCCAGGTCAGAAATTCAATAAATCAGCTATTATACGGACGGTACGTGAATTATCGACGATAGGTTATTTTAACCCGGAAAAGATTTCGCCAAATCCAATGCCCCGGCCAGACGGAACGGTGGATATCGAATATAATGTGGAGGAAAAGCCATCAGATCAAATTGAGTTATCAGGTGGTTGGGGTGGATACATCGGTTTTGTAGGTACCTTAGGTGTTGTCTTCAATAATTTCTCTGCCAAAAACCTGACTAATTTAAAAGCATGGCGTCCATTGCCAGCCGGAGATGGCCAAAAGCTTTCTGTGCGTTTTCAGGCGAATGGCGCGGCTTTTCAGAATTACAGTTTAACGTTCACGGAGCCTTGGCTTGGAGGTAAAAAGCCGAATTCCTTTTCAATTTCTTTGAACCGAAGTATTTCATATCCGTATCAATTTAGGACTACGGGTTACGGCGGTGGCTATGGCGGCGGTGGTTATGGCGGGGGCTATGGTGGCGGAGGCTATGGTGGTCTTGGAGGTGGATATGGCGGATATGGGGGTGGCTATGGCGGCTATGGTGGTTATGGCGGAGGATACGGTGGCTATGGTGGGATGAGTAGTTATTCGGTACCAGATTCTTTGTTGGATGCCCACTTTAATGTCAATAGTATAACTTTCAGTTTAGGAAAACGCTTAAAATGGCCGGATGATTATTTTTCTTTGAGTAATTCACTTGCCTTTTCTCAATACGATGTAGATCGTTATTATACTTGGGCCTATCCGCAAGGAAAATCGACTTCCGTGACCTTTATGACGAATTTCTCTCGGAATAGTATTGATAATCCCACATTTGCTCGTTCGGGATCTAGTTTCTCGATGACTGCTTCTTTGACGCCTCCTTATTCTTTATTGGGGGGGAATAAAGATGGATCATTGATTGAATATCACAAATGGATGTTAGATGCAAGTTGGTTCAGTCCATTAGCAGGTAAATTTGTCTTGCATACGCGCGCTCATCTAGGATTTTTGGGTTCATATGGCGGTCGGGAAACGACCCGTTTTGAACGTTTTGATTTAGGTGGTTCGGGAATGGTACAGGGGTTTTCATTTAACCGAGACATTGTGGGTCTTCGCGGATACAAAGATCGGGTTATTGGACCATCGGGTTCTTATGGAAATGGAGGGGTGGCCTATAATAAATTTGTGATGGAAGTTCGTTATCCGGTTTCCTTAAATCCTTCGGCGACTATATTTGTCCTAGGCTTTGCGGAGGGTGGAAATAACTTTGCGAATCTTCATGATTATAATCCATTTGATTTGTATAAATCAGCTGGATTTGGTGCCCGTATATTTATGCCAGCCTTTGGTATGATTGGTATTGATTATGGTATGGGCTTTGATAAGCCAAGACCGGGGGATTCGGATTTTGGCCGACAGGCGTTTACCTTCTCCATCGGTCAACAAATCAGATAAGACGAATAAATTCGTAATGAAAAAGTCGATTTTTTTCTTAATTTTGGTGCTTGTGAGCTTGGGACAAAGGTCCTTTGCCCAAAAATTTGGATACATCGATACGGAATTTATTACTTCTAAAATGCCTGAATACAAAAAAGTCCAGGCCAAAATGGAGGAAATGACGAAACAATACGTGAAAGATGTTCAAAAGAAGAACGATGAATTGGCGGAATTGGAACGTGCTTTTAGGTTGGAGGAATTATTATTAACCGATGACTTGCGCGCCCAGCGGCTCCTTCTCATTAAAGCTAAAGACCAAGAAGCAAAGGCTTTACAAAATGCGATTTTTGGATCTGAAGGTGAATTATTTAAATCCAAGCAGGCGGCTTTAAAACCTATTTTGGATGAGATTGCCAAAGCGGTGGAAAAAGTAGTTCGGCAAAAGCGCCTGGACTTTCTATTTGATAAAGCAAATGACGGATTAGCTTTGATTTATACAAATCCAGTCCATGATTATTCAGATTACATTCTAGAGGAATTGGGTCTTGAAATCGACCCGAATTTGAAAAAATAATTGACATTACAAAACAAAAAAATAATTTAAAAAAGAAAACAACGTATGAAAACCAAATTTTTATTGGCCGTAGGCCTTATGTTCGGCATGGCAACAATGCCGCTTCAGGCCCAAGTTAAAATCGGATTTATCAATGCTGATTATATTTTAGGCCAAATGCCAGAAGCGAAGCAAGTTGAAGAAGACTTGAAAAACACGCAAAAACAATACGAAACGTTATATCAAGGAAAAGTGAAGGACTTCCAAGATAAATTAGCGGCCTTTGAAAAAATGAATGCGGACGCAAAAACGCCAGATATTATCAAGCAAGACAAAGAGAAGGAATTACAAAACCTACAAACTTCGATCCAAGAATTCCAACAAAATTCTCAATCGTCATTGCAGAAAAAACAAGCACAATTATTGCAACCTCTTTTAAAGAAAATCGAGGAGAACATGCATGCAGTAGCAAATGAAAATGCATACACACACGTATTCAATTATGATGCAGGTATGGGAACCGCTCCTATCTTATTGCACTACCCTGCAGAAGCTGCGATTTCTGACCTTGTATTAAAGAAAATGGGTATCACGCCGAAGCCAGTTTCAGCTGCACCAGCTGCTGCTGCTCCTGCTGCACCAGCTGCAACGAAGCCTGCTGCTCCAAAGAAATAAGTAATTTTTTTTAAGAGAAAAGACGCATATAGTGCGTCTTTTTTTTTGCTATTGAATTAGGTATTTGCCCGTTTGTATGGCTGACATGAGTAAGATAATGCCCAGTACCACATCATGAAAGACCTTTTCAGGCATGTAATGGAGAATTTTTTTCCCCAGAAAAGATCCTGTTATACTAATTCCGTCTGTTTCTGGGGAATATAGTGGGTCAATATGGCATCGATGATCACAGCTATAATAGCTGGAATACCTAGTATGAGGGCAATTTTTTTGTCAATGCCCGTCTGAAACAAATAGATTTTGGATAAATTACTAAACACGTGAAATACCGCTGTTATGCCTAGGATCAATTTGAAATCTAAAAACATGGATGCCAAGGGGACAAACAAAATGGATGAACCAAAGCCCGACACTGTTCCTAAAATTTCTGCGAGGAGAGCTAAAAAGAAAAATAAATAATAGTTCTCCTGCATGTGTTTAGCCTTTATTCAATCGGTTTATTTGACTCAAAAAAGCGATTTTGGAAAATAATGATGGATACCACTCCGCAAAAAATGGCTGCATCAGCGAAATTGAAGATCGGCGTCGAATAATAAGTTCCTCCCCACATCGGTACCCAAAGCGGTAAAATTCCTTCCCAAACATCGAAAAAGAACATGTCGATTACTTGGCCATGAAACCAAGTCATCGGCGCCCCATAAGGGGCATTGCCTAATAAAACACCATAAAATACGGAGTCGATGAGATTCCCAATCGCCCCGCCTAAAATCAAGGCGATGCAGATTAACAAGCCTTTTGGACTATGCCTTTGACTTAAATAATGCAAATAATAGCCGATCCCAAACATCGCGATAATACGAAAAGTAGTCAAGATTAATTTCCCGTAGACGGAACCCAATTGAATCCCAAAAGCCATGCCCGGATTTAGCGTATAATGCAATTTGAATAGGGATCCGATCAATTCAATTTGGCCAAAATAGCCAGGTTCCATCCAAAAATGAACAGCCATTTTGATGCCTTGATCCATCAAAATAATGGCAATACTGATGAGGAAATAACGAATACTGTTCATGCTTGTTTTCTTCGATTTACTTCTTTTTGAAGGAGGCCAAATTCCCGTGAGGTTTGTCCGGCGATGGAACTATTTTCTTCAGCGCGTCTGAATAAATAGGGCATTACAGAAGCTACGGGCCCATAAGGTACATATTTGGCAACATTATATCCCATGGCCGCTAAATTATAACTGATATTGTCCGACATGCCTAATAACTGCGCAAAATAAATGTGTGGATGGCCCTTCGGGATATCTAGGTCATCCATTTTTTTGCATAATTGCATGCAACTGAATTCATTATGAGAGCCTACGCAAAAACTAACCTGACCTAAATGCGCTAAACATACATCTATCGCTTCGTTGAAATCCCGATCGGTATCTTCCTTATGTTTGTGCAAAGGTTCGGAATATTCATCTTCATGGGCTCGTTGGCGCTCCTTCTCCAAATAAGCCCCACGGACTAATTTTGCACCGAAATAATAGCCAGATTTTTCAGCGGTTTCTATCGCTTTTCGTAGATTTTCCAACATATCTACACGGTACATTTGGAAGGTGTTAAAGATAATCGCCTCCTCTTGGTTAAACCTGGCCATCATTTCATAGGTCAGCGAATCGATGGAGTTTTGAATCCAACTCTCTTCCGCATCCATGAAAAGTTTAATGTGTAAATCATGGGCTCTTTGGCAAACTTCGATTAAATAAGTCTTGCTTGATGCAAAAGATTCAATTTCCTCCTCATGTAAGGTTTGGCCCGATTGATATTTCTCTAATAATTCACTCTGAAATAGCCCCGTTAATTTAAAGACAGCAAAAGGAATCTGTGGATCTTGCTTTGCTTTTTCAATTGTTTTTAAGATTTCAGCCTTCGTTTTAAGAAAGGATTTTTCATTTTCCTCACCTTCTACCGAATAATCAAGTATCGTTCCAATATGTACTTTTCCTAAAGATTGTATCGTCGAATCACAATCTTCAATCGACTCGCCCCCGCAAAATTGCTCGAAAACGGTAGTTTTTATCAGTTTTTTGATAGGAAAATGTAGAAAAAGGAAAAATTTGATGAAAAAAGTCCCTAACTTTACAAGCCAATTTTGATTCATTATGGCGAAAATCCAATAGGACTTCATCAGTTTGAAATCGGTTTTGGAAGCGAAAGCAATTTGGGTGTCTTCGAAGGATAGATTTTTCAAATTTTTTGATGACGTATTTAGGCTCATTTTATTAAAATTGCTTGCAAATATATTTAATTAAAACAAATAAACATACATCTCAGGCTTTACAGCTTGTTAACCTTTTGAATTATTATGAATGCCAATTTAGACATTGTCCCTATGCAAGAATGGATTCAGACAGACGGAAAACCCTTGATCATTGCGGGTCCGTGTTCTGCTGAAACAGAGGAGCAAGTAGTAGAAACCGCCCGCCGAATTAAGGCGGAAGGCTACGCGCATATTATGCGTGCTGGCGTGTGGAAACCGCGTACGCGTCCTGGCAGTTTTGAAGGGATGGGTGAGCCAGCTTTAAAGTGGTTGGTGGAAGCGAAAAAAGAAACTGGATTGCCTTTGGCAATTGAAGTGGCGACACCTGAGCATATCGAATTGGCCTTGAAATATGGGGTTGATGTATTGTGGATCGGGGCAAGAACCACAGTAAATCCATTTAACGTACAAGATTTAGCAGATGCCCTGAAAGGGGTAGATGTGCCTGTTTTAGTAAAGAATCCGGTTAATCCAGATTTGGCTTTATGGGTAGGTGCTTTCGAACGTCTTCAAGGGGCAGGGATTAAAAAATTAGGAGCGATCCACCGTGGATTCTCTAATGCACAAGAAACGAAATACCGGAACTCACCTATGTGGGCGATGGCGGTAGAATTAAAGCGTTTATTCCCTCAAATGCCCTTGATCGGTGATCCTTCGCACATGGCGGGTAAGCGTGCGTTGTTGATGGAATTATCCCAACGCATCCTTGATTTAAACTACGATGGGATGATCATCGAGACACACCGCGATCCGGATGCGGCTTGGTCAGATGCGTCTCAACAAGTTACTCCCGAGAAATTAGGCGAAATGCTTCGCGAATTAGATGTTCGACAAGCCAATTATGGCGCTGATTTCTCTGATGAATTAGCTGGTTTACGCGAGAAAATCGATAACATTGATCGTGAATTATTAGAAGTATTGGCGGCTCGTATGGCTGTCGTTGAGAAATTAGGCGAATACAAGCGGGACAATAATGTGGCGGTATTGCAATTAGATCGTTGGAAACAAGTACACAACGACCGTGCCAATCAAGCGAAAGGCCTTGCGCTTTATCCAGAATTTGTTGAGGAATTGTTCAAATTGGTTCACTTAGAATCAATTCGCAAACAAACCGAAGTGATGAATTCAGCGACGGCTTAAGGAATTACAAATAATTGAAAGGGACTAAATCTGATTTAGTTCCTTTTTTTATGCCCTTTTGGTAATTTGATACGAGCCGAAAATCACAAGGGACATTCCGAGGCAAGTAATCCAATTCGGAAATCCTTGCCCCACCATGATATCGATACCGATCGAGAACAACACACTGCTATTTCCTACCGCGCCTACAATACTCGTCTTTTCATTCAATAAGGCCTGTGTGGTAAAATATTGAACGCCTAAGGCCAAAAGACCCATGACCAAAGCTTTGGCCCATTCCCAGGGACTAGGATCTACCCAGGTCCCCGTTAAAAAACTATTGGGCAATTCAAACCAAGTGCCAGATACCAAGGATAGGATGGAAGCAATTAAACCTGCGCCCATAAATGAAATCACCACCCAGCGGGAATCGTAATATTTTTGGGATTCTTTGATGGCCATATAGCCCAATGCCGTTCCGATGGCATAAATGATTCCCGTACTATGATTCCATAGCGACCCCCCGGTCTCCGGTCGGAAAATGAGTAAAATGCCAAAAAATCCGATGAGCAGAAATAAGACTTGTCGGCCATTCAAGGTCTCATTCGGAATCAAAAAAAAGCTAAAAATGGCAATGAACAAAGGAAAGGCTTGTCCATAGGTATTCGTGAGAGATAAGCTCAAGTGCTCAAGCGTATAAAACAAACAGTATAAGGTGAAGGCACCTAATAAACCGCGAAGGATAATAAAGTATAATTTACCACCAACTTGTATGGCAGGTTTTAGCCATAAACTAGCAAAAAGGAAAGGAAGCCCAACGGCACTGCGGAAAAACACTAATTGGACCGATGGAAAACGAACGCTCATTTCTTTGGCCATGGCGGACATGATGGCAAAACAAAAGGACGATAATAGCATATACAGGATCCCCTTTTTGGAAGTAAAAAATGTAGGAGGAAGCTTGAACATGATTTAGAGGTTAACTCAATTTTTGGTAACTTGCATTTCTTTTCAAAGGTATGACAAAAAAAATAATTTTATCTAACGAAGCTCCTGCTCCGATTGGTCCCTATTCCCAAGCAGTCGAAGTTCAAGGAACCCTATACGTATCTGGTCAAATCGCCTTATCCGTTTTCGAAGCGGGTGGGAGCATCGAGGAAGAGACGGAACAAGTTATGAAGAACCTCGGTGCCATATTACAAGCGGCGGGATATCATTTTTCAGATGTGGTAAAATGTTCCATTTTTGTCAAAGACATGAACCATTTTGCACAAATAAATGGGGTTTACGGTCAATATTTTACGGAAGAGGCGCCGGCCCGAGAAACGGTGGAAGTAGCCCGCTTGCCCAAGGATGTTCGGGTAGAAATTTCTTGCATTGCCTATAAATAAACATGATGTCATCAAAAATACGAGTTCGATTCGCACCTAGTCCTACAGGTCCCCTGCATATCGGGGGAGTTCGAACGGCTTTATATAATTATTTACTCGCCCGAAAATTAGGGGGAACCTTTCTATTACGGATTGAAGATACGGACCAAACCCGCTTTGTGCTAGGGGCAGAAGACTATATTTTAGAGAGCTTAGCTTGGTTGGGCATCATGCCCGACGAAGGTGTCGGCATTGGCGGGCCCCATGCACCTTATCGCCAAAGCGAGCGGAAGAATTTGTATAAAGCCTACGCCGATGAATTAATAGCCAACGGAAAAGCCTATTTTGCCTTTGATAGCTCAGAGGAATTAGATGCCATTCGGGCTGTTTATGAAAGCAAAGGGACCGCTTTTCAATACAATGCACTTACTCGAGTGAAGTTAAAAAATTCCCTATCCATGAGTCCGGAGGCGATCGAAGAGGCTTTGGCTTCGGGTCAGCCCTATGTGATTCGGCTTAAAGTGCCTGCAAAGGCAGAAATTCGTTTTCAAGATAGCATTCGAGATTGGGTGCACGTGCATACGTCTAGTATGGACGATAAGGTTTTGATGAAATCGGATGGAATGCCGACCTATCATTTGGCGAATGTCGTCGATGATCATATCATGGAAATAACCCATGTGATTCGGGGAGAAGAATGGCTTCCTTCGGCGCCTTTGCATATTTTGTTGTACCAGGCTTTTGGTTGGCAGGCCCCCCAATTCGCCCATTTACCTTTGTTGTTAAAGCCGGAGGGAAATGGAAAATTATCCAAGCGCGATGCGGATTTAGGCGGTTTTCCGGTCTTTCCTTTGGCATGGACGGATCCACAAACGGGGGCTGTTTCGAAAGGATTTAAGCAAGAGGGATATTTGCCAGAGGCGACCTTGAATTTCTTGGCCTTTTTGGGCTGGAATCCCGGGACTGAACAAGAACTTTTCAGCTTGGATGAATTGGTGCAAGCCTTTTCTTTAGAGCGAATTAATAAGGCGGGGGCTAAATTCGATGTGAATAAGGCCAAATGGTTTAATGAACAATATTTAAAACAGCACCCTGTCGCCGAATTGGCCAAAGACTATTTGCCAAATATCGGACAAGAACAGGCAGAGGCCTATGTACATTTATTTTTGGATCGGATTACTTTTCCGCAAGAATTAGGTCAAAAGGTGGCAGAATTTTTGGAGTTACCGAGCAAATATGACGAAACAGTCTTAGCCAATAAATGGAATTCAGAGGCTCAAAAAGGCTTATTGGCCATCCAAGACTGCTTGGATGCTATTCAGGATTGGCATGCAGAAAGCATCAAACAAGCCATTCACGAAACCTTGGAATTGGCTGGAATTAAAATGGGAAAGGTGATGCAAATGCTTCGCGTGGCCTTGAGTGGTAATGGGGCTGGTCCTGACCTGATGATTTCCATCGAATTATGGGGCAAAGAGCAAGTAGGCCAACGACTTTCTACCGCCTTAGCACATTTCCCAATCCTTTCCGAATGACCAAGAAAAAAGCAACTTTTGTAGAAAAAAAACCAAAGGTTCATCCAGATTTGGAAGGATTCGACATGCGGATTGATTCTTTTGGTCAAATTGTGTCTTCGTTAGATCGAGATAAAATCAATGCCTTTCTCGACAAAGAAATGCCGGATGATAAAAAATTAAAAGCAAAGGACGATGAAAGTAAGTAAGGAAGATGTTGCGCGCATTGCGCATTTGGCCCGCTTGGAATTGAATCCAGAAAAGGTGGAAGATATGCAAGCATCGATCAATAAAGTCTTGGATTGGATGGAAGCCCTTAATGCCATCGATACCAGCGGAGTGGAACCTTTGGTTCACATGACCTCTGCGATGAATCATTTTCGGGAGGATGTTGCCAAACAAGAATTGTCCAGGGAGAAGGCTTTGGCTTTAGGGCCGGATGTCAATGAGGCTTTTTTCAAAGTGCCCCAAGTCATCGAATAATCAATTCAAATAGTACAGAATCGCCTTTTTCATTTCGGATGTACTCACCGGAATGTCATAGCCACAATCCCCCAAGCCGGTTAATAAGGAAAAGCGAATTTCCGTCCCTTTGTTCTTTTTATCCTGGGCCGTTAATTTCAAAATCGCCGGAATTTCGTCTTCTTTCAAGATAACCCGACCATAGGTTTCAAACACGTACGATTCGATCGACTCTAAATCAGTTAGTTCGATTAATCCTCGTTCATAACTCAAAAAGGCCTCCATAATCATCCCACACGCGATAGCTTCCCCATGTAGAATTTTACGTTTTCCTTGCTCCATCAAATAGGTTTCGATGGCATGACCTAAGGTATGGCCAAAATTTAATATTTTTCGTAAACCCTTTTCCTTCGGATCTTCCGCTACGACAGCTTGTTTAATAGCGACCGAATGGCTGATTAATTCAGCTAAATCAAGGTCTTCAAAGCTTGCCTGGCGAATGCGATCCCACATGAGTCCATCCCGAATGAGGCAATGTTTGATGATTTCGGCAAAGCCAGAAATTTGTTGGCGCCGCGGAAGGCTTTGAATGAAGAGAGGGTCGATTAAAACCGTTTTTGGCAATTGGAAAACACCAATATGATTCTTTAAGCCATGAAAGTCAATCCCTAATTTTCCGCCGACGCTGGCATCTACTTGGGCCAAAAGCGTGGTTGGAATTTGAATAAAATCAATGCCTCTTTTGTAGGTGGAGGCACAAAAGCCACCTAGGTCGCCGATGACCCCGCCGCCAAGATTGATCATGAGCGCATGCCGATCCATATTCGCCCGCGTTAAGCCCTCCCATACTTTTTCACAGGAGGCGATGGTTTTATGTTGCTCGCCTGATTTAATTTGAATCTTGATGCTTCCTTTGGGTAGGAGGGATTCGATCAGAGGGAAACAATATTTATTGGTATATTCATCGACCAAAACAGCGATTTTAGAATAATCGTGTTGTGCCAAAAATTGGCTCAGGGATTCTGTAATTGGGGCGATTTGAACAGACATAAATAACAATTATGGAATGTATTCTCAAAAATACCTAGAATTTATGAATTTGGGGGTATTAGATTGCTAATTTTGGTTTTGCGATGTGCAAAATCTTGCCTAATTTTGCGTGCGATTGGGTTTAGCCCCCAATATGAATCAATATGAGAGAAATTCAATTTAGAGAAGCCTTGCGTGAAGCCATGCAGGAGGAAATGAGAACAGATTCAACTGTTTTCTTATTAGGGGAAGAAGTGGCGGAGTATAATGGTGCGTACAAGGTATCTCAAGGGATGTTGGATGAATTCGGTCCAGACCGTGTCATCGATACGCCGATTGCTGAATTGGGTTTTGGAGGAATCGCGGTGGGTGCGGCGGCGAATGGCCTTCGTCCGATTGTTGAGTTTATGACTTTCAATTTCTCCTTAGTAGCCATTGACCAAGTGATTAATTCCGCGTCTAAGTTGATGTCCATGTCTGGCGGTCAGTATTCCTGCCCAATTGTTTTCCGTGGACCTACGGGTAATGCGGGTCAATTATCCTCGCAGCACTCATCCAATTTTGAAAATTGGTATGCCAATACGCCAGGTTTGAAAGTGGTGGTTCCTTCGAATCCTGCAGATGCCAAAGGCTTATTAAAGTCTTCCATTCGTGATAATGATCCTGTGATTTTTATGGAATCTGAGGTGATGTATGGAGATAAGGGATTGGTGCCTGATGGGGAATATTTAATTCCGATTGGTAAGGCAAACATTGTCAAAGCGGGTAAGGATGTGACGTTGGTGACTTTTGGTAAAATGCTTTCCCGTGTGGTGATGCCTGCGGTAGAGGAATTGGAGAAACAAGGAATTTCGGTTGAGGTCATAGATTTACGCAGTGTACGTCCGATTGATTATAGTACCGTGGTGGAATCGGTGAAGAAGACGAATCGTTGTGTGGTGGTGGAAGAAGCGAATCCATTGGCCGCTATATCCTCTGAAATTGCCTATCATTTACAGCGCTGGGCTTTTGATTATTTAGATGCTCCGGTGATTCGGGTGAATTCACGTGATTTGCCATTGCCGTATGCGCCTACCTTGATCGATGAGATTTTGCCGAGCGTAGAACGTACGGTTCAAGCGGTGAAACAAGTCTTATATAAGGCCTAAGTATTCTTAGACCATAGAATCGTTTGGGATGTTTACATTTTTGAATCAAAAGGTTTACCTCCCAATCCAAGATTGCTCCGAATAGCTACTAATTCTAGTTAGTTAAAATAAAAAAATCCCGAAGACGCCTTCGGGATTTTTTGTTGGCCTTTACGCGGCGCAGGTAGAATTTTTGAGGTAAGGAATTTAGGCCTCAAATTAGTCTTATAGGACATAGATGAAACGAGATCCATCTACATCGATTCCTTCTAATTTAATACGGCCTTTCCGAGCTTCTAATAATTCAGTTGCTTCTTTAGGGCTGTTCACGGCTTTGTCGTTGATTTTCGTGATGATGGAACCTTTTGAAAGGCCATACATTTCTAAACGGCCATCTGGGATGACATCGACAACTTTTACGCCGGAACTTACATGGAATTTTTCTTTGTCGGAACTACTTAATGTACCAAATTTAGCGCCTAAGAATTCAGACTTATAGGTTTCTCCCGTATCACCTTTTGTGATGGAGGTATTTCCGTCCTTATTTTTTAAAGTGACAGTGAAGTCTTTTAATTGGCCATCGCGGTTGACGGTAACTTGTAAAGATTCACCTGGACGTTTACGTCCTACGATTTCCATTAATTTGGCGGTTGCTTTGGTATCGGCACCGTCGATTTTAACGATTACATCATTGATTTTAATACCGGCATCTTTGGCAGCTGAGTTTTCGGAGAACCCGCCTACATATACCCCATCTTTGGTTTTAAGATCTTTTTCGTCGGCTAATTTTGCGTTCACTTCGGAGATGCTGACACCTAAGAAACCGCGTTGTACGTTGCCATATTTAATTAAATCACCCGAAACTTTTTTTACGATGCTGACAGGTACGGCGAAAGAATAACCGGCAAATTGGCCCGTTTTCGAATAGATTGCGGTATTAATTCCGATTAATTCACCTTTTAAATTTACCAAAGCGCCACCTGAATTCCCTGGATTCACGGCGGCATCCGTTTGGATGAAGGATTCTAATGGGTTGATATCGCCTTCTCGGTCGATGATGTTTTGTCTTCCCTTCGCGGAAACGATTCCTGCAGTTACGGTAGATTCTAGATTAAAAGGATTTCCTACGGCAAGAACCCATTCGCCTACACGAAGTGCATCTGAATCCCCAAAAGTCAAAAATGGTAAGCCCGTTTCTTTGATTTGAATCACGGCTAGGTCGGAAGAGGGATCCGTGGATATGACCTTGGCTTTAAATTCGCGTTTGTCATTCAGGATAACTGAGATTTCGCTGGCTTCGGCTACGACGTGGTTATTGGTTACGATATAACCATCTGCGCTGATGATGACACCTGATCCGGAAGCTTCTTGTTGTTGGGGAGCTTGCCGGCGACCGCCGCCTCCTCCAAATGGATCTCCGAATCCGAAGAAATCATCGAATGGGCTGGAGTATTGTTGGCGTCCACGCGACTCCATTTTAGTTTTAATATGCACGACAGCCGGCGTAGTTTTTTCGGCCGCATAGGTAAATTCACCTGGATTCCCTGGGGCATTGATGTTTGAAACAGAAGTGGTGAAGGCGGAAGGGACGTCCCCGAGGGTAGGTTTTGAACCTAAATTCAATAATTCATAGGCCCCTAAGGTGATTCCACTTGATAGGAGCGCGATTACTACGTAGGATTTAATTTGGTTTTTCATGTCCATAAGATCAATTTGTGTGTGATTTTTGTTTGAAAAATGATTTGCGAATTTAATCTAAAATTGAAGATATGCATTCGCTTGTAACCGATAATTAACAAGTTTTAAGTTTTTTTTTCATCCGAATGCTAAAGTTTTATTTGCCAAATGAATTGGCTAATTTTGCGCTTTGATTATAAAAAGAAATTCGATGGTATTAAGTGAGCAAGAATTATTGAGACGACAAAAAAGGCAGGAATTAATTGCGATGGGCATAGATCCCTATCCGGCGGCTGCCTATCCAGTGACTGTGATAGCCTCTCAAATACATGCTGAATATAATCCAGAGGCGGAAAATTTCCAAGATGTGACCTTAGCGGGCCGATTGATGGGTTTTCGTATCATGGGAAATGCGTCTTTTGCGGAATTACAAGATGCATCGGGAAGGATTCAATTGTATTTTCGTCGGGACGATTTATGTCCGCAGGAGGATAAAACGCTGTATAATACGGTGTTTAAGAAATTGTTGGACATCGGGGATATCATCGGTGTCAAAGGCTATGTCTTTACGACCCAAATGGGTGAAATTTCTGTGCATGTTCGGGAATTTACCTTATTGTCCAAAGCCCTAAAGCCACTTCCCGTGGTGAAGGAAGCGGACGGACAAACCTATGATGCATTTTCAGATCCGGAAATGCGTTATCGCCAGCGTTATGTGGATTTAATTGTTAATCCTTCTGTGAAAGATATTTTCATCAAACGGGCGAAGATCATTTCGACCATGCGTGCGATGTTTGATGAGCGGGGCTGGTTAGAAGTGGAAACCCCGGTATTGCAAGCGGTTCATGGAGGTGCTTCGGCGCGTCCGTTTCATACGCATCACAATACGCTGGATATGCCTTTGTTCATGCGGATTGCGAATGAATTGTATTTAAAGCGTTTGATTGTGGGTGGTTTTGATGGGGTGTATGAGTTTGGGAAAATGTTCCGAAATGAGGGCATGGACCGGACGCATAATCCGGAATTTACCTCTTTGGAATTTTATGTGGCTTACAAAGATTACCATTGGATGATGGATCTGACGGAAACTATTTTTGAGACGGTGGCTCAAAAATTACATGGGCAAACGCAGGTGCCGGTGGGAGAAAATCAGGTAGAGTTTGCTGGTCCTTATCCGAGGTTGACTATTTCGGAAGCGATTTTAAAATATTCGGGGGTGGATGTGGATGCTTTGTCGGAGGATGAGTTGCGCGCGAAATGTTTGGCATTCGGGATGGAAGTGGATGCGCAAATGGGCAAGGGGAAATTGATCGACGAATTATTTGGTGAAAAAGTGGAGTCTAATTTGATTCAGCCTACTTTTATTATTGATTATCCCGTGGAAATGTCCCCATTGACCAAGAAGCATCGGTCGAAACCGGGCTTGGTGGAGCGCTTTGAATTATTTGTGAATGGGAAGGAAATCGCGAATGCTTATTCAGAATTAAATGACCCGATTGATCAAAAGGAGCGTTTTGAGGATCAATTACGTCTGGCGGAACGTGGGGATGATGAAGCCATGGCGATGGACCATGATTTTATTCGGTCTTTGGAATATGCAATGCCACCGACTTCGGGGATTGGGATTGGCATTGATCGTTTGACGATGTTAATGACGAATCAATCGTCGATTCAAGAGGTATTGTTTTTCCCTCAAATGCGTCCTGAGGTGATCAAAGAAGTTTCTTCAGATCAGGATTTTATCCAAGCGGGTGTTCCTGAGATTTGGATTCCTGCCCTACTGAAAATGGGTATTTTGACTTTGGAGGTCTTGAAAGAGGCAAATCCCAATAAGGTCTTTAATGATTTAGGGGGAATGCGGAAGAAATTGAAAATTGACGCGAATTTACCGAGCAAAGAGGAAGTGGCAGCTTGGATTGCCTAATGAATCCATTTTCCAAGGATCGAAATTCATTTCTTTCCAGGGATGAAAATTCCAACGCTTTGTTTTCGATCTTTTATTACGAAGCTACGTAGGTATAGCTATGTAGGTATATACTAAAAAAAGCCCTCATTTCGGAGGGCTTTTTCTTTCTCTTTAACTAGAGATCAATGGGGCAATTAAATAGGGAAACCTAATATATTGTTAACTACTGATTTGCTCTAATCAAAAAAACGTAAGAAAATTAGATTTTCTTTACGTTGATAGCGTTTGCACCACGCTTTCCGTCAGTAACTTCATAAGATACTGAATCATTTTCGCGGATAGTAACACCTGTAAGGCCAGTTACGTGTACGAAAATGTCTTCACCTGTTTGATCGTCAACGATGAATCCGAAACCTTTCGTCTCGTTGAAAAATTTTACTTTACCAGTTTGCATAAAAAAAATGTTAAAAATTTAATACTCTAGAGAAATTAACGGGAATTGTGCCAACAAAATTTAGAATCAAAAAGCAGGAAAATCTGAGAAAGAAACTAGAAGATGTAGTGTAATTCGTGTCGTATAAAATCTTTTAAGTACTCAAATGTATAAAAAATTACATTACATGCAAGTTAAATGAATTTTTTTTTAAAGTAATCTGTAATTATTTTGCATTATTACTATAAATTATTGTTCTTTTTCCATACAATTTAAAATTGTATGGAATATTTGCAGAATTATTTAATTTTGTGGGTGCAATTTTAATAATAATGGAAAAAATTAAATACTTCGTTGAAAATCAGGCATTTGGAGTTTGTACACGCTTGGGAGAGAAGTTTAAAATTTCCACCAGTAGCATTCGACTCTATTTTATCTATATTTCATTTTTGACGATGGGTTCCCCTGTTATCATTTATTTGATTCTAGCTTTTTGGATGAACATTCGTCGTTATTTACGTCAGCGCAATAATCCTACGATTTGGGATTTTTAAATATCAGTTCTCCAAATACTTTTTTATTCGTCAGAAAATAATCCAACAAAATGCTGTTTGGGTAACTTTCAACGTAATTTTTCTGGAATTCAGCAGCTAAATTTTGTTTATTTTTTTTGAAAAGAACATACGCATAAAAATCGCGATGTGCTTTTAAAATGGCTATAAATGAGCGAAATTCACCGTTGGCCATAAATTTTAGACCAGCTATTCCATCTAAAATCATTCGAAGAATCAAATGACTGATTTTTTTTCCCGGGGCCAGGTTTTTGTACAATAGGATTAAATTATTCCTGAAATTTAAATAGGTTTTGAAGGGGTTTCCCTGAGCTAAGGTGCCTCCGCCTACGTGAAGTACTTGACTTTCTGCGACTGCGGCGATTTCGTGACCAGCTCTTCGGAGGCGCCAACAAAGATCTATTTCCTCCATATGCGCAAAAAAATCTTCATCTAAGCCTCCAACCTCCCAATATGCCTGAGACCTAACCATCAAACAAGCACCTGTGGCCCAATCAACTTTCGAAGTTTGATATTGCCCTTCGTTGATTTCGATATGATCAAAAATTCTACCTCGGCAAAAAGGATATCCTAAGACATCCCAATAGCCTCCCGCCGCTCCAGCATATTCAAAATAATCAGTTTTTTGATAATCCAGCAAAAATGGTTGCGCAGCCGCTACTTCGGGATGATGGCTAAAATAGGCAATTAATTCACCTAACCAATGAGCCCTCGGTTCGATGTCTGAGTTCATTAAAACATAATAATCTGCTTCAATTTGTTTTAATGCATGGTTGTATCCACCGGCATAACCAACGTTTTTATTCCATGATATGCGGGCTATGTTCGGGAAATTTGTTTCAAGATAGACTAAGGAATCGTCCGTAGAACCATTATCAGCCACATAAATCCGTCCTTCGGGGGAATTTTCGATAACTTTTGGAAGGAATTTGGCTAAAAAATCCTTTCCGTTGAAATTTAAAATGACAATGGCGACCGACATGCCACAAAGGTAAGAGAAATCCATTTAATTAGAATTTCTTTCAGAAAGATGTATTTTTGTTTCCTTAATTCATCTCAAACCTTTCTTTATGTGGGCTTCTTTTTTTCGTAAAAAATCGATTGATAAAATCATTTCAGACCAATTAGACCTCGAAAAATTAGAAGGCTATTCCATGGTTCGGAATTTGGGCGTGCGGGATTTGACTTTTATGGGGGTCGCTGCGATTATTGGAGCCAGTATTTTTTCGGCGATCGGACAAGCCTCTGCGAATGGAGGTCCTGCGGTTTCCATGTTATTTGTTTTTACAGCTTTAGCCTGTATGTTTACCGCTTTTTGTTATGCGCGTTTTGCGGCCACGGTGCCTATTTCTGGGAGCGCTTATACCTATGCCTATACGAGTTTAGGTGAGATCGTAGCTTGGATTTTGGGCTGGAATTTACTTTTAGAATATGCGATTTCTAATGTTGCGGTAGCTATTTCTTGGTCAAAATACTTCGTAGATCTCCTGGAGGGCCTTGGCATTCATGTGCCTGAGTTTTTGACGATGGATTATTTATCAGCCAAACGTGCTTTTGTGGCGGCCCAGGAGGCATTCCAACAAGGACTCACGCTCAGTGATTTAACGATCAATGTTCGAGAGGGATTTTTGGCTTATACGAGTGCTCCGGTAATTTTGGGTTGGCATTTCGTGGCAAATATGCCAGCATTATTGATTACGATCGCGATAACCTATTTAGTGTACATCGGTATTCGTGAAACGAAGAACATGAATAATGTTTTGGTAGTATTAAAATTAGCCGTTATTGCGATTGTGATTGGGGTTGGAGCATTTTATGTCCAGGTGGAAAATTGGACACCCTTTGCGCCCAATGGTATCTCTGGGGTGTTAAAAAGCGTAGCGGCTGTTTGTTTTGCATATATTGGTTTCGATTCGATTTCTACTACAGCGGAGGAATGTAAAAATCCCCAACGGGATATTCCAAAAGCCATGATGTGGGCATTGATTATTTGTACAGTTTTATATGTGTTGGTGACTTTGGTCTTGACCGGAATTGTTCCTTCATCCCAACTGACTGGCATTGAAGACCCCTTGGCCTTTATGTTTATGAAGGTGAATTTACCCGGAGTAGCGGGGGTTGTGGCGGCGAGTGCGGTCATTGCTTTGACCAGTGCTTTATTAGTTTATCAATTAGGCCAACCGCGTATTTGGATGACCATGTCTCGTGATGGATTATTGCCCAAAGCCTTTTCTCGCATTCATCCCAAATACCGGACGCCTTCATTTTCTACGATCATGACGGGTGTTTTGGTGGGGGTTCCTGCGCTTTTTGCGAATTTAGAAGAGGTGATTAATTTGAGTAGTATCGGAACGTTATTTGCCTTTGTGCTGGTGTGTGGGGGGGTATTAATTTTGGATTTGGACCCTGAGAATCAGAAAAAATCAAAGTTTAAGATTCCTTATTTAAATGCGGGTTATTGGGTGGGGATTTGCTTATTGATTGCTTTATACTTGAGTTTCCCCAATCTCGATGCAGCAAGTTCCTGGTTTTCAGGGATTTTTACTGGGGAAAGTAAGGCTGATCATGTCATTATGGGTGGATTTTTTCTCATCTGGGCAACACTTTCTGTGTTTAGTGTTCGAAATAAATTATCGCTGATTCCTGTGCTCGGTTTATTGGTTAATCTCTATTTGATGACTCAAATGGGGGCGATGAATTGGGAGCGCTTTTTGTATTGGTGTTTGGCAGGTATCTTGATTTATTTTGGGTATAGCTACCGAAAAAGCAAATTACATGTATAAAAAAATGGCGACGCGTGTTTCGCATCGCCATTTAAAAATTGGCTATTTGATCAAAAAGGAATTAATCATTACTCCGACGACCTCCCAATAAATTCAAATAATAAAGCAATTGGGCCAACATGCCCAATGCCGCCACCACATAGGTCATGGCTGCCCACCAAAGCGCATCTTTTGACATTTCATATTCAGATGGGGTAACAATTCCTTCCGATTTAATCCAGGCGAGCGCCCGATTTGAGGCATCAAATTCCACTGGTAAGGTCACAAAACTAAATAAAGTAGCTAAGGCAAAAAGGGCCACCCCGATGCTTAATAACATTGCATTACCTGTAGAATATAAAATCATCATCCCGATCATTAATAGCATGGGCATAAAACCATTGGCCACGTTGAGCATAGGAACCATGGCACTTCTAAATTGTAGGAAGGCATAGGCGCGGGCATGTTGAACCGCATGTCCACATTCGTGGGCGGCCACAGCGGCGGCGGCGGCATTTCGGCCATGGAAGACGTCATTACTTAAATTCACGGTTTTGTCGGCCGGATTATAGTGGTCGGTTAATTGTCCTTCCACCGAAATGACGCGTACATCCTGAATGCCGTGGTCGGCTAACATTTTGATCGCAATTTCTTCTCCAGAAAAATTACTTCGCAAAGGTTCCTGCGCATATTTTTGAAATTTCGACTTTAATCTCCAAGAGATTAGCATGCCTCCAAGGCCAAAAACAATCATTAATAAATACAATCCTGACATGGTTTTAGTTTTTTAATTTTTGAATAATTCCAGTTGTTGAGTAATTAGGCACTAAATCGATGGTACAAACTTCGCCGCCCATTTCGATGACTTCCTTGGCTCCTACAATCGTTGCGATGGAATAGTCTTTGCCCTTGATGAGCACATCGGGGGAAAGGCTTTTGATGAGTTCCAAAGGCGTATCCTCATCAAAAATAATCACCATGGAAACAAATCCAAGCGCTGCGATGAGGCGGGCACGAGCATATTCTGAATTAACCGGCCTTTCGGGGCCTTTGAGGGCTTTGACAGAGCGGTCGGTGTTAATGCCCACGATTAATTGGCTTCCGGTTTGGCTCGCTTTTTCTAAATAATCGATATGGCCTAAATGTAAAATATCAAAACATCCGTTGGTAAAAACCACTTTTTCCTTTTGTTCGGACCATTGATTTCGAATTTCTAGGGCCACGCGAAGGCTCACTATTTTCTGCTCACTTGCCATGCTTTTCTTCGATTTTGGGTAGAAAAAGGGTTAAAATAAAACTCAATCCCCCGAAAAACAAAATTGCGGCCATTTGAGTTCCATGGAAAAAAGTGGCTAATACAGTAGCCTCCTTCAGCGGGATGTTGTAAAAAACAAGGGCGGCGGCCACTAATTTATGATAAGCACCAATGCCTCCCTGGGTCGGTGTAGCCATCCCGAAAGTACCCATAACTAAGACGATTAGTCCAGCACCCAACCCTAAACTCAAACTGGCAGGGAAGGCCAACAATAGGATATATGTATTCGCAAAATAGGCAATCCAGATGCCTATCGTATACAAAACAAATAAAACAGGGCTGTTCACTTCTTTGATACTTATGATTCCGCTAATCCATCCATCGAGGATTTTTCCGATTTTCGAAGAGCTTGCAAATCTTTCCCAAAATTCCTGGACTTGCGCTTTTTTCCACCAAAGTACAATCAGGATCCCTGTGACCAAACATGCGAATGCGATCCAAATAGGAAGGGATGGGAGTTTGATGCTAGGGAATAAATTTTGTTGGATCGGCTCCCAGCCCACAAAAAAAACGAGTCCTACGAGGATGAGCAGGCATAAAAGGTCTACAACCCGTTCAGTAATCACGGTGCCAAAAGACTTCTCAAAGGGGATCCCAGCCGTTTTTGTTAAAGAGCCACAGCGCGAGACCTCGCCCATGCGGGGCACGATGAAATTGGCAAAATAGCCAATCATGACAGCTGAAAGGGTTCGGGTGATACCAGGTTGATAATGCAGGGCACCTAGTAATTGTTGCCAACGCAGGGCTCGCAAGAGGTGGGAAAGTAAGGAGATAAAAATAGCGAGACTGACGTAGCGGTAATCGGCTTCTAAGAGTGTTTGGTAGATATCTTCCCATTGCAGGTGGCTGCTGGAAAATGCCCAATAAAGCAAGCCCAAGGCTAAAATGGTAGAAAAAAGATAAGTAAGTATGGATTTTACCATGAAGAATGGGCTAAAACGAAATCAATAGGCAAAATAAAGACCTTTGTTGGAATTTTCGTGAGGAAATCTGATTATTTTTTGTACTTTTGCATTGTTTTTTTGGGATAATTTTTTCCTGTAAATAAATTTAGAATGGCCAAATTACGTATTCTTTACGTTTCGAGCGAGGTTGACCCCTTTCTAAACACATCAAAAATTGCCAATTTCGTCCGCAATCTACCTACAGCGATGCAGGAGCGAGGAATGGAAATTCGGATTTTGGTGCCGAGATTCGGTTCCATCAATGAACGTAAAAATCGATTGCATGAGGTGGTTCGTTTATCGGGCATTACGATTCCCATGGGGGAGGACGAAAAGCCTTTAACCATCAAAGTGGCGAGTATTCCAGCAGCTAAATTACAAGTTTATTTTATTGATAATGAAGATTATTATCAACGGAAATATGTCCTAACGGACAAGGATGGTGATTTTTATCCTGATAATCACGAGCGTGCAATTTTCTTCTGTAAGGGCGCATTGGAGACGGTTGTGAAATTAGGATGGGCGCCGGATGTGATTCATTGCAATGATTGGATGTCGAGTTTGGTGCCCTTGTACATTTCAACCCATTACAGAAATCATCCGATTTACAAAGATTCAAAAACATTATTTTCTCCACACAATTCGGAGTTCGATTTTACGTTTTCAAGTGACGATTTGATTGAAAAAGTTAAAATTGGCGATTTAGATGAGGCTAATTTGGGCAGTTTATCTGCTTCAAATTATGAAGCATTTATTAAGATTGGTGCAGAATATGCCGATAAAGTAGTATCATTAGTTAATGCGGATAATAGCCGCATCCAATCCATTATTGATGAATTTCAAGATAAAACCTACCAAAATATTGCCGAAAATGACCTCGATTTCTTCGAAAAAACCTACATGGAATTGGCTGGCAATTAAATGGCTTGGGATCATTTCCCTTTTTCTTACATCCTGTGATGCGCCTAAAGAAATCGGTGCTGATTTATTCAGTGTGGAAGTGGGTCTAAATTACACGGATACGCTTACGATTAAGTCCGCCACCGTGTTGATGGATTCGATTCAGACGGGTGGTAACAGTACTTTTTTGCTAGGATCTTATTACCATCCTGAATTAGGCTATCTTTCTTCGAATGTGTATACCCAAATTGCGAATGCGGATACCTTGAATTCGAAGGAAACTTCGATCATGGATTCCCTTAAAATGCATTTAATTTATAAAAATACGCAGGGGGATTTAAGTCAGGCGCAGACGATTGAATTGTATCGATTGTCAGATAGTTTAAGCAGAACTGCGACGTATTTTACAAATTCAACCGTAGCCATTAAGCCAGAATTATTGAAACGGTATACGTTTACGCCTAAACCCATTAAGGCGGAGTCAGCTAATGGGGATTCGGTTCAATTTGATACGTTGAAATTCCATATGCCAATTGCGCTTGGGAAGGAATTGATATCAAAATACACGGATAAAAATATCGCTGGTGGTGGATCTGCTTTTCGCGATTATTTTAGAGGTTTGTTTATAAAATCAGAGTCAGGTAAAAAGGCGGCCCTACTCGCTTTTGCACCTACCTATTCACGGATGACCCTACACTGGCATAATCCCGGGGATACGATTAAATATTCGATCAACTATTACTTTAGTTTGTCCAATTCCTATGTACCTGAAATTAATGCACGATTTAATGAGTTTTCGGCGAAACGGATAGGTACATTAGCGGCCCTCGTTAAGTCAGGTGATAAGGTTTCTTCTTTGAAAACAAATAATACAACCTATGTTCAGTCGGGAACAGGTGTGGTGACTAAAATTGAATTGCCCTATTTGTTGAAGCTAAAAGGAAATCGCAATATAGCCGTAAATAAAGCCGAATTAGTTTTTTCTGGAACAGATAATAAGGATTTTAATCAAACGATAGGCCAATTATCCTTGATCGAATCAGATGGGTCAAACAGACCTTTGCGAAATACCACAAATGGATTAAAGTACATCTATGCAGAAGGGGGCGGAGGTGTGGCGACGGCTACTTATGATATATCGAGAAACTCATTTACGTTTAATGTGACAACCTTGATGCAAAGTATGTTATCGGGCAAAAAGGAAAATTTAGGCTATTTATTAACACCTGCAATCTCTGCGGATGCGGCGGGTAATGCCAAAATTCTGAATGAGAGCGGTCGGTATATTGCCTTGAATGCTTTAAAGGCTAAATTAAAAATCTATTATTCATATATTGCCAAATAATCTTTTCAACCCATGGAAAGTCCCCAGGAATTCTTGCGGGTAAGTTTGGTTCAAACGGATATCGTTTGGGAAAATCCATCAGCCAATTTGGCTGTGTTGGAAGAAAAATTACAATCCTTAGCAGGTCAAACGGATCTCATCGTTTTGCCTGAAATGTTTAGCACCGGTTTCAGCATGCATGAAAAAGGCGCGGAAATTGGCCTTGGTCCTACGACCGCGTGGATGCAATTAATGGCCAAGCGTTTGCAAGTTCTTCTCGTAGGTAGTATCAAATTCAAGGAAGGAAATCAGTTTTTTAATCGACTTTTAGCCATAGAACCTGGTGGTAAAATCCATCGATATGACAAAAGGCATTTGTTTCGCATGGGTTCCGAACATGAATTTTATTCGGAAGGAAAATCGCCCTTGGTTTTTTCCTATCTAGGGTGGAATATTGCGCCCTTTATTTGTTACGATTTGCGTTTTCCTGTATGGTCACGCAATGTGAATTTGCGGTATGATTTAGCTATCTACGTGGCCAATTGGCCTGCTGCGCGCGCACATGCATGGTCGACTTTATTAAAAGCCCGGGCGATCGAAAATTTAGCTTTTGTGGTAGGTGTAAATCGAATCGGTGTGGATGGGAATGCCTTCACATATCAAGGTGATTCAGCTTTAATTAATTTCAAGGGTATTTCGTTCCAGGATATGGGTCCCTCGGAGGATATTCAGACCTTTCGTATTTCACATGCTGATTTGCTTCAGTTTAGAACAAACTTTCCTGTCCATTTGGATGCAGATGCTTTTAGCTTAGATTAGGTCGTTTTTTCTTTAAAAAATGCAGACAAGCCTCCCTTGAATTTCTGGGTTTCTTCGATGCTGCAATTCGCCTTTAATTCTCCCTGATGAATCAGTAAAATCCGATCGCAAATCGCTTCCACCTCACTTAAAATATGGCTGGAAAACAAAATGGTTTTATTGCTTTTTAAGGAATAAATGAGTGATCGAATTTCTTCCATCTGGTTGGGATCTAAGCCACTGGTAGGTTCGTCGAGCAATAGGACCTTCGGGTCATGTAGGATCGCTTGGGCGATTCCGACGCGCTGTTGGTAGCCTTTCGACAACATGTAAATTTTTTTTGTTTGTTCCTTCGTTAAACCTACGAGTTCAATGACTTCGTCGATGCGTTTTTTCAAACGCGCGGCTGGGATTTGATGAATATGTCCGATAAAGTTTAAAAACTCTTTGACATACATATCTGGATAGAGCGGATTATTTTCGGCCAAATAACCTACTTGCTTTTTAATACGTTCGATATCACTGCTGACCGAAAGACCCAGTATCGAAGCACTGCCTTGATCTGCTTGCAATAAACCCATGAGGATTTGCAGGCATGTGGATTTACCGGCGCCATTGGGCCCTAAGAAGCCTGTGATTTGTCCTTCTTTAATTTCGAAACTAATGTCTTTGACGGCAGGTTTTGTGCCGTAAGATTTCGATATATGAGAAACTTGGATGGACATAAAGCCGTCTAGATTTATTCTTACAAAGGTAGGTAAAATGGGAACTAATTCTGCGTACCTTTGTGTTTTGTTAGAAAATTGAGCAAAATATGCAGGAGGAATTGATACGATTGGACCGAATTGAAGATGCGATTGCGGATATACGGAAGGGAAAAATTATCATCGTTGCAGATGATGAAGACCGCGAAAATGAGGGGGATATGATTTGAGCCTCGGAGGCGATTACGCCGGAATTGGTTAATTTTATGATTCGTGAGGCGAGGGGATTGATGTGTGTTTCCTTGACGGAAGAGCGATGTCTTACCTTGGGTCTTGAAATGATGGTGGATCAAAACACCACTTCTCATGAAACGCCATTTACGGTTTCGGTGGATTTATTAGGCAATGGATGTACGACAGGGATTTCTGCTTCGGATCGTTCCAAAACAATTCAGGCATTAGTGGATGCGAAGACTCAGCCGGCGGATTTGGGTCGGCCTGGACATATATTTCCATTGAAAAGTAAATCGGAGGGAGTTTTGCGTCGGACGGGTCATACGGAGGCATCGATGGATTTTGCTAAATTGGCTGGATTCCAACCTTCAGGCGTTTTAATCGAAGTTTTGAATGAGGACGGAAGCATGGCACGTTTGTCAGATTTACGGAAGATAGCCGATAAATTTGATTTGAAATTAGTGACGATTAAGGATTTGATTGCGTATCGCTTGCATACGGAATCCTTGATTACGCGGGAGATTGGGGTGAATATGCCGACGGAATGGGGCCAATTTGATTTGATAGCTTTTAAACATAAGAATACGGGAGATACGCATTTGGCTTTAATTAAAGGCGAATGGGAAAAAGATGAACCTGTATTAGTTCGGGTGCATAGTTCTTGTGTGACAGGGGATATTTTTGGTAGTTGTCGGTGCGATTGCGGGGGTCAATTACACGCAGCTATGGAGATGGTTGAAAAAGAAGGGAAAGGGGTGATTTTGTATATGTTTCAAGAGGGTCGAGGTATCGGTTTATTGAATAAATTGAAGGCCTATAAATTACAAGAATTAGGTCGGGATACGGTGGAGGCCAATTTAGAATTAGGTTTTGCGATGGATGAGCGGGATTATGGAGTTGGGGCTCAAATTTTACGTGACCTAGGTGTTCAGAAATTGCGTTTAATCTCGAATAATCCAAAGAAACGCGCAGGTTTATTGGGTTATGGCTTGGAAATTGTGGAATCTGTGCCGATCGAAACGATTCCGAATATTCATAACGAGACCTATCTGAAGACGAAACGAGATAAAATGGGTCATAGCATTTTAAAGAAATAAGCAAGGCGCCTGATGGGCGCCTTGTTTATGCTCTTACATTTCTTTTTTATGGGGATAGGAGCTCGATTTCAAATAAATTTCGAATTAGTTATTTCCCAAGATAATCGGTGTTCCTTTTCCGGAACCCATGATGATGACTTTGGTATTGGGGGATTTGGCTAATTCTTTTTGTGCGATAATGGATTCGTATTGCAACTGTTTATCGCTCAGGCCAGTCGAAAGAATTTTTTGGTAATCGGCGATTCCTTGCGCTTCTACGCGTTTACGCTCAGCTTCTTGTTTTTCTTTTTGTAGCACGAATTGCATTTTTTGCGCATCTTGTTCGGCATTGATTTTGGATTCGATGGTTGTCTTGACCGAAGTTGGCAAATTGATATTACGAATCAATAATTGTTCCAAAACTAAACCGCGCTTCTTGAAATTCTTTTCGATGTCGTTATAAATACGAGTTTGGAATTCATTCCTTTTAAGTGAATAAAGAGCCACTGCATCGTAATAAACGGCATTATCTCGAATCATCGTCCGGGTGATCGGTCGTACGACCTTGTCTTTGTAATCTGTACCAATCTCTTTTAGGATGCGCGGTGCTTCGCTCGGTACGATGCGAAAAAGGACGGTTAGGTCCACTACCACTTCCAATCCATCGGCTGTCAATACACGTATTGCATCATCCCCATTGCGATCACCTTCATCGTGTACGGCGGACATGGTATAGTTTTGGGTTTTGGCATCAAAGGAATATACGGAGGCGATGGGATTGACAAAATTTAATCCACTGGTTAGCGTCTCGGGTACTACTTTTCCAAAAATGCTTTGAACGCCCACTTCACCGGCGTCGATTTGTTTGATGGTGGAACTTCCCAAACCTAGGATGGCCAATACGATTCCAGCTATTTTTAGCGTTGGACTATATTTGGAGAAAACTAAATTGGGACTTGAAATGCTTCTGCCTGCGACAAAGAGCAAAATACCTAAAAAAATAAAAAACATAATGGTAGGGTTTATGTGATTTGAATTCGCTGCAATGTACATAATAAAGGGGATATGTATGAATGAATTTTTGCCAAAATATGCCTATTTTTGAGCATGATTGAAATTAAAGGCATTCACAAGGAGTTTGAGGGACGGGTGGTTTTGGATGGGATCAATGGGGCTTTTCATAAAGGAAAGACCAATATGATCATTGGAGGAAGTGGAACAGGGAAAAGTGTGTTGCTGAAGTGTATGATTGGTATTTTAGCGCCAGAGAAAGGGGAAGTGTTGTATGATGGGAGGGATTTTGTGAAGGCGGATCAAGATACGGTGAAGGCGATTCGTCGGGAAATGGGCGTGTTATTTCAAGGAGGCGCCTTGTTTGATTCAAAAACGGTATTGGAAAATGTTCGATTTCCCTTGGATACTTTGACATCGATGCCTCCGGATGAAAAATCGAAACAGGCCATGTTATGTTTGAAGCGTGTGGGATTGGAAGCCGCAGCGAATCAAATGCCCTCGGAAATTTCAGGTGGGATGAAAAAGCGTGTGGGGATCGCCAGGGCCATTGTGATGAATCCCAAATACTTATTTATCGATGAGCCTAATTCGGGTTTAGATCCATTAAATGCCGTGAAAATCGATTTATTGATTCAAGAAATTACGGTGGAATATGGCATTACGACGATTGTAATATCCCATGACATGAATTCGGTGTTGCGGATGGGGGAATACATTATGTTTTTAAAGAATGGCAAAAAATTGTGGGAAGGAAATTCGGGTAATTTATTAAAGACGGATGTCCCTGATTTGCAGGAATTTTTATCGACCAAATTAATTTAACATGAAGGTGTTCGAACATGTTTCGTTGAAAACCCATAACACCTTTGGTTTGGATGTCAAGGCGCGTTTTTTCGCCGAAATCACGAGTTTGGAGGCTTATATACGTTTGTGCGAATCTGGGAAATATGCCCAAGTCCCTCATTTGTTTATAGGTGGGGGTAGTAATATTTTACTTACCCAAGATGTGGATGCGCTCGTTCTCAAAATGGATATTATGGGCATCGAGGTCACTCAGGAGTCCGAAGAACACATTTGGGTTCGAGCGGGAGCAGGAGTGATTTGGCATGATTTTGTCCAATACGCGGTCCAACATCAATGGGCCGGCATCGAAAACTTGGCATTAATTCCTGGAACGGTGGGGGCCGCCCCCATGCAAAACATTGGTGCCTATGGCGTGGAAATTAAGGATACTTTTGATTATTTGGATGCCTTGAATTTGGAAAGCGGGGTGTTGGAGCGTTTTGATGCGGCGGCTTGTCAGTTTGGCTATCGAGAAAGTTTTTTTAAACATGCTGGAAAAGGCCATTATTTAATTGCCTCTGTATGTTTTAAATTAGCCAAAAAAGCAGAACTTCATACTGCCTATGGGGCTATTCAAGATGTTTTAAATGAACAGGGTATTCAAAATCCGAGCATTCAAGATGTGGCGAATGCGGTTATTCAGATTCGGCAAAGTAAATTGCCTGATCCCAAAGAAATAGGAAATTCGGGTAGTTTTTTTAAAAATCCAACGGTTTCAGCGACGGAAGCAGAGCGCTTGAAAGCCTCTTTTCCACACATTCCTTCGTATCCCGTTGTGGGAAGTACAGATGTGAAATTTCCGGCGGGATGGTTCATTGAACAAGCCGGTTGGAAAGGCTTTCGGGACGGAGATGCAGGGGTGCATGCCAAACAGGCCTTAGTGTTAGTGAATTACGGAAATGCGACAGGCCTTCAATTGCTTGCCCTTTCAGAGAAAATTAAAAAGTCCGTCGAATCTAAGTTCGGTGTTTTATTAGAGACCGAAGTGAATATTTTATAATATGATATTACCAAGTATTGAAGGTGTAAAGGGAGGGCCATTTTTTTTAATGGCGGGTAGTTGTGCGATCGAAAGCCGAGATTTGGCTTATGAAATAGGGGAGAAGATCGCGGAAATGACCCGAAAATTTGGCATTCCTTTTATTTTCAAAGGCTCCTATCGAAAAGCAAATCGAACAAAAATCGATTCATTTACAGGAATCGGGGATATCAAGGCCTTAGAGATTTTGAAGGAAGTCGGTGCGCATCTAGGTGTTCCTACGGTGACTGATATTCATGAAAGTGCGGAAGCAGCGATGGCGGCTGATTATGTGGATGTGTTACAGATTCCGGCATTTCTTTGTCGGCAAACAGATCTTTTAGCGGCTGTGGCCCAAACGGGCAAGGCTGTTAATATAAAAAAAGGTCAGTTTATGTCGGGGGCATCGATGAAATTTGCAGTCGAGAAGGTCTTGCATGAAAACCCACAGGCCCAGGTCTACTTGACAGATCGGGGCAACTCCTTTGGTTACGGAGACCTCATCGTCGATTATCGTAACATCCCAGAAATGGCGGCATTCCAAGTCCCTATTATCATGGATTGTACCCATTCATTGCAGCGCCCAAACCAAGGTTCTGGGGTGACTGGTGGCCAACCTGCCTTAATAGAAACAATCGCCAAAGCGGCCATCGCCGTAGGCGCGCATGGTTTGTTTATTGAGACCCATCCAAATCCATCGGTGGCTAAATCGGATGGTGCGAATATGTTAGCATTGGACCAATTGGAGGCTTTGTTGGAAAAGCTTATACGCGTTCGAGAAGCAATTTTATAAATCATTGCCTGTTCACCATTGGCCGATGCATTGGACACTCACATCGGTTTTGTGCGTACCCGCAATGACATCTAAACTACTTCCAATTTCATCCCGATCCCAATAATCTGTTCGTCCGATTTTGAGGGCCAATTGTATCGTTTTACTCAGTTCATAGGAGCCAACAATTCCGCTTCGAATCCCATGTCCAGTATAAGCTGGCAATGTAAAAGAAAAGGGTATACTCGGTTCATAGGCATAAACACGCGCATCATAAGAACTCGTGTTTATCAAAGCCAACCGTGATTGTAGCTTCCATTGTTTGATTTTGACACTCAAGTCTTGAATGAATAAAAATCCTGTTTGAGATTGCCAAGCATGGCCATCCAGGCAGGCCATGATCCTAGAGTGCCAATCGATGCGAGGTCCCCAAAATCGATGCAAATCTAGATTCATTTGGAGGTTATGGCGCCTGCTTACTTCGGGATGGTCTTTAGGACCATCTTCCTCTTTACTGGTCCATTTGAATTGGCCGAAAAATCGCCAACGGGATTTTTTTTCATATTGGTAGCGACTTAAAAATTCCCAGCCCATGGTATTTTCTCGACTCACTTGAAATTTTTGGCTTGGGAAAAGAAAAAAATCAATATAAGTGGATAGTTTACTTCGCTTTGTAAAAGCGATTTGATTTCCGATGAATAGGCCTATTTCATTGCCCGTACTTGAATTTTCTGAAAAAGCCTGAGCCATGGGACTGTAAAATCCAGGTGCATACATGCGTAGCACATATGAAAAATCCACTTGTTTATTTATCGCGAAGGCAGCTCCTTGAATAAAGGAAATATCCTTGCTGCCTTGAATCGCTATTTCTGCCATTCCTTGAATGGATTTATAAGGGATTTGCATACCTAGCGAATAATTGCTCAGGCCATTACCGCTCCATTCCTGTTGTTTATAGGCTAGATTGGATGGCGCTTTGGGGATATTGTAGTTTATCAGGGTATGATTTGCATATAGCTGTGCTCGTAATTGTGAGAAATTCCATTGCACATGATATCCTATGGCTTGTTCTTGCACATTTTCTTGGTGACGCTGTTCAGTTGCTGTTCGATGGTATCCATCTGTAATGAGCGAGGTAAAGGAACTATCTCCTCGTACATAGGCATCTAATTTTCGGTGGGAATAAAATCCCTGGATCTGGAATGCGCCTATATGAAACATGAGATTAATCCCTCGATAAAAGCCACTTTCGCCAGATGAGCTGTAGGGAATCCCTCCTACATGAAATTTTTGGGTGGCCTTAATGCTTTCATAACTTTTACCTAAGGAGAATCCTCCAAATTGAATAAGGCCCTGGCCCCATTGGTTCACATAATCGCCGATTATTAATTTATCAATCCATGTAGTCGGCTTGATTTCTATAAAATAACTTGAAAAATCTGCCCAAGAAACCTCTCCGGCATCCTTTTGGAAGAGCATGCCTCCTCGGATTTTAGCGTTATATTGACCACGATATCGGAATAAATGAGCCCAAGAACTTCCCTCATATCTTGTTTTACTTCGGGTATCTGGAGGGGAAAATCCTTTTTTCTGCTCGAGGCTTTGTTCCCAGCGAAGCAAGAATTGCTGCCTTGCGTTTTCCGATTGATACCATTTTTTTGAGGATTTCTGACAGATAAAAAAGACCTGAATTTGACGCAATAGGGGTAAATCCCAAGAAGGAATCGTTTGTAATTCATAGATGGAATCAAATAGACCGATCTGCGCGCGATGAGCTAAAAAGGCATCGATTTGTCGCGGGCTAAGTAGCTGTAGATTTTCGAGTTCGTTTTTTTTTACTTGGTTGATCTCCAAGGGATTTTGCAAGTAATAATTCAAAATACCCTGTTTTTCTTCCGCTTCAATTAGCTCCGTTTCCTGCCCGAATAGTTTCAAGCAGGTTACCATCCCCAGGCATAAAAAAAGTAGTTTCATCACGACATGAAACTACAGGCTTTTTAAATGGGAGCAGGTTAAAAAACTGATTTTATTAGATCAATTACCTGAATTTCCGTTCGATGGTATCGAATAATTCTTTCCATATTGCAGCATTTTCCGCACGTTGGTACGCCGCATAACGCTCATTTAAATAAGCTTTCCAATCTTCTTGGGCACTTTCATGATCGATGTAGCGAATGATTTGGTCTAAATGCTCCGACTGCCCGTCAAATAAATGTTGAATGTAATTTATTTTTTGAAAAAGTGGCAGGGTCTCGGCCAACGACGAAGTCATATGGGTATGAATCCGATCTTTCAGGCTCTTATCCTCAGTTCTGATGGATTCAAAAACCTTTTCTGTCGGAGAGTCCGCATACATATCTAATATATTTTTAACCTCCGCCTGTTTTGATTTGTCAGATGGCTTCACCGTAGGTTTTGATTCGGGCACCGATTCAATTTTCGGCGTAGAAGTAGGTAATTCGGTTTGCTGATTGTCAACAAATCCCTGTTTTGGGCTTATGATTTCCTCTTCGATCCTTGGTTTAATGTCCTCTAGTGAATCTGATGGTCGTTCGTAATAGATTTCCGCGGTTAATAATTCTTCGAAACTCGGATATACATTTTCTAAGGGCGGATGATTTTCAGGTAAGGCCTGGATTTTTCCGCCGAGCATGTGAATCCAGTCCATCCAAATTTGCTCGGGTAATTGAATCTGCATGAGCAGCGATTGGCTAATGGAAGCCCATTTCTCTACAAATCGTGGAGATTCCCATGAGAAATTAGGTAATAGGGATTGAATTTGTTGCTCAGTTAATTGACGCAGAAGTTCTTCTTGAATAGTTTGAACCGTGGAAGGATCCACGTCCCACTGAAGAATTTCCTGAAAAGTTAATTGGTTTTTCTGAGCTGTCCAGTAATGAATGAATACATTCGGCGTTTTCATATAGGCTTAGTTAAGGCCCAACACATCGCAGGCTTTCATGGCTGCGGTTTGTTCGGCTTTTTTCTTTGAATATCCTTTTCCTTCAGCGATTTTTTCACCTTCGATAAGGACAAAGGCAGTAAATTCTTTGTTGTGATGCAAACCTTCCTCCTCCATACTAAATTGGGTTTTTTTACCCTCTTTTTGGGCCCATTCGATTAATATAGATTTGAAATTTGGGTTGTTTTGAACCACGGTTTCTAAATCGAAATATTGTGTTAGAATTTTTGTAATGATGAAATGTTGGGTAAACGCAAATCCCTTATCCAAATATATCGCCCCAATAAAGGCCTCCAGCGCATCTCCATACATGCTGGATCTGGACAGGATACTCCTTTTTTGATTTTCATATTCAATAACTTCATCCAAACCCAATTTCCGACCAAGTACATTCAGCGATTCCCGACTCACCATCCGAGAACGAATTTCAGTCAAAAATCCTTCGTCTTTAAAAGGGTATTTTTTAAATAAATAGGCCGCCGTAATCATTCCTAAAACGGAATCGCCTAGATATTCCAAGCGTTCATTCGATTCTTTGTAGGTTTTAGATACGCTTTCCTTGGACGCAGAAGCGTGTAAAAAGGCTAGTCGGTACAATTGTAAGTTCGAAGGATTTGCACCGATCAGATGCCGAACAGATTTCTTTAAAAATTTCTCTCGTTCATCGAGTCGATTTGGATTGAGCCAATGAAATAGAGAGCGTAAAGCCATACCTATATTTTACGGAAAATTACGGTGGCATTATGACCTCCAAAACCAAATCCATTACTTAACGCCACATCGATTTTGCGGGCTTTGCCAACGTTTTCGGTTAAATCGACACGTTGGTCTATTTCTGGGTCACGTGTGAATACGTTGATGGTTGGTGGTACAAATTGATGTTGGATCGCCAACACCGAAGCCACCGCTTCGACCGCGCCCGCGCCTCCTAAAAGGTGGCCGGTCATCGATTTGGTTGAGGAAATCGCCATGTTATATGCATGCTCGCCAAAACAATCCACGATCGCTTTAATCTCTTGTGGATCGCCGATGGGCGTCGAAGTTCCATGGGTATTAATGTAATCTACTTCCTCCGGTTTGATTTGCGCATCTTCGAGCGCATCCAGCATCGAAAGTAAGGCACCTAATCCTTCTGGATGTGGGGCAGTAATGTGATGGGCATCCGATGAAAATCCACCGCCGATTAATTCCGCATAGATTTTCGCTCCACGCGCCTTCGCATGTTCATATTCTTCTAAAATTAAAGCTCCAGCGCCTTCGCCTACGACGAAACCATCACGGTCCACATCGTATGGTCGGGAAGCCGTAGCCGGGTCATCATTCCGCGTTGACATCGCATGCATCGCTGTAAATCCACCCACCGATGCGATCGTCACAGGCGCTTCGGATCCACCCGTCACACAGACATGAATTCGTCCAGTACGAATGTAATTAAAGGCATCTATGATCGCGTTATTGGCGGATGAACAGGCAGAAACGGTCACGTAATTGGGTCCGCGGAAGCCATTCCGGATGGAAATTTGGCCTGAACTAGAATCCGCGATCATTTTTGGGATAAAGAAAGGATTGATTTTCGGTGTTCCATCACCTTGACCGAAATAAATCATTTCGTCCTCAAAAGTCTTTAAACCTCCGATGCCAGATCCCCAAATGACCCCTACTTTATTCTTATTTAAGGTCTCCATATCAAATCCCGCATCCGCAATCGCCTCATCGGATGCCACCACCGCATATTGCGTGAATGGGTCCATTTTGCGCGCTTCTTTTGGATTGATATAATCCTCTACTTTGAAATTCTTTAATTCACATGCAAAACGAGTTCTGAATTTTTCAGCGTCAAATTTGGTGATAGGTCCACAGCCGCTCTGCCCTTTCGATAAACCTTCCCAATATTCAGAAACGGTATTTCCAATCGGTGTTAGGGCTCCAAGTCCCGTCACTACAACTCGTTTTAACTCCATGATTTTGTTTTGATTAAATCTTTACAATAAAAAATGTCAATTAGTAGGGGGAATCAGGTAGGAAAAATCCTCACTCATTACCTTGTACCAATTGACATAATTATTATCGTGATTCGATTACTTTGCGTTTTCCAAATAGGCAATCGCTTGGCCTACGGTTTGGATATTCTCAGCTTGGTCATCCGGAATAGATACACTGAATTCTTTTTCAAATTCCATGATCAATTCTACCGTGTCTAAGGAGTCAGCTCCCAAATCGTTTGTGAAAGATGCCTCAGGAGTAACTTCTGATGCTTCAACTCCTAATTTCTCAACGATGATGCTTTTTACTTTTTCTGCAATATCTGACATTTTTTAAATATTTTGGGGTTCAAAAACGATGCAAAGATTAAAATTTTTAATTAGATAATCAAACTAAATTTATCACTAATTGCATTGATTTTATAAATAATAGAATAATACGAATTGTTTTCTTGATTTTTTTAATATTTATCTAGCTATGCTAGGGTCTTTTGCTTAAAAACACAAAGAGGCCGCGCCTAATAGTCCCGCGTCGTTTCCAAGTAAAGCCTTTTTAATGGCTAATTTTTCTAAATAGGCGGGAGTTAACCAGTAGTTTAATTGACGTTCCATGCTCGGTAAAATAAAATCAAAGGATGCCGATAAGCCACCGCCAATGAAAATATTCTTAACATCTAAAATACGTATCAAGGAAACCAACATATCCCCTAATAATTCTCCTACCTCATTCCAAACTGCCAGGGCTAATTCGTCGCCTTCCTCTGCCGCCACCACCAATGCCGTCGTCGAGATCGTTCCATCAGCCGGTAATGTCGTGCTTCCTTTGTATTCTGCCCGCATGGCGTTAGCCATTTGTAATAATTCTTTTTTACCCATATTCCGCTCTAATACCTTGCCATCCCGAGATGGCACATGGCCAGGTTCCATCGCATTTCCATCGCCCCCTAAAAAGATTTTACGGTCGATGATCGCCGCGCCACCCACGCCAGTTCCTAAGGTGATAAAGACAAAATCCTCGGGCATGCTTTCCTTCTCAGGCGAGAAGTAAAATTCGCCCAAAGCTGCTGCATTGGCATCATTTTCCATGTAAAATTGATGATCCGGAAAGCGCTTTTCGAGCATCTCGATCATCGGCGATCCATCGATTTCAGGAATCGCTGTGATTTCAATTAAGGTTCGACGGTCTTTCGTTAAAATTCCAGGTAAACCGATGCCGATTTTACGGACATTTTTATGTTGATACAAATGCAAGGCAATCGCATCTGCCAAACGTTCTAAAAAGTGATTTGATTCGCGCCAGGTGGCGGTGTCATAACTTTGGAAATTATTAATTTGACCTGTGTCAGCATGCACAATCCCCATTTTTACTCCCGTTCCCCCCACATCGATTCCTAAGTATTCCGTATTTGGCATTGAAATATATTTTTGGTTAAAAATCTTACTAATTTCCTCAATTTTCAGGGGAATTTCAAATTTAGGAATAGATACGTTCCAATTTTTCCATGATTGTACTTACGGCTGGACATATCAGCGTATTTTTTTCTGTGATGGAAAGAATTCCCATCATGTTTTTTCGGTCGGTATGTGGATATTCCCGGCAGGCTTTTGGCCTTATCTCATAAATTTGACATGCATGATCGGTTTCATTCAAAAAGGGGCAAGGGCTGTTTGGATAAACCCAATCGCCTTCCTCGTCCTGAATTAAATAGGCATCCAAAAAGTGCCTGACCTTCATTTTCATGGCATTTGCCACTCGTTGAATATCGGTTTCATTCCACCTGGGGCTCGTTGTTTTGCAACAATTCCCACAAGTCAGGCAATCCATTGTTTCGAAAACCTCCTGATGGGCTTCATTGAATTGCCGATCCAAATCCTTTGGCTTTTTCGCACGGATGCGCTGAAATACTTTTTTAAACGAGAGATCCTTAGGCATGGTCGGTCAGCGGAGGAAAGCAGGCACGACAACGCGCCTCATAGGTATCTGTCTCTCCTAGTAGCACGGTCGATTGATTCGCGGCTGTCCGATAGGAATAATGGGCTACCTGGCCGCATTGCACACAAACGGCATGGACCTTCGTCACATATTCGGCGATGGCCATGAGATTCGGCATTGGGCCAAAGGGCAGGCCCTTAAAATCCATATCCAGTCCCGCGACAATGACCCGCTTGCCTTGATTGGCTAATGTATTACAAACGTCCACGATACCCTCATCGAAAAACTGTGCTTCATCGAGTCCAATTACATCGCAATCACCGGCCAATAATAAGATTTCTACCGAACTATGTACGGGTGTAGAACGAATGGAGTTTTGATTGTGCGAGACGATGTCTTCGTCGTGGTAGCGTGTATCGGAAGCGGGTTTAAAGATTTCGACCTGCAATTGGGCGATTTTAGCCCGTTTGAGCCGGCGAATGAGTTCCTCTGTTTTTCCAGAAAACATCGATCCACAAATCACCTCGATCCAGCCTTTGGAGTCGGATTTTTGAGAGGATTTTGAATGAGCGGGCTCTAAGAACAAGGGCGTAAAAAGCCCCCAAAATCGCTTTCAGGGGCTTCATTAAAGGTTTATTTTGCGCTAAATGTAGCTGAGAAATATTCGCGATTCATCCGTGCGATGTTTTCTAACGAAATGCCTTTTGGACATTCTGCTTCACAAGCACCGGTGTTCGAGCATGCGCCGAATCCCTCTTCGTCCATCTGAGCCACCATCGCTTGCGCACGTTTGGAAGCTTCTGCTTTTCCTTGTGGCAATAGGGCTAATTGGGATATTTTTGCCGAGGTGAATAACATCGCCGATGCATTTTTACATGCAGCTACGCAGGCACCACAACCGATACATGCCGCCGCGGCAAAAGCCTCATCTGCATCATCCTTGGGAATCGGTAAATTATTCGCATCCTGCGCATTTCCCGTGTTTACGGAAACGAAACCTCCAGCCGCGATGATGCGGTCAAAAGATGAACGATTCACGACCAAATCCTTGATCACGGGGAAAGCACTCGCACGCCAAGGTTCTACGGTAATGGTTTCTCCGTCTTGGAATGAACGCATGTGTAATTGACACGTCGTCACGCCGCGGTTCGGGCCATGCGGCCGGCCATTGATGTACATCGAACACATGCCACAAATTCCTTCGCGGCAATCGTGGTCAAAAGCTACAGGATCATCTCCTTCTTCGATCAAACGGTTATTTAACACGTCAATCATTTCCAAAAATGACATATCAGTGGAAATGCCACTCACCTGATAAGTCTCAAACTTACCCGCGCTGTTTGCATTTTTTTGTCTCCAAATTTTGAGTGTCAGGTTTAAATTTCCTTCCATTGTATCGATTATTTATAAGATCTTTGAGCAATTTTGATATTTTCGTATTTCAACTCTTCCTTGTGTAAGTTGAATTTCGACGGTCCCGCATATTCCCAGGCCGCTACATAGGCATATTTTTCATCATCACGAAGCGCTTCCCCATCTTCCGTTTGGTATTCTGTTCGGAAGTGACCGCCACAACTTTCATTCCGATCCAAGGCATCAATACACATTAATTCACCCAATTCTAAAAAGTCTGCCACCCGGCCCGCTTTTTCTAATTCGGGATTCAAATTATTCAACTCCCCTGGAATCTTCACGTCTGACCAAAACTCCTTTTGCAAGTCTTGGATTTCTTTAATCGAGGCTTTTAATCCCTCCTCACTTCGCGCCATGCCACATTCATCCCACATGATTTTCCCTAAACGCTTATGGAAATAATCGACAGGTTTTGAGCCTTTGATGTTTATCAAGGTCTCTAAACGATCCTGAACTGCTTTTTCGGCTTTTACAAAATCTTCTGAATCCGTCGACATCGCCGGCGTCCTAATTTCAGCCGCTAAATAAGCCCCAATCGTATATGGAATCACAAAATATCCATCCGCTAATCCTTGCATCAAAGCCGAAGCTCCTAAGCGATTCGCCCCATGATCCGAGAAATTCGCTTCTCCCAAGGCATATAAACCTGGTACGCTTGTCATTAAATTATAATCAACCCAAAGACCGCCCATCGTATAGTGAACCGCTGGGTAAATTCGCATGGGAACTTCATAGGGATCTTCCCCGGTGATTTGCTTGTACATATCAAACAAATTGCCATATTTCTCTTTCACCACCGCTTTTCCCATCGCTTGAATTTCCTCGTCGCTTGGGTGATGCATGTTGTTTTTATTGGCTTCCCCCTTTCCGTACCGAATGATTGCCGCCGCGTAATCTAAATAGACAGCCATTTTAGAAGCTCCCACACCATAACCGGCATCGCAACGTTCCTTTGCCGCACGAGATGCGATGTCCCGAGGAACCAAATTACCAAAGGCAGGATAGCGACGCTCTAAGTAATAATCGCGCTCATCTTCAGGTATTTCATTCGCCTTCCGCGTATCATTTTGTTTTTTCGGCACCCAAATCCGACCGTCATTTCGAAGGGATTCAGACATCAATGTCAATTTCGATTGATGATCTCCCGAAACCGGAATACAGGTTGGGTGAATTTGTGTATAACAAGGATTTGCAAAAAATGCACCTTTCTTATGTGCTTTCCAAGCGGCTGTTACGTTCGAGCCCATGGCGTTCGTGGACAAGTAAAATACGTTTCCGTATCCGCCGGTACATAATAAGACCGCATGTCCGAAATGACGTTCTAAGGCACCAGTAACGGAATCACGGGCGATAATACCACGCGCTTTGCCGTCGATCGTTACGATGTCCAACATTTCGTGGCGGGTAAACATGTCAACATTTCCCATGCCCACTTGACGTTGAAGGGCAGAATAAGCACCTAATAATAATTGCTGACCCGTCTGACCGGCTGCGTAAAAAGTACGTTGTACTTGGGTACCTCCGAAAGAGCGGTTGGACAACAAGCCCCCGTATTCACGTGCGAAAGGAACGCCTTGCGCGACGCATTGATCGATGATGCTTCCTGAAACCTCGGCCAAACGATGCACATTCGCTTCACGTGCGCGGTAATCACCGCCTTTGATGGTATCGTAGAATAAGCGATAAACGGAATCGCCGTCGTTTTGGTAGTTTTTGGCTGCATTGATACCTCCTTGAGCGGCAATCGAGTGCGCACGACGCGGAGAATCTTGGAAACAAAATACTTTTACTTTATATCCTAACTCAGCTAATGAGGCGGCAGCGGATGCACCGGCTAGGCCGGAACCTACTACGATGATTTCAAGGCTACGTTTATTGGACGGATTGACCAAGGAAACGCTCGATTTGAACTTGGTCCATTTCTCGGCTAAATTTCCATCAGGGATTTTGGCGTCTATTTTTGTCATAATTTCTTATCGGCTGGTATTAATGAATCAAATTAAAATAAAAGGCAATCGGCATCGCGGCAAAAACCGCTGAAATCACGATGGCGTAAATAGCACCGATTGTTTTGATGGTCGGTGTATATTTAGGATGGTTCCATCCCATGGTTTGGAAAGCACTTTGGAACCCATGTAATAAATGATATCCCAAGGAGATACAACCTAAAACATAAACAATGACCACGAAAGGGTTCGTGAAAACGGCTTGCATTTCAGCGAATAGGCTATGTGATTCTAGGCCATTGGTCAGGCGTGAAAAATACCAAAAATGCTTTAAATGAATGATTAAGAACAATAATAACAAGGTTCCTAATAAGCCCATGGACCGCGAATACCATTTACTATTAGCCGCACCATCCACCACCGCATAGGCTACCGGACGTTTTTTCTTATTGTCTAACCAAAGGCGAAGTCCGTCAAAGATATGTAGCAATAAACCGCCAAATAAAACAATCTCCATCGTACGGATGATTGGGTTGGTTCCCATAAACTCAGCGCCCTTGTTAAATGACTCTCCGCCATCGTTCAAAAAGATTGTGGCATTTAATCCACAATGGACAATTAAAAAGCTAATTAGAAAGAGGCCTGTGGTGGCCATCAGGAGCTTTTTCCCGAGAGATGAATTAAGTGATTTTGCTAACCAAGCCATAAATAAAATGATTTAAAAAAGGTAAAATTGCGAATCGTTTAAAATTTAGCCCTCAAAACTACAATTCAATCACGGGTCTATCAAATTAATCGATTAAAAAATCCATTTTTTTTAATTTATTCGATTCCCCTTATTAACTTTCCTATTCACTTCTAGGTTTTATGTTTTTAAAGAAATTTTACTTTTCGCTGCTCTTATTTTCGCTAGGCTTTTTTGCAGCCGAGGCGACTCACTTAAAAGGGGGAGAGATTACGGTGAAGCGTATTTCCGATAAAACCCTGACCTACGAATTTACGCTGACGACCTACACGGAAAACAACCGCGCGAATCAGGATCAGACGGAGGTAAATTTTTGTTTTGGGGATGGGACATCGATATATAAGGCGAGGCGCTGTTGTGGCACACCGGTGGACATCGGGAATGGCACCATGAAAAACCTCTACAAAATTGAATATACGTATCCGGCACCTGCGCTCTTTTACAAGGTTTCGGTAGCCATTCCAAATCGGAATGATAATGTCCGAAACATCACGCGCTCGGTGGAGGTGCCTTTTTATGTAGAAACCATTTTTTCGATTAATTCTGGTTTAGGTCAAAATTCCACACCGCTTTTATTAAATCCTGCGGTGGATTTAACGGCCGTGATCGGGCAGCCTTTCATCCATAATGCGAATGCCGTGGATGCGGAAGGGGATAGTTTGGCTTATCGCTTATCGAGTTCCCGCACGGGGGATTTTGAGACTTGCTCGCCTTCAAGCCGAGGTACGATCGCCCCCGGATTCCGACAGCCCAATGAGGTTTCTGCGCTTCCCTCAAGTTTTACGATTAACCCATTGAGCGGGGATTTGATTTGGGATTCGCCACAGGAAATCGGTTTATACAATTGTGCCTTCATTGTAGAAGAGTGGCGAAATGGAGTGAAAATCTCGGAGACCGTTCGCGATATGCAGATTGAGGTGAAGGATGTGGATAATAAAGGACCTAAGTTAACTATTCCTCCGGATGTCTGCGTGCAAGCGGGGGCCTACCTGATGGAAACGATTTCAGCGGTCGATGTAGCTTCCAAAACCGGTCGGATCGATCCTTTGACGATTTACAGTTCCGGAAATGTGTATGCGATCGATACCGTTTATGCGATTAAGCAGCCTTATGCTACTTTTTCGACGAGCCCGAAACAAGTCACCTCGCCCGCTTATGGCTATTTTAAGTGGCAGACGGCATGCCAACATATCCGCAAGGAACCCTACGATATTTTCTTTAAGGTGGAGGATAATCCACCGATAAGCGTTGGTGGAGGCCTGAAATTGGTCGATAGTAAAATTTGGAAAGTTCGTGTAATCGCTCCGGCCATCAAGGGATTGAAGGCCAGCATTGTGACCGAAGGAAATAAAGCTTCCCTCACATGGAATGCTTATCCTTGTGCCTTGGCAGGTGCCAAAATTATCATTTACCGCAAACAAGGCGCATGTACTCCGGCTGTCAATAAACTTTGTCAAACGGGTATGGCCTTGCCTGGTTTTACGGAAATAGCGCGGGTAGATATAACAAAGACGGCCTATGAAGATGCCGGCTTGATGAAAAATGCGAATTACACCTATGTGCTGGTAGTGGTTTTTACGAATAGTAAAGGAAGCGAGGATTTCAGTCCGATGTCTGAATCGGCTTGTGTATTTATTCCGACTTCTGCGCCCTTAATGACAAATGTGTCCGTGCGTAAAACAGATGCAAGTGCCGGGGAATTGTTTGTTCGATGGACACGTCCTTTGAAATTAGATACTTTGATTTATCCAGGTCCTTACCAATATGTGGTAAACCGCGCGGATGGATTGAATGGGAATAATTTTGTTCAAACGGGCCTTCCGATCGCCAAAGATACCTCCATGACCGACAAGGGTTTAAATACGGCATCGAATGCGTATCGCTATAAGGTGGATTTTTATTATACCCTAAATAAGCAATTTAAATTATTGGATGCGCCAAGTCCGGCCAGCTCGGTGGTTTTACAAGGGCAAGCGGCGGTGAAATCAGTGAAATTAGCTTGGACGGCGAATGTGCCTTGGTCGAATGATTACCAGGTGCATCGCGTGTATCGAGAAAGCCCGAAGGGTTCTGGGAAATTCAATCAAATCGCCGAGGTTTCAGTGGCAGGGGCGAATTCCTATACGTTTACGGATCAGGGAACTGATTTTTACACGAAGGATGGAAAGTTCGATGTGGCCATTTCATCGGATTCGACTTATTGTTATTATGTGGAAACATTGGGGACCTATGGGGAGGGTTTACCGGCATTAGCCTTGTTGAATTCCTCGCAAACGGTTTGTGTGAAACCTCAATCGGATGTGAATCCATGTGCGCCTAAATTGACCTTGGTACCGTTAGCTTGCGAAAGTTTGGATAAGGAGCCATCCTGCAATTGGACGAGCTTTGATAATTCGCTGACTTGGGTTCCTACCTTGAGCGGAAATTGCGATCAGAGCTTGGCGAGTTTCCGGGTGTATTATTCCAAAGATGGGACAAATTTCAAGATGGTAGGGGAAGTGAACGCATTGAAATATGTACATAAAAAAGTAGACTCCTTTATCGGTTGTTATTATGTGACGTCGGTGAGCCAATTAGGCAAGGAGTCGGCTAAAAGTGAAATTCTTTGCCAGGACAATTGTCCGTCCTTTGAACTACCGAATATATTTAGTCCAAATGCTGACGGGAAAAATGATGTCTTTTTGGCGATGCGTTGTCCTCGTTTTGTGACGCAGGTGGCCTGTAAAATTGTGGATAGGAATGGACAATTAGTGTATGAATACAAGGGAGATATCGCTGGGTTTGGATGGAATGGCAAGGATATGAATGGAAATATGATGGCGCCTTCTACTTATTTTTATACCTGCGATGTAGCTTTTGATGTGGTGAATACGGCATTAAAAACGAAGACCTTGAAGGGTTGGGTCGAACTCGTCAAATGAGCAAGCTAATCGTCGTGATCGATGGGGATTGCCAATTTTGTCAATTTTCAGCGCGCCTTGTACGAAAAATGGTTCGTCAAGATATGACTATTTTGTTTCAAAGCGATCCGTTGGTGAACGCGCTGGAAAAGGAAATTCCCTCCTCCAATTGGGTGATGGATAGTATTAAATTAGTACAGGGTTCTCAGGTTTATATCAAATCGGAGGCGATAACTTTAATTTTCCGAGATGTTCATTTTGTATATCAGCCTTTGCGCCTCATCTTTATTTTACCCAAGGCTTTATTGGATCGTGCGTATGATTGGGTGGCGACTAATCGCTATTTTTGGAATAAGGCATGTTCGATTACCGCGCAGGAAGATAGGGTTTAGCTTTGGCAAAAAAGTCGCCATTTAGGGCGATATCCCATTGGTTTGCTGCTTCTTCTAAACCTGCAAAATTAAAATGAGTTCCATCCCAGCGGTAACCAGCTCCGGTAATTTTCTCCAAATTCGCGCCTAGGTAGGTATAATCGATTTCGCTTAGCATGCGCTTTTGGGCGGCTCTTACCTTGAGTTCATTGGGGGAAGTTCCTCCGGGATTACATTTTGAAATGACGAAGGTTAGGCTTGGGTTTTGAAGGAGTTCTCGAGTTCTTGAGATATACATTCGAGTATATTCTACAATTTTATCCTCAGGGAGTGGTAAATCATTTTCCCCATGCATGACGAGGACAGCACGAAGACCGGATTTTACAAAATCATTTTTTAATCGTCCTTCGAAAAAGCTAAAGGGTTCATTTTTTCGCCAGTTATAAATGGTATGTTGAAATTCCAGCCCATAGGCTGATTTCCCATAATATTCAGATGTACTTCCCCCATTAGCTGTATTGTAGATCCGGATGGGTACTTTTAATCGGCCTTTAAGTTTGTCGGCTAGTCGGCCCCAAAATGCATTGTTAGATCCCGGAAAATCCCATTTTACGATGTCGCACCATTTTTGGTCGAAATCATCAAGAAAATAAGGTTGTTGGCCTTCTGCCAACGAATGGCCAATCAGGGCGAAAACTTCGCCGACGTTAAAGGTTTTCTGGATGGTCGAGTCTGTAATTAGGACATTGTCTTTGGTTAATTGAAGGACGGGGTAATAGCCCCCTCCTTGTAGTTTAAATTTACCCTTAAAAATTCCGGTACTCGTGGATTGAAGCGTAAACCAGACGGATTCGCTGCCCCCCAAGGCATTGATGAATTTAACCTTGGCGTCCGTGAAGGCTTTATCTGCCTGGCCGTATAAATAAACCTCTCCTTCGTTTGCATTGTCTCGCTGAATAAAACTGCGGCAACTATCTGCATTTAATCGGATATGGGCTTTGAACGATTCATTATTTGGATTTACAACTTCTTGGGGTTTACAGGCGCTAAACATAAAAACACTTATGATTAGGAGTAAAAAAAGGAATTTTGAAAAACTCAATGTCTGCATGCTATCATTTAAAAGGGTTTTTGGCCTATATTTGTGTTTACAAAAAGCCATATCAAATTTAAATAAAAATAATCAAAATGAAAGCATATGTTTTTCCCGGCCAAGGTTCTCAATTTCCAGGAATGGCAAAGGATTTATACGATAATTATGCCTTAGCTCGGGAGGTGTTTGAAGAGGCGGACCAACAAGTAGGATTTTCATTGTCGAAAATCATGTTTGAAGGAACGGATGAGGAATTGAAACAAACGAAGGTAACCCAACCAGCCATTTATTTGCATTCCGTTTTAATTGCCAAATTAGGTGCATCCTTTCAACCGGCGATGGTGGCGGGGCATTCCTTAGGTGAGTTTTCGGCCTTGGTTTCGGCAGGTGGTTTGACTTGGCAAGATGGACTGTCTTTGGTATATCAGCGAGCGATGGCCATGCAAAAAGCCTGTGAATTAGAGCCAAGTACCATGGCGGCAGTTTTGGGTTTGGCGGATGCGCAAATCGAGGCGATTTGTGCGGAATTTGGTGGCCAAGTGGTAGCGGCGAATTATAATTGCCCGGGCCAAGTGGTCATTTCGGGTAGTTTGGCCGGCATCGAGGCGGCAAGTGAAAAATTAAAAGAAGCAGGTGCGAAGCGCGTCCTTCCATTGCCCGTAGGAGGTGCTTTTCATTCGCCCTTTATGGAACCCGCGCGCATTGAATTAGCTGCGGCGATCGAAGCGACGAAAATAAATAAGCCTATTTGTCCTATTTTTCAAAACGTAAATGCCCAAGCATCTCAAGATGAAGGGGAGATTAAGGCGAATTTGATATTGCAGTTGACTGGCGCCGTTCGCTGGACCCAATCCGTGCAGGCTATGGTGGAGGCAGGTGCGACGGAATTTATTGAATGTGGTCCTGGGAAAGTATTACAAGGTTTAGTTCGTAAAATTCATGCGGAGGCATTGGTTTCTTCGATGGAGCTAGTTGGCTGATTTTGAGGGCTTGACTATTTGAATGAATAAATAATTCAATTATTTTGATTCATTGCTTGTTAATTAACCCCCAAGCCCCTATTTTTGCACTCGATTTAGTATTGACCTATGGTGTAAAGGTAACACACCAGTTTTTGGTTCTGGTTTTCTAGGTTCGAATCCTAGTAGGTCAACTGGACAGATTAAAAGTCCTCACATCGTGAGGACTTTTTTTATTGTGGCGTTAGCATTTTCTTTAGTTCCTCTAACACATTTTTCTTCTTAAACTCCCTCGCTAAATTCCCATAGGTCCACAAAGTGAAATTCAAGGGCTTTTGATTTTTTATTTCATCAGGCACCACAAAGGTGGACACCCCTCCCTTTTTCGTTTTAATCACCACCACGCCATTCGCTCCTCGAACCCCATAAATAGCCGTGGTGGATGGGTCTTTCAGGACGGTAACCGACTCGATATCACTCGGATTAATCGTATTGATATTCGTGACGGGCACATCATCCACCACATAGAGCGGACTATTCGCATTAATCGACCCAAAACCCCGAATCCGCACCATCGCCGCCCCACCCGGAGAATTGTCATTACTCACTGTAACACCCGCCACCTGGCCGGTTAGTTTTTGATTTAATGTCCCAGCAGCGACTTGATTTAAACGCTCCGACTTCACGGTGCCGATGGCTCCATTGGTCTTATTCGCATCTTTTTGAAAACCAGGTTCAATAAATCGCGGAATGAATTGCAATCCTATCCCCATTTTACCTTGGGCGCTTTTTCCTTGACTCATTTTTAATTCTTGCAAGGCATACAATGGAATCGCATTGGTGTCGCGGTATTCCGCTTTGCTAAATAAATCCGTTGGGTCCCGAAAACAGATAAATAAGGAATCATTCCGCAGAAAAAAGCTACGCTGAGCGGTTTCCAATTGGCTGCCCGACGAAAGTGTTTTCCCAAAATAATGATCCAAAATACCAATCAGTTCATTTTGGGCCTTCGCCTGATAGACGAACATGAGCAAAATAATTCCAAGGATAGTTTTCATTTTCAAGCGCTTAAAGAGTCTGCAATACATCCCCTAATTTTTCATAGGATAAAATCATCGAACGCACATTATGGTAATTTATTTTCCAAGATGTCGCCATATGTCGCCAAATGGGCTCTCCCTCGCGGGTCATTAATGGCCACCATTCGCCCGTATTGTAATTAATCATCTTATCAAACACAAAGCGATGAACTTGCTTATGTGCGGCCAAGAATTTCTCGTCTTTGGTTAGTAAATAGGCATCAACCATACCGATCAACATTTCCGCTTGTTGCCAAAATTCTTTTTCCCGATCATAGACCTCTCCCTCATGTGATCCCTCCACAAACACCCCTCCGAATTCCCAGTCCACACCATAATTCATCGAATGATAAAAAGCTTTTTCCAAATTCACCCGATATTCCTCCACATCAAATCCCCCCACGCGAAGCGCATGCAGTAGTAGCCATCCAAATTCCGAATTATGTCCATAGGAAGTGTTATCCACGGCGGAGGCTTTTTGGCCCCCTTCCGCAAAACGATCCCAACCCCAAACGATGTCAAATTTAATCTGCGGGGCTACAGACCAGTCAGCCCAAAATTGCGGGATTCCTGTCCCCGTTTTCGCATGCATTATTTTTTGAATTAATATGTCAATCGACTCTTTTAATTTCCGACGATGTAATTCCTTGCCACTCGCTTCATATAAAGTCGTAAACGCCTCCATTAAGTGCATGTGCACATCTAAGGTTTTGCGGTCTCCACCCGGGGAACCTGGTGCCATGAGCTCCCATTTTTCGGAGAAAAACTCCCAATACCCACCTAAATTGGTATCTACGGCATATTTTTGCAATAAATCAAAACATTTTTCGGCATATTCAAGGCCGATCGGATCGCCGGTTGCCAAGGTATATTCGCTCAAACTATAAATAGCAAAACTGTGGCCATAGCCGATTTTCTGTTTATTTGTCGCCTCGCCTTTGCGATTCATCATCCAGTAAAACCCCTCATTTTCATGATCCCACATGTTGTCTAACATGAACTTAACTCCATGTTCGGCCATTTCTTTCATGATAGGTCCCCCAAATCCATGTCGGTATGCCTGAGAATACGTAAAAACAGATCTAGATTGTGCAATCAATGACTTTTCATCCTGTCCAGAATCTTCCCCAAATTCATTGTAGTGTGTGATGAATCCACCATAGCTTTTGTCCATGGTTCGCTTGGCCCAAAAAGGTAATAATTGGGATTCGGTATAGGATTTAATTTCTTCTCGCATTGAGATGATTTCTTCTTTGTTCATGCAATTAAAAGGTTTAGTTGTTCTATTTCGGAAGGACTCGCTGAGCCCGTTTCGCCTACTTTATGAATGGATATGTGTGCGCAAAGCGTCGCAAATGCGCAGCTTTCTGCGATGCTTGCTCCGGCCGCGCGGGCTGAAGAAAATGCAGCCACAATCATATCGCCTGCACCCACGGTATCAATTTCTCCTTTGGGGGCAATGGCCTTTTCCCAATGGATCTCATGCTCATCTGCATAGACCATCCCCATGTCGCCTAAGGTGACTAAGGCGGGAACTTTTCGTGCTTGAACCCAGGATTGTATGTGTGAAAAATGGGGTGCTTGGTTTTTAATTTCAGATTCTGATAGGCTTAACATGTGAGATAATTCATGTTCATTGACCTTAATCGGAATTTGCGAGGCCACAGAACCCAAGGAACGTAAATCAGCTAAAGCGGGTTTATTCGCTTTTCGAATCTCGCTTTGTAGGCGCTCGATGCTCTTCGCACTTAATAAAGGATTTTGAAATTGTTCATTCACGACGATCCAGTCGACCTGTTGGATTTGCTGGCTTAATTGATCAATTAAATAGTCCGATTTATGCGAGAACCTACTATTTTGAGTACCAAAATCTATGCGATGGTCTTCGACCGAATCCATCATAGGTTTGGAATAGGTGGGGGTGTCCATATCGGCATGCATCCCTACATGATCTGTTTTTATACCGAGCATCGCACATTGATGGAGCATTTCCCGACCAAATAAATCTTCACCAATCGCCCCATAGGCATGAACCTGAACACCTAAGTGCGCGAGGTTTTTAGCCACATTTCCGGCTCCCCCTAAATAACCTGTTGGACGAGCGCCCCAATGGACAATTTTCCCTGTTTCTACGGAAATTTCGGAGGTGTTTTTGTTTTGTTGAAAATAAAAATCAACTGCAAAATCCCCAATAATGGCTATTTTGACTTGCTTTATCAGACGAAGGATTTCAGTAAGTCTATTTGAATTCATGCCGTTTAATATGGTTTAGAAATTACCTCTAAAATAAGTATTTTTCTGTAATTTTACATCCTGTATTTTTGATAATTTAAAATCCATTCACATTGGCATTAATTAAATCCATCTCCGGAATTCGTGGTACCATTGGGGGAAAGCCTGGCGAGGGCTTGAGTCCAATCGACGTCGTGACCTTTGCAGCGGCTTATGGCACCTGGTTAAAAAAACAAGGGCATAGCTCAAATTCCATTGTTTTAGGTCGAGATGCCCGCATTTCTGGTGCGATGGTCAATTCCTTGGTAGCCAATACATTGATCGGCTTGGGTTGGGACGTCTTGGATATTGGTTTGTCTACGACCCCTACGGTCGAATTAGCTGTCCCTTGGACCCAGGCTGCTGGCGGGATTATCATCACGGCTAGCCATAATCCGGCTCAATGGAACGCTTTGAAATTATTAAATCACCTAGGTGAATTTATCTCCGATTCGGATGGGAAGGATTTGTTGGAAATCGCTGAAAATCAGGATTTTTCATTTGCTAGCGTTGAAAATTTAGGCCAACTTATCGAAGACGATACGTTTTTAACAAAGCACATTGATCATGTTTTAGGCCTTCCTTGGGTAGACCAAGGCAGTATTGAAAAAGCGAATTTTAAGGTTTTGGTGGATGCGGTGAATTCTACCGGAGGAATCGTGGTCCCTGATTTATTGAAGGCTTTGGGGGTGCATCAAGTGGATGTGATTTTTGGGGAGCCTTCCGGTCATTTTGCACATAATCCTGAGCCATTGCCGGAAAATCTCACAGCCATGATTGAAAAAATGAAGGCTGGGAATTACGATTTAGGGATTGTCGTGGATCCGGATGTGGATCGTTTATGTTTTATTTCAGAAGATGGAACGCCGTTTGGGGAGGAATATACCTTAGTGGCTGTGGCGGAATATGTCTTGTCGAAGCAAGTGGGAAATACCGTTTCAAATTTATCCTCGACACGTGCCTTACAAGATGTGACCGTAAAGGGGGGAGGAAGTTATTTTGCGGCAGCCGTGGGCGAGGTGAATGTGGTGAATCAAATGAAGGCGCAAAAGGCCATTATCGGCGGCGAAGGAAATGGAGGCGTCATCTTTCCTGAATCCCATTATGGCCGGGATGCTTTGGTGGGAATCGGTTTGTTTTTAAGTCATTTGGCCCAAAAAGGCATCAAAATCTCGGAATTACGTGCGACCTACCCGTCCTATGTGATGTCGAAAAATAAAATTGAATTATCCGCGGATTTGAATGTGGATTTGATTTTGGCGACGGTGGCCAAAAAATTCCAACATGAACAAGTGAATACAATCGATGGGGTGAAAATAGATTTCTCCGACCGCTGGGTTCATCTTCGTAAATCCAATACCGAGCCGATTATTCGTATTTATTCGGAAGCGCCGAGTGAAGAAGATGCGAATGCCCTAGCCCAGCAAATAATGCAGGTGATTCAGGAAATTGCGAACAAAAAATAATACATGACTTCATCAGCTAAAACACCCATTTATTTAGATAATGCCGCTACCACCCCGGTCGACCCCTTGGTTTGGCAGGAAATGCAGCCTTATTTTGAGGACTTTACGGCAAATCCCTCGTCGATACATTCCCACGGCAGAAAGGCCAAAGTGGTCGTGGAAAAAGCCCGTAAAACCATCGCTAGTCTTTTAAACGCGGCTCCTTCTGAAATCTTTTTTACCTCGGGAGGTACAGAGGCGGATAATACGGTGATTCAATCTGCCGTGCTGCATGGAGGAATTAAAACGATCATTACCTCGCCTTTGGAGCATCATGCGGTGTTGCATACGGCGGAATATTGGCATCAATTGGGCATGGTCGACCTGAAATTCGTGCAGGTCAATGCGATGGGTGATGTGGATGTAGCGCATTTGGAAAACGTATTAGCTTCCTCGCCGAAAGCCTTGGTTAGTTTAATGCATGGCAATAATGAAATTGGAAATTTACTCGATCTTCATGCCGTGGGGAATTTATGCGAACAATATGGGGCACTTTTTCATTCCGACACCGTGCAAACCATGGGTCATTTCAAACATGACACGCAGGTTTTGCCGGTACATTTTTTGGTTGGCGCCGGCCATAAATTCCATGGACCTAAGGGCATCGGATTTTTATATGCCAAATCAGGGGCAGCTTTTAGTCCCCTCATGCATGGCGGAGCACAAGAACGTAATCAACGCGGAGGTACTGAAAATGTATATGGCATGGTAGGTATTGCGAAAGCTTTATCGCTGGCCTATGAACACATGGCCGAACATGAGGCCTATGTCAAAGGAATTAAATCCTATTTTATTGATCAATTGACCTCTTGTTTTCCGGGTATTGAATTTAATGGTCGGTCTGGCGAGGTGGACAATAGTCTCTATACGGTCTTGAATGTGCGTTTTCCAGAAATTTCGGATGGGGATATGTTGCTATTTAAATTAGACATCGAGAAAATTTCTGCCTCAGGTGGAAGCGCCTGTTCGAGCGGAACTTCCGTGGGATCACATGTGCTAACAGCTTTAAATCCGCAGGCAAAAGGTGCGGCGGTTCGTTTTTCCTTTTCCAAAAACAATACCCGAGAAGAAATAGATCGAGTGGTCGACGTCTTAAAAACCATCATGTAAAAAAAGCCGCTCTTAAAAGCGGCATTTTTTTGCCATCATTATAGTAGTAGCACGGCTGATAAATAAATTAATACGCTCGTGCAAAAATCACACGTTTTGTAGAAGGATTTCCCGATAGAATACAGGTTCCGGCTTCTTCTTTGACATCCAAAGGAATGCAGCGGATGGTCGCTTTCGTTAATTCCTTTATTTTTTCTTCGGTCTCCGAGCTGCCATCCCAGTGGGCTGAAAGAAATCCGCCTGCTTCGATTTTACCGGTGAATTCATCCCAAGTATTGACTTCATGGGTGTTTTCTTGGCGAAAAAGAAAGGCCTTTTTGTATATTTTTTCTTGAATATCGTTCAGGGTGTTGACCACTACCTCGTCGATGCCCTCAAAAGGCAAACTGGTTTTTTCGCGGGTATCTCGACGAGCTAATTCAATCGTTCCGTTTTCGATGTCCCGATTTCCGATCGCCAAGCGAATCGGTACGCCTTTTAATTCATATTCGGCAAATTTGAATCCAGGACTTTGATTTTCAGAAATATCAAATTTCACGGAGACGCCCTGTTTACGAAGGGATTTTACGAGCGGTTCGATTTTTGATTTGATATGGGTTAACTGCTCTTCTCCTTTGAAAATTGGCACAATCACAACTTGAATTGGAGCTAATTTAGGAGGTAAAACCAAGCCTTGGTCATCTGAATGAGCCATAATGAGGGCGCCCATCAAGCGGGTCGAAACGCCCCAAGAAGTTCCCCAAACGTAGTCTAATTGATTTTCTTTGCTTAGGAATTTCACATCGAAAGCCTTTGCAAAATTTTGTCCCAAAAAGTGGGATGTTCCTGCCTGAAGTGCTTTACCGTCTTGCATCATGGCTTCGATGCAATAGGTTTCTTCGGCGCCAGCGAAACGTTCGTTGGCCGTTTTTTTACCTTTTAAAACGGGCATGGCCATGAAATTCTCGGCAAAATCGGCATATACGTCGAGCATCTGCTCTGTTTCTTCGATTGCCTCTTGACGTGTAGCATGTGCGGTATGACCTTCTTGCCATAGAAATTCGGCCGTACGAAGGAAAAGGCGGGTGCGCATTTCCCAGCGGACGACGTTCGCCCATTGGTTGATCAATAAAGGCAAGTCCCGATAGGACTGAATCCAATTTTTATAGCTGGACCAAATCACCGTTTCTGAGGTGGGTCTTACAATTAATTCCTCTTCTAATTTCGCATCCGGATCTACGATAACGCCGCCACCATTGGGATCGTTTTTTAGGCGATAATGGGTGACCACGGCACATTCTTTGGCAAAACCCTCAACGTGAGATGCCTCCTTCGAGAGGAATGATTTCGGGATGAATAAAGGGAAATAGGCGTTTGTGTGGCCTGTTTCTTTGAACATGTCGTCGAGTGCGCGTTGCATTTTTTCCCAGATGGAATAGCCATAGGGTTTGATGATCATGCAGCCTCGGACGGCGGAATTTTCAGCTAAATCGGCACGTTTAACTAATTCATTGTACCACTCGGAATAATTTTCTGCTCTTGAAGGTAGTGATTTACTCATTTTTTAAGGGAAATCGTATGGTATTGAAACTTTAAATGCTTAATTTTCGTTCCTACAAAGATACACATCTTTAACATTCATATACGATGAAAAATCAATTGATTTTCGCTTTAGCGCTCTTGGCTTTTGGATTTCTGGCTGGTTGTGGCTCAGTCCAAAACGCGGTGGTAATCCAGGATGATTTGTATGATGCTCCGGCCCAGGCGAGTATGCCGGTGAAGAAAAAAACCAAAACGAATTACTTGGATTTTAATGATGATTCGGTACTGATTGAAGAAGAAGATGGTCTGGCTGAATCAAGTCTCGAACCGAATTATTTGAATTCACGCAGTGTATATGCCAATTCGTATCAAAACGGGTTTAATACGGGAATGAATCAAGGTATTTTTTCCTCTAATCCTTGGTATTCGAATCCTTATATTTCTTACGGAACGAGTTTTGGCGCACGCTGGAACTCTCCCTTGACATCTTGGTCCATGATGGATCCTTACATGATGGGATTGGGCGCAGGTTTTTCCTATGGGATGTATGGATATAGTATGAGTCCTTTTGGGATGAGTTCATTTGGCCTGAGTCCTTTTGGCTATGGAAGCATGATGTATGGGGCTAATCCCTATTATTATGATCCATTTTACCGCATGGGTTCCATGTATAATCCCTATGGATTTTATGGCATAACGAACATCTACAATTATTACGGAGGCTTGAATTCAAGTTATTCCACAACGAGTCCATACAAATCAGACCCTACCTTACCTAGCTCCATTCGGGGGCCTCGTGAGGAGCGGATGTCGAATCGCTATGGAGGGGATAATTACAACAATACACCCCGTGGTAATAGCAATAGCTATAATGTCAATGGGACAAATCAGCCTCGGGTGAATTCCTACAATGCACCGGCTTATACTGCGCCAGAAGCGGCTCCTACTCGGAGAAATTCGAATTATGAATATCAAAGTGTACCCCAACAGCGAAATGATTCCTACACACCACCTTCTTCAAATTATGGAAATTCCTCAGGAGGCGGATCCTTTGGAGGTGGTTCGAGTAGCGGTGGGGGTGGTGGCGCGTCACGTGGACCTCGGTAACATATGAGGCGTTTCGTTCTGTCCGCATGCATTTGCCTAGGTAGCATATCGGTGGGTTTTGGTCAAATTTATTCCTATTCGAATTTAGCGAAGAGTTTCTCGACGAGCTATTCAACTTCTTCTGCTCGCATGCAAGCGATGGGCGGTGTTCATAGCGCATTAGGTGCAGATATTAGCTCCATTGCAGGGAATCCGGCGGGTTTGGGATTTTATAATCGTTCAGAAGTAGCCTTGGGGATAGGATCTGTGAATTTTCAAACGCAGGCGAATTACCTGGGGGAAAACAGTCAAGCTGCGAATTCTTTTGTTCAAATCCCAAGTTTCGGGCTTATATTAGGCGGTGCTTCTGAATTAAGTTCATCGAATTGGCGTGGGAGTTTCGGCGTAGGCTATTCCCGTCAAGTGCTCATTGCTCAGCCCATTTCGCTTTCAGGAACGAACAATCGGAGTTCGATTTTAGATCGCTTCATCGAAAAAGCAAATGACAAAGGGGCCACGGGCCAAAGTTTAGATCAGGAATATGATGCCCGAAGTAATTATGCGGATAGTCCAGAGGCAGTTGCTTATCAGGCTTATTTGATTAATCCCAACAGCAAAACGCTTGGCGCACCTTTCCAACGCTACGAGTCGAATTTGCCCCTCAAACAAAGCGGAAGCCTAACGAATGATGGAGCGCTAAGTCAGTGGGATATTAGTTATGGTGCATCCTATAAAAGTAAGCTATATGTGGGCATTGGGCTTCATTTTTCAAAATTGAATGTGAGTTCCACAAGTTATTGGGAAGAACAATTCATCGGGGCCAATATTGTCGGAGGTTTGGTATATCAAGAGCGCTTGACGACCTCCGGATCAGGCATTTCGGCCACGCTGGGTATGATTTATAAAATGAATAGCAATTTGCGGGTGGCTTTTTCCTTACAAACCCCAACCTATTTTGATCAAATGAATGAGCGGATGGATGGTGCCTTATCCCCTCGAGTTTTTGGAATACCGTCTTTTGATGCACAGGGAAAACCGATTGTCATTACGAAAGTGGGCCCGGTTAAATTAACTCCCAATGAATTTTCGTATCAATTGACCACCCCATTAAAAATTTCCGGAGGAGCTGCTTATTTGATTGGTAAAAAGGCCTTGATAAGTTTAGATGTAGAATATGTGAATTATCCTGGAATGAAAGTTTCTTCTGCAGAATTGTCTCCATCGGATGATTTAAACTTTCAAAATAAGTACAATGGTCAGACCCAAAAGAATTTTCAAGCAGGTGTGAATATCAAAGCCGGGACTGAAATTCGTTTGACACCTTCATTTAGTTTGCGGGGTGGAGTGGCTAGTTTTGGGAATAGTTATTCCGCTACTTTTGATAGCATCGATCGAACTATTCTTCAGTTTTCTGGGGGAATAGGCTATCGGAAGAATCAGTTTTACATCGATCTGACGGGTTATCAACGCACCGGAAAGGATGCATTTACCCCTTACACCTTAAAAAATACAGCGGATTATTCCTCGGCTACGTTGACGCTGACCCAATCCCAATTTCTATTAGGAGCTGGAATTTATTTTTAAACGGGCATGTATTGATCGATGAGCCAAAGTAATTGGCTCACATTGATTTCACCGTCCACTTGGATATCTGCCTGTTTGTAAAATGGCAGGCGTTCTTCGTAGGTCTTTTTGATCGAAGCGATGACCGCTTCTTCAGACTGGCTTTTATCTAAGAGCGGGCGATTATTTCCTTGCGCTTTATAAAGACGTTTAGCCAAATCATCCAATTCAACGTTAAGAAAAACACTCACGCCATTGTTCTTAATGAATTGCATGTTGTCATGAAAACAAGGAACCCCGCCACCTGTGGCGATGACCATGGATTGATCCGGCTGAAATCCTAAAAGGGTTTTCTTTTCGAGTTCACGGAAATGAGCTTCCCCTTGATTGGAGAAAATTTCAGATATGGTTTTTTGTTCGCGTGTTTCAATCAACTTATCCATGTCGGTAAACGTATAGCTTAAATTCCTCGCTAATTCTTTTCCTAATGTGCTTTTTCCCGAAGAGGGCATGCCAATCAAATAAATATTTTTCATTCTTGCACTGTTGTTAAACGTTTTTCTATTTCCTCAGCGGATGGTAATTGATATGCTGACCATTTCCCCTTGACGGTGCCTTCATGAAGCGCCCAAATCCCGGGACTAGATCTGACAATGGTTTTTAAAACTTTGGTATCAGCCGAAAGGGCTGGAAAAGCTAATTGTTCATGGTGTCTCAATTCATTCACATCTTCATCCGTTGATGCAGAAACCAACCAAACACTGATATTTTTTTTCGCTAAAGCTTTCGCGATTGTATTGATTTCAGGCAAAGCGTCTAAATGGCTGTGGTGAATATTTGGGATAATAACCATGACCTTATCGCCCTTGAAACTTTCTTGGGTATAATCCGTGGTATCGCCATCGATCCAAAGCCGATAATCTGTGATGAGCGGTCGCGCATCCTTTTCATTGATGGCCTTCATGGAAACAAAGACTGCCTGCGTGTCTGTAGGCATTTCGGTCAGTTCCTGTTCTACCCCCTTGATTTTATACACGTAGGAGAATTTGAGGGCCTCTCGTTCTTTCATATGATCCGGAATATGTGCTCCCACGGCATAGGGAAGTCCATCGTGAAGGGGAAGATATAAATAACTGAAAACACCGAATCCTATACTTAAAACAGCACTTACAACGACAATTTTGAGGGTGAATTCGCTTGCTTTGGCTTTGTTTGTAAAGAAGAGACTTACCGTCAAAAGTAACAAAAACACATCCTTCCCGAAGGAGGTCCAAGGAGTTAATTTGATCGTTTCACCGAAACAGCCACAATCCGTGACCTTATTAAAATAAGCGGAATAAAAAGTCAGAAAACCAAAGAATATTAATAGGCCGACTAAAAACCAAAGCGTTTGTTTCGTCCGGTAATTAAACCAAAGTGCGACGGCTAATATGATTTCTAAACTGCTTAGGAAAATGGAGATTCCAAGGGCGTAAGGGATCCAAAATTTCCAAAATCCTGCCATGAAGGAAAAGTCGGAGGCAAAGACATCGAAATATTCTTCGAGTTTTAGTTGGGTCCCAATCGGGTCATTCAGTTTGATTAAACCTGAAAAAAGGAAGATGCTGACCAGTAAAAATACCGCTATTTTCGCGTAGAGTTTCATGGTCTATTGTTGTTGGTGCTGGCTTTGTACTTCTTTCAATTGGATCAGGCAAAAAACCGCGTAGTTCAACATATCTTGGTAATTCGCTTCCACTCCTTCCGAAACCAGCGTGACTCCTTCATTGTTTTCGATTTGTTTGGTCCGAAAGATTTTCATGAGAATTAAATCCGTCATGCTGCTGATACGCATATCGCGCCAGGCTTCGCCATAATCGTGGTTTTTGTTGCGCAGTAGCTCCAGCGTTGTTTCCACCTGCAAATCGTACATGGCGTTTAATTCTTCCGCTGGAAATTCCATTTGGTCTGAATTTTCCAGGGATTTTTGAATCAGGGCGATGATGCAATAATTAATGATTCCGATGAATTCCCCTTCGATGCCGTCAAGGATTTTTTGAGCACCTTTTTCTTGGATACTTCGGATGCGTTGGGCTTTAATGAATATCTGATCCGTCAGACTGGGCAATCTCAAAATTCGCCAAGAAGTACCGTAATCTTTGTTCTTTTTATCAAACAAGGCTTTGCAGAATGAAATTACTTGTCGATATTCGATTTCGGTTTGGGAAGGCGCAGAGTCCCGATTCATAAGTCTTGGATTAGATGTCTATTTTCATGTTTTTTAAGACTACAAAAATATTTAAATTATCCTAAATTTCAGTGATTTGGACGAGCTTTTTCCATCTTTTCAAACATTAAAAGTAAATCAGCGGCTATTGGATTTCCGGGAGCCTATGGTGATGGGAATTTTAAATGCGACGCCAGATTCTTTTTATGAGGGAAGTCGGGTTAGGTGGATGGATGAAACCCTCACCTTAGCCAACCGAATGGTGCAAGAAGGCGCCAAAATGCTGGATATCGGTGGGCATTCCACGCGACCAGGGGCAGCTTCCGTCTCCCTGCAAGAAGAAATAGATCGGGTAATTCCAGGTATAGAACGTCTAGCTGCTGAATTTCCGGATATTGTTCTGTCGATAGATACGTACCGACTGGCCGTTGCCCAATCCGGCATCGCCGCTGGTGCAGGCCTTTGGAATGACATCGGAGGAGGAAATATGGATGAGGGGGTTTTTGATTGGGTGATTGAAAATAAGGTGCCTTATATTTTATCGCATTCGGTGGGGCGTTTTTCGGAGGTACATCAAATTCCCGAATATTCAAATGTCGCTCAGGATGTCTGGATGGATCTAAGGTCAAAATTTGACTATTTCCGATCGCGCGGCCATCATGATTTGTTGATTGATCCTGGTTTTGGCTTTTCGAAATCTCTGGATCATAATTATGCTTTATTAGCCTCTTTGAATTCATTTACGAGAATAGGAGCACCTGTAATTGTGGGATTATCTCGGAAAACAATGATTTGGAAATACCTGAAAAGCGATGCAGATCATGCATTGAATGGGACGACGGCCTTACACGCAATCGCGATTGCTCAAGGGGCGTCCATTTTACGTGTGCATGATGTGAAGGAGGCTGTGGAGGTGATTGCTTTAGGAACTAAATTGAAACAACATGGATTATCCAATCTTTATTAATGATGGTTGGCTTCCCGCGGATAAGGCTTTCGTTCCTATGAAAGACCTTGGTTTTGTTAGGGGCTATGGCATTTTTGATTTTTTTAGGATCATGGACGGTCGGGCTATTTTTTTATCCGATCACCTCGACCGATTTTTATCCTCCGCCTCCAAAATGGGGATCCATCACAGTTACACCAAAGAATATTTATCCGCTTTGATCCTGGAACTTGCCTCTAGCGCTCAAGACCCATGTTTGGGAGTTAAAATGATTTTAACAGGAGGGGAGAGTTTGAATGGATTTGATCCTTTGGGATCAGCAAATTTATACATCACGCCAGCCGTATTTTCCTTTGCGGATCCGGAGCGCGGCATGCACTTAAAAAGTTTTAATTTCCAGCGCGAAATGGCCGATATCAAATCCTTAAATTATGCCTTTACCATTCGCCATTGGGCCGAAGTGAAGGCCCAAGGATGCGATGATGTCTTGTTTTATACGGATGCCTATGGGGTTTCCGAGGCATCGCGGAGTAATTTGTTCTACGTGAAAAATAAGGTAATTCATACGCCGGCCGATTTTATTTTGGAAGGAATCACTCGGAAACAAGTCTTGCAGGTGGCCAAGCAACATTACGAGCTTCGTGTGGGGAAATGTAATCGGGCCGATTTTTTATCTGCGGACGAGGTCTTTACGACGGGAAGTACCAAACGGGTCTTACCTATTTTTTCGATCGACCAAACACCCATTCACCAGGGTAGCCGAGGTCCAGTTACCAAACATCTCTATGATTTATTAGTCAGTCTTGAAAACTGATTAGGAGGCCTTTGGCCGAAAGGCCTTCATATTTTCTTCGTTGCAAACTAAAAAGGGGCCTTCGATTAAATCGATGCAATAGGGGATGGCGGGGAAAACCGCTTCTAGACATTGACGAATCGCTTTCGGTTTTCCAGGTAAATTGACGATCAGGGTTTTTCCTCGAATACCAGCTGTTTGTCGACTCAAAATCGCCGTGGGCACATATTGCAAACTTACTTGCCGCATTAATTCCCCAAATCCAGGTAACATTTTTTGGCATATAGCTTCTGTCGCTTCTGGGGTCACATCGCGTAAGGCAGGTCCTGTTCCGCCGGTGGTGATAAGTAAACAAACCCCGTCAGCATCTGCCATTTGAATCATGGCTTGGGCCAATTGATCTTCTTCATCCGGAATCACCCGGTACACGACGTCGAATTCGCTGATTAAATATTCATGCAACAATTCCACCACAGCCTTGCCCGGGATATCTTCATAGATTCCTTGGCTTGCGCGGTCTGATACATTGATGACGCCGATTTTGATCATTTTTTCGATTGTTTTCGTTCCGCCCGCAGGATGGATTTAGGCTTTTTTTCCATGGGAATGGGCTCATCCAATAAATCCCGAATGACCACTGAGGCACAAGCACTTCCAAATGTCGCCGGTAAATAGGAAATGGTGCCATAGGCGGATTTCTTGAAATTCGATCCATCGGTTAAAATGAGTGATTCATCACGCACTTTTTCCATGGAAAATACGGCTTTGATGCCTTTGCCAACGCCCATTTTGCGAATTCTTTTTCTTACCAAAGCCGCTAAATAACATTCCCGTGTATCAAATAATTCTGCCGTTCGAATCTGCGTCGGATCTAATTTTCCACCGGCACCCATGGAACTCACAATGCGGAGTTTTAGATCATAGGCTGTTTTTAATAAGGTCAATTTAGGCGTCACCGAATCGATGCAATCCATGACATAATCGAATTTTGTTTCTTCCAATATGGCCTTAGCAGCCTCAGGACTTAAAAAAGATTCGTGGGTGTGTAGGACTAATTCTGGATTTATGGCCAATAAACGTTCCGCCATGATTTTCACTTTCGCTACGCCATGGTTGGTGGCTAAGGCGGGTAATTGACGATTTCGATTACTCGGATCTACCACGTCCCCATCCACGATGGTCATGGTACCGATTCCCGCCCGGGCAATGAATTCGGCCGCAAAGGAACCAACGCCGCCGAGGCCAACGATCAAGACATGGGCCGCTTGAAGGGCTTGGATGCCTTGAGGGCCAATGAGGAGTTCGGAGCGACTGAGCCAACTAAGATCTTTTGTACCCATCTTTAGTCAATCGTATCCTTGATTTTATAATCGGTCGTTTTATCCGAATTAGTTACTAGTAATTCGCCGATGAAACCCGCCAAAAAGAGTTGAACCCCTAATATGATCGCCACGAGGGCAAGATAAAACAAGGGATTGTCTGTCACATTTCGGTATTTCAGGTTGTTGGATATTTGATATAATTTATAAGCGATGAGCCAACAAGTGATCAATGAACCCGAGAAAAAGGATAAAATCCCTAGGCTACCAAATAAATGCATGGGCCGTTTTCCAAAGGCTTGCACGAAGGAGATAGAGAGTAAATCGAGGAAACCATATAGGAAACGCTCAAGACCGAATTTGGTTACGCCGTATTTACGGGATTGATGTTGGACCACTTTTTCTCCTATTTTGGTGAAGCCATTCCATTTCGCTTGGACTGGAATATAGCGATGCATTTCGCCGTAGAGGCGCAAGGTTTTAATGACCTCTTTTTTATAGGCCTTTAAGCCACAATTAAAATCATGCAAATAGACGCCGGACAGTCTTCGGGTGGCGGCATTGTATAATTTGGTCGGGATTGTTTTCGACAAAGGGTCAAAACGTTTTTGTTTCCAACCAGATACCAAATCAAAATTATCCTCTGTAATCATGCGGTATAATTCAGGAATTTCGTCGGGCGAATCCTGTAAATCCGCGTCCATGGTAATGATAACATCGCCTGTGGCTTTGGAAAAACCTTCATGAAGGGCGGCTGATTTGCCATAATTTCGAGCAAAACTGATGCCTTGTAAACTCGGGTATTTTTTGCCAAGGTGTTCTAAGATTTGCCAAGAATCATCATTACTTCCATCATTCACGAAAATCATTTCATAGGAAAATGCATTTTTTTGCATGACTTCGTCGATCCAAGCGCTAAGCTCGGGAAGCGACTCGGCCTCGTTGAAAAGTGGTATGATGATGGAAATTTGAGTCATAAAAATGCGTCAATCAGGCAAAAATACAAAAACATTGATGAATGTTTAAGAAAAGAGTAAATAGTAATCGGATAAAAGTTTTTCAAAGGTCTCTGTATAAGAACCATCGGCTTGCTTAATGCGTATATTTTCCTGTGTTTTGGATTTATTTTCCCGACTTCCGATGGCCATAATGCGTAAATTCGGGGAGTCCTCATCATGAAAAACATAGGCTTTGTGGTTTAAAAATAGCCCCATGGTTTCACAGCAATTTTCGAATTTTTCCATGCTATGTGGGGGATACAAAATGGCAAATTCCCCTTTTGGGTTTAAAAGTCGATGGATGCCTTCCGTTACATCTTGCACATGTAATAAATCATCATGAATGGCGACTTGTAAATCTTGTTGGCCCGCCGCCAAATGCTGATGAAAAAAGGGTGGATTACAGATGATGAAATCATAGGAATGGCTGGAGGAAAAGCTTTGTAAGTCGGTGGCATGTACCGAAATTTGGGCATGAAAAGGGCTCGTTTGTACATTTTTGGCAGCGAGTTCGGCGACATCTGTGCGTATTTCAATGGCATCGATGAAGCTCTCAGGGTGTTTTTGTGCCAGCATACAAGCGAGTACACCTGATCCGGTCCCGATGTCCAACATGCGTCCTTTTGCCCATCTCGAAGCCCATGCCCCCAATAAACAGGCTTCCGTACTAATTTTTAAGCCAGGCTGACCATGGGCAATTTGAAATTTTTTGAATCGAAAAATAGATCTACTTGCGGCCATAATCGGCAGGATTTTCACCCCAATCTTCGGTTTCCCACTTTAAAATTTGGGTCGTGTATGTATTGTTTTTGAGCCATTCGATGGCTTTATCCACTAATTCAAAGAGGATTTCGGTTTGGGTACTTCGTTCCAGATTGGTTTTAATTGCCTTTTTCCGCACCCAGGCAATGGCAGTTCTGGAATCTGAATAGAGCGGAAGGGGGGAATTGTTTTTTTTCAAAAAGGCTAATCCGTGGACAATCGCCAAAAACTCGCCCAGATTTACGGTTCCCACGGGAAAGGGGCCGCGCGCGAAAAGTACCTCTTTGGTCGCCGTGTTCACGCCTTGGTATTCGAGAATTCCTGGATTTCCGGCGCAGGCGGCGTCGACGGATAAGGAGGGAACGATGAATGCTTGCCCCGATTTTTTATGGCCGCTAGGTGTTTTTTTAGGCGTAACGCTGGCCCAATAATTCTTTTTGGAGGCATGGAATGCCTCTTCTTTGCTATCAAAGGATTTAAATTGCGCTTGCGGAAAGCCTTTGATTTTTTTTTCGGTTTCCTCCCAGGAATCAAAAATGCCTGTTTGATGGCCCGCCCAAATCACATAGAATTTTTGTTTTTTTGCCATGTTACAAGAGGCGGGTTTTGAATATTTTGATGGCGATGGCGATCAGAATGACTCCAAATACTTTTCGTAAAATTTGGGTTCCCGCATTTCCTAATTTTCGTTCGATCCACACACTAGATTTCAAGACGATATAAATGAAAATCAGATTGATGAAGATACTGATGATGATGTTAATATCTTCAAATTGGGATTTTAAAGAAATCAGCGTCGTCATCGTTCCCGCACCAGCGATTATCGGAAAGGCCAATGGAACGATGGAATGTGATCCTGTGGTGACTTCTTCGTTTTTGAAAATATTCCGACCTAAGGTCATTTCTAAACCGATTAAGAACAAAATCAATGCCCCAGCCACCGCGAAGGAATTGGTGTCCACCCCTAAAAATTGTAAGATGAGTTTCCCGGCAAAGAAAAAGCCAACCATGATAAGACCTGAAACGAGTGTGGCCTGGCCCGCATGAATATCCCCGTTTTTTTTACGTAGGTCGATGATAATGGGGATGGCCCCTAAAATATCAATCACTGAAAACAAAATAAGTGAAGAGGATAAAATCTCCTTAAAATTAAAGTCCATGGCTCAGTGTGTTAAATAGTTGTTCAAAGTCGGCCGGAGTGTGACTAGGGAAATTGGCAATTCGGACCGTATTTTCTTTCCAAGCCCCATATCCGTTACCTAATTCGATCTGACTAATTAAGCATTTGCTTTTGATGATTTGAATATCCGCTGGATTTCCTTGCAGCGCTAAGACGGTTGGTAAACGAAGGGCAGGATTGTCTATTAAAAATTTCAATTCAAAGCCTTTTTGGCTTATCCAAAAATCTTCTAACATCCTTGCTTTTTCCGTGGTTTGCACATGGATTTGGGTCAAATTTGGCAAAAACTGAGTCAATTTATGTAACACAAAAATGCTTAACACATTGGGTGTATAATGGGTTTGAAACAGTTTTCGATTTTCCTCCATGAGCAAAATGTCATTGTAATGGGCGCGTTTTTGCAATTTTTCTGCGCGGGCAAGGGCCTTCGGTGAACAAATCAATAGGCCTAAGCCAGCCGGAATACCCATGCATTTCTGAACGGAGGCTAACCAGACATCCGCTTCTAACCAAGGCAATAGAATTCCGCCCATCGAAGAAGTGGCATCCACAGCGATCAGGCAGGAAGGGTCTAGGGCGTAATCGCTGCGTTTAATTTGTTGGCCACTGCCGTTCGACGTCTCACTTTGAACCAAGCAAAGCGTATCTATATCTGAAAGATCCAAGCCTAAGGAAATGTCTTGTAGGCTTGCTTGCAAATCAAATTCATGCGAAACCGATTCAGGATGAATTTGACGGGCATAATGAGCCCATTTTTTACCAAATGCCCCGTTATAGAGGTGCATGGATTTTTTTTCAACTAAAGATTGACTCACGATTTCCCACGCTTCTGTCGCCGAGGAAATAAAATAAATCGTATAATCCGATGGGATATTCCATTTTTCGTGAAGGCTATCAAGCGTCTCTTTGAGTAATTTTTCAAATCGTGGACTGCGATGATTGATGCTCACCATTCCCTTATCAAAGGCCTCTTGGATAAATCCGAGGACTTCAGGGTAAACCTTGGAAGGACCTGGATAAAAGGATAGCATGTTTTTAAAGGAAAGATTGTAAGCCTAATTCGTAGCCTTTTAATCCGAAACCTACGATGCAACCCTTGCATTTTGGACTTAAATAGCTGTGGGAACGAAAGGATTCCCGAGCATGTACATTTGAAATATGAATTTCAAGAACCGGAGTTTTAATCGAGGAAATGGCGTCTGCCAATCCAATCGATGTATGCGTATAGGCTCCAGCGTTCAATAAAATGCCATCGTAGGAAAAACCAATTTCATGCAATTTATCGATCATCGCCCCCTCATGGTTCGATTGGAAATAATATAAATCTAATTCTTGACCAAATTTTGCCTTTAGGCCATTGAAATATTCTTCAAAGGTTTCATGTCCGTAAATTTCGGGTTCACGAGTGCCCAACAAATTTAAGTTCGGGCCATTCATGATAAGAATTTTTTGTTGTCCCATGGGAAAGAATTTTGGATTGCGCTGCGTAAAAATACGTAATTCCGCTAAATTTATAAGATAGATCCAACAAAAAGCCCATGTGGGAAAAAGAAATCCAATCTTTTGGACATTATTTACGCATCGAACGTGGACTTTCCGGACACTCTCATGAGGCCTATTTACGCGATATTTGCAAATTAGCCATCTATTTATCACCTCTCCATCTGGCGGTAGAAGATATCAAAGAAAATCATCTTCTTGATTTTTTAAATGACTTGCATGGCTTAGGCGTGGAGGCAAGTACTCAGGCTAGGTGCTTATCAGGTATTCGTAGTTTTTTTCAGTTTTTGATGTTTGAAGAGCGGATTTCTTCGGATCCAACGGTACATATCAAGAGCCCTCAAAAAGGTCGAAAATTGCCTGATACCCTGTCTTTCGATGAAATAAGCTCCATTTTAGAAGCGGCTGATTTGAGTAGCAACGAAGGTTTGCGAAATAGGGCCATGCTCGAGTTTTTATATGGGGCAGGACTTCGCGTGTCGGAATTGGTCAACTTAAAATTAACCGATGTCTACCAAGATAGTGCTTTTATCAAGGTGGTCGGGAAGGGAGATAAGGAACGATTGGTGCCCGTAGGACGAGATGCATTTCACTATTTAAAGGTCTATTTGGAGCATATTAGACCGCAAATTCCGGTGAAAAAAGCGGCGACAAATGTGGTTTTTTTAAACCGTCGGGGAGGCGCGCTCAGTCGGGTGATGGTATTTTTAATCTGCAAGGATTTGGCCCTAAAAGCGGGAATCAAGAAAACGATTAGTCCGCATACGTTCCGACATTCCTTTGCCACCCACCTCATCGAAGGGGGTGCGGATTTGCGTGCGGTGCAGGAAATGTTGGGACATGAATCGATTCTTACGACAGAGATTTACACCCATGTGGATCGGGCATTTTTGAGCCAAATGGTCCGTGATTTTCATCCCATGAGTGGCCGGAAAGCCGATTTATAAGGCCGATTCTTCTGGATATGGAATAAACACGAAATTCGTAAACGGTCCATCTACGACGAATAAACAGGCAAATTCCTCGATGTCCTTATAGTTTTGAATAAACAATTCCTTGTTCTCTTCGGCGATTAAATTTCGTTGAAGAAATTCTTCTAATAGCGAAGCATGGTAATTCCATTTGTTTTCATTTATTTCGTTGACCCCAATTAATTTTTGACCGATATCAATCGTACGTTGTGAGCTAACAAATATCGGGAAATCAGAAAATCCACGCTTTTTGATTTGATAGGCGGTTTCCTTCAAGGATTCAAACACTTTGATAAAGTCACTGGAAATTAATCCCAAATATTTTCCATTCAATTCCGGAGAATTCGGGGCATTCGATATGGCGGTATAATCTTCGATCATGTTAACTTTTGCTCAGTAATAATAATTGGATATCCTTCACGGGCTTTTGGTTTAATTTCCCGACCAATGGGTGGGTTACATAGCCTTTGAAACAATAAACACCCTTCATAAAGGATTTTCCTTGCCAAAGCATTTCTTCTACGCCCCCTGTTTTTCCCGCTTTCAACAAGAAGGAAGTTATCAAATTACTCATCGCTAAACTCGCCGTATGAGAAACTAAGGAAGGTATATTCGGGACGCAATAATGGCTTACTCCGTATTTTTCAAGGGTTGGCCTCGACAATGTCGTTAATTCTGACGTTTCAAAACAGCCGCCTTGGTCGATGCACACATCCATAATCAGCGTGCCTGCTTTTAAGGTACTCACCATTTCTTCCGTCACCACGCACGGTGTAATGCCTGATTCTGAACGCAAAGCGCCCACAATCACACGCGCATCTTGCAAGGCTTTCGGCAGGTTTTCGGAATCGATCACTTGGGTGACCAGGGGGAATCCAAGACGCTGTTTAAGCCTTTGGAGCTTATAAATGTCCTTGTCAAAGACCTGCATCTGAATACCCGCATGCCAAGCGCCTCTCGCGATTTGCTCCACGATTTCGCCAGAACCTAATAAGACGATATGACAAGGGGGAACCCCGGTCACATTTCCTAATAATATGCCTGGTTGGCCTTTTTTACGCAACAATTCACTGGCAATCGGTAGGATTAATTGACCCGCAATTTCCGCCATGATCTTCACGAATGGGAATCCACCGCCATTGTCCTCCGCATATTCGAGCCCAAGAGCCAAGATTTTCTTTTCATTCAGCAGATCCAAAATCGCCCCGTTTACATGCTGATGCGAGGCACAAGAAATGATCGCCTTTCCTGTTTTCATTTGGCTGATTTCTTCGGCATGGGGCGCTTGAATCTTAATGATCAAGTCACTTTTCCAGATGGATTGCACATCCTCGGTCACTTGGCCTCCGGCTAATAAATAGTCGGAATCCGAAAATCCAGCGCGTTCTCCGGCCGACTTTTCGATACGTATTTCATGGCCATTGGCCACCAATAATTGGACTGCTTGTGGACTTAAGGCAATTCGATTTTCATCGGCATCGGCTTCTTTCGGAATCCCAAGGTGAATGCTTTTGGCATTTTTCTTCGTCCATGTCATGGCCTCCATGGGCAGGATGCCTTGTTGGGCTAATAGTTCTTGAAAATGAGTAGATTCGTTCATAAGGGCCTGTCGCAGGTTAATTTACGCGTATTTTCGTTCACATGCGCCATTTGGAAGCAAACATGTGGAATATTCCAAAGGTCTTCGGCTTGTTCGGGCCATTCGATTAAACATAGATGGCCAGAATCCAAATATTCCTCGATGCCGATGTCCAACGCCTCTGTCGTATTTTTTAACCGATATAAATCAAAATGGTAGACCGGTTTTCCCTCTGCGGTCTCGTAGGAATTAACTAATGAAAAAGTCGGACTTTGGACAGCATTCAGGATGCCCATTTGTTTGCCTAATTCTTTGATTAAACTCGTTTTTCCGGCACCCATTTCTCCCCTAAATAACCAGATGTTTGGCGCGTTTTGAAGCTTCTCCAACAATTCCCCCGCCAAGGCAGGGATTTCCAAAAGGCCATAGGTTTTTGCCAATATCATAATTCAATATCACCTAATTGTGGACGGATGAGGATTTCTTCCAAAACCGTGGAAGGGCTCATTTGATAGGCTGAAAAAATCGTTTCGGCGACGTCATCCGCCGGGATAAACCGACTTTCAGGTAAATTTACCCCATCCCAAGCAGGGGTTAACGTAGCTCCTGGAAGTACCGCCGTCACTTTGATGCCTTGGGTTTTTAATTCCTCGCGTAACACTTTTGTGAATCCGAGTAGGGCAAACTTACTAATGCAATAGGAACCGCCTGCTGTGTAGGCCGTAATCGAGGCTGTCGAACAAATGGTAAATATATGACCCGATTTTTTAGCTTGGAATGAAGGTAGAAACGCTTTGGTTAGGTGATAGGCGCTGTATAAGTTTGCCTGGATTTGTGCTTCTAAAACGCCGTCCTCTTCATTTTGAATTTGTCCGGGCAGGAAAAAACCGGCATTGTTGATGAGTACATCAATTGACTTTTCCTGGGCTAGGATCCAATTGGCAAAATCTAGTACTTGATTTTTTTGACTTAGATCCGCAACAAATGTTTTTAAGCCCGTATTCGAAAATTCGTTCTCTAGCCCTGTTAATTTATTTGCGTCTCTACCACATGTATATACGTTGAATCCCTCTTTAAGGAATTTTTTCACGAGTGCTTTACCAATTCCTTGGCTTCCTCCACTAATTATGACCGATTTGTTCATTATCTTTGATGCTTACAGGGTGTAAATTTACAATCCAAATGTCAATATTAGGTAAATATTTAATCTTCCTGGGTAAGCTTTTTACAAATCCGGAGAAATTTCGGGTTTACTTGGCTTTAATTATGCAGGAATGCGTGGACATTGGGATTAATTCAGTCCTTATTGTGGCGATTGTTAGTACCTTTTTGGGTGCGGTAACTTGTGTGCAAACGGCTGCCAATATGGACAATCCCTTCGTTCCACAATACATCATAAGTTTAATTGTTCGGGATTCGACGATTTTGGAAATGGGGCCTACGATTACATGTGTCGTCTTAGCCGGTAAAATTGGTTCCAATATTGCGAGTCAATTAGGCACCATGCGCATCACCGAACAAATCGATGCCCTGGAAGTCATGGGAATTAATTCTCGTTCCTATTTAGTTCTTCCTAAAATCGTGGCTGCCATCATTACCTTCCCGATGCTTGTGACTTTAGCTTGTTTTTTAGCGATTTATGGAGGTTATTTGGCGGGTTGGTTAACCGGTGCGATTTCACCAAACGAATACATTCACGGTTTGCAGTTTAATTTCAAAGGTAATTACATGTTTTTTGCCTTAATTAAATCTGTGGTTTTCGCCTTTATCGTGGTGACCATTTCTTCCTTTCAAGGTTTCTATACGAGTGGGGGAGCGTATGAAGTGGGGAAATCAAGTACGGCAGCGGTGACAAATTCCTGCATCGCGATTTTGGTGGCTGATTATTTATTAGCCCAATTACTCGTAGGCTAATCCTACAAACGATCAATACGAACTTCTGTAAATAGATTGGACGTCGCACTACCACGGTAGGTACCATAGACGGGCGTTATTTCCTCGGGGAGGCAGGATGCGGCCAATGGAATATGATTTCCGGACACCACCTCGTGCTGGGTGGGATCATAGCCACGCCAACCACCCCCTGGTAAATATACTTCCACCCACGCATGCAAATGATGGGTCTGATTCGGGACATCCACCGGCGCGACGCCTGTATAATAGCCGCTTACGAATCGGGTGGCGAGCCCCATAGCCCGGCACATGGCTGAAAATAAGACCGCATAATCTCGGCAGGTGCCTTTCCGGCTTGTCAGGGTAAACTCTGGTGAATTTGGAGCTCCTTCTTCTCGGATTTCGTAGGCGAAATTCTCAAAAATAAATTCATTTAAGGCACTTAAAAACTGGGAAGTACTCCATTTGACTTGGGAGGCGATTTGTCGGGCTACCTGCTCTACCGTGGGGCTTACCCCATCCAGACCCAAATAGGGACTTAAGGTTTTTTGGTAGGAATTCGAATAGGCCATCGGTAATGTTTTGCTCTCAAAGGGAAAGTATACAAAATCGAAGGGGTTAAATTCGGTAGTTTCGACGAGCGCATGGACTCGAATATTCAAATGATCGGTCGCCTCTTTAAAGAACAGGATGTTTTGGATATTGCCTTCGGGATCCAGGTTTTTCGATATTTGGACGGGCTCGGGATGTATGCTGAGTGAAAATTCGCTGACGGTTAATAAGGAGCTTTTTCTTGGATGCACATACAAGACATGCGGTTCTAAATACACCGGTTCGCTATATTGGTACCTTACATTGTGTTTGATTTTCGCGATCATGCGTTTGTTTTGCTCGGAAAGGTAAGTAAACTTTTCATCCAATCTTCGTCGATGCTTGCGAGGGATTTCCGCAAAGCGATGTTCCATTCATCTGAAATCGTTTGCATGTCATCTTTGTATAGCCGAATTTCTTTGGCCTTAAAGCTTCCTTTTTCGTAGACAACCACATCGATGGGGTAATCTACATCGTTTGTACTGACTTGGGTCGCATCAAACGACAAAAATCCCATTTTCAGCGCATCTTTCAGGGATGTTTCGTGGCTCAGATTACGGTTCAACAGCGGTTTTCCATAATTCGAATTACCAATGATTTGATATTTTAGGCCATCATTGATTTCAATCCAATTGCCTTCCGGGAAAATTAAAAACAATTTATGTTCGGGGTCTTTGGGCATTTGGCCACCGACGATGGCATGTAGGTTAAATTGATACCCTTCTTTTTCTAAAGTTTCACGGTCTTCGGCTGCTACTTTTTTGAGCATTTGACCAAAGGCTGTCGCTGCTTGAAACATGTAATCATAGGATTCTTCTTCATCGATGACCGCTTGGTTAAAATAGGTCACCGCTTTGTCGCGCACGGAACGTAGACCCGCCGTCATGATGAATAAACTATGCTTATTGATTTCGTGGATGGAGATTTTTTTATTGGAATACATCTCATTTCCCGCGGTAATTCGGGTGTCAGCGATTGCAATAAGTCCTTCTTTAACGGTGATACCTAAGCAAAAAGTCATAATGTGATAAAAAAATGTGCGCAATATTACAATTAATTCTTGAGAAGCGAGGTTTATGAGACAGGCTTCAGGTCAAAATAGGTGTTAAAAACGGTTTTGCCGATTTCATTATTGCTCGTTTGAAAATGATCTAAAAACTGATGTAAACCGGTTAATAGAATATCGTCGATTTCGGTGAATTGGACCTCAGAAAGCAGTTTGGATAATTTCTTTTCGGCCAAATTTGAATAGCCTTGGTCAAAGGAAGTACCTGAAATTGCGTAAAGTGATATTTCGGCTTCTTGCAAACAATGAACGACGGATCGAGGAAAGCTTTTGTCCAGAATGAGGAATTCGACGATATGGGTTGGGTTGATGACTTTGTATTGTTGGCGGAACATATTATAGGCCGAAACGGATTTTAAAACGGCTGACCAAAGCAAAAGATCCAAGGGCGACCCGATCGCATCGATATCGGGTAATAGCGTGAAATATTTGACGTCTAGGAAGCGAGTGGTTTTGTCGGCCCGCTCGAGTAATTTTCCCAATTGGCCAAAATGCCAGCCTTCGCTGCGGGTGATGGTGGAATCGACGATACCGTAGAACAATTGGCTCCCAGATTTAATCTCTTCCAAAAAGCCTTGGTAGCGGGAAATTTCCCATTGTTTACTTCCTTCGACACGGTCTTTGACTTTCCAATAAATTTGGTTGACATATTCCCACATCTCCTTTGAAATACTTTCCCGTATCGTCCGCGCATTTTCACGGGCGCTATATAAACAAGATAAAATGGAATTGGGATTGTTTACATCAAAGGTCATGTAATGAAGCACATTTTCCCGATTGGCTACCGGATAATGCTCGAAGAAATTATAATGATCGGCCGTGGCTACGATCAGGGGTTCCCATTGTTCTGGGACATTCGGAGGAAGGTCAAGAGCTAAATTGAAATTTACCGAGATGAAGCGGGCATAATTATCTGCTCGCTCGATGTAGCGATTCATCCAATAGATGGAATTGGCGACACGACTTAACATAGGCTGTAAATTTTTAAATGCTTGATTATCCGAAGGATATTTAAAATTACTCGATTTTTTTAGACGACAAAGGTTCGTCACGATAAATTAAGGAGCCTCTGAAAAATCTGCATTTTATCCTTGATTTATTCCCATAATTCTCCTTAATTTTTGTATTTTTACGGCTTTACGGCCAATTCTTTTCTTATGTTTTATCGCTTACTAGTCAAGCCCTTATTGTTTTTCATTGCACCTGAGCAAGCACATGATGTGGTGGCTTCAGGTTTACGGTTTTTGATGAAAATTCCGGGTTTATCGGCCGTGATTTCTGGGATGTATGGGTATTCAAATCCCCGCTTGGCTCGAACGGTTTTTGGGATACATTTTCCTAATCCGGTGGGTTTGGCGGCGGGTTTTGATAAGAATGCCAAATTGATCGATGAATTTGCGGCGCTAGGTTTTGGATTTATTGAGGTAGGTACGGTGACACCGAAGGGGCAGGAGGGAAATCCAACACCACGTTTATTTCGTTTGCCGGAGGATGAGGCTTTAATTAATCGGATGGGATTTAATAATGAGGGATTGGAGGCGATGAAGAAGCGTTTGTTGGCCCGCCGCTCCAAGGTCATCGTGGGCGGTAATTTGGGTAAAAATAAAGTCACTCCGAATGAGCAAGCGGAGGAGGATTATTGCTTGGGCTTTGAGGCCTTGTATGAGGTGGTGGATTATTTTGTGGTGAATGTGAGTTCGCCGAATACGCCTAATTTACGAGCTTTGCAGGAAAAGGAGCCTTTGAAAAAATTATTAGTTCGTCTTCAGGCTTTGAATGGAACGAAGCTGGCGCCTAAGCCCATTTTATTGAAAATAGCGCCAGATTTAACGAATGAACAATTGGACGATGTGATCGAGATTGTCTTGGAAACTTCGTTAGCCGGTGTCATTGCGACTAATACCACCTTGTCGCGGGAAGGTTTAAAGTCAGCGGATAGCTTGTGTGCGGAGGCGGGCGGCTTGAGTGGGCGGCCATTAACGGTTCGTTCGACCGAGGTGATTCGGTATTTGCATCAAAAATCGGGTGGGCAATTTCCGATTGTGGGCGTAGGTGGAATTCATAGTGCGGAAGATGCGTTGGATAAATTAAAGGCGGGTGCGAGTTTGATCCAGATTTACACGGGCTTTATTTATGAGGGGCCGGGTTTGATTCAGG
>Ga0114958_10000073_pt1 | contig 80721 bp, 73 predicted proteins | sample C_130208_EF_Meta_FD_89577 | JGI IMG/M metagenome (GOLD analysis project Ga0114958, IMG submission 89577) | Freshwater microbial communities from Lake Croche, Canada to study carbon cycling - C_130208_EF_MetaG | ecosystem: Environmental > Aquatic > Freshwater > Lake | place: Lake Croche, Canada...
TAAATAAATTTCAGCAGCCACTTTATTTAATTGCAATTGTTTATAATAAGTGGTTGAGTTGGATACGGGTACTGCATCATCATCTTTAGCATGAACCAAAAAAGCTGGTGGGGAGTCCTGATTAACATGTTCTTCATTGCTAAAATAATGAATGGCCTCTTCGGTGATCATTGGACCTATCAAATTATTTCTAGAACCACCATGTCCGAAATCATGGAAAGTAATTACAGGATAAATAAGTAGTTGGAAGTCGGGCCTTAAGGAGATATTTTCAGGATTATTAATTTTAACATCATCATAATGCGTAGCTAAACTAGCAGCTAAATGTCCACCAGCCGAAAAGCCCATGACCCCAATTTTGTTGACATCTATACCCCAATTTTTTGCATTTAATCTGCACAAATACATGGCTTGCTGAACATCTTGTAAAGGAGCAATCGATTTATCCACTTGATTGGAAGCATTCGGTATACGGTATTTTAATACTAAAGCATTGACCCCAATGCTATTGAAAAATTGAGCTAAGTCACTTCCTTCATGGCTAGCTGCTAAAATACCATAACCTCCTCCAGGGCAAACTATTACACAAGGTCTGCTTTCTATATCATTACCTGCTCTATAATATTGGTAAGCAGGCTCTGACACTTTTTCAATGATTAAAATACCCGTTTGACTACTAGAAGACTCTTTATTATCTTGTTTGATGTTATTGGGAATAACATTATATAAAGGCTGAAATTGTCCCATAGCCGTATTCATTTTTAAAAGAGTAAAGAAAATTAAAAAAAAGAAGTATGTTTTTATTTTTGACATCGGTACTAATTTTTATTTTGAACCTTGAATTAATAGGCTGTAAAAGTTAATGCATTTTTGAAAATCAGTAACCAATAAACGTTCGTCAATTCCGTGGTAACCCTTAGCATTGGTAATTGGCGTAAAATTTATAACCCCATCACTAATTTCTCTATAATTTCTTGAATCAGTTGCGCCCACCATCAACATCGGTGCAACAATGACATCATCCACAATGGAATTGATTACTGATTCTACTCTTTTGAAAGCCATACTATTAATATCCGTTGTAGGCGAAGGCAAGGTGCTATAATTGGGGTAATACGTAATTTTTATATTGGTATCATTTACTGCTTTCTCAACAAAATTAAATACATCTTTTTGAGTTTCTCCTGGAAGAATACGACTATTTACATAGGCAGTGGCATAGGTCGGAATAACATTGTCTCTTACACCACTGTTGAGAATGGTAGGTACAATAGTAGTTCTAACCAATGCATTGGTTGAAGGGGATTCAGCTAGACTATTGACTACTTGCTTTTCAAAAAGCCACCTATTGGAGAGCATAATTTTTTTACCAAAATTTTCTGTGTAACCACTTATACGATCTAAGTAAGCTTGGATGGGAGGAATTAATTTAGCAGGCATTTGCTTTTCTCTTAATTGGTACAAACCTTTGCTAAGTATATCAATAGCAGTTGTATTTCCAGGAATAGAAGAATGACCTCCTGCTTTTTCAACTGTTAAAATTAAAGTAACATATCCTTTTTCTCCAACCCCAATGGAAGCGATGGGTCTTTTAATGTCTTTCATATCCTCGGTAGAAATTTCGCCACCTTCATCTACCACTAAATCAAACCTTTTATTTTTAGATTTAAAATATTTTACTACCGCTGTAGCACCATATCCACTTGATTCTTCATCTGCACCAAAACACAATAAAATAGTTTGTTTGGGTTTAAAGTTTTTTGCTAATTGCAATTCTGCAGCTTCTAAAATACTAATCATACTTGATTTGTCATCTAGCACACCCCTTCCCCATATATATCCTTCTTTCACTTCTCCGCCATAGGGAACTGCATGCCATAATTTAACAGCAGATGCTTCTACGGGAACTACATCATAATGTGCCATTAAGACCATTGGAAGTAAACTGGTATCAGTTCCTTTCCATTCATAGATATAATTAAAACTATCTATTGTAGTGCGTGGTAAATTTTTATGTACCAAAGGGTAAGCTGTTTCAATAAATTTTCGATAGTTTAAAAAAGTAGCAGTATCAAACACAAAAACATCATTGGGTGTTTCGGTTTTAATTTGAATGGCCTGACTCATATGTGCTAATGCTGCTGGTGGTAATACTTCTAATACATTACTTTTTTGATGTGCACCTGGTGAATTAGTTATTGTTTTACTTAAAACAATAACAGCTAGAATTAACAAAACAGATCCAATTAATAGCGCAATTTTTTTCATGCAATTAACAATTTATTATAAACTGTAATATACGAAAACTAGACTATAAACTGAATGCGCTGCTAATTTAAACTCTTGAAGACCAGACATACTCCCTTTTTCCAACTAAGTTATTTTAGCATTCATTTAGGCTTTATCTTTAAAGTGCAAAATTTTACATAAAATTTTATATATAATGAAAAAACTGCTGCTCACCACTTGCCTTTTATTGTCAATATTTTTTTTGAATGCGCAAGGGAACCTATATTTTCCTAATCCATCTCATTGGGAAAAAAAATCACCTACCTATTTCCAAATAGATACTATTAAGCTACAAGATGCTATCAATTTTGCCATTATAAATGAAACAAAATTGCCCAAAAATTTATGGCTTTCGCAAGCAATACAATTTGGTAAGGAACCTTTTTCTGATCCAGTGGGACCAATGGCTAGCCGAGGACCTGCGGCTGGTATCATCTTATATAAGGGGTATATTATTGCAGAATGGGGCAATCCATATAGTGTTGAAATGGCCAATAGTGTTACAAAGAGTTTTTTATCAACCTTAGTTGGCTTAGCAGTTCAAAAAGGGTTAATTGGTGCACTAGACGACAAAGTGTATACTTATTTGCCACCTATTGAATTAGGGCAACTGGACACAAAAACCGAACAAAATCCAATCCATCAAACTTCTTTTATATATCCATTTGAAACTGAACACAATAGAAAAATTAGTTGGGATCATATGTTAAGACAAACGAGCGATTGGGAGGGCACTTTGTGGGGTAAGCCAGATTGGGCAGATAGACCAACGGATCAACCCAATGAGTGGGGCACTAGAAAAAGAAATGAACCAGGCACTAGTTACAAATACAATGATACGAGAGTAAATGCATTGGCTTTAGCGGCAACTGCAGTATGGCATCAACCTTTACCACAAGTACTTAGAGAAAATATTATGAATCCTATTGGGGCCTCTTCTACTTGGCTGTGGACGGGGTATAAAAATTCATGGATTGTGTTAGATGGAAAATTAATTCAATCGGTAAGTGGAGGTGGGCATTTTGGAGGCGGGCTATTTATCAATACCTATGATATGGCTCGGTTTGGATTGTTAACCTTAAGAAAAGGCAATTGGAATGGCAAGCAATTGATAGCGGAAGACTGGTTCAAACTAGCCACCACACCTACCCCTGCCAATAAAGAGTATGGATTCATGAATTATTTTTTAAATACAAATAAAAAATTATATCCATCCGCGCCAGAAGCTGCTTACGCGCACATAGGCAATGGTACCAATATGATCTATGTGGATGGGGAGCATGATATGGTAGTTGTAGTGCGGTGGATAGAAGACAAAGCTTCAGATGAATTTTTGAAAAAAGTATTAGACGCCTTACCTAAAAAATAATTCATCAAAAAAGCCATCCTGTTTTCAGGATGGCTTTTTTGATGAATAGGCATGCTTATTTTTTTGAAGCTAGTATTTTATGATAGCATATATAGGAGATAATTAACAAAACAAAAAATAAAATGGCCATTATGCTATTTGAAAAAGGGTCGTTAACAGATAGATGCGCATTTAATGCGGTTAAATACATAATCCCAAACCCAACATAAGCCCATTCTTTAAAACGAGGAGGCACGGCGGGAATAATTAATAAAATTAATCCAATTAATTGCCCAATACTTACTTCTAAACCAAGGTAACGAGGAATACCTAAATGGGTTGCTCCATCAATGGCCATTTTAGTATTCATAAATATAGCAGTAGATGCAAAAAGGCAAATGATACTAGTGGTTACCCAATAAATAATTTTAATACTTTTCATTAATTTTTTTTATAATATTAATATATTTTTTAAATATTTTAAAATTCCTCACCATTTATATTTTTAATGCTTTAATAGCTATGGTATAAATTTTTAATTTAGGAATCTAGGAGTGTTTAATATTAATAATTGTCATCATTTATTTCAATCCAGTATCCATCTGGGTCTTGCAACCAAATTTGATGTACGCCATCAATTCTAGTTGTGATTGAATTTTTTGTCCCTGTAACATCTTCAAAGGGCCAATTAATTCCTTTTAATTTTGTGATAAACCCATTAAAATCGGGTGTTGTAAAGCAGGTATGTTGGTTTTTATAATATTCCTTTTTTTCTTTTGCCCCTTGAATTACATGCAGCATAATGTGATCGGCAGTTTTATACCAAATATGTTTGCCATCATGAAATGGCTCCGCGACAGAATCCAATCCAATTATATTACTATAAAAATGACCAGTTTTTTCTAAGTCAATTACATAAATAGCAGTATGATTAATATGCACTTTTGTATTTTTTTGTGCATTTAACTGATGTCCGAAAAATAAGAAAAAGAAGGAGTAAATAATTTTCATAGAAAGATTCATTTTTATAATCCTAAGATACTAAAAACAAATTGCTAACATAAAGTTATTTTAGGGGTGTGGGCTTGGAAAGTCATACATATCATGCCTATCTAAATTTGGATTGTCTGATATGGCAAAGGGTTGAGCTAGTTTTCTAGTATTTTTTCCAATCCTTAATGTGCTATTGGATTTATAGGCTACTGGTCCAATAACATTTAAAGCAGCATTCAATAAGGTTTCATCAGGGTCACCTAATAATTTATAAGGCATTACATTGTCTTTTACCTCATAATTAGGCTTCATTCCCTCTTTCGTTCCGTAATCAGATTGATCTAAAGAGTTGGTGATTTTAAATATGATGGGCTGAAGGCCGTAGTCCCATCTTTTTTTATTATCTGTAATAGTAAACGAACCTACATTTTTTCCATAAGTATGTTCGCCCACTAGAATGACTTCCATAAATGGTTTTAAATTATTAATAATCAGTTCACTTGCAGAGGCCGTGTTATTAGAAGTGAGAAAAAAAACTCTATTTAAATTGCCTATGTTATTAGGTTCGTTTTTAAATTTTGTAATAAAGGCGCTGTTATCTTTTTGTTTTTTAAGATAGTCGGTATAAGTTGCGTTATATATTTTTTTGTTCATTACATTGTTTTCCCTTGCACCAATGTCTTTAACAATTAAGTTAGTAAGCAGGCTGGAAGAGGTTACATACCCTCCACCATTGTATCTTAAGTCAACAATTAATTCATTTACTCCTTCCGATTTAAAGCGTCCAAATAGGGCTCTTAAACTATCATCAAAGCTAGTTAGAAACTGAACATAAGAGAAGTAGCCTACTTTTTTACCGGACCAATTGATTACGGTATCAATTAAAATAGGGTTGGTTTGTAATTCTACCTTGGTAAGCGTTAAGAATTTCCCATTGGCGCTATAGGTATTATTTGAAAAGGTTCCAAAACCTAAGGTCAATGTTTCATTATTAAAAATAGTGCTATAGTTTTTTTTGGTTACTGTTTGACCATCTACTGTCAAAATGATATCTCCTCTTTTTATTCCTCCTTTTTCAGCAGGGCTTCCCTTTAAAACATAGTCAATGATTAATGCAATATCACCTTCAGGTTGAGTATCGTCTATAAGCATAGTGTTCAATCTTATACCCATAATTTTATTTACTCCATTAAGTTGGTTGATTAAATTAGTGGAGCTACTGTCAATCCATGAAAATCGATCTGTATTTTCATAATCATATAAGATGGAAGTAAAATAATTCATTGGATTCACGTTAACATCTGTAGCAGACAAAGCTGGCATATTGGTTGACCACAAGTAGTATGTGTTCATAGTTTGATAAATCCAATTATTCACCGCAGCATTGTCGATGGTAGGAGAAGTAATTTTAAGTGCTGCCTCTTTTTTACAAGAAAGCACAAAAAGCAAAACCAAAAAAGAAAAAAATAATTTTTTAAAATTCATGGCAATTATTATCAGATACAAATTTAATTAAAACTAAGACTCTTTTCATTTTTTTTATATTAAGCTAATTTAAAGGTTGGCTTTTGAAAGGCCAGTTTAAATGCTTAATTTTACTCACTAAGCTTTAATATTTATAACTAATTCTTTAATATGAAAAAATATTTATTTCTAATGCTATTTATCCCTGGTCTAAGCAATTTATTTGGCCAAGGAACAAATAAATATATCCAATCCATCAATGATTGGCATACTAAAAGAGAAAATGATTTAAAACAACCCAATGGCTGGCTAAATTTAGAGGGTCTTTTTTGGTTGCATAAAGGGGTAAATACGTTTGGTAAAGATGCCAAAAATGATATTCAATATAATAACAATGAATTTTCCAGTTATTTAGGTGATTTTATTTTTGAAGGAGATTCTGTTTTGTGGGTGAACAGAAATAACAACAAGGTGAAAATTAACAACATAGAAACAAAAGGGGAACAGCATCATCTTGTATTTAAAAATGAAATACTGACAAATACCATGGATTGGTCACACTTTAAGTGGACAGTGATCAAACGGGAAGATAAGGTAGGCATTCGGTTTAGAAATTTACAAGCAGCAGTATTGAAGGAGTTTAAAGGAATAAATCGATATCCTGTAGATTCTAATTGGCGTCTCAAGGCTGTATTGGTTCAACCTGCACAAAGCCACCTAATGATCACCAATGTATTGGGACAAACCATCCCTCAAAAAACTGCAGGTCGATTGTTGTTTACTATTGATCAAAAGGAATATACTTTAGACGTAATAGATGAAGGGGGCCCAAATTTATTTATCGTATTTGGGGATGAAACGGCGGGAAAAACTACCTACGGAGCTGGCCGTTTTATTGATATTTCAAAGCCAGACGCCTATGGTAATACAGAAATAGATTTCAATAAAGCCTACAATCCTCCTTGTGCATTTACTGCCTTTGCTACCTGTCCTTTACCTCCACAACAAAATCGATTGAAAGTGAGTATTACGGCAGGGGAAAAAAATTACGGACATCATTAAGCAGACCATTTAGTTCCTAATAAATTTACTGAGGATGGTAAGTACTTGCTGCATTTTTTAATACTTCCACTTTATCTAGTGTCATTCTTTTAACTTGTTGTGCTTGATACATGGCTCTTTGATCGGCATAATGTGGATTCCCTTTAATTGAACTGGCCCCAAAAGTATTCACTGATTCTATGAGCGGAAGGCTTCCGTCTTTAGGGAAACGAACAAATTCTATGTAGGCATCCCCACTATTCATTTTACGTTGCGCTGTTCCAAAAGCTTCGGTTTGAACCGCTGCTAAAACATCGGGCATCCCACTTTGTGGCCAGTTTTCATCGCCTCTTACTAAACGTTGTACTTCTCCTAAAGTAACATCTAGGCGTTGATAATTTTTCATTAAGAAATTATAGATGTATTCATAAGTAGCTACTGCTTCGATGGTGTTCAACTTTTCATATTTATGGTCAGCCATCATGGTAGGAATGAAATAATAGGCTAAATTATAAATGAGTGCACCATTGCTTTCTGCAATGGCTTGATGGTTCCATTTTTTTAAATTAGTGATAAGCGGGGCGTATAGCGGATACTTATTTTCATCTAACATAAACAAAGTATCTGCGGTATATCCGTAGGGGTATAAAATTTTAGCAGGAAGTTCACGATCAAATTTGATGCGTTTTAAATCGGCGTAACTAATCTTATCTAATTGATCAATTAAATCTTTTGCTCGACGACTTCGATTATTATGGGTTAATTCGTATCCATCGTAAGTGTCAAATTTTGATGGGTTTAAATTATCAATTTCGCTTGTAGCTAAAAAAGGAGAATGATTGGTGTTAAATAAATAACCACTTGTTGGATTCAAATATTGAGGAAGTTCGCTCAAAGGTTTAAATTTAGTCCAAAGTGTTGCAAGGGTATTGCCTGGTACAGTCGAATTCCAATGGTAGTTGGTATCGGGATTTCGGTATGGCATTTTCCCATTGGAAATATAAAATATAGTATCGTTTTTATCGGCATATACAATATTAAACATGGGTAAATGGTTCTGTGTTAAAGCAGCTTTGAATTGGGTAAAATTTTGCGATTTATTCATCGCATACCATTGTTGCAAAGCACCCGCATCCATTAGGGCAGGTAGGCGCATCGAAAAAAACTCCCCTTTAGGCGTTTTAGCGGTAGGTCCGTAAATAGAGGTATAGGCTGTTTTATAGATAGGAAAAGGAATGCCCTTGATAGTTAATTTTATTTTTCTTTTTTCAAGTGTTAGCCACTCCCCATCAACTTTATATTGTAGTGGGTGTTTTTTATCAGTTTGTAATTGGTATACATCTATCTTATCTTGGAAATTAACCGTATGCGCCCATGCCAAGTTAGGTGTAACACCATGGAATATCAAAGGAGCGCCTGGAAACAATCCCCCTAAAATATTCCAACCTTCTTCACTTTGAACATGTGCTTCATAAAAAGCAGTAGCACCTTCAATAGGTTGATGTGCATTAATGAGTAGCATGTTTTCTCCAGAAACCGATTTGCTAGAATGCACCGCTATGGAATTGCTGCCTTCCCCGGTAAAACCAGGTAATGCTGGAATGGTACCATTTAAAATTTTTGGTAAGGATTTGTCTACTCCACAAAATATAGCCACTGAAAAAACAGTAGCAGATAAATATTCTTCAATACTAATTGGAAATACATTTTTATTAAGCACTTTGTTTGGGTAGGCCTTGGCATATGCTTCTAACCCTAACAAATATCCCCGAACCAATTGTAAAAAAGCAGGATCCATTTGATCTATTTGTGCACGAACAGTAGCCTTGGTATTGAGTAAGCCCACTACATAATCTATTGGCGCCCCTTTTTTGCCTAAATAAGTGGCCAATTTCCCTTTACCAGTGAGCATCAGGGTTTGAATGGTCGAAAAATCGTCCTCGGCATGTGCCCAAGCCAATCCATAAGCTACTTCTGGGTCAGTGGGTGCGAAAATATGTGGGACACCATAAGCATCTCGCGCAATGCTAATTTGGTCAATTCTAATGATGGGGCTATTTGTATTTTGAGCAGGTGCGTATTGTAATAAGCATATAAAAAAGGATAAAAAAAATAATCTCATAGTGGAATGGTTAACTTTGTTTCTAGATAAAAATGTAAGCTGTAATTTATAGAAACTATTTAAATTTAGCTTCATTAAACATAATTAAAATAGTTAACAATGATTGAGTCCAAAAGGTTTGGTTCTAAGAAAGCTTTAGTTGATATAGATGAAACTATTTGCTTTTATACAAACAAACGAGTCTATGAATTAGCTGAACCCAATTTTGAACATATTGCTAAAATTAATAAATTATTCGATGAGGGTTGGCACATTACTTATTGGACCGGTCGAGGTGAAAGTTCAAAAAGAGATTTAAGGGCATTAACCCTTGCTCAGTTGAATGAATGGGGGTGCAAATTCAATGAATTAATTACTGGCTATTGTCCAAATGGGGGGGCTACTAAACCAAATTTTGATTTAGTGATAGACGACAAAGCCAAGAGAATTGAAGAAATATAATTGCCTACTAGGAATTGCTTAACACTTTATTTCTTTTACTAAATGGTAAATAAAATACCCAAAAGTGAAGTAATGCAACTGCTTCCAATACCAATATATAGTAGGGCCATTCGCCAATGACAAAAGGATTGTTTACTTCAGGCTTGTGCGATAAATACATATAGTTGGCCCCAACACTATAATTAACAATACCTACTCCAACAGCCACCAATTGCGTATAGCCCAATACCCAAAACCAAGAACGAGGCCGAGGCCGAAAATTCAAATGAATAATCATGTAGGCTATAACTAGTAAAAGACCACCATGGTCAATAAAGTAAGCATAAAAGTTATAGCCATCCATACCCACTGTAAATTCAGGAGTTAGTAAAGAATGAATACCTCCAGCCAATCCCCAATAATAAACACATTCTGCTAGCCATTGTTTGTAATTAAGTAATAAAGCAACACACATCAAATAGCTGATGCTGCATAAGTGAACAGGTAAGTTTTGTTTTAAATTCCAAAATCCACTTTTATAAGTATAATAATTTTCTATTATAAAACTAAAACAAAAAAAAGCTGCTAAAAAAATAGCATAATTTTTTTGTTGTAACTTTTTAAAATAAAGGGGAAGCCGCACCACTATAATAATAAGTATAGTAACTACAAACATACATTCCCACCAAAAAGGAGAAAAGGGTTCAATAAAAGCAGGAGGATGATATTTGCCCATAGTTGAATTTAATCGATACTATTAAGTTACGGGAAAACGTTTAAATAAATAAATTGTCAAAACTATTTTATGTTAGCCGTCCCTTTAATGAGTCCACGGCATTGAGCTGAGCCACAATGGCAAATAAAAGGCTCCATGGTTTCATCTAAAAAACTACCATAATCTAAAGTGAGCTCTTCTCCTTTTTTAATTGTTCTATTGACATAGAGGTTTAATCCTTTATAAGTACAATTGGCATCACAGTGATGATTTTGTGGCGACCACTCTTCGGGTTGTAAATCCCATAAAATATATACTTCTGCACTAATAGGATAGGCATATTTTCTAAAATTTAATTTTTCTCTATCGTCCCAATTTTCATCAACGAATTTTTTACTAACAATGCGTTGCGATTTCTCTTCTCCTTTGAACAATAAAGTATTTTTAGGTAATTCTCTCTTTGCATACATGCCATAACCAGAAATGGCATTTCCTTTAATAGTAAATAATTTTTCTTTTCTACTAAATCTTGACATGCCCTCGATAATAATTCTTTCTAAAAAACCCCTTTGACCAATAACATCATGATGTAAAATGTAATCGGCCGATCCTTCGTAGCCTTGATCATAAAAAACAGAGCAAGTAAAATTTATTTCTAAAAAGAAAATTTCTCCTTTGTCATTCATTCTAAAATCCATTCTTGCATAACCCACGCCATTAAAAGACATGAAAATTTGTTCTGCAATACTTTTTAATTTATTTGCTAAAGCGGTTTCTGTTACTGGAATATTAGCAGTAGGATGTAATGCCGAAGTTTTTAAAGTATAGGTTTTAAAACTAAAACCTTCAGGAAAAATATATTCCACTGGTACAAAGCTGGTACATGTTTTGCCATCTGCATTACCACATACCAATACGGTAAATTCTCGCCCATCAATGTATTCTTCTACCAAGGCTGAACCAAATTCTGTAACAACATTCTTCACTTTTACTATTAAGTCTTCTATGTTGTTTGCTTTAGAAGCTTCATCTATACCTAGGCTATCACCCGCTTTGGCAGGTTTAACGAATAATGGGAATTTTAAATTTCCAGGTAATTCTGCTAGCGCTTCCAAAGATTCAATAAGTATATGGGCCGGAGTAAGTACCTCTTCACAAAATGCCAAATACTTCATAATGGTTTTTGGTGGGTCATATAAATTGGCATTGGGTCCAGTGTAAGGTAATCCCAGTAAATCCATACTAATAATAACGTCAATTGAGGGTACTTTCCATTCTAAATATCCTTCACATAAGTTAACATAAATATCGTAGTTCTTATCTTTTAATTCTTTGAGTTGTTGGTAGGTTGTTAATTTATTTAAATAAATATGATCTATATGCGCCTCGGGTAATAAAGGTGATAGGTCTCGCTTGGGATCATAATACTGGTAGTCCACTCCAGAAGTAGCATAATCTGGTTGAAGTACACAAATTTTTAAATTTTTAAAACTTTCAGCATCATTCAATATTGGAATGGAACGCATAATTTTATTTTTTTCTCCTTAAAAAAGCATCATTAATTATATGCACCACTAATTCGGTGAAGCTTTGTTTGGCGTATCTTAAAATAGCACCAATAGAGGTATAGTTTTCATCTTCACTAATACCACATTGCGCATTTACTTCTAACACGTAGGGTATTTTAGTTTTATTACAAATACGAATATCCACCCGAGTATAGCCAGTGCCATTGACTGCAACATAAGCATCCCAAGAAATTTTTTGAATCTCCATTTTTACGGATTCATCTCCTAATTGATATTGATAAAAACTCTCTTCCTCTGGCATGGGTGTTTCTTCTTCATATATTTCCCATAAGCGATCAAAGGATAAAAATTTTTCTTTTTCTGGTAGGGAAGTATGAAAAACTCTTTCAATAGGAGGATAAATTTTTGCATATTTTGGATGGGTATAACTACCAACTATCATTACTGTATATTCTGGCCCTTCGATAAAAGATTCGGCTAAAATCCCATCAAATGCTAAGTTCCAGCCACGATAGCCTTCAAACATTCTTGCCAATTGTACTTTTAATTCAGTTGGTGTTTCTACTACATTTTTTATACCTACCCCCAAGCTACCTCCTGAAACGGCAGGCTTAACAATAACAGGACTGCCTAAATTTTGAATCACCTCCTTTACATTTACTTTATTATTTCTAATGGCCTCCCATTTAGGGGTGTTAACGCCTGCTAAATCAAAAGCCTTCTTCATTGGAATTTTAGAAGTAGTAATATCGTAAAAATGATCATTGGCTCCTGTATAAACTAATTGTTTTGCATCTAATGCTTTAATTACGGATAAGCCAGGAGCGCCATTAATTTCATCCCCATCACATAAATTTAAAACAACAGGAAAATAAATTCCTTGTTCTCTTTCTTGAGCAATTTCTTGTACAATCATTTTATAAGTTCCTAAGGATACGGATTGCCATTTCCAAGGCAAATCTAATTCTTCAAAAACGCGTGTATATTCTTCAATGCTTTGACTAAAGTCATAGTAGTAAGCTAAATTGGGATCTGGATTATCCAAGGCTGGGGCTAAGACCCACACTTTCAAATGTCCTACTGGAACAAAAGGGTAAAATAAGTTACGAATTGAAGTCAACGCTATGCAAAGGGATTAGTATATTATTCAATGAAGTTATTAAATATATAATACTAACAAATAATTATAGGCTTTATTTAATAACTAGTTGTTGGTCTCATTTTTCTTTAATTGAATGCAACTCATTTCTACATTAGAAAATACATGAATGGGGCCAATTGCAATGAATTTAATTACCATTTATAAAAGATATTACTTTGTATATCAATAGGTTATAGAAATATTGTTTTATTGCAGTATCAATCATCAAAACAAGTTTTTATGCAAAGTCAAGTTATCATATGCGATCAACAAAGTGTGTACGCAATGGGTTGTGGTATGTTAATTAAAGACAATCCAATGTTATTGGGCTATCATACTATCAAAACATTAGAAGAATTGGATGAATTTATGGATAAGGAATGCAATCAACTTGCTTTGTCTTTAGTGCTCGTAGTAGACAGCTCCTTATTTGATTATGGACCCAATGATGTCATTTTTCGAATAGAAGCATTAAAGAAAAAAATGTCCATCATGGTGGTTTTTAGCGAGCAAGACGATGCTCGTTTGTATCAACTTATTGATAATGGTATCTCGGTTGTCATCTCTAGAAATGTGAGCAACCAAGAATGGTCCAAGGCTTTAGAAATGGCCCGACTCAATAAAATATATTTTTGTTCTATCATCGCAGATAAAATGTTTTCTATGGCAAATCATTTAGAAAAAAATAAATTAACAGAAAAGGTACATCAACTTCATACCTACGATAAGTATATTTTAGTTCGTATTTGTGAAGAAGCTTCTAGTAAGCAAATCGCTTATGAAGTAGGACATAGTAAAAGAACAGTAGAAGGACATCGAACTAAAATGATGCAACAATTAGAAGTAAAAAATTTAGCAGGATTGGTTAAAGTTGCCATTATATCAAAGCTATATGATCACTATCTTGTTAATCCAGGTTTATATAATATTACCTCATGTGCTAAAACGTCTTCTTTATAAAAGTGGATAGTTTTAAAATTACCTTCTATGTATTTTTGAGCTTGATCGGTAAAGTTTGGTGAGTGAGCAAAACGACTTTGTCCACCAGTGATGATTGTTTTAGCTTCTAGTTTTTTTCCAAAACTAACAGCCGCAATAAAACTATTTCCTGAGTATCCATATCGCTTATTGGTATTTTCGAATCTTCTACTTTCAAAAGCAGGAAGGGTTCCCCATTTAGAAGAAGTTTGACCAACTGCTATACTAGGTAATTGGTCACTAAACTTTTCTCCAGGGTTGACTCTTTGATATCGATTAATGTTACCCCAACTAATTTCCCAACTGCCATACCTATTTTCAATTTGTGTTAAAGCTTGATTTAAAAGTTGTAATTTTTTTTCATTGGATACTATTTTATCCATTTTGTCATATTTATTCCATAGTTGTGTACTTGCCTCTTCTGTTAAAGGGGTAGGGATTTCTTTACCCCATTCGGTAGCCCATTCAATAGCAATAGAAGTTGCAATGGAAGCAGTATCCCCATCCTTATTCCAATTACTTAAATATTGGATGGCTTTTTTTTCTCTTTCATTGAGCAAAATTGTTTTTGTGTAGTCCAAAAAAGGAGGAAGTAATACATCAAAAGCCGACATATGTTTGTTGTACCCAATGCTAATTAAATCATCCAAAGTTATTTTATCTATTTTTTCTAAAAGCTTTACAGCCGTTATCCCTCGGCCATTCTCTCCTTCAGGTGCCATATAAAAAGGATATGCTTTGACCTTGGGGCTATTGTCCCCGGCCACTGTAAAAGGAGTAGCATTGCAATTTTGTAACCAGCCATTGGGTGGATTAATACTTTGTACTATTTCATTTAAGGGATGGATGCCATTCCAATTGGTACTTTTAATAGACCCATCAACAGGTAAACTATAATCATAGGAAGTGTTTCTTATTGGCATAAAATTTCCATGCCAATAAGCAATATTTCCTTCCGCATCTGCAAAAACAGTATTGTTGCTATTGTTGGCAAGTAAAGACAAAGCTTCTTGATAAGTTTTTAAATTACTTGCTTTGGTTCTAATCCAACATTCCATCAAAGCTTTCAAAGAACGGTTGTTTTCTTGAAGGCTTAACCATTTTCCATTGCTACTGCCCATCACAGGGCCATGTATTGTTTTATAAGTAAGAAAAGATTTTGTTAGTAATTTCCCCTCTTTGCTATATTTTAAATGAATAGTTCTTTGGGTAATTTTTTTTTCTTCTTTTTCATAAATCGATACCCAACCAATTTTATTTTTTTTAATTTTTTCTTCATAAACATCGGCTACATCTGCATAGCTACTGGTATGCATCCAACCGCAATGTTCATTAAATCCTTGATAAATAAACATTTGCCCCCAAGTAACCGCACCATAAACGTTTAAGCCCTCCTCACTGTTCATATGCATTTCAGATCTAAAATAAAAAGGAACATGGGGGTTAATGTACAATAAGGCATTTCCATTTCTACTGTGTAGGGGAGCAATTGCAAAACCATTCGAACCTGAACTTACTTTATCTTCAAAATTGGTATTAGACTGAATCGCTATCGAATTTTTACCACCATAAAAATTTGCCACCTGCTCTGTTGTTATTCCTCCGGTTCTAGTTGGAGAAACACTTCCGTCCGTCCACATTAAATGATACCAAGGTTTAAAGTAGGTGATGACTTTTGGATGCACTTCGGGATGTTTGTATAAATAGTAATTTAACCCATCGGCATGTGCTTGTAATAAATTTTTAAACCAAATAGGACTCCTATTAAAATCTTTAATGGCTTCAGTGCTATCCTGAATTAACTGCATCATTAAATCTTCATAGATTGCTTTATCCCCATTTACTTCTGCAGTTCGTCCAAGCATTTCTAAATAGTTCAATTCTATTTGACTAAAATTTTCTTCGCATTGAGCATACATTAAGCCAAAAACAGCATCTGCATCTGTTTTACCATAAATATGAGGGATGTCCCATTCATCTCTTATAATAGTAACTTGACTTGCGTGCTTGTTCCATCGATCGATAGCTGCTGTATTTGATTGTTGAGCATGCGCATTATTAGTATTAATTACCAAGACAAATAAATAAAGTAAACCGATTGTAAAATTTTTCATAGGAGTAGTATTGAATCAGGAGCTGATTGTGTATTTAAAGTTAAGCAAAAAAAAAGCACAAACATTTTAGGTTTGTGCTTTTAAAATTTTAAGGCTTGTATTAGATGCCCCAAGTTTTTATAATCTCTAAATCTTTTTTAGCGCATTGAAGAGGAGTAAGGCCTTGGTAAGACTCTTGTTCAATAATAAAATGAAGCGACCCACCCATTTTTTTTGCCAATAAAGCAATTTCTTTAGGATGTACTACGCCCTTTCCTAAAAGGGTACTTTCATATCCATCATTCATTTCGCCTTTGTCTACTTTAATTTCATCTTTAACATGTAAAGATTGGAAACGACCAGGATATTTTTTAATCCATTCTGCTGCCCTACCACCGGCACCATACATATTACCAAAGTCTAATTGATGTATTACTAAGTCTTTGTCGGTATGTTGTAATATTAAATCATAAAGCAAAATACCATTAAACTTTTCTTTAAATTCAAAATCATGATTGTGGTAACCAAATTTCATTCCACTTGCTTGACATAATTCTCCTGATTTATTAAATAAATCTAGTTGTAACATTAGGCCATCATAGCTGGTTCTTAATTGTTCATCAATAGAAGGACTAATTACATAGTTTTGCGCTAAGGTGGCTGCATCTTCTACCGTGTACTTCCACTCTTTTGTAAAATCTTTGATCGTACTATCCCAATGTGCTGAGGTCATCACTGTGTGGCCACTTGGCATTTTTAAACCTAAGTCGTTTAGTATTTTTTTAAATTCTATAGCAGTCCATCCATAAAATTTACGATTGATATAATTGGCGTGTTCAACATATTGATATCCCATTTTAGATAAAGCAGTTAGTGTTTCTAATGGATTTTTTTTCATGTCATCACGCACAGAATACAATTGAATTCCAATTAACTTTTGGATAGCTACAGATAGATTTGTATTAGACCATAAGCAGTTGGGCTTCAAACTTGCTCCCACTAAGGCAATTGATGCATTTTGAATAAATTTTCTTCTTGAATTTTGCATGATTGTACTTTTGTGTAATTTTTTAAAATTTAATCTTCTACCTCCGTGTTTTTCTGAGGCTTTTTGTCTAACCATTCTTTCCTATCTAATTTATGATTTCCTGTTTTTATTTCATCTAAATTTTTCCCAAGATATAGACGACCATTTTTCATTACATAATTGATAGAATTTGTATTGCGTATATTATCTAAAGGATTTTTATCTAAAATAATTAAATCTGCCAATTTTCCAGGTTCTAAACTTCCTAAGTCTTTATCTAGTCCAAGTCCAGTAGCCCCTAAAATAGTGGCTACTTTAAGTGCGTCCATATTGCGCATTCCACCGCTTTGCATAGACCACAATTCCCAATGGTACCCTAAGCCTTGCAATTGCCCATGACTACCAATGCCTGCTAATCCGCCTTCCTCTACCAGTTTCTTCATACTCTTAGCATGTTTTTGGAACACATGTTCCTCTGGTAAAAACCAAGTGGCACGACGACGAGATTTTTCTGCTAATTCTTCATAAGGAGTAAAGTATTGCATTTTTTCATTGCTGTATGGATTTTCATTTTCATAGTAATAATTTTCAGCCCATGGTCCACCATAAGAAACTAATAAAGTGGGGGTCACAGTCATTTTAGAAACTGCAATGGTTTTAATCACATCATTGTATAATGGATAAATGGGTATAGCATGTTCATGACCAGGATAACCATCTAATAAATTAGTCATATTTAATTTGAAATCAAGACCCCCTTCGGTAGTCGGCATTAGTTGCTGATTCTTTGCAGCCTGTATAACCCATTGTCTATGTTTACGATTGCCCACTAAATACATTTTAATGTAGTTAGTATGATAGTATTTGCTATATTGACTCAATACCGACTCGGCTTGTGCTGAATCTTTTAGGTTATAAGCCCAATAACCTACCCCAGGTCCTGTTGAATAAACTCTTGGTCCAACCATTTTGCCTGCTTCCACCATGTCGCTATAGGTTAGGACATCTGTAGTGGCTGTTTGCGGGTCACGTGTGGTGGTTACCCCATACGCTAAATTAGCTGCGTATATCCAAGCTTGAGTTTTATGGATGCCCCAACTAGGCCACATATGTGAATGGGTATCAACAAATCCAGGAATAATGGTTTTGCCTGCTACATTTATTTTTTGTGTTTCTGCACTTACTTTTAAACTACCCGATTTGCCAATAGATTGAATCCGATTATTTACAATGTAAATATCACCTCTGTTAATTACCTCATCCCCTTTCATGGTAATAATTCTTGCATTGGTTAAAAGCAATTGTGTAGTTGGCATGTCTTTTTCATAAAATACTTTAACCCAATTTTCTGTGGCTTTGTATTTTGGATCTTCTTTCTTTTCAGGTTTTTTAGCAATATTTTCTTTTTTAGTACTGTCTTTAACCATTGCGGTGTCTTTTTTTAAATCCACTTCTGCTTTCTTTGCCATGGCTAAACTATCATCAAAGGCATAAGATGCTTCAATATCATAAGTAAAATGAGCAGCGCCTAAACTATAATGGACAATTTTGCCATTGGCTTCCCAACTTGGAAATTCTCCACCCATTTCAGTTAATAATTTACTTGGAAAAGCTGCATTTTTTGCATCTGCTACCGAAATGTCCACTATTTTACCCGCTTGTGGGATAGTAATGTAATAAATATTATTATTTACTTGCGCTATCGCTGCTTTCCCTAATGGAGACATGAGAATGGTATTCGCATTAGACGCAGGATTGTTTTCTTTTGCTGCATCATCCTCTTCATTTCCTAAATCAAGCACATCGGCTACGGGCTTACCTTTGTGTTGGGCAATGCTACCAAAAGTGGTAATACCCGTAATTTTTACAATTTCTTTTTCATCCCCGCCATCCCATTGAATAGAAATTAATTTCCCATTATTATTTAAATAAATGCGATGCTCTCCATTTACAAAATGAGCATTATTTCTACCGTTGGCTTTATCAATAAACTGGATGTTTCCATTATTTACATCTAACCAACACAATTCATCTTCCCCATCATCATAGACAGGGTCTTTGGAATCTTTAAATTTCTGCGCGGTAGTTCTATTAAATACCAATCTTTTTCCTGTAGGGTCTATAGCCAATCCTTGGTATAAAGCGCTCTCTTTGGTTAGAGTAGTTTCTTTGTTAGTAGACAGGTCTATGCTTCGAATATTTCCACCACCATCATTCCAGGTAGCAAAGTAAATAAGGTTGCCATTGGGACTCCAGCAAGGTTGTGCTTCTGTAAAATTATTGTTGGTTATTTTTTTGGGAGTACCATTGGGATAGTCCATTACGTATAATTTATTTAATACGGTAAAGGCTAATTTTTTCCCATCGGGAGAAGGGACTGCATCTCTAATTTGTGTGGCTTGTGCCGCAATTGTATCTTTTATAGGGTATTTAAATAATACTTCAGGACCCATTTCAATGGTAGCGTCTACGGTATAATTAATTTCTTTTTGTTCTACTGTTTCAATGTTAATACTGTGAATTTTCCCACCATAGGAAGCCAATAAAAACTTACTGTCTGGTGTAAAAGTCATGGTGGGTAATACACCCAATACGGCAATTGATTCTTGATCGTCTCTTTGAACAGGGTAAGCCAACCAAGTTTCCTCTCCTGTTGCCAAATTACGTTTCACCAATCCAGTTTTATCTTCAAATCTTGTTCCGTAAACCATCCATTTTCCATCTTTAGAAAGTACGGGCGTAAACGCAGAACCATACCTTGATGCAATAGTTCGAGTAACTCCTTTTTCTCTATCATACATACCAATACTATATTGTGGCAACATGGCATTGTAATTCCAAGCACTTGTTCTGGAAGAATAATAAATATAACGACCGTCTGCACTTAGCGCTGGGTCAATAGTTTTTAAACTAGCAGGAGCAGTTATCAGTTGAGTTCCTGCCCCACCGTTTTTATGCATCAAATACAATTTTGTATTTCTTCTACCTTTACTGTACACAATGTAGTTGCCATCTGGGGTATAAGTAGCCCCTGGAAAATTTTGATTATTTTCTTCAGTTAATGCAACGGTATCTTTTTTTGCAATATCTATATACCACAAATTTTCAGCGCCCCCTCTATCTGAAATAAATAAAATTCTTTTGCCATCCGGGCTAAAGCTAGGATGATTGTCATAAGCGATTCCTTTGGTAACGGCAGTAGCCTTGCCACCTTCAATTGGGAGGCTATAAATATCTCCCATTAAATCAAATAAAATAGTTTTTCCATCTGGACTTATACTAAGTGAAGTCCAAGTACCTTCACTTGTTTTAAGTGGAATAGCCCTAGTTGCTTTTAATGGCAATCCTTTAAAGCTAGAAAATTGAATACTGTCTTTTTGGGGAGTGGCTTTAATTTGTGCTTCAACTTGCGTTGAACCCAAAGCCAACAATAGCATTAGAATAATAAATCTCATATTTATAAATTTTAGGGAAGATACTTAATTCAATCAATTTTTACCTCAGTTCTAGACTGAATCTAGTGTGAAAAATGGTTTAATTATTAAGTGCTATTTTATTAGGGACCATTTCCATCCAAGGGTTACACTTCGCGGATCGCCTATATAATAGGCATAAGCAGAATTGCCTTTAACGCTAAAATTTTTGGTTGCCATCGTGGAATAATAACTATTGCCCGCATTTAAAAGGGCTATCCAAATTTCAGTATTTTTATATCTATATCCAGCTCTAATGTTAAAAATACTAAAGCCTGGATACTTGGTTGTATTAGTTTCATCCATGTAATAGGAAGATTGTTTCAGCCATTCTATGGATGCGTGAAGTGGTAAATTTGGTTTCCAATACAAAGCCATATTGCTAAAAAAAAATGGGGCTGCAGTCATTTGATTTCCATCAACTATTTCCACTTTAATCTTGGTATGGATATAATTGTGTTTTGCATTACTTGCATTCCATTGCCATTCTAATTGGGGATTAATTTTGTATTTAATTTGATATTCAATTCCAATATGTTGCGTACTGCCCGAATTTTGATTCAAATTCACACCGTCTGTTTGTCTTACAGAAATAATTTCGTTTTTCCCGTTCAATTGGTAAATAGCAAATTCGGTATATAAATTAGGTAATTGATACCAACCTCCTAATTCTACATTCGTGAAAAGCTGAGGCAACAAATAAGGTACTCTTATCGAGTTATAGATTTCAGTTATTTGAGGCGGAACAAATCCTTGACTATAATTTAGGTAACCGCCCCATTGTTTTTTATTATAGGTAAATCCCAACTTAGGCGCCCAATTACTAAAATGATTGTTTGAAGACGGGGTCCCGTATTTTAATCTGTTGTAAAAAAGGTATTCAAAATCATCATAACGCAATGCCATATTCACCTGCCAAATTTTAGAGAAGTTGGTAATGAAATTTAAATAAATAGCTTTGTTGTTTATTTGAGTTGTATAAGAAGTCACCAAAGAGTCTATAGCAGGATAACTGTATTTTGTGTATTTGCCAAGGGCAGTATCTTTAATAATATCAATGTAATGTGCTATTAAATCTTGATTCGTTTTATCCCAATAACCACCTACAATTAATTTACTTTTGAGTGCATTTAAATTCCATTGATGCTGAAGGTCTATAACGTAAGCGTCAAAATGGTTGCTATTTTCTTGGCCTTTAAATTTAGTGGGATTGCTGGTAGAGGCAATAGAATAAGTTGGATTTTGGTCCATGGTATTATTTCGATAAAGCACATTTAAAGTAGTGGTATTATTCTGATTCCATTGGTAGGCTAAATTTTGCCTAAATCGCAAGGCATTAATTTGTCGATAGGTAAATGATTGCTGGCTACTTAGACTTTTTTTTGCAAAATGTATACTATCCACCGAACCAATCATTTGGGTATGATAATCAATATAATTTAGGGTTTGATAGCCTGTCCATTTTTCTTTTATTTTAAAATCTCTTTTTATGGAAATGGTTTTTTTGCTATAGTCTGAATAATCTACCGGCCCATTTTTTTGATCTGTATAAGTGCTATTTATTAGCCATCCACCAGCGGAGCCAGGCGTTCCATAATGCGCTTCCACTTTTTTGAAGCCGCCATTATTTAGCTGACTGCTTATGTTTAAAATTGTTTTTAAAGGAATAGGCATTGATAAAAAATTAACCACACCACCAATGGCTTCTGCACCATACAATGCCGAAGCAGGCCCTTTCAATACTTCGATAGATTGAATATTGCTTGTATTTATTTCAATTAAAGCATTGCTGCTGTATAAGCCACTAGTTCTTATGGGCATTCCATCTTCCAAAAAAAGGTAAAGTCCTTTTAATGAAATGGGTTGACGAATGGCCATCATATGCTGTTCATTTCCAATACTTGGCATGTATACGCCGCTTACTTTGTTTAATAAGTAATCTATTCTTTGGGCTTTGGCTTCTTCAATCATTTTAGCATTTATCACCGAAATTGCCACGGGAGAGGAGGTTCGTTTTTCCTTTAACTTATTAGCTGAAATAATTACAGTAGTAAGATTAGAGAAAATACTGTCTTGACTGGAGAAAAGGCTGTCTTGTCCATTGGCTATTAAAACAGATAAGAGTAGAATAGAAAATAATAGAAAATTACGCCTCTTCATAAAAGCAAGTTTAATGGTAAATAAATATAGCTTACCCTCTTTGCTTAACAAAAAACGAGAGAAAAAAGTTTAAAATAAAATCCCATCTAGCAAAAGTTAAAAGAAGCTAGATGGGATAAAAATGATCAAACTATTTATTTTAAAAAATAATGTACTATTAAGTAAGTGATAGCAGCCAAAAGGCCACTTACTGGTATGGTTAAAACCCAAGCCCAAAGCAAATTGGTAGTAACTCCCCATCTTACTGCACTTAATCTTTTAGTAGCACCCACTCCAATAATAGATCCGGTGATAGTATGTGTAGTGGAAACAGGGATACCCATTTGTCCAGTAAAAAATAAGGTAAAGGCACCTGCGGTTTCTGCAGCAACACCTTCTAAAGGGGTGACTTTTGTAATTTTAGACCCCATTGTTTTAACAATTTTCCAACCTCCACTCATCGTTCCTAAACCAATCGCTAAATAACAAGCAACGGGCACCCAACTTGGCAATTGACTAAATTCCTGAATGCTTCCATTGGCAATTAATGCGGCACCAATAATACCCATTACTTTTTGTGCATCATTACCACCATGACCAATACTAAAAGCGGCGGAACTAAATAATTGTAATTTCTTAAACATATAGGCAACGGAATGTGCTGTTGGAGTTTTTATTTTCTCCACATATACATACACCAACATAAATAATAAAGAAGCACCAACAATTCCATAAACTAAGATTGAATTATCCGCTTTGTCAATTTCACTTGCAAAAGATTTTTGAATATTAAATTTGGTCAATTTTGCTTTTACTAAATCAATATTTTTTGGTTCAAAGGGATAGATGTCATTCATTGCTATTACAGCAGAATCTAAACCAATCTCACCTGCCATAAATAATTTTAGTGGAGCTTTATAGCCTTCGGTTTTAATTTTAGCAACATCATAAATTGCTTTATAAGCTTTATTCTCTGGGGCTTTTGCTTCAAGTACCAAAAAGTCATTTGCATTTCTAACAGCGTCTTTTAATTTACTTGCTGCTACATTTTTTAACCAACCACTGTCATTGGCAATTGCAGCAATTTTGTTAGCACCTAAATTATCAAAATCATTTAGATAAGGATGAACATGTTCATAAGCCTCATTTGCCTTTGCTAATTTTTCTTCGTTTAATTTTAAATTATTTAGTAAAGTAGTATCCGACTTTTTTGTAATTAGTTCTTCTTGAATATTTTTTATTTCTTTTTTATACTTGTCAATGCTATAAAATTTTTGAACATTTTCATTAATTTTTGTTTCCTCAAATTTATCAAACATGATAACTGTTCCAATAGTAGCAAGGGATATAATAGCCAAACGCCACCATACATTTCGCATAATGGTGACTATGGATATAAATACAGAGATAAATATTCCAATGATAGGGGCTAGGAAAATAAAAAGTATTGTTCTTAAAATAGTATCGCTATCTACTATTTTTGCCCAAGAAAAATCAATTCCTTTAATCATTAATGCGTGTGCAATAGCAGCCCCAGCAAATCCGCCTATCAATGTATGAGAGGAGGAGGATGGAATACCATACCACCAGGTAAGTAAGTTCCAAAAAATTGCTGCAAGCAACCCAGAAAAAATTACAGGCAAAGTAATGAAATCCTTATAAACTGTTTTGCTTATCGAATTCGCTACAGCATGATCTTTAAAAATCCAATAAGCGACAGAATTAAATAAAGCAGCCCACAATACTGCCTGAAATGGAGTCAAAACTTTAGTAGAAACAACGGTAGCAATGGAGTTGGCAGCGTCGTGAAATCCATTGATATAGTCAAATATAAGCGCAAGCGCTATAATAATAATTAATAGAGTCATCTTGCGTTAAATTAAGCGTACTTGATAATAATGGATTCAATCACATTAGAAACATCCTCAATTTTATCGGTAGCAATTTCAAGCACTTGATAAATTTCTCTTTTTTTGATTACTTCTTTGAAATCATTCTCTTGTTCAAATAATTTCTCAATACTCATATCAAAAATATCATCTGCTTGATTTTCAATACTGTTTACTTTAATCATAGCTTCCGTCATTTCTTTTATATTTTTCATATTGCGTAAACCCAAAACTACTTTTTTTGTTTCTTGGGTGCCTTGCAAAATGAGTTCAGCTAGTTTATGAATACCTGTATCGTTGGGATTAACTTTATAAAAATTAATTTTTTTAGCCGATGCGTAAATATAATCAGCAATATCGTCTAAAGAGGAAGCTAAGTAGTGAATGTCTTCTCTATCAAAAGGAGTAATAAAATTACGCCCTAATTCAGTAAATATAGAATGGGTAAGGTCGTCGTTTTTGTGTTCCAAATTTTCAATTTGGGCTAATAAATTCGCTCTAACATCTACATCTGGTTCGTTGACCATCTCCTTCAATTTAATACCCATTTCATAAACATGTTCAGCTACTTCCTCAAATAATTGAAAGAAAACTCTATCTTTTGGTAAGAAAATTTTCATGATTGAATTAAAGTCCATACTAAGCGTTTTTTGGTTTGATTAATGCAGAACAAAAGTCCCATTTTGAACCCAAAACCGGAATCCCCTCATGTTACCATATTGTTACCAAATAGGCTTGCTTTTCTTCTAATTTTCTAACAATTAATTGCTTAAATAAAAAAAGAGGACTGATTGCTCAGCCCTCTTTACTAAATCCATGACTTTCCCCCAAAAGCCAAGCAAGGTTACATCTATTAGTATAAGAAGTACTAGAATAAGTTACTTAATAAGTTTCAAAATAGGTTTTACCCATACTCTCACCGATTATCAACTTGGGTGCCTCTTTTAAAATAAGTCATTTACTTAATAATATGCTGATAATTAATATAGTATAGAAATATATCAAATATTGACCTTTTAGCTACAATGGGCGCAATCAAGGTTTAATTCCTCAAATTTAGTCTGCTTCCTAATCCATAAAAAATGCTAGTGGTAAAACGATTTGTCATACTAATGTCAAATTTTGACTGCTTTCCTTACATTTCTATTCCAAATCTTATAAAGCTAGGATTCAATCACAGAGCTTTGCGACTCAATGAATAAATACAATCTATTTTTTTTCCTATTGGGCCCAATTTCCGTGTTTGGACAAAAGGAGATGGCAAAAGACACCCTTTTTGCCAATGGAGATAGCGTTATAGTAACTGCTACTAGGTCGGAAAGAAAATTAAGTAATATCACCGTACCGGTTATCCTCATTAATGCTAAAACCATTCAACAAAATGGTTCTTTGCGCCTTGCTGATATTTTAAGAGAACAAACAGGACTTACCCTAACCAGTGGTTTTGGAGCAGGGGTTCAATTACAAGGGCTTAATCCAGATTATACCATTATACTCATCAATGGAGAACCCTTGGTAGGAAGAACGGCAGGTGTTTTGGATTTAAATCGAATTGCGCTAGGAAATATTAAAAAAATTGAAATTGTCAAAGGCCCCTCTTCAAGTTTATATGGTAGTGAAGCCATGGCAGGAGTCATCAATATTATTACCGATGCAAGCACATCCATTCCTGTAGAAGCCTCTTTAAGATACGGGACCTACAACACATTAGATGCGAATGTCAATAATAAGATAGCTAGCAAATCGCTATTTTATCAGGGATTTTATAATTATTATCAAACCGATGGATATAGTATCAGACCTAATAGTAATAATAGGGTAACGACCCCTATTACCAGATTAACTACGAGTCAACAATTTAAATACAACTTAAGTGAACATACCAATCTTGTTTTCAATAGCAGGTTCACTGATGAAAATATAAAAAGTGAAATTGCGGTTTCCAATGGAGGAGTTACCATTTTTTCAAATGGCAAGGAACACAATACGGATATGAATTTAACTGGTTCTATTAATCATCGCTTTTCTAATAATTTAAAAACAAGTTTTAGATCTTATTTAACCAATTATAATTCTTCTCAAGATTTGTTAACCTTGTCCGGCGCCCCTTACAACGATTTATTAAATCACTTATTTCAACGTATCGAAAATCAGACCGATTGGACCTTGAGCAAAACCTTGTCTGGAATTTTCGGAACAGGTGCCGTTTGGGAAGGTGTAAAAAGTAGCAGGTATGATGATGAAAAAATAAGAAAAAACAATACCATACAATACGGGTATACCCAATGGGAATGGAATCCAAATTCAAAATTAATTTTAGTGGGTGGGGTACGTTTTGATCAAAATGCACAATACGCATCTGCTTGGAGTCCAAAATTATCCATGTTGTTTAAAATAAATCCCAAACATAAAATTAAGTTAAGCATTGGGCAAGGCTTTAAAGCACCCGATTTTAGACAACTTTATTTAAATTTTACGAATGCAGCTGCGGGCAACTACAGTGTTTTTGGTTCGTCTGAAGCCCAAATAGTAATCAACCAATTAAATAGCTTGGGTCAAATAGGTAGTTTATACAATAGTTTTTATTCCTTAAAGTCATTGCAACCAGAATCCTCCACAGGGATTCATTTTTCATGGGATTGGGAACCCAATAAAAAAACATTCCTAAGTATTCAAGCATTTAGAAATGACATCAAAAATTTAATTCAGGTGGAGCAAGTGGCGGCTTATATGAGTGGAGCGCAAATTTTTAGCTATTTAAACATAGGCCGTGCCTTTACACATGGTATAGAAGTAGAATCTAAATATCAAATAAATAATCAGTGGTCATGGACTGGGGGGTATCAATTTATTTTAACAGGCGATAAAGATCAAATTAATCAAATAAAAGCGGGTACTGTTTATACTAGAGATGAAAATGGATATAGTAAAAAATTAACCCTAAGTGAATATGTTGGGTTGCCCAATATAAGTAAGCACAAGGCGCAGTTTAAAATAAATTATGCCACCCCCAATGGTTTATTTGCTAATTGCCGCATGGTATATAGAAGTAAATGGGCAGTTAATAATACCAATGGAAATGAACTGTATGACAATGGGGATAGTTTTGCTGCAGGGTATGTTTCGGTTCATGCATCAGTTGGTAAAGATTATTCCAACGGTTTGTCCTTGCAAATGGGATGTGACAATATGACCAATTATGTAGATGCAACTAATCTGTCTAATTTACCAGGACGCACTTTTTACTTATCAATCAAATATCAAATTATCAATAAAAAATAAATAAATCATGAAAAAAACTTTGACCTCCATCACATTCCTATTTTTATTTACCATAGGATTGATTTCTTGTTCTAAGTCTAGCAATTCAAGCACCATTACTGTTTACCCACTTTCGGCGACTGTATCAGATCTTATGGCGGATACCATCTTGGGCATTGATCCAGGAAGTGGGATGCCTTATGGTGCTGGAAAGTATACCTTCTACAGTCTTGAAAACAATGCACCCGTACCTAATTCCGATAGTGCCACCAATAAATGGGATTTAGCATTTAGGTCTACGACCATTTTAACAAATGGAGGCACGAGTGGCCCAGGATTAGGAGGCGCTTTTATTTACAATGGCCTCTTTAATGATTTAGTAACCATCCCAGCAGATTCTACATTTGCTAGCGATAATGCGCCAGGAGCTTACTCTATTAAAAAAGGCAGTGGAAATGGCTGGTATACCTATGATGGACAAGCCAATATTATCACACCACTTGCTGGAAAAGTATTAGTCATTAAAACAGCTACTGGCAAATATGCAAAGGTGGAAATTATTTCCTATTATAAAGGGGGAGTAACATTAAGTAGCACAGCTTCCGATGCAGATAAATTATCAAAGCAACGCTATTATACTTTTAGATATGTTTTTCAACCCAACGGAACAAAAACATTTTAATTATTAAAATTAGTTAACTAGTTGATGGAGTAAATTTTCCCCCAAAAGCTCCCTTCTGACAGCCCCTTATGGGGCTGTTGTTGTATTTGGAAAAACTATTTTGTTTTAAAGCTCCAAGTAAAATTAAATTCGGCTACTATTTCACCTGCTTCGTTTTTTCCAATCGATTTACAACCAATGGTTTTCCCGGCGCGGGTTGCAATGGCTTCATTAATTGCATTTTGAATAAGCATTCCATCTTCACAAGTAAATAAAATTACACCAGTTGCTTTTTTTACAAAAGCTACCTCCATTTTAACTACTAACATACTTACTTTAGGGTTGCGTTGAAATACTTGAGCATAAGCCAACATACCACTGCACATTTCTGCCGCCATGGCTTCTACTGCGAAGTAAACCGATTTAAAAGGGTTCATGGTAAACCAAGCATATCTAATTCTTACCACACATTTTTCCGCATCAAAGTAATGAATTCTTAAACCTGCAAAAAAAGCAGCAGGTAGTTTTTGAAATAGAAAAAAACGAAACTTAATAGGGCTAGTAATAAGTTGCTTAAATGTATTAAATGAAGGGTTCATAGGTAAATTATTGGCTTCTATAAAATTAGCGAAAATAGGTTGAATATGATTTCAATCACTAAATTCAGTGACTAGGGTCATACGATGCAAATTAATTCTGAGCAAATTTTGTAGTTGGAATTTTAACACTCACTAAAATGCTTATCGTATGAAAATTTTAAAAATCGTCTCGCTCTTTAGTTTTGTAGTACTTTTTTTTATGTACTGTACAAAAACAGATCAAATAGTTATTCCAACTGCTTCAAAAAATACCACCGATTTACTTTCACTAAAAACAACGGCAGCACCTACTATTGATGGAGTTATTGATGCTAGTTGGGCAATTGCTGAAAAATTAGAAATAACGCCTACAGTACCAGATCCAGGTAATGGCTTATTTACAGGGTATATTGGAGATAAATACTTGGCTACTCTAAGGTCTATGTATGACGATGAGTACATTTACTTTTTAGCAGAATATGCAGATAAAGATCAAAATCAAAAACTAGCGCCATGGTATTTTAATCCCACGACACAACTGTGGGCTAAGGAAAGTAGTTCAAATGTATTTGATGTCAATGGTGTTTTATCAAGACAAGGATTTGGAGAAGATAAGATTGCTATGTTGTGGAATATTGATAATTCTACTCCAAAATTTATTACCCAAACCTGTTATGCCAGTTGTCATGTATTTACACCTTATTATGATTATTCAACGGTAGGTACATTAGTGGCTAAGGTAGGGAAATCAGCATTGGATAGTTTGGTTACTAACCCAACATATAAATCCAATGCGGCAAGTGGCAATCACTATACCAATGGATCAAATGAAAAAATTGATATGTGGTGGATGCAACCAAGTAAAGGATTAAGTTATGGAAAAATGGATGACAATTATCAAGATTATGCAGGTGGACAAGCCATTACGAATTTAACGGGGGGCAATGCCAATGGAAGACATGTTGACGATTTGGTTGTGGGAAGTAATGCTAGTGCATGGCCATATAAACCGGTATATACCACTGATGCAAGTCAGGGTTCTTTTGCTAATACACAAAATTTAAAACTTGATGGAACAGGCACAAGTGTTGCAGTTCCATTGTATGTGATACCAGGTTCAGCAAGTAATTATATAAATGTAGCTGACACCAGTTCAAGTGGTGCAGCAAAAAAAGTCACAGCAGTAAGTTCGACAGGTGTATTAACCTATACTGGCGGCACCATAGATCCTAATTCGGGTTCAAATTACCAAAGATTAGGCACCAGTGCTTATAGTGAAATTGGTGCAAATTGTATTCCATCTGTAGTGGTTTCCCCATTAAAAAATGGTAGGGCAGATATTGATTGTGTTGCAGTATATACTGGAACAGGATACACAATAGAGTATAAGAGAAAATTAAAAACAACCGATGTATTAAAACAAGATATTGATTTTTCAAGTTTACAAGATCAACCTTTTGGATTTGCAGTTTGGAATAGATCCAACTATCAACATGCCATTCAACCAAATTTGATACTAAAGTTTCAAAAATAAAAATGGGTGTAAACGATTAAAAGTAAAAGTATGTTAACTAAAAAAATAGCCATTTTATTAGGTCTCTTTGCCTTTGTTATTTTTGCTATTACTGGATGTTATAAAACTTCAACCATTGTTGTAAATCCGGGAAGCAGTATTACGGAAACCATCAGTTTTAAAACTGACATTATTCCTTTATTCACTTCAAATTGTACCAAAGCGGGTTGTCATGTAACTGGAGCTAAGCAGCCAGACTTAACCGAAATGAATGCTTACAAAGCTTTGATAGATGGTAGCTATATTAAAACCAATGATCCTGATAATAGTGTTTTGATGTGGTGGTTGATTGGTAAAAAAAGTCCAGTGATGCCAATGGGTGCAGGTCCAGATGAAAAAATTAATGCAAAAATTTATGCATGGATTAAACAAGGCGCAAAAAACAATTAAATTAAGTCAAATGAAAAAAGCAATTATGTTGGTTTTCGTTTTAAGTATCAATTCATTGGTTGCACAAGATACTATACAGACAACTTCCCCAATAGTAAAAAAGAAAACTTATGTCAAAAATACTTTTGAAGGAAATTATATTATTGACAATCAAACGGTCATGGTTCCCATTAAAGGAACCTTTGAATTTGATATTCAGCATCGTTTTGGTACCATAGAACATGGTTGGAAAGACTTAGGTGGATTATTTGCAAGTGCCAATATGCTATTGGGTTTTAGCTATGTTCCCATTAAAAATTTACAACTGGGATTTGGCGCTACCAACGATAGAATGCAGGTGGACGGAAATTTAAAGTATGCATTATTAAAACAAACAAAGAATAATAAAATGCCAGTAAGCATTACATTTTTTGCAAATTCAGTAATGGATACCAGAGCAAAAAATAGTTCTTTACCTATCATAAATTTACAAGATCGTTTCAGTTTCTTTTCTCAATTAATGATTGCAAGAAAACTAACTGAAAGTTTTTCTATACAAGTAGCACCAAGTTATTCTTATTTTAATAATGTAGAAGGTTTTTACGATGATATGAACCTGATTCAAGCAAAAACCAATAATGGACATTTAGCAATGAGCTTATCAGGAAAATATAAGTTAACGGAAGGACTTTCATTGATTGCTAATTATGATCAGCCTATCACCCAACATCCAATGAACAATCCTAATCCAAACATAAGTTTTGGGTTAGATATGAAAACAAGTGGTCATGATTTTCAAATTTTTGTAGGCAATTACGGTCTTATTTTACCCCAAAACAATAATGTATACAATCATAATGATTTTTCAAAAAGTCAATTTTTAATTGGATTTAATATTTCAAGATTGTGGAATTTTTGATAAAATACCGACTTTATTTGCGTCATTTTCAATATGAGTAAAGTCATATTTTATGCTGATGCGTATCATTAAACGAAAACATTTATAAAGTAAACTTCGTAGCCAATTCAAAATCAAAAATGGTATCCAATGAAAAACATTTCAATCTTAAGTTTAATTATTATTTTGATTACTACTGCAAGTTTCACTTTATTCCAAAACAAACCATGGCCCGTGCCAGAGCAAGCAGCAAAAAAAATGAATCCGATAAAATCTGATGCAAGTTCTTTAGCTGCAGGTAAAGTATTGTGGGGACAACATTGTGTCTCTTGCCATGGAAAAACAGGATTGGGGGATGGCAACAAAGCCGCACAATTAGAAACTACTCCGCCAGATTTTAATAAAGCGATTGTACAAGGTCAATCAGATGGCGTATTATTTTTTAAAACATCGGAAGGACGCAGTGATATGCCAAGTTTTAAAAAGAAAATTCCAGATCAAGAAGATATTTGGAATTTGGTCAATTACATGAGAACGTTTAAAAAATAGTACTCAAATTTTAATTCCATTTATGTCAGCTAATCATCTTAAGCCAAAAGAAACTACCACAAGAAGAAATTTAATAGCAGGGATAGGCCTATTTGGTTTATTTCCCATTTTAAAATTTGGGTGGGTAAATCAAAAGAAAGAGGTTATTGGTTGTAGCCCAGTAACCAAAGAGAAGACAATTAAATTTTTAACACAAGATGGAACCCTGGTAGAAGTAGAAGCGTCAAAAATTAATAGTGGGAAAGAAAAGATATCTAATAAGCAGTTGCAAGCTTGGATAAAAAAAGAATCGTAAAAATATTTGTTGAATGAAAACAAATCAAAATTCTAGGAGAAATTTTTTAACTACTTCCCTCATTGCAAGTGCTGCATTAACTAGTTGTTCAACAAAAAATCCATTTACAACAGAAGAAATACCAACTGTAAAACCTTCTGGCGAAATGGTAAAGTTGTTATCGGTCGATGGCGAAATAATAGAAGTAGACAAGGCTTTTTTAAAGCCAGTTCCTGAATTACCAGCGGTGATGAATACAGCCGCAAGAGAAGGAATTACAGGTAAGAAATTTGTGATGGTGATTGATTTATCAAGATGTAAAAGTGTAAAAAAATGTCAAACAGCTTGCAATCACATGCATCATATACATCCTGGACAAAACTGGATAAAAGTGTATCCAATGCAAGAAGCAGAACATACTGCTCCTTATTGGCAACCCACTACTTGCATGCATTGTGATGAACCTCCCTGTGTAAAAGTATGTCCAGTGGATGCTACCTTTAAAAGAAAGGATGGCATTGTATTAATTGATAGTGATAGATGTATTGGCTGTCGATTTTGCATGGCTGCTTGTCCTTATTCATCAAGAGTATTTAATTGGGAAGCACCAAAAATTGAAAAAGAAATTACAGAAAAACCCTATTCCTGTGAGTCAAGTGTTCCACAAAAAAAAGGTACCGTTGGGAAATGTGATTTCTGTCCTGATATGGTACGTCAAGGAAATCTTCCACATTGTGTCTCGGCATGTCCAAATGGAGTATTTATGTTTGGAGATATTTTAGAAGATACGGTAACCAATGGGGCAGAGACATTCCGATTTAGTGATTTAATAAAAGATAAAGCGGGGTATAGATTAATGGAAGATTTGGGTACCAAACCGAGTGTATACTATTTACCACCAGTAAACAGAAATTTTCCTTTTGAGGAATCAAAGGCATCGGCTATTACTGAATAAAGCATAACACTATTTTCTAAAAGTAGCGCCTTACTTCTTTGCTAATAATAAAATGATTCAACTTGGATAAGTTAAAAGAAAATAAAATTATCGAAGACTTATTGCCTCAACCTTTTGGTAAGATTGGGAAAATTTGGGTAGTAAGTTTGATAGCTGTTTGTATATTAGGCGCATTTGCATATGGACGTCAATTGTATTATGGACTAGAAGTTACTGCTATGCGGGATTATGTTTCATGGGGTATTTATATTTCTAATTTTGTATTTTTTGTGGCTATAAGTTTAGTAGGGTCGCTCATCACTGCAGTATTAAGATTAACCAATGTTAAATGGAGTACTCCTTTAACTAGAATTGCAGAAATTATTGCAGTTTCAGCCATTACTTTTGCATCTTTAATTATTATAGTGGACATGGGACGCCCTGAGCGTTTTTATAATCTTTTCCTGCATGGTCGTTTGCAGTCTCCTATTATATGGGACGTGATTGTTATTACTACCTATTTTTTTATAAGCTTGTTATTATTATACTTTCCTTTACTTCCAGATTTAAAAATTCTCATAGCATACAAAGAAAGAAATGGGAAGTGGCTACAAAAATTTTATCTTTTCTTAGGCTCTTTTTGGAAAAATAAACCGGAACAATTTAAAATTACCGACAGGGCAATTAATATTTTAGCCATTGCCATTATACCGGTTGCCTTCTCTATTCACACCGTTACTTCTTGGTTATTTGCAACTACCTATAGGCCAGGATGGGACAGCACTAATTTTGGTGCCTATTTTATTTCGGGTGCATTCTTAGTAGGAGCTGGTGGTGTGGTGGTTGCTATGTATATATTTAGAAAAAACTATCAACTAGAAAAATATATTACTGAGGATCATTTTGATCGAATGGGAAAGGTATTGGTGATGTTAGCTTTGCTTTATTTGTATTTCAACATCAATGAATTTTTAGTACCAGCTTTTAAAATGAAAAAATCTGAAGAAGATCATTTGTTGGGTTTGTTTACAGGTGAATTTGCACCTATATTTTGGTTTGCCATTTTTACAGCTATGTTTATTCCCATTATAATTTTATTGTTTCCAAAAGGACGCAAACCTTTTCCTGCATTCATTGCTGGTCTATTGGTAGTGGTAGGATCTTGGTTCAAAAGATTTTTAATTGTAACCCCAACCTTATTACATCCGTTTTTGCCAATGCATGACGTTCCATTAAGTTATCATCATTATATTCCAACCTGGGAAGAATGGGCCATAGCAGGCGGATCATTGGCTGGTGCATTATTAGTGATTACATTTTTTGCTAGAATATTTCCAATTATACCCATTCATGAAACCATCCTAGAAACTGAAAGCTATGAAAATGAAAAACATTTTTAAAATAGCGCCAATGCTATTTGGGGTGTTACCCTTATTCTTAAATGCGCAAGTAGTTGAAAAAAAAACATTGGTGCTTAGTTTGAAATATTATAATGACAATAATCTTTCTCAACATTTAGTAATTCAAGCAAAGAGCAAAGTGGATGGTAAATTTCAAAAAATGGGCAATATTCCTGTAAAAGTTTATATTAATAACGAACAGGAGAAAAATAATTTAATTGGATCGGGTATTACCACCGAACTTGGGGAAATTCTATTATGGATACCTCCAGCAGCAAAAAAAGCTTGGGATAAATCGGCCAATCAAACTTTTGTTGCTACAAGTATTGCTAATAAATTATATGATGAAGCTAGAGGAGAAACTTCAATAACAAAAGCGAAATTAAAAATAGACACTGCGGAAGGAAAAATAGTAAGTGCTACCATTTTAGGTTTAACAGGTTCTAATTGGAAACCACTTGCTGGTGTTGAAGTAGTTTTAACAGTTAAAAGATTAGGGGGGAACTTAAATATAAACGAAACAACAACTTATACAACAGATAGCGCTGGTGCTGTGACTGCCGAATTTAAAAGAGAAAATTTACCAGGAGACAGCAAAGGCAATTTGATTATCCAAGCCAATGTTATTGACCATGAAATTTATGGAAATGTAAGTGCTGAAAAAATGGTGCCTTGGGGTGCTAAATTAATTTATACCACTAATTACAACCATCGAAGCTTATTTGCTCGAAGAGGTCATTCTCCATTTTGGCTCACTTTTTTAGCTTATGGTATTATTATATCAGTATGGGTAGTCATATTATATTTAGTTGTTCAAATAAAGAAAATTGTTCAACTAGGTTTGACGTAGTGTAATATGTGGAGGTTTGGTTTTGATAAAAAAAGGCACTCCAAAAGGGTGCCTTTTTAATTAATTCACCTATTTTTAAGACCAAAACGTACCAACTATGACCAAAACACTTCAAACCTATGATTACATTGTTTTTATTTTATATTTCTTAATCATAGCCAGTTATGGTTTTTGGATTTATAAAAGAAAAAAATCGGCGACTGCAAACTCTACAGATTTTTTTTTAGCGGAAGGGCAATTAACCTGGTGGGCCATTGGTGCTTCTTTAATTGCCTCCAATATTTCTGCCGAACAATTTATAGGCATTAGTGGGAATGGATTTAGATTGGGTTTAGCTATTTCAGCGTATGAATGGATTGCGGCAGTTTGTTTGGTAATTGTAGCTGTATTTTTTATGCCAGTTTATTTGAAAAATAAAATTTACACCATGCCTCAGTTTTTAAAAACGAGGTACAATGAAACAGTTGCGATGATTATGGCTATATTTTGGTTGTTCTTGTACATATTTGTTAACCTTACTTCTATTTTATATTTAGGGGCAATAGCAATTAATAATTTAACGGGGGGCGCCAATTTTCATTTGATCATGATTGGCTTAGCAGTCTTTGCTTTATTCATCACGCTAGGAGGTATGAAAGTGATTGGCTATACCGATGTTATTCAAGTATTGGTTTTATCTATAGGAGGCTTAATAACTTCTTACTTTGCTTTAACGGTGGTATCAGAAAAATTCGGTTATGGAAGTAACGCTATTGCAGGATTCAATCATTTAATAAAAGTGGCACCAGATCATTTTAAAATGATTTTTGACAAACCAACAGCGGGTTCAACCCAAAAACAAATTGATGATTATTCTAGTTTACCTGGATTGGCCATGATGGCTGCCGGTATGTGGATAGCCAATTTGAATTATTGGGGATGCAACCAATACATTACACAAAGAGCATTGGGAGCAGATTTAAAAACAGCTAGAACTGGAATTTTATTCGCAGCCTTCTTGAAATTATTGATGCCTATATTGGTGGTGTTACCTGGTATTGCAGCTTATGTATTGTATCAAAATGGAGAATTGCAACAAGAAATGTTAACCAATGGTACACTGAATCAAGACAACGCGTATTCTTCGGTAGTAGGTTTTCTACCTGTTGGATTGAAAGGCTTATCTATGGCGGCTTTAACTGCAGCCATCGTGGCTTCTTTGGCAGGCAAGGCCAATAGCATTTCAACAATTTTTTCTTTAGACATTTATAAAAAGTATATCAATAGAGATGCACCTGATCATAAAATTGTATCAACAGGACGTATTATGATTATCGTTTCTTTAATTATTGCGATCATCATCAACTGGAAGGATGCATTGGGTATTGGTGGAAAAGGTGGGTTTGAGTTTATTCAAAAATATACCGGATATATTTCACCTGCTATCTTCCCAGTTTTCTTACTTGGGTTCTTCTGGAAAAAAGCTACTTCAAAAGCGGCCATTACTGGAATTATTGTTGGCGTAATTTTATCAATTGTATTTGATAAGTTTATGGTTGGTTGGGCAGGACACGAAACGATTTTGTATACTGCCTATTCTAATGGCCATGGTGGATTTGAGATACCTTATTTAATTCAAATGGGATTGGTATTTGCCTTTACGATGATAACGATGGTCTTAGTGAGTTTAATGGATACCAAAGGACAAACCCATGAAAACGATATCATTGAAGATACAACAAGGTACCAATTATCTAATTCCAATTTAGCAATGATCATCATTGTATTGGGCTTAGTTGCTGCTATGTATATTCGTTTTTGGTAGGTATACAATTCGAGTTGGTTATAACCCTATTAAGTGGTTTTAAAATTGAATTAAAATGAAATCAAAATTGGTAACGCATTTTTCAATGTTGATTGTATTGTTAAGTTGCTTGCACTTATCTGCCCAAAACAATAAGTTAAGTAAAGAAAAAACTCAATTAATTACCCATGTACAATTAATAGATGGTACCGGAAAGCCTGCTGTAAACACTTCTGTAAGAATTCAAGGGAAAAAAATAATTCAAATTGGTACTTTGTTGCCACAAAAAGATGAAAAAATTATAGATGGTCAAGGTTGGGTGTTGGCACCCGGTTTTATAGATTCGCATAGTCATCATTTTGGCGACTTAGACAGTCATCCTGAAGCATTGCCTACCAACAATCAAGGCATAACTACTATTATCATTGGGCAGGATGGAGAAAGTTATCGCATGGACAGCATTGCACAAATAATGAAGGCGCAACCCATGGCCATCAATGTTGGAACCTATACTGGACAATCCACTTTAAGAGAAGAAGTGATGGGAACAACAGAAGTTTTTAGACCAGCTAGTCAATTGGAAATTGACAAAATGAAAGTGATTCTAAAAAATGAATTAAAAAAAGGCTCATTTGGTTTATCAACAGGACTAGAATATGAACAAGCTTTTTTTTCAACTAAAGACGAAGTCATTCAATTGGCTAAAGTGGCGGCAGCAGAAAAGACAAGATACATGAGTCATATTAGAAGCGAAGACATTAGAATGCCAGATGCGATCGATGAAATTATTGAAATTGGAAGAGTCACTAAAATGCCCGTGCAAATTTCTCATATCAAATTGGGAAAAAAAGATGATTGGGGAACAGCTCAACTATTAATAGATAAACTAGAAAAAGCAAGAGCTGCTGGTATTAACATTACTGCAGATGTGTATCCTTATACCTATTGGAATTCTACTTTGAGGGTACTCTTTCCTACGCGTGACTATACCAATCCGGTGAGTGCTGCATTTGCGGTGAATCAAATTATAGATGTGAATGAATCCTATCTGGTGAAATACGCACCTATGGAAGCTTATAGAGGCAAGACCATTGCTGCTATTGCTGCCATGAGAAAGGAAACACCCGCCACTACATTAATGGCTTTGATTGCCCTTGCATCAGATTTCAAAGAAAAAAATCCTGAATTTAAAGGAACCATTGATGCCATCGCCGGAAAATCAATGATAGAAAAAGACATAGCCGCATTTATAGCATGGCCACATGCCAATATTTGTTCCGATGGTAATGCCGGCGGACATCCAAGAGGACATGGTGCATTTACAAGAGTATTAGGCAAGTATGTGAGAGAAGAAAAAGTAATTCCACTTGAAACAGCTATTTATAAAATGACCGGGTTAACTGCAAAACATTTAGGTATAAAAGATAGAGGCGTCATTGCCGTGGGTAATTATGCCGATCTAGTTTTATTTAATCCAGCTACGGTAAAAGACAATGCAACCATTCAAGACAGTAGGGCTTTATCTACCGGCATTGAAATGGTTTGGATCAATGGGGAGATCACTTATAAAAATCAACAAGCAACAGGAATTTATCCTGGTATTTTTATCAAGAGAAAATTTTAAATTAAAGAATAATAGTAGCAAAGATGAACAATGCAATCGTATTGACCAATGGGTTATTGAAAACATTAGATGCAAAAACTGCACACGGCCTAATTAGAGGAACAGAAAGGTTTACCATCAAAGGGATAATTGATTGTGCAGCAACTGCAGGAAAAGATGCAGGCGATTTATTGGATGGAAAACATAGGAATATTCCAGTTTTTGAAAATTTTCAAAATGCAGTGGATGCCTTGCACAACATTCAATACTTAGTTATTGGAGTAGCCACAGTAGGAGGTCGGTTGCCTGCTAATATGTTGGACACCATTATTGAGGCCATTCATGCTGGTTTATCTATTGTAAATGGCTTGCACGAATATTTAAATGAAAAAACTGCAATAGTCGAATTGGCCAAAGAAAAAGGAGTTCAATTGATTGATGTTAGAAAGCCTAAAACAAGAGAACAGCTTAGTTTTTGGACAGGTGATATTTATAAAGTAACCACACCCATCATTGCAGTTATAGGTATGGATTGTGCCATGGGGAAAAGAACAACAGCAAGAATGTTAAGACAAGCTTGTGAAGCACAAGGTTTAAAAGCTCAAATGATCTATACAGGCCAAACGGGTTGGTTGCAAGGAGGTAAGTATGGGTTCATATTTGATTCTACTTTAAATGATTTTGTATCAGGGGAACTAGAAAATGCCATCGTCACTTGTTGGAAAGAAGAACAACCTGATTTTATATTTTTAGAGGGGCAATCTTCTTTAAGAAATCCAAGTGGTCCATGTGGTATTGAATTATTAATCTCAGGCAATGCAAAAAACGTAATACTGTTATTTGCACCCAAGCGAAAATATTTTGACCACGATGAAAAGTGGGGTTCCATTCCCAGTGTAGCATCTGAAATTGAAATTATTGAAAAATTAGGATCTAAAGTAATTGCCGTAGGTATTCATACCGAGGATTGTACGAATGAGGAAGCCTTTGCTTTTCAAAAAGAATATGAGCAAAAATTAAACATCCCCGTATTGTTGCCCATTCAAGAAGGGGTTGACAAAATCATACCTACTTTAAACAAATTAAGGAAGTAATTTAAAGTATATATAAAATAGCAAATGAAAATAATCGCCGTAAGATCGTATTTAAAAAAAATGGCTTTAACCAAGCCATACACTATTGCTTATTGTACCTTTTCTGACGTAAGCTTGGCTTTCTTAGAGGTGGAATTAGCCAATGGTATCATCGGATATGGCACAGGAAGTCCCGCAGGAGAAGTGGTAGGAGAAACCACAGAACAAACCGCTTTAAATTTACAAACTGAATTTGTTCAACAATTTATAGGAAGAGACATTAGGTATTTCCAAAAAATGATATATGAAGCAAGACTTCATTTCGACCATTTGCCAGGAACTCAAGCTGCTATTGATATTGCGCTGCATGATGCATTTGGAAAATTTATTGGAATATCAGTTGCCGATTTTTATGGCCAAAAAATACAAGCCATCCCCACTTCCATTACCATTGGTATAAAAGACGTAGAAGCAGCTTTAGAAGAGGCAGCAGGTTATTTAAAATTGGGATTTAAAATTTTAAAAGTTAAAATAGGGTTGAATGTAGAAGAAGACATTGAAAAAATTATAAAGCTATACGAGCAGTATGCAAATCAATTTAAAATAAGGGTAGACCCTAATCAAGGATATACATTGGCTGAGTTGAACCAATTTATTCATGCTACAAAAAAAGTCCCCATCGAACTAATTGAGCAACCCCTACCTGTAGGAAAAGAATTAGAATTATTAAATGTAGATGCTGCTTATCGATCCATCTTAATGGGCGATGAATCTTTAAAAGATGCGCGTGCTGCATTGGAGTATGCAATCAGTAAACCATTTGGAGTCTATAATATTAAACTAATGAAATGTGGTGGTATCATGGGTGCTATGGAAATTGCAACCATCGCTCATCAAGCCCAAATTAATTTATTTTGGGGCTGTAACGATGAAAGTATTCTCAGTATCACCGCCGCACTCCACGCTGCCTATTGTTGCGCCAATACCCAATTCATTGATCTGGATGGAAGTTTTGATTTAGCGGAAGATTTGGTAACAGGAGGGTTTGAGTTAGTGGATGGGTACATGCATATCAATCATTTACCTGGTTTTGGTATAACAAAAATTTAATGCTGCTCAATTCAAAATATTAAAAATAAGATGGAAGTATTAAAGCCGAAGATTGGATTAAGAGTGGCTACTTTTTTGGTGGTAAGTGTAATTATAGGCTCGGGCGTTTTTAAAAAAATTGCTCCAATGGCGCAGGAATTAGGATCTCCTTTATTGGTCATCTTATGTTGGGTCTTGGCTGGTATTATAAGTTTAGCTGGGGCACTTTCCACAGCCGAAATGGTAAGTATGTTTCCCAATTCTGGCGGAGAGTATTTTTACTTTCAAAAAATTTATGGTCGATTTTTTTCTTTCATTTATGGGTGGTCAAGTTTTACCATTATTAAAACGGCGGCCATTGCTGCGTTGGCGTATATATTTTCACAATCGTTAAATAGTTTAATTCCATTTCCAAGTTATTCGTCGGATAGAAGTTTTTTAGGCATCGCGCTTTTTCAAAATTTATCCATTAAAGTAGTTGCCTCTATTTTAATTATTTTGTTAACCTTACTTAATTATAGGGGGGTAGAATTTGCAGCCAAACTAAGTAGCTTCTTAACTTATTTAATGTTGGCAGGTATTGTGGTATTTATCGTAGTTGGATTTAGTGCTAGTTCGGGAAATCTTCAAAATTTAACCCAACCAAGTCAACTAGTTACTAACCCTTCCCCGAATGGATGGAATTTAATTAAAGCCTTATTCGTGGCTAGTTTAGGCGCATTTTGGGGATACGAGGGGTGGAATAACATAGCTTATATTGGAGAAGAAATAAATAATCCAAAGCGAAATCTTCCTTTGGCATTGGGTTTGGGCACTTTAATCGTAGTCGCTACTTATGTTGCATTAAATATTGTTTTTGTTACCACATTGCCCATTGAATATTTTATGCAGTTAAATGCAACCCCTAATAAAATTGCTGCAGTAGAAGTAGCCGGAAAAATTAGTGGAAATTTAGGCATGGTATTGGTAGCAGGCTTAATTGTGGTGACCACTTTAAATTCAACCAATAGCAGTATTTTAATGTCTTCTAGAATTATGTATGCAATGGCTCGAGATAAAATGTTTTTTTATAAAGCAGCTTCGGTACATCCCAAATACAACACCCCCGATGTAGCCTTGTTTATTCAAGCTTTCTGGGCCATTGCTTTGGTATTTTCTGGCACTTTTGATCAATTAACCGATATGCTTGTTTTTGCTTCTTTTATATTTTATGGAAGTACGGCTTTAGGAGTAATTATTTTAAGAATTAAACATCCAGAAATTGAAAGAAAATACAAAGTCATTGGTTACCCATGGGTACCTGCATTATTTTTTATCTTTTGTGTAGCCTTATTTGTAATGACTATCATCCATCAGCCTTATGAAGCCATATGGGGTTTAACCCTTATTGCTACTGGATTGCCGGTCTACTGGTGGTTGAGTCGTAAATAACTACTTTTTCCCATAAGTGTCCATAGTTATTTCTAAATTCATCATGAATGGGATCAACTTGATACTTTTCTTCTTCTTCAGCAGAATCAAAAAAGCAAAGCCAAGAGTAAGTATAATTTTGTACAATTACTTCTCTATTGGTGGCAGCAGGTTCGCCAACATGAAATTGACGAATATTAGAAATGGTTGAAAGCAAATTAATTCCTTCAAAAAATTTAATTTGATCAGCTAATGACGATGGATTTTTTAAATAAAAGAAAACATGGTGTACAAAAGTGGAATTAGCTATTTGTTTGCTCATAGTATTAAATTTTATATTAAATTAAAGGCAACTATTTTTTGTCTACTCAATACGAAAGTAAATTAGTTTGCTAGGGTATAGAAATTTAGTTTAATAAAATATTTTTAGCAAATTCTAAACATTTCTTTGTTTCTTTTACTGCATCAGAATTGGCAGGAATATCATATTCTAATTCAATGGTTGCAGGAATTTTATATTTTTTATTTCTTAATAAAGTCAACACTTCTTTTATTGGTGTATCCCCCTCTCCCCATGGTCTATTTTTTTCACCATTAATTTTATTATTTCTATCCTTAATGTGCATGCTGGTAATACGATCATGTTTGGCTTCAATTAAAGCCAATAAAGTTTCTTTTGTATTGGGGCCGCCTGCAGCAATGTAATGACCACAATCTAAATTTATAGAATTGAAAGGAGATTGGCTTAAAGCTATATCCCAAGCTGTATCTGTAGCTTGGGTGTGCGCATGGTATCCAATGAATATACCCTGTTTTTCACCCAAGTCGCCCAATCGTTTTGAATGTGCAGCATCATTTGGCAGTTCTATGGTTACCGATTTAGCGCCTAAAGTTTTAGCTACATTTAATGCATATTCAATTTCCCCATCGGTATTGCTTGGATTTAAAGCGTTTGGTTTGAACGCGTAAATACTTACTCCAGCATGATTGTACATTTTACGAATCTCTTTAAATTTATCCATTGAAACCGTTGTTCTCCAATTTGCTAATTCTGTTTCATATTCTTTTATTTGGGCTATCAAGGCTTTTGTATATTCTATTTTTTTGCCAGGCACCCACGGGTTAGGATTTTTTGGAGCTCCAGCATATTCTTCAATGGCATCACCCATTAATTCAATTGCACTAATATTTGCATCCAAACAATATTGTAACAATTGCGTTGCACTCCCAGGCATACTTCTAAATGAATAGGTAATGGCTCCTATTTGAACTCCGTTAATGAGTGAATTAGGTTTGTCACTTAACATTCCAAAAGGGGAAGCGGCCAATCCAGACTTGCCTATAAAAATACATCCTACGGAAGCCAATGCAGTTTGGTACAAGAATTGACGACGAGAATTGTCTAGTTTCGTTTTATTTGAATGATTCATTTATTTAGTTTTTAATTTATAGATGAAATTAAGACTATTAAATTAAGGATTTTAGTTTAATAGTTAACTATATTTTCATAAAAGGCTAGTGATCTTAAACCCATAGGTGTATTATAACACACCACTTATGTAGGAATTATTGATGTTTTGGCTAACTTTGTACAAAGTATTGTTTAATACTATATTTAATAGATAGCTCATGAAAAAGGGAATGTTGGTGATCTTATTTAGTTTTCAAATAATAGTAAGCCTTGCACAAAAAAAGGAAAGGAAAGGAGCGTTTTATTTTTCATGGGGATACAACAAAGATTTTTATACCAATTCTAATATCTATGTGAATCAACCCGCATTAAATAATAATTTTGTTTTTAAAAATACAGTATTGGTAGATCATCCTGGTTGGGATGAAGGTTTATTTAATACACCATTAAGTATTCCACAATACAATTATCGTTTTGGTTATTTTTTTGATAAAAATAAAGATTGGGCATTTGAAATAAATTTTGATCATGCCAAAGCTTTAATTAAAGACAATCAAACTGTTCACCTAGTTGGAACTTATAACGGTGCAGCAGTTGATTCCAGTTTTATTTTCTCAAAATTAGGCGAAGGGGTTTCAAAAAATTATTATTATTTAAATAATGGAGCAAATTTTTTATTATTCAATATCGTGAAGCGAGATCGATTTAAAACATTATCTACTAAAAATATTGCCATTGATGGGCTTGCTAAATTTGGTATTGGTCCACTTATTCCACATGTTCAAAATTCCTTATTTGGAAAAGAGAATATTAGCAAGTTTCAATTTGGAGGCTGGAACACGGGGGTGGAATATGCCTTAAGAAGTACTTTTCATAATAAATTATTTTTAGAGTTTTCCGGTAAACTAGACTATGCTGCTTATTATAATTTAAATGTTTACCAAGGCCTTGCGCGACAAAATTTTGGTACATTAGAGTTCATATTAAGCTTAGGATACAATATACCAATGGGACCTAGCGTACTAGCTAATAAGCACTAATCAAATTCAACCATAATTTTAATAAGGTTAGCGCCAGCGCAATAAAAAGATTCAAAAGCGTTTTTTAAGTCTTTGAATTGTAATCTATTTGAAATATAATTTTCAGGTTTAATGTTGCCATTTTTCATATGCTCTATTACCCATTCAAAATCTATTCTATTGGCATTTCGACTACTCATTAATGTAGTTTCTCTTTTATGAAATTCTGGGTGACTAAATATAAGTTCCCCTTTTTGCAAGCCAATCAAAATATATTTTCCACTATGAGCAAGATATTGTAAACCACCATTAATGGCTTTTTGACTACCAGAGGCATCCACTACAATTGTCGGCAGCTCGTTATTGGTCATCAATTTCAATTTTTCAATCACCTTCTCTTCTATTGGATTAATGGTATGCTTAATATTTAAATAATTTCTAGCAAAGTTTAGTCGAGTAGGATCCATTTCCATTGCGATTATATTGGCTCCATGAATTCTTGCACATTCCATCGCGCCTAAACCAATGGCGCCTGCTCCAATAATTAAAACATGCTCGTCTTTCTTAATTTGTGCTTTTCGCATGGCATGTGCACCAATACTAAAAGGTTCAATCATTGCCAAGGCATCTAAATTTAAATCGCTGCATTTTACAATGCTTGCTTCAGGTACCGATATGTATTCACACATGCCTCCATCTATATGAACTCCAAAAACTTGTAAATGAACACAACAATTTTCTCGTCCGCTTTTACAGGAAATACAATGACCGCAATTAAAATAGGGCAAAATACTAACTTGATCTTCATTATTACATAAAAGAGAACCATTATTATTTTTAATGACGCCGGAAATTTCATGACCTAAAATTCTAGGATAATTAAAATAAGGTTGTGTTCCTTTATAGGCATGTAAATCGGTGCCGCAAATACCTACTCTTTTTACTTGAACAAGTACCTGACCTTTAATTAAGCTAGGAATTAATTTTTCTTCATAGGTAAAAAGTCCAGGGGCTTGACATACCAAAACCTTCATTTTTTTATCTAACATGCTATTCATTCTTATCCTCTAAATTTAAACAATATCTTTTGGATATATATTGAGAAAGCTATAAATTACTAATTAATATTTGTGACTCATTTTACCTTTATAATTTTAATTTAGTTATATGAAAAAGCTCAGTTTCTTATTTTCTATGATGTTCATTTTTTCTATGATCTTGGCCCAAGATAAAATTGTAGTGAATGCAGATTTAGGCACCACCATCATTAATAAAAATATTTATGGACATTTTGCAGAGCATTTAGGAAAGGGAATTTATGGTGGAATTTATGTGGGGGAAGGGAATACTAAAATTCCAAATACAGCAGGCGTAAGAAATGACATTATAGATGCTTTGCGTCAATTAAAAATTCCAAATTTAAGATGGCCAGGTGGATGTTTTGCGGATACGTATCATTGGAGAGATGGAATTGGTCCAAAAAGTGAAAGACCCACTATGTTAAATGTTTGGTGGGGAGGCGTCACCGAAAACAATAGTTTTGGTACCCATGACTTTTTAAACTTATGTAAGGAAATAGGGGCAGCACCGTATTTAGCAGGGAATGTTGGCTCTGGAACAGTTCAAGAATTAGCTGACTGGGTAAAGTATGTAAATTTTCCAGAAGGCAGTGGTCCTATGACTCAGTTAAGAGCTCAAAATGGGCAAAAAGAACCATGGAAAGTTACTTATTGGGGAGTGGGAAATGAGGCATGGGGCTGTGGTGGAAACATGAAGCCGGAATACTACGCGAATATCTATAAACAATATGCCACTTTTATGGCAAGTACGAATGACCAACCCATTTTTAAAATTGCTTCAGGGGCCAATTCTGATGATTATAATTGGACAGAGGTATTAATGAGAGATATTCCAAAGGACATGATTGATGGTTTAGCATTACATCATTATGCAGTAATTGACTGGAATAAGAAAAGTTCAGCAACAAATTTTTCAGAAGCCGATTATTTTACTACGCTAAAAAGAGCCTGGAAGATGGAAGAGTTAGTTAGTAAACATACTACCATTATGGACAAATACGATCCGCAGAAAAAAGTTGCATTGGTAGTAGATGAATGGGGTGGCTGGTATGATGTGGAGCCCGGTACGAATGCAAGTTTTTTGTATCAACAAAATACCATGAGAGATGCGATGATTGCAGGCATTAGTTTAAATATTTTCAACAATCATGCTACTAGAGTAAGAATGGCTAACTTGGCTCAAACCGTAAATGTATTACAAGCTGTTATTTTGACGAATGAAGAAAAAATGATTTTAACACCTACTTATCATGTAATGGAAATGTTCAATGTGCATCAAGATGCTACTTTGCTTCCTACTGTTTTAAAATCTAGTGACTATGAAAATGGGGGAGATAAACTTCAAGCAATTTCCAGTTCTGCATCAAAAGATCAAAATGGTAAAACACATATTTCAGTAGTCAATATTGATCCTAATAAAAACCATGAAATCCTACTAGAGATTAGGGGCGAAAAAATTAGTAAAGTAACTGGTAGAATACTTTTTTCTCCTAAAATCCAAGACCACAATACTTTTGAAAAACCTAATAAAATAATTCCAGTTGTTTTCAAAGACTTTCAATTAACGAACACTGGTATCAAATTTACCATGCCACCTGCCAGTGTATTGGTTATAGAAGCCGTTGAATAAACTAATAATTTTATCAATTCAATTTAAAATATAATTTATGAAAATAGTTAATATCTTTTTTATATTCGTATTTATTCTTTTTGCTGCAGTACAATACAATGATCCTGATCCTTATTTATGGATACCTATTTATTTATACCCAGCGCTATTGTGTTATTGGGAAGTAAAACAAAAGCCCATCAACAAGAAGGCCTACTTAGCAGGGTTTTTGGTATTTGGTGCATATGCTATTTACAAATTATTTGACACCAATGGGATCATTGATTGGATTAAGTACCATAACGCATCTAGCATTGCAGCTACCATGAAAGCAGAAGTGCCTTGGGTAGAAGAGTCTAGAGAATTTTTTGGATTAATTATAATTTTAACGGCAATGGCTATAAATTATTTTAAAACAAAAAAAGAAGCATAATTACTTTAATTATTTTTCTAAACTTAACAATTAATTCCACCACTTACTTCAATTCTTTGACCATTAATCCATTTGGCATCTTCAGAACATAAAAAGGCAATTACGCCGCCCAAATCGTCTGCTGCGCCTACTCTACCTAATGGCGACATATTGCCCAGCATAGTTTTAAATTGCGGATTATTTCGAATAGCGCCGTTGTTAAAATCTGTTTCTACTGGTCCAGGTGCAACAATATTGGATCTAATTCCTCTGTTACCCAATTCCTTTGCAAGGTATTTGGTTAATATTTCCATAGCCCCTTTCATAGAAGCGTAAACAGAATAACCAGGATTGCTAAATCGAGTGGTGCCAGAGGATATATTAATAATACTTCCGCCATCATTCATTTGCTTAAGTAGTTTTTGAGTTAAAAAGTAAACACCTTTAAAATGCACATTTAAGAAATCGTCAAACATCTCTTCCGATACCTCTACAAATGGAACGGTCTTACCCATACCTGCATTGTTAATTAAAAAATCAAAGTGAGTAGCATTAAAATTTTCTTTTAAAACAGTTTGTACATTTTCAACAAAGGCATCTAAGGAATTAAGTACACTCATATTCAAATGGGCAATCGCTGCTTTAGCGCCAATGGATTCAATTTCTTTCGCTGTTGCTAAAGCCAGTTCTTTATTGGTATTGTAAGTAACAATCACATCTATATTTTTTTTAGCTAAGCTCAACGCCATATCTTTTCCTAATCCTCTGCTTCCACCTGTTACGATTGCAATTTTATTTTTCATAAATTTATTTTCATGGGTTTAACAAAATAACAAAATTTGAGCCTAAATAGTTTGAATAAGCAGTTAAAAAATAATGAAACAAATACGCTGCTAGTTATTTAAGCTTAAATTAAGTTGTAAAATGAAAAAATTGCTACTTTTCCATCAACGGTACTTTTTTTTAGAAGTCTTTTTATAGCTTTAGGCCATACAAAATTTAAAAAATGACCCTATTCAAATATATCTTCCCCATTCTATTTTTAACTAGTTACATCACAGTTGAAGCACAGCAGGTTGAGCCAGTTAGTGGTAATGGTCAAATGAATGGGCTCGTATTGGAATCAGAAACGCAAGTGCCCATAGAATATGCAACTATCATCTTATATAAAAATGGAACGACTAAAGCCATCAATGGAACAACCACCAATAAACAAGGACAATTTTCGTTAAAAGAACTTGAATTAGGTACCTATAAAATTGATATCGAATTTATTGGATACAAAACAGTAATCATTAATGATTTAACCATAGATAAAAATCATCTTAAAATAAATTTAAACAAAATTTACTTAAAGAAATCCAATAGTACCCTACAGGCGGTAACGGTAACCAGCAATGCTCGAATAATTGAAAACAAAATAGATAAAATGGTTTATAATGCCGATAAGGATATTAGTGCACAAAGTGGTGTGGCCACCGACTTATTAAAAAAAATACCTATGGTTTCTGTAGATATTGATGGAAATGTTCAATTGGCTGGTGCTTCAAGTATTCGATTTTTAATTAATGGGAAACCAAGTATTGCCTATGGTTCCAATATTACTGAAGTTTTACAATCTATTCCAGCAAGTGAAATTAAATCCATTGAAGTAATTACCAATCCTGGTGCAAAATATGATGCAGATGGATTAGGAGGCATTATTAATATCTTGTTAAAGCAAAATAAAACAAGAGGATATAATGGAAATATTAATACTAGTGTTGGAACACGAATCGAAAATGGCTCCTTAAATTTAGCGATGAGAAATAAAAATTTTGGAGCAGGTTTATTTTTTGCAGGCAATGAAAGATTATTGGCTGCTTCACCAAGAACCTTGAATAGAACTACCACCGATTCGGCCAATCAAACTAATCATTTCATTAATCAAGATGGAAGCAGCGATATAAAACGCCACGGAACACATTCGGGTTTAAATTTAGATTGGACGTATTTAAAGAAAAATAATTTTAATGCTTCCGTAAGTAATTATGATTACGGATATAATGCATCAGGTTACAACAATCAAATTTTGTCAAGCCAATTATTAGGTGCTGACCTGTTTCAAAATTCATTATTACATAATATAACTTCTGGCTCCTATATGGGAAAAGGGGTTAATTATAACGCCAATTACAAACGGACTTTCAATAAAGAAGATAGAAGCTTAGAAATAGGATTCAATGATGCTAACGCTAATAATAGCAATCATTCTAGTGCATTACAGTATGTCCTACCAGCAAATAATTTAATATATGGTAGTAGAAGCGCTTTGGCATCTATGGTGAATGAATCAGAATTCAAGTTAGATTACTCCGAACCTATTTCAGATAAATTAAAATTAAATATGGGTGCTAAATTGGTAAAGATGGACATTAACAGTGCCACCGATGTTTTCACGCAATCCGCAGCTCAAGCGAGTAGACTAAATAATAGTTTATCAAATACATTGTCTTATCATCAAAAAGTAACTGCTATTTATGGGGAATTCGAATTTCCTATTAAAAATTGGTTAGAGGCTAAAGTAGGTGGACGATGGGAACAAACTAATGTAGATGCAATTTATTCCTCGTCCAATAAAAAAATAAATCCAAATTACAATAATTTTGTCCCTTCTATTTTTTTTAATCGTAAGTTAGGACAAGATAAAAGTATTAAACTAAGTTATTCCAGAAGAATAAATAGACCTCGTTATGATGATTTAAATCCTTACATCAATACGACAGATCCAAAAAATATGAGTGAGGGAAATCCATTTCTTCTTCCAGAATTAGGAGAACGAATTGAGTTAGCGTATAACCAACAATTGGGTGAAAAAGGGAATTTTATGTTTGCTTTATTTCAAAGAAATTCAAATCAGGACATACAACCTTACGTTAACTATTATCCAAGTTTACAAGTTGGAGATAGTTTATATTATAATGTTAATTTAAGTAGAAGTGAAAACATTGGGTTAGAAAAAAATACAGGACTCAATATTTTTGGTGATATAAAAGTGACGGGTGCCTTTAGTGTAAGATCTAATTTATCGTATTATTATAGAGAAATTCTTAATAGAATTGACAAAAATTACAATTCAACCAGTCAAAACTGGAAAGTGAATTTAAATTTAGTTTATGAATTTTCAAAAACACTAGTTAGCGAGTGCTTTGGTGATTTTAATTCTGCTCGAAATGAATTACAAGGTAAATACCCTTCTAATTTATCCTATAGTTTTGCCGTACGAAAAAAATTCTGGAATAATAAAGGTAGTTTAGGATTGGTGGCTAATAATCCCTTTGCAGAATATGTAAAACAAGAGACGATTATAAGTGGACCAAATTTTCACTCTAATTCAACAAGGTATGAACCTAGTAGATCTTTTGGTTTAAATTTTAATTGGCGTTTTGGTAAACTTGAATTTATGAAAGAAAAAAAGGAAGAAATGGGGATGGAAGACAATGGTAAATAGCAAAGGAATACTTAATTTTACTTTTTCAAATACATGCCATGCTTATTAAGCTAATAAAAAATAGATCTGATATTGGAGCTGGCACTAGAGGCTCTGACATGGGCATTGATGCCATAGAGATAGCAGCTATTAATAGCCATAGCGATTTTTTTCATAAACATTTGTTTCAAGATGTAAAAACACATAATGAAACCATTTACAATAAAGTCAACAATAATTTTGCAAAAAGAATTGAGCATGTTGTAGAACAATGTGAGCGTGTTTCAAAAGTGGTTCAAACAACGATAACAGAAGGGTATTTTCCTATTGTTTTATCGGGCGATCATTCCTCTGCATTAGGTACAATTAGTGGAATGAAAGCGGCTAGTCCAAACATGGAATTGGGTGTTGTTTGGATTGATGCCCATGCCGATTTACATTCTCCTTTTACTTCTCCCTCGGGCAATATCCATGGAATGCCTCTTGCTGCAGCTTCAGGATTAGACAACTTAGCTTGCCAAATTAATAGTATAGAAGAACCTACTTTAACCCATTGGGGGCATTTAAAAAATATTGGAATTGAGGGGCCTAAATTTAATCCAGCTCATTTGGTATACTTTGGACTTCGTGATTTTGAAGAAGCCGAAGAAAAATTAATAAATGAACATCAAATAAAATATTATCAGGTAGAAGAAGTAAGGTATAAAGGATTGCGCGCATGTGTATTGGAAGCCATTGAAAAATTAAAAAATTGCGATGTACTTTATTTATCTTTTGATGTAGATTCTATGGACTGCGACGAGGTATCTTATGGAACCGGAACACCAGTTCCAATTGGTTTTCTTGCAACCGAAGTTATTGAAATAATAGACTTATTCATTGATACTAATAAGGTAGGTTGTATTGAGTTTGCTGAAATAAATCCTTTATTAGATAATAAAGGAAATAAAATGGCTGAAACAGCTTTTCAGGTTTTAGATCATATAGCTACTCGTATAGTATAGAAATTTATTTTTTCCATTCTACAGCAACAATCACTTCATTTTTTCTTCCCCAAAATTGAAAAGGGGCATTGTATCCTAAAAATCTATATTTCCCTATTATTTTTATGTTGTTATTTGTTAAAAGACTATTTAATTTTTCACTTTGTTCTTTAATGACTTTGTCATTGGCATAGCCACCAAATGAAATTACAGCCACAAATTCGCTTTCAGATTGATGAATTTTAACTTCTGAAGAGGAAGGCTTTGGCAAATTATTTATATCGTACGCACTGGGCATTACAAAACTCATACTTGAAGTTTCACTATTCATATCCATGTGAACTGGTGCCGTCATGGCAATTTTTGATTTTGATTCATTGTTGCCGAATATATAACCTGCAATTTTTGAAAATCCAGGACTAGATAATTCTTTATAATTTTTTGCTTTAGAGTAATAAGTAGCAAAAATAACGGACGGGTAATGCCTAATTTCAAAGCCCTTACCTTTAAAAACTACTTCGTATTTTTGTTTTTCAACTGTTAAAATGCCCATGTTAGCGAAAGATTGAAGGGTTAAAAATAATGCGATAGGTAAAAATAATTTTGTCATAAATTTATTTTGAACTTGAATTATTCAAAAGTATACTAGCTTTTTCGATTAATTTCTTTTTTCAAACTATTTTTTCCAATTTTAAAATAGAATGGCGCGTGTTACGCATAATTGTATTCAGGTTCAATGATTGATTGTATGGTTGAACTTTGGATTTCTTTTACTAAATCATGCATCGTAATAATCCCACAGAATGAAAAATTGTCAAAAACAGGAAGATAAATCACATTGTGGGCGATTAATGTATTCAAGCAGGTTTCTAAGCTGTCGTCATAATTAACTATGGGTAAACCATTTAACATGATTTCTTTTGCTTTTATATTTGATGTTTTCTCACCGTGTGTAATAAAAGATTTTGCACAAGCACTTTCAGTTAATATACCAAAATAATTATCGTCTTCTAATACGATTGCAAAGTCTAGATCTTTTCTACACATTATTTCTAATGCGTCTAAAACACTATCATTGGGTTTAATCGTATTAAAATAATAAGGTTTTATTTCAAGTAACTGATGCGCTTTTTTCATAATTGATATATTTAGTAAGTGTAAATTAAATATAGTAAAGTGTATATATAGTGACGGATATCAGTTGTAGCGTATGATTTTTATCAGAATTAATTTATCTCCTATTTTACTAGAAAGGGGTTAAATTTAACGTATGAGTATCATTGATTTAAAATGGATTCAAGCAAACGTACACCCTCGAATATTAGCTGGGCATAAAAAAACATTCGGTCACGTTTTAGTGATTGCAGGAAGTGAAGGAAAAGCAGGGGCTGCTATTTTGTGTGCACGAGCCGCTTTACACAATGGTTGTGGTATGGTAACTGCGATAATACCTAAAGAAGCGGTGGAAGTTTTATTGAACGAAAGTCCTGAAATAATGTATGTAACCAACCATAAAATTAATGAATTGGACTTAATTCAATTTGATGCCATAGCCATTGGTCCTGGCTTGGGTGTTACTGAAACTTCCAAGGAAATTTTAAAATTTGTATTAGTAAATTATAAAGGTTCAGTAGTTATAGACGCAGATGCCCTTACCTTAGTTGCAGCAAATGCAATGGCATTGAAAATTAATCATATCATCACTCCACATCCAGGAGAATTTACAAGATTACAAGGGTTTGATTATGATAGTACACAAAGAGAAAAACAAGCTACTGCTTTTATAAAAAAAAATACAGTTAATTTAGTTTTAAAAGGCGCACCCACCCTTGTATGCGCGTTTAACCAAACCTTAATGATAAATACAACCGGTAATGATGGTATGGCGACTGCCGGATCTGGTGATGTTTTAACTGGGATGATTGCGGCATTGTGTGCGCAGGGCTATCCGCCATTTAAAGCAGCCTGCATTGGCGTATATATGCATGGCTTAGCTGGTGACATGGCCAATCAAAAACAATCTAAAGCAAGTATGGTGGCATCGGATTTAATAAAACAGTTAAATGAAATACGACTCATAGATTAATGATTAAATTGCTTAATTAAAATCTTAATTCATTTAATGAAACACCAAACAGTTTTTGGGTAATCTTTTCTAAGTCTTTACTATCTCCTTTGAGATGAATGGTTCTATGAATATGTGTTTGGCTAACTCCAGGCGCAAGTGACAAGGCAGGGGAGGAACTTTCTAATTCATAAAATTTCCCCATTTGTTTTTCATTAACAGGTCCATCAGAATAAGCATTCATGACATCCCCATTAAAAGGATTCAATTGCTTTTCCCATATTGAATTTACATAATCTGTTTGCCCAGTAGGGAGGGTAAATTGAACAATGGTTAATACCTTATTTTGAGCATCAAAACTAGCTACGCTAGCCAATGACCTACTTGGAGCAATACCAATTTTAGATCTTTGTTTTGCATCGGCTTTAAATAGTAAATAGCCTTCTTTTACTTTTAAACGCGTTTCATTTAATTTACCAAAATAGTCATCAGTCACAATTTTTCCTAGTATGGCCGAGTCACCTTTTTTAAAGGGAACAAAAACAGTAGTTTCATCATTGGCTTGCAACATACCTAAAATCCAAATTGATAAGAGACCTGAATTTTTTGACCAACTTATTTTCCCAATATTGGTAACGGTGTTCTCCGATTCAAATCCAATGGCTTTAACGGAGTTCCCAATATCCCCACCTATTATTTTTGCTAAAGTGGCTTTATTTAATAATTTTATTTTTCTGTTTACTTCAACATCGAATGAAGTACCTGAATAATTTGTTAAATGTATGTTTTTCTTAAATCTTGCTTCTGTTTCTGTGGCATCCACTAAATTAAAACTTTCCACATCAATACTAGGGGGCACATACCAATTGTCCAATTCAAATTTGGTATTAGGTTTAAAATAAATGGAAAACTGCCCTCCTTCAGGGCCTAGCCAAAATCTATCTTCCCCTCCAAAGGCACTAAAATGAGGTGTATTTTTTTGAGTAGCAATTAAATCATGATTTATCCAACCAAAACTTAATCCTTTATCCCCTTCTGCAGTACTCGTCATTACACGACCTTGGTATTTTGGTAAAACTATTAATGAGGCATCACCGTTTTTAAGTAAGACTAAATCTTTGTGGTATTTCTTTAAAAAGCGAAGGTCATAACCAAAAGAGCCTTTGTTATAATCTTGGGAGACTTTTAATTCAGTATTTAAATTGTTAGTTGGTTTGTCTAAATAAAAATAAGCGGTGGAAGACACTTCATCAGATCGATAAAAATTCATTCCAAAATTTTTATTATCAAAAAAAGGATTGTTGATGCCACCATCAAAATTAGTGTCTAATAAACCATAGGTGATGGGGGGCTCCCCTATTAAATTAAAAATATCACTACTGCCTTCTTGTTTAATAAAAAAAAGAGGTTGGATGTTTGCTCCTTTATTAATTAAGGTTCTAATATTTTCAACTGAACTATTTCCAATTTGTTGAATGGTTACTTTACATTGATTTTGAAAATAAATTGGATCAGGTACATGATATCTGTAAAAACAATAAACCCCATTTACATCATCTGAAATTAAGGAACCTTGATACTGATTTTGATATTCACCTTGTCCCCATCCTGATCCTATATAATCTTCGGTGCCAGTCCCTGAAAGGGAAGGCAATTTGTTGTCACCATCTAAATATACTTTCACCTCGCCTTCTCCAAACCAAGTATTCTTTAAAAGGGTATCTGTAATTACTGAAATATTAGTTCCTATAAAACGGCCCTTACCATTTACAGTAGGCAAAATTTCAAAGTCTTTACCCAGGGTTGTTTTTGCAACATGATGATAATAAGCATGAAAATACATCGCATCATCGGCAACTTTTTCTAAAGTGTAATTAATATCATACCATATTAGCGCATGGGAACTTGACGCATTGACCAAAATAATTTTTGCGGATTTTCTAAATGGCATGGGTATCGTAAAATTAAAAGAGCGTCCTTCCGGATTCGAGAACAATGCATTTTTATAGGAGGTAGACTTACCCTGTCCTAAGCCAAAAAAATCTCCAATAGGAGCTGAAACGGCAGGCGTCTTACTTCCATCCCAATACATTTCAATACGAACATGTTGCATTTGATCAGCCGATCTTGGTATCGTACCACTTAGCCACATTCTTCTTACAATGCCAGCGCCTGTTGCATCTAACAAAGCTATTTTTTCACCTGCTTTTAAAGTAATAAATGCCCTTCCTTTTGCTCCTTTATTGGTTATCCCAGCGCTTCCTTTTGCTCCTGTTGGATTTTCGGGACTTACCCAAATCGTTTTTATTTCATTGGAAGGGGCTTTGTATAGTTCCTGTGCGAAAGTTTTTGAGACAAATAGATTCAAGACAAAAACTAAAATCAATAAAAGAGTTTCTTTTTTCATAAAAAATTAATTTAACAACAACCTGGTTGATTACTACAAATATTTATTTCACTTTCAGTTCTACCCCATTTAATTTCGTTGCTAGTAGCCTCTCTAATAGAGGTAATAGTCATCTTATAATGTAACTGCACTCCGGCCAAAGGATGATTGGCGTCTACTAAAATATGGGTACTATTTTTTTGTAACAAGGTTGCCTCTGAACCTCCTGGCACTTGAATTTGGCTACCAATGTCAAAGGTTTCTAAGTTATTGAATAAATGATTGTCCAATGGGTAAATTAGTTTATCATTTTTTACTCCATAAGCATGCGCAGGGGATAAAATTACTTCGACTACATCGCCTACTTTATGCCCTTCAAGTGCCTGAGCTACTAAAGGGAAAATGGAAAAGCTACCTTGTACAAATTCTTCGGGGGCATAGGCTAGTGTTGTGTATACCATTTCATTATTTTCAGTGGCAATAGTATAGTGCATACCCACCACTTTATTTTTTGTTACCTGCATATTAAATTAACTTTATGGATAATTTTTGATCTTTTTTTAATTCAATAGCTTCATTAAAGCGAACTACATAGGTATTTTCTTGCTTGCGTATGGTGGAATGAATTATTTTTCCATTGATCAAGACAGCAGCTTTCGTACTATTCACCAATGCATCAAAAGAGAAGGTATTTAAGCGAATGGTACCATATTTTACTTGTAAGGAAGCAGAGAATAATTTTTCATTCGAGCTTTGTTCATAGGATCCCCATCCACTAGCGGCTGTAAAAGGCAACTTAGATTTTTCTGGATTTAATTTAGGAGCGAAACGAATGCTTCCTTTAGGACCATCATAATCGAACCCACAGGCGGTTATGAAGGTACCATAACTAGCCATTGCTCTTGCATAGTGGTCGCTGCACTCAATTTCATTAAATGGATTGCGTTTATTGGCATGGTATCTATCATGAATCATTCTTGTTAATACCAATGATTCTTCAATCATTCCTTCTGCCATCATATGAGCAGCTACTTGATGTTCAAACCCACTCATACACTCATGAAAATAACCAAGTTGCCATGTTTCATTTTTCCCATAAGGTTTTTCCTCATTACTTGGATTGGTATTCATTACCATTCCACCTTCCCCTGCTAATGCGTATGGGCGCCATCCTCTTCTCTCTTTTATATAGGGTCCAACATCTGGAGTAAAATTATATTTCCACAAAGACTGGAGTGCAGAAATTGTTTTTTCTTTATTGATAATTCTACCCAATCCCACTTGATGCGCCCAGCTTTGACCATATACTTGATCTATATGACAGGTATTATACGATCCCAATTTTTCTCTTCCCTTAATAGCGTCAGGTTGGTGAATAAAATATTCGCCGTTAAAAAGTTGCTCTTCCATATTCTTAGTACCGAGTGCAACATAGTTGGCACATAAGTTTGCAAATGTGGTATCTCCCATTTCAATCGCCATTATTTCACCCGCTTTCACAGCTGCGATACACAGGCCTACTAGCCAAGCAATTTCTCCATCCCAAACTGCATCTAATGTATTTTCAATGGGCGTATCTTCCATTCCATCTTTATTTTTATCTTGATTCATTACCCAGGTAGTGGCTAATTTTATCTTATCCCAATTCTTTTGTAAGAATTTATTATCCGGCGACATTTTATGTTCTCTAAGAATTCTTAAAATCGTACCTGCTTGACCATCAATTGCAGCTGTTTTTACAACTTCTCCTCTATACCAAATTAGTCCATCTTCCATCAAAGACATTCCTAAATCAATTCGTTCACGTGTATCTCTTTCAATGCTTGGGAAAATACGACCCATGGCTTGTGCATATTGCCATACATGCATACAAGTGCCTTCGCAACAACCTACTCCTTCCCAAGCATAAAACCGACCAGATTCAAATCGATGCGCAGTGGTAGTAGATAAAGTAGAAATATTTAAAAAAGTTCTTTCTAAAAACCACCAAGGGAGTGTGGAATCATACCAAACCTCTTTCCATAAAGAAGTTTCTGTGGCAAGTTTAGAAAAGTTTTTATGAACATATTGAAGGACCTCTGTTGCATTTTTAAATTGGTTATTGTAAAAACGACCTTTGTCTTTAATGGCAGCATGTAAAGTTAAATTACTAAAATGCCAACCTATTGCAAAAGAAGAGGTAGTATGTTGACCTGCTTTAATAGTATACGCAGCACATACGGAATTCATTAATGGACCTGCTGAAATTTTCTTTTCTGTAGCCTGCTCATTTTTAATAGAGAAGGAAGCCGAGGTTATGGGCAAAACAAAAGAACTGTTACCCCAAGAAGAATGATTCATCGAAGCAATGGCCATGGTACCATAATCGGGTTGTTTGGCTTGATCAGTATTGCCATTGTCTTTAATGGCACACGTTAAAATAGTAGCGTTATTGTTTTGCAGAAAATGGTTTATTCTAGTATCCAATAATGTTGCATTTTTTATGGATACTTTATTTTCTAACCAGCCTAAAATTGAAATGGAAATATCATTTTTATGGTTATTCTTTATCGAAAAAGAATAGATCGTACAAGGTAGGCCAGAATTGTTTTCATCTAAAGGAATGAAAGGCGAAAAAACTTCCGCTGAAATATCAATCCCTAAGTTATGATCTATGTAATGAATTTTAGCCATGGGGTAAGTTGCTTCAAATACAATCTCGTCCCAATCTTCGGCCTCCATTTTTTTAATAACTGTTTTACCAGCTAGTTCAATTTTAAAAGCAAAACCTTGATCTAAAGGACGTATATTTTTGGCTGGTTGTACATAAGCAGATCCATCCTGTGGCCTTATTTTTTTGCCAACATGTACCTCCATATCCCAATCAATGGTTTTAGGATCCACTCCATTTTGGTTTTCATTGAAAACATCCCATAACCAAAGTCTCCCATCGCCCCCAACATAAACGGTACCTGTAAATATACCACCCACCGGCATCCCAATATATTGCAATTCATTTTTAGATTTTTTATAAGAAGTAACAAAACCTCGATGGTACAATGACTTTATCCATTGTGGATCTAGCTTTTTATCCACTGGAATATTATGCAATAATGGAGTGGGTAAAAAAGGTCCAGCAATGGCTTTCGCAGGATTGTAATATATTCCTGCAGCCAATAAACTTGTGTTTTGTAGAAATTTTCTTCTTTCCATAAATTAAGCGTTAATCATTTTTTGTGCTGCTTAAAGTTAAAACAAGTCACGTTAAAATCAGCCATAATTTATAGCTAAAAAACCTTTATTTATCCTTGAATAGCTATTTGTGATTCAGGGGAGGAACTTTAAAAATAAAAATACTTTATATTTGATAATACACTTTTAACCAACTTGAAAATTAATCATGGAATACCGCAAATTAGGCAAGACCAATGAGCTCATTTCTATATTAGGATTTGGCGCCTCCCCACTCGGGAACGTTTTTGATTTGGGAGATGAGCAAGAAGGAATTAATACGGTTCATTATGCGATTGATTACGGCGTTAATTTTTTTGACGTTTCTCCTTTTTACGGAATTACTTTAGCTGAAACCAGATTGGGGAAGGCCTTGTTGGGAAAAAGAAAAGATATTTTTTTAGCTACCAAATGTGGTCGTTACGATGTACGTTCTTTTGATTTTTCTGCTAAGCGAATTATGTCAAGTATAGATGAGTCATTAGAAAGATTACAAACAGATTATGTAGATTTATTTCAATTGCATGATATTGAATTTGTAAGCAAAGAACAAATTTTAAATGAAGCCATGCCAGCGATAGAAAAAATTAAAGCTTCAGGTAAGGCTCGGTTTATTGGAATTTCAGGTTTGCCAGTAAGGTATTTAGCAGAAATTGCCAAACAAGTAGAATTGGATACGGTCTTATCTTGGGCACATTATAATTTACTTCAAGATGAAATAAATAATGAATTAGTGCCATTATCAAAAGAAAAAAAATTTGGATTAATGAACGCTGCGCCTTTACTACAAAGGATATTGTCCGATGCAGTGGTTCCTGAATGGCATAATGCCCCAAAAGAAATGCTGGCGGTACAGCCTGCTTTATTAGAAATTTGTAAAAAATATGGTGTTCGTTTAAGTGATGTGGCTATGCGCTATGCGATGGACCATACTGCTATTACCACAACCATTGTTGGGATGAATACCTTAAGCAATATTCAACAAAATTTAGCTTCCATTGATTTTGAAATTCCTTCAGGCATTTTAGAAGAGATGGATATAGTTATTGCGCCAGTTAAAAATTTAATGTGGTTTGAAGGACAACCTGAAAATAATATACCACGTTCTTAACTTAAATTATGAAGGCACTATTTCTTACGGCCATTGGCCAAACGGAACTCCGAACAATTGAGCAACCCATTCCTGGTCCAAATGAAGTGTTGTTAAAAATTGGAATGGTTGGATTTTGTGGCGGAGATTTAAATGGCTTTAAAGGACTTTTTGAATTACAAGAATATCCAACTATTTTAGGCCATGAAGTTGGCGCCACCATTGAACAAATGGGAAGCGAAGTTCCAACTACTTTTAAAGTTGGAAATAAAGTAACTGTTTATCCTTATTTAAATTGCGGAAAATGTATTTCATGTAGGAAAGGACGAAAGAATGCGTGTCAAGATAATAAAACGATGGGGGTAAGACGCCCTGGTGCAATGACTCAATATATTACGATCCCCTGGCAAGATTTATTTGTTTCTGCTCAACTTTCCTTGAAAGAATTGGCGCTAGTAGAACCTTTAACAGTTGGTTTTCATGCGGTTGCACGTGGAAGGGTAAGTAGTCAAGATCGAGTTGCAGTAATAGGTTGCGGGATTGTTGGCATGGGTGCCCTAGCAGCTGCAGTGAATAGAGGGGCTGAAGTAATAGCGATAGATATTGATGATACTAAAATGGACCTAGCAAAGAAGATAGGAGTAAAACATACGATTAATACAAGTAAAGCAAATTTACATGAAACACTTATGCGCATTACCAATGGGGATGGTCCTGATGTAATTATTGAAGCGGTAGGAAATGCGACTACTTATCTTACTGCAGTTGAAGAAGTAGCGTATACAGGAAGAGTGGTTTGCATAGGGTATGCAAAAATGCCAGTAACGTTTAACACCGGAATTTTTGTTCGAAAAGAAATAGAAATTTTAGGATCAAGAAATTGCACAAACGAATTTCCAGAAGTAATTGCTTATTTAGAAGCAGGTAAATTTCCTGTACAAGAAGTAATTTCAAAATTAGTTTCACTCGAAGAGGCAGGAGCAGCTTTAGCAGATTGGGCGAAAGATCCAAAGGGAATTACAAAAATCATGATTGATTTTAATTTATAAAATATGATAAAATCTTGTGCAACGATTGCTTTGGTTTCCCAAATAAAATCTGGTCCTTGGATTTATTGGGATCATTTAGAGCAAAGTATGGCACATGCTGCTTCTTTGAAATTTGATGCAGTAGAATTATTTACTGCATCAGCAGATGCGTTGGACGTAACAACCACTCAATTATTATTAGAAAAATATCAACTGCAAATTGCAGCGGTAGGAACCGGTGCTGGGAAAGTGATACATGGTTTAACTTTAACAGATCCGGAGGAGGGCGTAAGAAAAAAGGCCATTGATTTTATAGAAAAAATGATTTCATTTGGGGCCAATTTTCAAGCGCCAGCCATTATTGGATCGATGCAAGGAAATATAATGCTTAATGTGGAGCGTGAAAAGGCTATGGGATGGCTTGCGGAAGGGTTACAATATTTAGGAAATCATGCTGCCTCCCTAGGCGTCCAATTAATTTACGAGCCATTAAATAGATATGAAACCAATTTAATCAATACCATTTCAGATGGAGTTTCGTTTTTAAAATCCCAGGAAATAAAGCAGGTAGGGTTATTAGCCGATTTATTTCATATGAATATCGAGGAAGAGGACATAGCTTTAAGTATACTTGCACATGGAGATTTTATCAAACATGTTCACTTTGCAGACAGCAACCGACGTCCAGTAGGTAATGGCCATACTAGTTTTAATGAAATAGCAAAAGCTTTAAAGGAAATAAACTACCAAGGTTATATTTCTGCTGAAGCATTTCCTTGGCCTACGCCAAAAGAAGCGGCAACTAAAACTATTCTTTCTTTTAAAAAATATTTTAAAATTTAAATTATGCAAAAGTTTTGTTTGGCTTTAGATTTAATTGATGAACCTGAATCTATTAAAAAATATGAATATCATCATGCAAAGGGCAATGCTTGGCCTGAGGTTACACAACATGATATTGATGCGGGTATTTTGAATATAGAAATATTCAGAACTGGAAACAGAATGTTCATGATTTTAGAAACAGTGGATGAGTTTACTTTTGAAAAAAAAGCAGCCTTTGATTTAACCAATCCAAAAATTACTGAATGGGAGAACTTCATGTCCACTTTTCAAAAGCCTTTGCCTTGGGCTAAAGAAGGGGAAAAGTGGGTTTTAATGGACCGCATTTTTAAATCTTAATATGCGCTAGAGATAAAAAACTACTTAGTATTTACTAAGTAGTTTTTTATAAGTGCTTTAATTTGCTCCGTCTAATTTTGCTTTGTTGATAGCATATTGTCCTACTTGATTACCAACTTGTAATCCAACTTCACAATCCGATCTATAATGCAAACCTCCTACCATTCTTGATTTAGAGGCATCATTGGCCATTTGAGTGTAAACTGCAGCTTTCTCAGGAATCAAATATCCTAAAATAGCAGCAGCAGCCCCGCTAAAAGTAGAATGGCCTGAAATAAAAGAAGGAAAATTAGGCAAACCAGTTAAAGTTTTAATAGTTGGATTTAACTGAGAAGGCCTTGGATTGAAATAAGTATATTTAGTTTTCCAACAAACGATAGCTGCATCCATTAAGCTCATATTTAATAAGGCCATGTTTCTAGCCCATTTTACTTCGCTTAAATTTTTTGAAACAAAATCTTCTGCAGCAATGGCGTTCCAATGTCCAGGAGGAGTGTAAGTACCTGCACCATCTCCCCAAAATAAAACTAATTTCCAATTTTCAGCTGTTGGATTGTTTGTATAACTATATACTTCGTCCAGTTCTTTTTTCATTTCATCACTACCAGTTGGGGGTGGTGGTGGTGGAATCAAAGCACGTGAGGTAGCGGTATCAAATAAAAATGGAGTAACATTACCATAAAAAGGAAGCATGCCTGGTCGTTTTGGATTGTCTTGGCTAATCCATGGAATTTGGCCTTTGGCTATAGTGGTGGTTTCAAAATTTTCCCAGTCTGCAGGTGTGCCCACCGCTTTGCCCGCATTGTCTTTTCTAGCTCTTGCTATAAATACTTGTGCAATTTGTCTCCCTAAATCATCCCCCGCAATAACATCACTTCTACTTGCAACTCCAGACATGATTGCCGCATTCTGATGCGCATGTGCTTTTTCTTGAATAAATCCAATTTCAGTAGGAAATAATAACTTCATCATTTCTGCGGTTACGCCAGCTAATACTGCTGCTTCTGAAGGATAAGAAGGTAAAGAATTTTTACCCAGCTTAGCAATAATAGCAGTGTCTGTTGTATAAGGTGCAGGACGATTGTATAATTTTTTATAATACCAACAGGCCACGAGTGCATCATATTGAGCAGCAGCAATATAAGCATAAGCTCTAGCAGCATAGGGTGGATTGGCGAATGGGAATAAAGGATAAGCAAATGGATTGGCAGCACTTGGAATTGGGTAAGTACCATCTGCATTTTGATAAGGAGGCAAATTGTATTTTGCAACCAATTCTCTCATGGTTTCATTCCATCTTAAAACACCACCTGCAGCCCAATAGTTAATATTTGAAGCATCGCTAGCACTTAGATTTTTTTGTAAACCTTTAATTTCATTTAATTCTGCTACATAATTTACATTACTCACTGCCAATGGTGCTGCAATCGAGAAAGTATCTGGTCTTTTAATTAAAATTGTTTTCCAATCCCCTGCATTTAAATCAATACTAGCAGGCATTAATGCAGGCAAGTTATCAGTTCTGCCTTCTATATTTTTTGTACAAGAAGAAAAAGCAGCAATTATAAATAATAGATATAAATATATTTTTTTCATGTTAATTTTTTTGAGTTGATGAATTGGTTACATTGGTTCTCTTTTTGCTTTTTTTAGAAAAATCTAAAATGTAAAATAAACCACCATAATATCCAGTTGATTGTCCAACATTTCTTCCTGCTATAACATGATTACCTCCCCCAATTAAAGAGAGCCCATCTACTTTTTGTATTTCATATTTGAAATTTACGCCTATACTTTTTGAATTCATTTTATTGCTAGGAAAAGGCATGTTGTTTTTAGTAATATCAAAACCACCCAAGGTTTTCATATCTGTATAAACCGCTTCAGCAATTAACCAGTTGCTTCTAAATCCAGTTCTAAAATTCAATGTGTTTACATTCGGCATTTCGATTTGGTTGCTTAAAAACAGTTTAGTAGTATAATAGGCATTTCTTTCAAGTTGACTATTGCCTCTAACCGTATAAGTTTCAGAAGCAGTAACAAAAAAATTATTTATTTGATAATCTAGCATGACTCTACCAGATAAGGTATTACTTTTTAAACCTATAGCCAATGGTAAAAAGTCGACAATATAATCAGTTAATGGGGTGGAAGCGCCTGCTAAGAAGTACAAAGAAAAGGTTCCTTTTTTTAAATCCTTTTCTATAGGCATCCATTTTATCCATGCAGATAAGTCTTGAAGGCCAACACCTGGATGAAGCACACCCGCACTTGCTTTATTTGAAATATATGGAACATTGAACAAAACATTCAAGTTGTCTTTTAACCCGTAGTTTCCCATTACGCTAAAGCTATTGGTGTTAACGGTACCTAGATTTAAATTTGCTCTATAATTGGTTCCCTCCCAATATTTATTCCATTTGCTTGTTCCAAACATTAAACCAGTGCAGAATTGGTTTTTGCTCATCATGATTGCATCTTGATCTGTTTGTGCAAATGAGTTCGTTAACACAAAACACATACTTAGCCCTAAGAGTAGGCTTTTATAAGTTATTAATAGTTTCATTAGTAAAATTTAAAGTTTTAGTTTTTCGAAAGCGCCAATGATTTTTCATAAGCGTATATAGTTTTATCCTATCTATATACATAGGATAAATGGATAAATAATTGTTTCAAAAACTAAGCTTCTGGGGGTTGATCTAAACCACGTAAATAATCAAAACTTGATAATAGGCAATAATAGGAATCGTGTTTAAGTTTTGAGGGCGAGATGAAAGTATAAATATTAAAATGATGTGCTTGAGTATAATCTGAACTTGAAATTTTTAATAGGGGCTTGTTGGAAGATTTCTTTGCATAATCGTTGGTCGCAATCGCATTTAGTTGTTTCGCAAAATTATCTTTTGAGTTCTTGATGGAAGTGATGGTATAGTTTGGGATACATAAAATTTCAAGGGTATCATTGTAGACTCTCTTTTTTACATATTGATAACTAATACCATTGATATCAATATTTCCTTGAGCAGCTTCAAATTCTTTTGAATCAATGATATAGGGAAGATGGAGCGGAAGTTTAAAACTTATTAAATCGGAATCCTTGTATTTGTTTTGATCTAATAATACTTGTAGTTCAGTAGACGCTTTGCGCTCAAAATAGCTGGCAATAAATTTATATCCAATACTATTCAAGGATAAAATTACCAAAAGTGATATGGGAATAACCTTCTTCAATTACCCACGCGGAGGTTTAGTGCAATGTTTGCCAGATTTAGAAGGAGCACAAACTTTTGTAGTGTCCGACTTTGCTTTTTCTTTAACTGGCGTCTGAGCCATGGCAGTTAAGGTTAAAGAAATGGTCAATAATAGTAAGATTCCTATTTTCATTTTCCAATATTATAACTCTAAAATAAGGAAAAATCATGAATTTAATAAAATTTAGCGGCCTTCATTAAAGAATATATAAAGACCATCTTTACCGGCAAAAATAAGGTCTTTTCTACCGGTATTGAGTAAATCAGCTATAGAAAAAGAAAGTCCTGTGCCTTTCCCTTTTCCAAAAGGCCCATAACTAATGACATTTTTTGTAAATGATTCTCCATTCCACTTAAAATAACAAAGTTCCATTGCATCATTGCTACCTGGATCTTTATCATTGTGGGCTCTATAACGCTTGCCGGTAATCAATTCCATTTTACCATCGTTGTCTAAATCGGCCCATTCCATGGTATGGTATTGTGAATGGTAAGGATCAATAGGGTGTTGAATAAATTTTCTTTTGCCTGCTTCATTTTTTTGTTCCAACCAATTCAGGCCATAAGAGTGGCCATGGCCGACTATTAAATCGTTTAAACCATCTTGATTAACATCTGCAACAATAATGGGAACGCTTGCATCTTCATTTAAATTAAAATCTGGATGAAATAGCCAACTTTTATTTGATTTATCTTTTGGTGCTTCTAACCAACCGTTTGAAACAATAAAATCGCCAAGTCCGTCTCCATTGATATCACCAAATCCCAAACCATGTCCTTGATTTTCAGCTACTTTAGTAGTCATAAATGTACCGGTAGGTTTATTATTTTTATCTCTTATAAGGGAATAATAAATTAAAGGGTTTCCAGGGGTATTGGGCACCAACTCAACAAATCCATCTCCATCTACATCCCATGCCCTCGTACTTTCTATGTTTCCAGTTATGGCAATATCATGCTTTTCCCATTCCTCTTCATTCCCTGGATTTTCTACCCATTGTAATTTTTTTCCAAACCAGCCACCTGTAATAAAGTCTATTTTCCCATCTCCATTTACATCCAATGGAATGGTGGAGAAATCATCAAAATATTCACTCACCCTAAAGCCTTGTCCAATAAGGTGTCTTTTTAAAAATCCTGGGCCTTCATACCAATAACTACCTGAGACAAGATCTAAATTGTGGTCATTATTTACATCAAATACCCCCACCGATTCTGCGCTTTCTGCTGCAATCAATTGCTGTCTAAATTTTTGCTGTGTGAAACCATAAATTGGCATAAGGTTGGCGAATAGTAGGATTCCTGCAAAAAATTGAATTTGCTTTTTCATAGTGGATAATTTAATACTTTAAGATAGAAACATTTTTAATTAAACTCCTCTATTTTTATAATTAAATGAAAAACTCAGCTAACTAGTTTCCTCAAGTCATCAGTCATGTTTTGTTTTAGAAGTTAACATTGTCTTAATTTTATTATTTGTATTTTTATTATATGAAGTAAAATGAAAAACTACATTGTTGCCTTTTTTTTATTGAGTGCACTATTATTTTCTTGCACTAAGCAGACTCCACATTTAACTCAAGCGCAGCTAACTGCAATACGAATGCAAAAGGATTTTTATGTTGGTGCAAATGGGGTGGTAACTTTTAATACGATATCCATTTCCAATACATCCGATCAAACTACTTGGATAACTGGAGCTACCAATATGGAAATAACCAATGATGGCTATATCGTTTTATCTGGAGCATCGGTGAACACCACTACATATAATTTAGAAAAACTTCAATCGTATACGGTACAACCAACAAATAATTTACTGCTTCGGTTTTAGAATATTTTAAGTATTTACATTTAAAATAACCTGGGTTTAATTTGCAGTATTTTAAATAAATAAAATCTAGCTTCCTTCTATTCACTTTCCAAAACTACCTACTTCATCAACAATAATTTTTTAGAGGCGGTTTTTCAAAAAATGGGAAATACTAATTTAAGTAGCTTTTTTTATTTAAAAAATCCCTCTTTAAGTAAGTAAAAATTTTTTATAAATATTTTTACAACAAAAGTCTAAGAAATAATTCTTTGATAACCTTTAGTTTCGAAGAAAAAATTAAATTTGAATTTTAGATTTACAATTCAAATATATGACTACCCGTACCATCTCTGTCAAAGACATTTATAAATTATTTCCTAATAACAACAATAAGACGGTAGATGCTGTAAAATTGATTAAAGTAGAGCTTTTATTAGAGATAAATTTTGAAACCTTTGGACAAGTTCAATATACTGATCAAAATGGAAGGCTTTGGATTAAAGAGTTTCAGGGAAAAAGTTGGTCTATAGAATTTCTTGTAAAAGAACCAATGGAAACTAAATTTAGTGTTTTCATGAATAACTTATATCTACAGAAAGGAGGAAATCTTAGGCTAATTAAAAAAATTGACAATGAAATTTTTAATCAAATGGAATTTGAATTAAGTGGTGATAAATTATTTGAGGGGTGGTTCAAACTGTCCTAAAATATAGATGGGTCTCATAGATGTTAGATAACGGGGAGTGATTACTCACTCCCTATTTTTTAAAAATCAATTCAAGATTCAATCCTAAAAAATCACTACTAAAAAAAGTAAAATTATTAACTAAAAAAAGTAAATAATTCCGTATTTCATGCCTATCTTTAACGTATAAAATTAAATTTAAATATTTATGAACCAAGAAAATGAAATAATGATAAAACTTCCTTCCCAATTATTTATTGAGGGAAATTTTAAAACATACCATTCAATATTAATTGAAAGTAATTTCAATGGAGTTTTATTGTCAAAAAACAAAGTAATTATTGAATCAAATTCTAATTTTGAAGGTGATATAATATGTTCTAATCTAGACTTATCTGGTAAAATAAAAGGCAATATTTTTTGTACAGGAAAAGTTCATGCAAAACAAAATTGTGAAGTTGTTGGAAATATATATACTTGTCGTTTTGAAAACGATGAAACAACTAATTTAGATTGTTTAATAACTGTTCCAAAAACAATCGTTATTAATAAGATAAAATCAATTTTAAAAGACATTAATTTAGATACAAAACTTAGTACTGATGAATCATTACCAAAAATATTGGAATGGTTTAAGAAACAGCAACTGACCAACGAAGAAACGAAAGAAATAGAAAAAGCACTTGAAGCTCAAGAAAAAGCCAATGGAACTCAAAATACTAACCAACAAAATGTTTCAGAAGCTGGTTCAAATTCGGGGATTACTAATCCTAAACAATTTATAAGCGTGAAAAAGAATTAATAATTTCCTTTTCACTCACATGAACATTTTTTAAAAACCTTATAGAAAATCGGGGGATTGAATTAATAGTATTTATCAAAACAAAAAAATATAATATTCACTTAATAAAAAAGTGGTATTACTATCGTAACTTACTATTGTATTAAATTCCATCCCCCATGGCTTCCAAAACAATTACTGTAAAAGATATTTACAATTTATTGCCACGCAATAGACTCATGGATAATGAGCCACTAATCAAAGTAGAACTGATACTTGAATTAAATTTTGAAACTTTTGGCCAAGTAAAATATACAGATGAGAATGGAAGACCTTGGATAAAAGAGTTTGAAGGGAATAAGTGGTCAAAGGAAATACTTTTAAAACAACCAAAGGAAATTCAGTTTAGTGTTTTCATTAATAATCAATATCTCCGCAAAGAAGGGCTGCTTACTTTAATAAAAAAAGTGAACAATGAGTTAGTGAATCAGATGGCTTTTGAATTAAGTGGCGATAAATTATTTGAGGGATGGTTTAAGTTGGTCCAATAAATAGTAATCTAATTCCCTTCATGAAGTAAATAAGACATTACCGAATTCCATTCAGGAAATTGCTCGCTTCCAAATAAAATGAGTTCCCCTACAAACTTGTCCGATCCATTTTTCTCCCTATCGTCAATCAAATAATCACCAAGATTCAAATTTTTATGGTGGGATAGAATTAATCTTTTGTAGGCATAATTTCCAAGGTATTTTTTAACCCAATCTAACTTATCATTTAATGCAGTAGGATTTTCCCATGGGGAAGTGGAAAGTATATAAGTATCAAAATGTGCACACAATTTCTCATAAGATTCAATGGCATCTTCGATCGGGGTCATTAATGAAAATATGCCTGGTACTTCATCTAACCTGTCATCAAAACGTGCAAAGGTATCGTGGTCTATACTTTTTATACCTGATGTAAAATCAACAAGTACATTGTCCATGTCAACATAAACTATCTGTTTTTTCATATTCAAATTTACTTCATTAATGTTTAGTCCCGCGCCTCATATATTTCCCTCTAGTGTTATAATAGTATTTGGACTTAGACTGGTTTCTAATAGCATTGGGATTGGTACTAACCGATTTTCTAACAGTTCCCTTTCGGAATTGTCCTTTATAGTTAATTGTTGGCGAGACATAGGTTGATTTTAAAGGACGCTTTACCTCTTGGACATCTTCACAACCGACTAAGAAAATAAATCCAAAAATGAATAAATATTTGATCATTAAATCTATTTCTTATTATAAAAATTCTATTTCTCCCGGTAAGCCTTTAGCAAATCTCTTTGCAGGTACTAAGCTATAAACTATTGTTTTAAGTATATAATTTTCCGACTTTTTATCTTTCTTAGTATAGGGAATAGTCATTGGGTATTCATCTTTAAGAAATAACCAGGCTCTAAGACTCATTTTCATAACTAATTCATATGATTTTTCTTTTTCTCCAAATCCAAATACATCTGGTTTTACATCTTCGTGTTTAGATTCATTCGACATGCTTTGCTTTTTAATCTGCACATCTGTGATTCTTTCTAAATTGAAATATTTAATGCTACTAGAAGCCAATTCATAGGCAACTAATGAGGTGTAGTTATCTGTAAATTTAATCGGCTCCACTTGTCTGTCACTTATTTGTTGACTATTGGCAGAATAATATTTCTTAAGTACAATTACCTTTCTTTCTTGAATTCCTTTAGTTACTTTTTCAACCAAATTACTGAGATGAACTTTTAATAAATTGTTCCCTGCCAGGGATACTTCATTATTCAATGAAAGTTTTTGGATGATACTGTCTTTCAATGGGCTACTTTTTGCAACCACCTTTATTGATTCTTGAATTAGTTTAATTTCCTCAGCAGTAAACATCTGTTTAATATCTAAGTCCCCATTATCAATGAAAACCTTATTGTGTGTATCTTTTTCAACATTGAAACCAACAGCCTTTAATAAGTCAAGGTATCTATAAACGGTTCTTTCAGTACTTCCTATCATCTTGGCTATTGTCTTCATCGTCTTGGCCGGACTTGACTTTAAGACGGAAATTAATTGTAATAATCTAAGTAGTTTATTCTGGTTGTGCATAGAATATTAAAATTAAGACAGCTGAAGTCAATTTAATATTTTTTTTTGCAATTTGACCCAAGTTGACACTGATTTAGGTTTACTTTAGTTATTGAAATTTTTTCTGCTGCCAATTTAGAAAATTTTGCCTTGGGGGAGGCGAAATAATCTAAGGCAGTGGAATTAAATGATACAGTTTAATTCAATTTCTTATTTTATTTTTAATAAAAAAGAAATTTCAATTATTTGGGATAGATTACTAAAAATATTATATGAGTAAATTTGGATTTTCTTTTTCTTGGAAAAGGGCTTTAGGAATAACTGCTGCAAAACAACGTTTTGCACGTCAAACTGGAATTCCCACTACTAAATCAGGGTTAGAAAGAAAGGTTGGGAGGTCTGTTTTTGGTTTGTTATTGAGTTTGTTTTCGGGCAAAAAATAAAGAAAATTAAATTATCTAATCAAAACATTCTAAGCCCGTTATTGTTATGTAGTTAGATTAAATCTAACGAATGTCGACTTCAGTATCAATCATATTTCCCAATCAATTATTTAAGGAACATCCTGCTGTTCATATTAATAGACCGGTCTATTTGTTAGAGGAATGGCATTTTTTTAATCAATACCAATTCCATAAAGAAAAATTGGTCTTGCATAGAGCGAGCATGAAATTTTATGAGCAATTTTTAAAAGAGCAGGGGGTTCAAGTTCATTATGTGGAAGCTACCCAGCCAGAAAATAAGAACGAGTTACTAATCGGAAAGCTTCATTTAAATAAGGTAACCCAAATTCATGTGGTAGATCCGGTTGATAATTGGTTACTTGAAAAAATAAAGTCAAGTTGTAAACAATTTGGGATTGAACTTATTATTTATAATAATCCCAATTTTTTAAGTAGTTTAAAGGATGTTGACACTTATTTCTCCAAAAAGAAAAATTATTTTCAAACCGATTTTTATACTTGGCAAAGAAAATCAAGAAACATTTTAATTGAAAAAGAAGGGAAACCATTGGGCGGAAAATGGACTTTTGATGCAGACAATAGATCTAAATTTCCTAAAAAAGAAACCCCACCTCAAATACCAACAGCCCCGCTAAACAACTATATTAGCGAGGCTGAAATTTATATAAAGCATCATTATCCAAATAATTATGGATCCGTTAATGCGCATCATTTATTTGCTATTAATTTTATGGATACTGAAAGTTGGCTTGAAGAATTTTTACAGCATCGATTTGAGAAATTTGGTATTTACGAAGACGCAATCGTTGCAAAAGAATTGGTTTTGCATCATTCTGTGCTCAGTCCAATGCTCAATATTGGCTTAATTCATCCTCAACAAATTATTGAACGCGCAATCGCTTTTTCAAATAAAAATAATATCCCATTAAATTCTTTAGAAGGGTTTATTAGACAAATAATGGGATGGAGAGAATTTATTAGAATTGTATATGAACGGGCTGGTTCAATACAAAGAACAACAAATTACTGGAAGTTTACGAGAAAAATACCACCCAGTTTTTGGACGGGCACTACCGGCATTGTACCAATTGATAGTACTATCAAAAAGATATTGGCCACTGGATATGCGCATCATATTGAGCGGCTAATGGTATTAGGTAATTTTATGCTTTTATGCGAGTTTGATCCAAATGAAGTTTATAAGTGGTTTATGGAAATGTTTATTGATGCTTACGACTGGGTTATGGTTCCCAATGTATATGGCATGACGCAGTTTGCAGATGGCGGATTAATGACCACTAAGCCCTATATCAGTGGTAGTAATTATTTAATGAAGATGAGTGACTACGAAAAAGGAGAATGGCAAACAATTTGGGATGGTTTATTTTGGAGATTTATGCATGAGCATAGAACCTTTTTCTTAAGCAATCCAAGAATTGGAATGCTTGTACATACTTATGATAAAATGAGTTTGGACAAACAAAAACTTCATTTACAAAACGCTAATCAATTTTTAAACGAATTAGATAATCAAAATAAGCTATGATAAAACAAATAACAGCAAACGATTTAATACAAATGGAGCAACGTAAAAGAGCTCATTTAATCAATAGTGTTGGAGGTTTTAAAAGTGTTTGTTTGATTGGTACGGTGAATTTAGTTGGCCAAACTAATTTGGCAATTTTTAGCTCTATTGTGCATATTGGTTCCAACCCTCCATTAATTAGTTTTATAATGCGACCAGATTCTGTAGAACGCCATACGCTAGCCAATATTTTGGAAACTGGATGCTATACCATAAATCATTTGAATGAGTCTATTTATAAGCAAGCACATCAAACTTCGGCAAGGTATCCAAAAGAGGCTTCCGAATTTGATGCAACCGGTTTAAGTATGGAATATAAATCTAGTGGCAAGGCTCCATTTGTGAAAGAAAGCAATATTCAACTTGAAATGGAATTTAAACAAAGAATTGATCTAACAATTAATAACACCATTATGATAATTGGTGAAATTAAAAATATCTATTTTCCTGAAAACTGTATGCAGGAAGATGGGTACTTAGCTATAGAAAAAGCGGGAACTGTCACCTGCTCGGGGCTTGATAGTTATCATTTAACAAAAAGTTTAGAACGGCTTCCTTATGCAAAAGTATAATTATTTTTTCCCTACCGATTACCATTTGATTCTTGAAAAAATAAATGCGATTCATCCTGGAAAATATGCAAAAACAAGAAATTTCTTGTACGGGGATATTACCTATTTATCACCATATATTTCTAGAGGGGTGCTATCGACAAAGCAGGTAATGGACGTAATTTTAAAAAATGGATTTAATTTAATTGAAAGCGAAAAATTAATTCAAGAACTCGCATGGCGTGAATATTATCAAAGAGTATGGCAGGTTAAAAAAGAAAAGATTTGGGAGGATATAAAACAAGCTCAACCAGATGTTAAGCATCACGAAATGTTGACCTCTTTAATAAATTGTACTACAAGTATTCAAATAATTGATGAACAAATTAAGCAACTATATGAAACAGGATATCTCCATAACCATATAAGAATGTATTTAGCCTCTATTACTTGTAATGTAGGAAAAGCTCATTGGAAAATACCTGCTAAATGGTTGTACTACCATTTATTGGATGGAGATATAGCTAGCAACAATTGTAGTTGGCAATGGGTGGGTGGTTCTTTCTCTTCAAAAAAATATTATTGTAATCAAGAAAATATCAATAAGTACACGCATACCCATCAAACTGGTACTTTTTTAGATAATTCCTATGAGCAAATTGTTACGCTACCAATACCTGATTCTTTAGCAGCCACCACTTCATTAAAATTAGCTACCATTTTACCGGTAACAAATCGCCCTATATTAGATATCACCAAACCAACGCTTATCTATAATTCCTATAATTTAGACCCAACTTGGCGCTTAAATGAAAATGTTAACAGGATATTGCTTTTAGAACCCTCCCATTTTACTGCTAATCCCGTGAGCGAAAAGGTATTAAATTTTATTATTGCGCTTTCTAAAAATATCCCAACTATTCAAATCTTTGTTGGTGAAATAGCTGAAGTTGTAGCACTTTATAAGGAAAACAATCTGAAGACATTGATTATTTCGAAAGAACATCCAGTTTTTGATTACTATCCAGGCATCAAAGACCAGCGGGATTGGATGTTTAAATCTGTAACCGGCTATCATTCCTCTTTTTTTAATTTTTGGAAAAAATGTGTTTCAGTCATTCAATAAGAATTAACTCTATAAATTTACTGCACTCAACAATAAGTTAATTTGTTTGTTATAATTAAATAAATGAGCAATTATGACATTTCAAGAAAAATTAGACCATTTAATATTAGAAAAAAATACCATTCCGGAAGCATTTGAATTGCCGGAACTAATAAATCAAAAGACCTACTTGTCTGATGGAAAATTAGTTAGTTGGGATGGTCCAACCCATGAAGTTTTTTCACCCATTTGTATTAAAACTTCTAACGGAATTGAGCGCATCAAAATTGGCTCCTATCCAATTTGTACCGAGAAAGAAGCAAACATTGCTTTAGATGCTGCATGTGCAGCCTATAATGATGGTAGGGGCGAGTGGCCAACTATGTCAGTTTCGAAACGAATCAATTGTGTTGAAAATTTTATTTCAAAAATGTTGGAACAAAAATCAATTGTTGTAAAATTATTGATGTGGGAAATCGGAAAAACCTATGCCGATTCGGAAAAAGAATTTGATAGAACTGTTGAATATATTTATGCAACCATTGAAGCATTAAAAGACATTGATCGGGATTCGTCAAGATTTACAATAGAACAAGGAATTGTTGCGCAAATTAGGCGATCACCATTAGGGGTTGTATTGTGTATGGGGCCATTCAATTATCCATTGAATGAAACTTTTACCACTTTGATACCAGCAATTATCATGGGCAATACTTTATTATTTAAGGCGCCTAAGCATGGTACTTTATTACATTACCCAATGCTTGAAGCGTTTAAATCTTGTTTTCCTAAAGGGGTGGTGAATACCATATATGGACGTGGAAATGTAATCATACCTGCGTTAATGGAATCTGGAAAAATAAATGTCTTAACCCTTATTGGTTCCAGTAAAGTGGCGAATCAATTAAAAAAACTGCATCCAAAAGTAAATCGATTAAGAGCTATTTTGGGCTTAGATGCAAAAAATGCAGCCATTGTAACAAAGGATGCGGATATTAAATTAGCTGTTCAAGAAATTGTCTTGGGGTCTCTATCATTCAATGGACAAAGGTGTACCGCACTTAAAACAATTTTTGTGCATCAATCCATTGCCCATGAATTTATTGAATTGTTAAAAGAGCAAGTGGCTAAATTACAATTTGGTTTGCCTTGGGAAAAAGGGGTTACTTTAACACCCTTACCTGAACCTGGTAAGCCAGCGTATTTAAAGGAATTAATAGAAGATGCAAAACTACATGGCGCCGCAGTAATGAATGAAAACGGAGGAACCATCAAAGAAACATTTTTTTATCCAGCTATTTTATTTCCAGTAAATCACAAAATGAAAATTTATAGTGAAGAACAATTTGGTCCAATCATTCCAATAATCCCTTTTGATAATATTGAAGAACCTATTCAATATATTATTGAATCAACACATGGCCAACAAGTTAGTTTGTTTTCAAAAAATAAAGAGGAATTGGCAAGTTTGATAGATCCATTAGTGAACCAAGTAAGTCGGGTAAACATTAATTGTCAATGCCAAAGAGGCCCTGATAGTTTTCCTTTTACAGGAAGAAAAGACAGTGCCGAGGGAACCTTGTCTGTCGTGGATGCATTGAGGTCCTTTTCAATTAGATCGCTGGTTGCAGCAAAGCTAACCGATGAAAATAAAGAAATCATCAATGACATAGTTGCTTCACATGATTCTAATTTCTTAAGTACTAAATTTATTTTTTAACCAAAAATAAGAAGCAACTTAACCTTAATTTCCCCTTTCCTTAAACAGATGTATAAAGTATAACTTAAGTAGGTTAAATTTGCATCTAAATTTTTTTCATGGCCGTATTAATTCTTCTGTTACTACATTGGTATCTGACCCTATTTGGACAAACTTTTTATTTACATCGTTATGCGGCACATAAAATGTTTACGATGTCTCCTTTTTGGGAGAAATATTTTTACATATTTACTTGGCTTACGCAAGGAAGTTCTTATTTACACGCGCGCGCCTATGCGATATTACATCGCATGCATCATGCTTATAGTGATACAGAAAAAGATCCGCACACACCTCATTTTTTCAAAGAGGTTTTCACCATGATGATACATACAAAGAATGTATACAATGGCGTTTTACATGGCACATTAGCAATAGAACAACGATTTGATAAAAATTTTCCAGTGTATCCTAAAATCGATAAAATAGCAGATCATACTGCTACTAGGTTATTCTTTGCGGCACTGTATATATTATTCTATATCAATTTTGCTACTTCTTGGTGGATGTATTTATTGTTACCCATTCACTTTTTAATGGGTCCAATACAAGGGGCCATTGTAAATTGGGCGGGGCATAAATATGGGTATCGAAATTTCCCAGATGAAAAAGACCAATCAAAAAATACACTTTTCATAGATTTCTTAATGTTGGGTGAATTGTTTCAAAACAATCATCACCACGCTGGAGCAAGACCTAATTTTGCAGCTAAGTGGTGGGAAATAGATCCAGTGTATCCAATTATCAAATTATTCAATAAACTAGGAATAATTAAGTTAATCCCTCTGAAATATTAATACAACGTGTCCTCAAAAAATGTAATTATTATTGGCGCCGGAGTGGGTGGAATGGCCACCGCCATTAGACTAAAACTATTAGGGTACAATGTACATGTTTTTGAAAAAAACGATTATCCAGGGGGGAAATTGACGCATTTTGAAACCAATGGATTTAGGTTTGATGCTGGCCCAAGCTTATTTACAAGCCCACAATTAATAGAAGAATTATTTACTTTGGCAAAGGAGCCCATTGCACCTTATTTTATGTACGAAAAATTAGAGGTGGCCTGTAATTATTTTTATGAAGATGGCGTAAATATTAAAGCCTATACCAATAAGGTTGCCTTTGCGTTAGAGCTAAAAGAGAAGACGGGTGAATCTACCCATAACGTATATCGATATTTAAATCATGCTTCGGATGCCTACAATCATATCGCCAATATCTTTTTAAGGTACTCCTTGCATGCTATTCAGACCGTTTTTAAAGCGCCCATTGGTGAAGCTATTCGTAAATTAAGACCGGCATATCTTTTTAAGACTTTGAATGCGTATAATGAATCTGCATTTAAGTCACCTAAATTAGTACAACTATTTAACAGGTTCGCAACATACAATGGGAGCAACCCTTACAAGGCACCAGCCATGCTTTCATTGATAGCACATCTAGAACACAACGAAGGTGCGTTTTATCCCAAAGGCGGCATGATTAGTATTACCAATGCTTTGTATCAATTAGCATTAAAATTAGGTGTTGAGTTTTCTTTTGGCAAATCTGTTCAAAGCATATTAACGAATACTAATACTAATTCTAATACTGTGACTGGGATAATGGTTGAAAATAAAAATTACGAAGCTGCTATTGTAGTAAGTAATATGGATGTCTACTTTACCTATAAAAATTTATTAAACGATTCAAGTAAGGCAGCGATTGTAAAAAAACAAGAAAGAAGTAGCAGTGCTTTTATTTTTTATTGGGGGATGAACAAGTCTTTCCCAATGTTAGACTTGCATAATATATTTTTTAGTGCAGATTACAAAGGGGAGTTTGATGCCATATTCAATACAGGACAACCCTTTAACGACCCAACAGTGTATATTAATATTACCAACAAACTAGAACCAGGCAAACATGCACCATTGGGTAAAGAAAACTGGTTTGTGATGATTAATGTTCCAGCAAATAGTGGGCAGGATTGGAATGCGTTAGAGGACTTTTATCGCAAAGCCATTATCAAAAAATTGAATAAAATAGTAGGAGAAAATATTGAATCTTGTATTGAAGTTTCAGAAGTGTTAACACCCGTTACCATTGAGTCAAGAACTGCTTCTTATATGGGCTCCCTTTATGGTACGAGTTCTAATAGTAAGATGGCTGCGTTTATGCGACATCCAAATAATAGCAAAACAACAGCTGGTTTATATTTTGTGGGAGGAAGTGTGCATCCCGGCGGCGGTATACCGCTTTGTTTATCTGGTGCAGCTATCGTGTCTAATTTAATCAATGACAAGTACAAGCTAAATTACTAGTTGACTATGAATTCTATAAATAAATATAGCCCCCTTTTCATAGCCCTGTTATTTCATATTACAGGTTTATTAGGCATCCTTTTTACGCCTTATAAAGATTGGTTTGTTAACAATACACCTGTTGTGTTATTAACCATGTTTTTATTATTGACAAATACGCAAATAAAATCTTTCAAAGCATATATCATTTTCTCCTTCATTGCTTTTATAACTGGTATGGTTACAGAAATCATTGGCGTCAATACCGGACTTCTTTTTGGGCATTACGCGTACGGTCAAGTACTAGGTCCAAAGATTTATGGTGTTCCTTTTTTAATAGGTTTAAACTGGTTTGTGATTGTTTATTGCGCTGGGGCGTTACTCACACAAGGAGTAGAACTATTAAAAAATAAACTACATTTAAA